>ULVD01044764.1_pt1 | contig 15046 bp, 14 predicted proteins | sample 1959101 | NCBI WGS metagenome assembly ULVD01 (sample SAMEA4835777, study PRJEB28245) | human gut metagenome | biome: gut microbiome; material: fecal sample | place: Denmark | collected 2008
CGCTGAAAGCGCGACGCCCACGGCTTTATTAATTCATAGGATCAATCAAATGCATTTGCAAGCACCTTGAGTCCGTTTTCAATAGTGGACTTGGCGGCTGCATAGTTGGATGCAAAGGATGCACCTGCAAGCGCTGTCTTGCGGAACAGGTTGGCAGTGTGGTTGCCGAAGGATTCGCAGAACAGACGACCGAGGTCGAAGCTGATGCCTTCACGGATGATGTCATACATCTTGCCCGCTTCCGCTCCGCTGGCGTAACGGATCTTCATGGCTGACTCAAATACCTTGGGCGTAATGCTGCGGTAGTTTTCGGATCCCATTGCCTCAAGAAGTGCAGAGCATATCTCAATGTTGTCTGAGTAGCTTGCAATGGCGTACATGGTGAAGGGATGACCGACGTTGGTTACAAACCTATCCTGGTCGGCGGAATATTTCGGCTGGGGAACTATACCGTAATCAAATTCGATCCTGGATTTGTCACCGTTGTCCTTGCCCGCGACGATAAAGACACGGTCTGTTATCATGATCGCGCGCTGTTCGAAGAATATCTGACGGACAGAGGTGCTGTTTGCATGGTAAACACCCTGAGAGGACATGAAATTCGAAACCTTTGAAACCATGTCTATCTGCTTTTCGCCGTAGTAGCTGGGGGATACTACCAGTGAGCCGGATTCGTCCTTGTCTATTGAAATAATGTCCGCGGCAGTCTGGAAAGCATCTATATTGACTTCATAGATGACATATCCGAACTTATCTTCGGAGTTCTTTCTGGAGTCGCCGTTGTCCTCATAGATATCCTTGGTGAGCTCCGCCATTTTGTCAAATGTCCACTCGTTGTCATTGACAAGCTGGTAAGGAGTTTTTGCAAACTGATAATCCGCAACCATCTTTTCGTTGAAGAAGGTAGCGATCATCATCCACAGCAGGTTGGTGGAAATATCACCGGAGCAGAAGTACAGCTTGTTGTTGATGGTGCATTCTTTCATAAGAGCGTCAGGCCACCAGGGCATATCAACATTGAAGTACTCTGTCTCAAGCAGGTTGGTGCAAAGACCCTGAATTGACATTGCCGGAGGTGTGCGGCTGTATGTAGCAAAGATGTCATATTCGGAGGGGGATGTCTGCGCGTCGGCAAGTGCTTTCTTGATATAAGCTGCCGCCTCACTTGTGCTTGCGCCGGGCGTAGGCACAAATTTCAGCTTTACACCGAGGCGCTCCTCGACCTTGGCGTTACGCGCGTTGATGGCTTCACCTATGAAATCACCGGATTCGCTGTCATCATAGAATTCCGTCATCGTGTGGTTGTCCCACATGAGTATTGTGATCTCCTCGTTGTTGAAATTGAGGCTGGGGAGGGTGTCCTTGAGGAAACCGTTGGCGTCATACTTGCTATCGGTGACCTCAGGTGCGTTTGTGCTTATTTCGCTGGATGCGGTAGTTGTGCCGCTCTCTCCCGGATTTACACACGAGACGCAAAGCGGTATCATCATAAGCAGTGCAAGCACAAGTGCTGCAATCTTTTTCATAAATTGTTTCTAACCCTTTCTTCGAATAATGTTTGTGATATAATTCAGTGGTTAAGTAATATTATATAGTCATTTTTCACTGTTGTCAAGACTGAATCACCTGATTTTGCGGCAATTATGCCGAAAAATCAAATGACAGGGGCTTAGTGAGTATGGCTCAGCTTATATCCGCCGAGAAAAGATGTACTTTATTCGCTCCCCATGTCTCATCGAAGCGGATGCTTACGCGGCGCGCGGAAATCCCGAGCGGTATGCGAACGAGGGAGTTGTGGCAGTTATCGGTGGAATACACGATCTTGCCGTCGCACTCGACGGTAAACGACTTCACAAGCGTATCTGCTACCTTTACGCCGCCGAAATCAAGCGAACGGTTGCAGCGCTGTGCAAAGACACGCATTTTTACATCCGGGGAAATTGACTCGCGGGAGAAGTCGGGGTCGAACACCAGACGCAGGGTGTCAAGCTGACGCTCCTCGCCAAAATCAAATTCAAGCGTTGAGCCTTTGTCAAGCTCGGCGTAGTTGCGCGTCATTTCTGCGTCGGGACGCTCCATGCCGTTCTGAAGAAGTGCCAGCTCTTCGGCGGGAAGATTGATCTTTGCCGATTTTGTCAGCTCCGGGATACTGCGGGTAAGACCGGGCAGATAGCAGCCGTCGTCGAGCAGTCTTTCCTGAAGCAGCGGAACATAGCTTTCCGAGACCTGCGCGGGCATGATGTTTTCTGCCACGCATATTGCCGCAGCCTCACCGACCGCCTGACCGAGCAGTGAGCAGGTTGCCATTACACGGGTGGAGGAAATTGCGGCGTGGGTGGCGCTTATGTTGCGTCCGGCAAAGAACATATTTTCAATGTTTGCCGAATAAAGCACTCGGTAGGGAATACCGTAAGGCGATGGTGTGGGGTGAAGGGTCGACGCCGATTCGTCGGCGGGAGCCTTGAAGCCTCCGGGATTGTGATCGTCCATCGGCCATCCGCCGTAGGCTATCACATCGTCGAATTTTCCGCCTGCCTCGACATCGTTCTGCGTAAGAGTGTACGGGCCGACGTATCTGCGAGATTCGCGCTTGCCGGGCAAAAAGCCAACCCATTCAAGCTCCCAGTTTTCGGCGTGATGGTCGCCGTGATTCTTTATGTGATCCCAGATACCGAAGGCGATCTTAAGCAGCTCGTCGCGCAGCCACTCGGTGTCATGAATGGTATCGTTTTCTCCGCCAAGCTCTATCCACCAGAAGTTTCCCTTTGAAGTGCCCAGCGCGTGAGTGCGCGTACAAGTCGAGGTGGTCTTTATTTCAATACCTGAAATGCTTGCTCCGTTTGCAAGCAGCTCGGTGGCGGATTTTTCTCCCGCGGCTTCCGCGGCGGTCTTGCTGTTTTTGCCGTTCCAGATGAAGTCGGCGTCCTCGGCTGTCTTTTTGTCCGCGGCAGAGGATTTCTTTTTGCCCTGACCGATGAAATCGGAGTCTTCGGGGTAAACGTAAGCCCATTCCGGCGGGATGAACTTGACGGGAGCTTCGGTCTCGCGCGCCTGAAGCAGACAGGACATTCCCATGGTCTTTTTGTCGCTGACCTCAGGACCTATCGTTTCTCCGAACTCACCGCGTCCCTCACGTCCCACGCGCCATTCCGCGCCTGTAAGAGTGGCGAGCACCGAGTCACCGGAGCAGTCGGAGAAGTATTTGGCTTTTACTGTGTGCCAGGTATATGTAGTAAGCTGCCAGCCGACCACGGATTTTATGCGGCGACCGGTGGGGGTGTCCTCTGTTTCCGCATCAACGCAGGAGCAGTTGAGCAGCAGCTCGATATTCGGATTGTCCTTGACCTTGCCCCACATTACGCTGTCCCATATAGAATAGCAAAGGGTGGGGTTGCGGTATATGTTTTCTTCTTCAAGCTCGGATACAATACCGGTTTCACGGTTGTGAAGTCCTTTTGCTCCGCGCACCCACATACGTATCTCGCTTGAAGCGTTTCCGCCGAGCACGGGTCTGTCCTGCATCAGCAGCACGCGTGTGCCGCGGCGCGCGGCGCAAAGTGCTGCCGCCATTCCGGAAAGACCGCCGCCGATTATGCACAGATCTGCGGTGTGGTCAATTCGGCGCATAGCCGATGTTTTTACTGTAAGGGTGGAATTGTTCATCTGATTATTCCTCCATTATAAATGTTACTTTGGTGTAGAATTCCTTGCGGTCGCGCATCATCTCAAGCGCACGGTTGCAGTCGGCGAGCGGGAAGCGGTGAGTTATAAGCTCCTCGTATTTAATAGCTCCCGAAGCCATGGCGTCAACGGTGGCTGTCCAGTCGTTGATGACCTGATTGTAGGAGGAATTCCATGTGCCGCGAAGTGTAATTTCTTTTCTGAGCAGCTGGGAATATACGCTTTGCTTTATAGTCATATCGCGTGCGGGATTTCCCATAAGCACTATTCTGCCGTGTGCCTTCAGCGAGGATATAGCATCGCAGAGCGCTGCGGATGCTCCAGTGCCTTCAAGCGCGCAGTCGCACGGGCCGTCCTTTTCGCGGTCATATTGTTCGAATCCGAATTTTGCGGCAAAGGCGAGCTTTTCCGGGCTTATGTCAACGACCCTGACGCATCCCGCACCGGCGTGACGCGCCCACTGCGCGGCGATAAGACCGATAGGTCCTGCGCCCCAGATGACAACAAGGTCGCCAAGCTCCACGCCGAGACGCCGTATGGCGGCGCGCGCTACCGCTCCTGGCTCACAAAGTGAAGCGCAGGCGTAGCTGAGAGTGTCGGGCGTAAGTATCAGATTGCGCTTGTCCACGGCTATGTACTCGGCAAAGCCTCCGTCGCGGCGCGAGCCGTAGTAGTCGTAATTTTTGCAGTTGGCATATTCGCCGACCTCACATGAGGAGCATTTGCGGCAGGGAAGCAGTGGAAACACAGCCGCGCGTCGACCGACCAGCTCCGGGTCTCCCGCGACTATTTTTCCGGCAAATTCATGACCGGGGATAGTGGGGAAGTGATAGGTTCCCTTTTCGTAAATCCGGGGAAGGTCAGAGCCGCACACGCCTGCCGCCATTACCTTCATCAAAACCTCGCCCTCATGTACTTCGGGAACAGGTACCTGTTCATACCTCAGATCGCCTACGGCATGAAGCACCGCGGCGTTCATCATTTCTTTCATAAAAAATACCTCTTTTTATTTTGATTTTAATTATGAATCGGAATACTGTTGGATATTGTTTGTCTTGGGTTCACGCTTTTCCGGCACAACCGCATACGCTTATCCTTGCGGACACCTGATCGGCAACGCGTTCGATTCCGGCTTTACCGTACTTCTTGGGGTCAAAGATCTCCGCGTCGCTCTCAAGCGTCCGGCGTATGCCTGCGGTATATGCCTGGCGCAGCTCGGTGGCGAAATTTACCTTGCAGATCCCGTTTGCAATGCATTCCTTTACCGCACTGTCGGTCAGTCCCGACGCTCCGTGAAGCACCAGCGGTATAGGATATCCAGCCGAGAAAAGTCGGTTGCGTATCGCGGCAAGTCTTGCAACGTCGAGCACGGGTGTGCCGCGGTAAATACCGTGAGCAGTGCCGATAGCCACGGCAAGAGAGCAGACGTGCGTCCGGCTTACAAAGATAAGCGCGTCGTCGGGGTCGGTATATGTATTTCCGGAGGAGACGAGGTCGTCCTCCTTGCCTCCGACCTTGCCCAGCTCGGCTTCGACCGGGATACCGGCAGCTTCGGCTTCGGCGACAACACCCTGTACCGTTTTGATATTTTCATCAAGCGGCAGCCGCGAGGCGTCGATCATTACCGATGAGTAGCCCGCGCGCAGTGCTTTGCGGCAAAGTGCAGGACTGTCCCCGTGGTCGAGGTGAAGCGCGACCGGAACTGACGCGCGTTCGGCAAGTGCGCGGACTATCGCAGAATAAACGGCGCATCCGGCATATTTTACGGTTGACGGTGTTGTCTGGAGAATTATCGGGCTGTGCAGGCGTTCGGCGGCAGTAACTGCGGCTATTGCCATTTCCATGTTTTCAACATTGAAGGCGCCGACCGCGTACCCGCCCCTCATGGCGGCGTGCAGCATTTCCTTTGAATTCACATAGGGCATTTCGGTTTCCTTTCGGAGTGCTTTTTTATTGTATTCCGGTCCGGCTTGTGGCTGAAAAACGGAGCGTTCCGTTTTTTGACCGTAATATCCGGCACAGATCGGAATATGGGAGCGTGACAGATGCCGAAAAAGGCTTTACGTCATTATTATAATAATTATATCACACATTATGGGGTAAAAACAATACAAAATAAAAAAAAATCCCCCTTCCGCGAAAAATCTTTGCGCGGTTGGGGGAATAGTCCTCAGCATATATCCTGTTTTTCAAACTTGTGCACCGAGACGGTGTGGCATATAAGGCAGCAGATAACGAAAAACATTATTGAGACGCCGAGAAAAGTCAGCTTTGCGTGCAGGTTTGAGGGATCGGGAGTATCAAGCCGGTCGCGGAAAAGCGGAACGGTGTAGGAGAAAATTATGTCGCACGCTATGCAGAGAAATATTGCCGCGCTTGAACCGATAAATGCAACGCCTACCCTGTTGACGTCGGAGTAATATACAAGAAAGAAGACTGTGTTGAAAATACCGTAAACGGCAAAGCCCTCGGCAAACAGGGCAATGTTTGCATCCATGCCCGCGGCGTTGACGTTACCGATGCAATACTGCGATAACAAAGCGAAAGGAGTCATAAGCACAAGCTGACACAGCTCCACGGTGACGGCGAACAGCAGCCGCGAGGATACAATGTCGCGCTTGGATACGGGAAGATTCAGTGAATAGACCACGTCACGGTTCTCCCTGCCGAGCAGACAGGTAAAGAATATTCCCATGGAGGTGTAAAAGAAGGGTAGAGAGTATGGGTAGTTAGGTATCAGCACCATTGCGGAGGAGAGAAGCATAAGCGGGACTGTCGGGTGCATTGCAAGGCGGAAGTCCTTTTTCAAAAGCCTCATCACATTTTTATTCATGAGTGTTACCCCTTTCAAGATGTACCATAATTGCTTCAAGGTCGGGCTTCAGGCACTGGCGTCCGGTGCGTTCGGCGTCAGCCGTATACATGAGCGCCGAAAAGCCGTCCCTTACGCGCCGTTTGCCGAGTATCATTTTCTCATGCGGCGCGGCTTCGGCATCGTTCTGATAGGCAACGAGCCGGTAGGAATCTTCGAATTTCCGGGTCGGTGCGTCGGCCATTATCCTGCCGCCGCTGATGTATATGATATTATGGGCGCATTTGTCAAGATCGGAGGTGATGTGCGTTGAAAAGAGGATCGTTTTTCCCTCACCGCAAAGCTCAAGCAGAACATCAAGCAGGTCATCGCGTGAGACCGGGTCAAGTCCGCTTGTCGGCTCGTCAAGTATCAGAAGCTCGGCATTGTGCGACAGCGCAAGCGCCAGCGAGTATTTTACCTTCATTCCGGCGGAAAGCTCGGAGGGCGTTTTTTTGCCGTCAAGCGCGAACAGTGACATATAGCGGCGGTACGCGCTGTCGTCCCAGTTTGAATAAAATGATCTTGTGACATCCGATATAACGTCAAGACTTTTTTTCAGGTAGAAGTTCACACTGCCAGCCACAAATCCAGTACGGAGCTTGATTTTCGCTTCGTTTCCGGTAAACGGAAGTCCGAAAAAGGATATATCTCCGCCGTCTGGATGCACGAAATTAAAAAGCGAATTGAGAGTTGTGGATTTTCCCGCGCCGTTTCTGCCGATAAATCCGGTTATTTTTCCTGCCTCAAGCGAAAATGAGACCCCGTCAAGTCTGAATGCGGGATAGTTTTTCTGCAGGTTTCTGACTTCAAGTATGTTCATTGCAGTTGCCCTTTCAATATGATATCAATATGATATCATATAATGCGGCGTTTGTCAATGGGAAAGTGAAATTTCACCGCGTTTTCACGCAGAAATTCATTTAACCCATGGTTATAATAAAAAACGGCGGTGCCTGCCGCCGTTTCGTTCGTATGTTACCATCCCCAGAAGGCTTTGTTGTCTCCGAGCGGGTCGATCCCCGCGTAAACCAGCAGTAGGTTGCGGACGACGGCAAAGACAATAAAGAAGGCTATAAAGACCCACACATATACCCACTTGACCTTAAGTACCGTGTCCTCGCGGCGCAAAAGCGCAATGAACGCACGCAGGTCGAAGTATGCGACGAGCAGTACAAGCGCAAGAACACATATGTTTTGCTTTGCCGCCTCAATGAAATGTAGATGAAGTATCGAGTCCAGTGCACGGGTGATTCCGCAGCTGGGGCAGTAAAGGTGCAAAAATCTGTTTGCAAAGCAAAAAAGGTATTTGTCAAGCGCGCCCGAGGCCAGCCGTCTGTATGGCATAAGCAGTGCCGCGCCAAGTAATATTGCAGAATTGAACAGAATAAATCCCGTCCACTGTTTTTGCCGCTTTTTGCGGTTGTCGGTAAGCATACCGTCTGTGCAGTGTGCTTTTTCGGTGCCTTGGTTCATGCCGGTCTCCTGAATGATCAAAAATGAATTATTTGTGTCTTTTACCGTTGATGCCTTGAAATCAGCTTTGGTTTATGATATCATTATCTTATAAATTGTTGTGAAAGGAATGATTACAAATGAATAAATTAAAGAGGATTGCTTTGGGACTGACTGCGGTTTTGCTGCTCGGTATACTGTCAGTGCTTCCCGCCGCCGCGGAAAACAAATATTCAAGTCTGCTTGTGCTGGGGGATTCGATATCCACGGGCTACGGGCTTGAAAACTATACGCCGGGCGGCACGCCTTACCTTTGCCGCAGCTATGCCAATCTGCTTGCCGAGTCGCTGTCTCTCAAGGGCGGTGAGACTTACATCAACCGCGCCGTGAACGGCGACGCCTCAGACGACCTTTTGAAGCTGATGCCGACGCTTAAAAATTATGTAGCCAAAAGCGAGCTTATTGTTATTTCGATAGGCGGCAACGATCTGCTGCATATTCTGCCGAATGTGGTAAGCAAGGTCTCCGGTCAGAGCGTGTCCGGTATTCAGGAAGCGGCGCAGGTGGTGCTGAAGCTGGACAAAACCGTGCTTGCCGAAGGACTTAAAAATCCGGAGGTGCTGAGTATCGTCCTCGGCGCGGTAACAGGGTATTCTCAGAATCTTGGCGGTATAATATCCCTTCTGCACGAATACAATCCGTCGGCGCGCGTTATCTTTCTTGCCCAGTATAACCCGATGAACGGGTTTGCCGAGGCGGGCGATTTCGGTGTGTTTGCGGGAACTGTCATAGATGCGCTCAATCTTGCGCTTAACTCTGCCGTTGCGTCTTCGGGATTCGGGTATGAGGTGGCGGATATTCCGTCCGTCATCAACGTGAACGCCGAGGGGTACACCAACATAACCAGTCTTGACATTCACCCCAATGCCGAAGGACACGGGCTTATAGGGCAGCATATGATCGGACTGGTAGGAAACAATGCGGACCCTGTAACAAAGGCTGAGGAGACCACTGCTGAACCTGAGACAACGGTTCAGGACATCACAAGCGAGCCGGAAACTTCAGCTGTTCCGGAGAGTACAGTGGAGGTAACCTCTGCCGATGAAAGCTCTGCACCGGCTGAGAAAAAAGGATGTGGCTCGTCTGTCGGCTTTGTTGCCGTGCTTGCTGTAGCCGCCGGAGCCCTCTGCCTTGCGAAAAGGCGCAAATAAAATGTAATAAGGGTAAATACTGAAATATCATCGGCTGCCGTAAGCTGCAATGCTTTCGGCAGCCGGTGCTTTTGATTTCTTTGTTTGTTTATGTGAACGGTCGTCGGAAGCTCAGTATGTTCCTTCAGTATCCGATACTACCGAACCGGTAAAGGAGGTCTTCGCCTTTGAGGCGGCAACATGCTCCATAAGCTTATCATAAAACAGCTGCTCGTCAAATGGCAATGTGACCTCATGACCCAGCCACGCCGAAAGGTGCATGGCGTTTGAGATCATAAGCCCGTTTATACCCTCGCGCCCGTCCGCGACAAGCGGGGTGCCGTGCAGTACCGCTCCGGCAAAGGCATTCAGCACGCCGACGTGCTGGGGGTTTTCTCCGTCGGTCTGCACCTCGGTCTTTTCCGACTTTGGCGCGCCGAACGCTGCGGTGCGGTTTTGCTTGGTAAACACCGACTCCGGGACCTCCAGCTTTGTCAGCCACAGCTTTTTGGAGTCGGTAAGCAGAGTGCCGCCGTCGCAGACAATTTCAAAGCGGTTTGTTCCGGGAACATCCCCGGTGGAGGTGATAAATGTTCCGGTCGCGCCGTTGGGGTACTCGCAGAACACGCTGACATCATCCTCGACTTCTATGTCGTGCCATTTGCCGAAGTACATTTTGGCATCTATCTTTGACGGCATTCCGCATATCCACTGCCAGAGGTCAAGCTGGTGGGGACACTGGTTAAGCAACACTCCGCCGCCCTCTCCGCTCCATGTGGCGCGCCAGTCGCCGGAATCGTAATAAAACTGCGGGCGATACCAGCTTGTGACTATCCAGCTTGTGCGGCGTATAGCGCCAAGCTCACCGGAGTCGATTATTTCCTTCATTTTGCGGTAGACGTGATTGGTGCGCTGGTTGAACATCATTCCGAACACCAGCTCCGGGTGACGGTCCGCTTCTTCGATCATGCGGCGTACGTCAAGCGTATATACGCCGGCGGGCTTTTCGCACATTACGTGAAGCCCCGCGCGCATGGATTCAACTGAAAGCCCCGGATGCTGATAGTGGGGAACGGCAATAAGCACCGCGTCGCATGTGCGGTCGGAAATAAGCTCGCTTCCCTCGGAATAGCAGACCATATCGGGGATGTCCGCTCCCGATGTGCGCGCGTTTTCAAGTGCGGTACGCACACGTTCGAGCTTTGACGGATCTCGGTCTGCAACAGCCGTGACTTCGATCTCGGGGCATTTTCCTGCGAGAATATTGTTTATATGCTTTGAGCCCATGTTTCCGGCACCGATTATGCCGAGTCTCAGTTTTTTGGACATTGTGACCACTCCTTGATTTTTATTTGCATCCGAGGGACGCAAGGTAGTCGTAGCTTTGCTTCAGGCAGTCAAAGGGATCGGCGTCGTAGCAGTGATCCTGTTCGACAAAGGCGTATTCAACGTCTGCTTCCTCTGCGGCGCGTACGATTGCTTCGTAATTCATGTTTCCGCCTCCGATCGGCGCCATGCGGGGCGCAAGATCCTCCGGACTCCAGCACATATCCTTGAAGTGTATGCAGTTGAGTCTGCCGCGCAGCTTGTGCAGCCACTGAACCGGGTCTCCGCCGCCCGCCTGTACCCAGTAGCAGTCCAGCGTGATACCGAATTCGTCGGGGGAGGTGCGCTCGCACAGGTCGTCAAGAAGTACCTTGCCGTTAGGAAGCCGCATAAATTCCATATTGTGGTTGTGATACATGAACTTCATTCCGTTTGCGGCGATCTGTTTGGCGGCGGGAATTGTTTCGGCAAGGAATTTTTCGTAAATCTCTGGATCGCACCCGCCTTTTTTGAAGTTGGGCATTGAGCCGAGACCTATGTATTTTGCGCCGATAGTGCGGTGAAAATCAATCGTCGCATCGGTTTCGCCTACGATCTTACCATAGCCGAAATGCGTAAGCGGCGCCGACAGACCGCACTCTTTAAGCAGGTCGCGCATCCATTCGGGGTCATAGGCGCATACGCCGGAAAGCTGAACTGAGGTGTAGCCCATGTCAGCGACCCGTTTTATGGATTCTTCAAGCTCCGGGGTGGTTTTGCAGAAATTTCTGAGAGTATAAAGCTGTGCTCCGATGATCATTTCGTTTTGCCTTTCTTTCGTTATTTATTTTACGTATTATTCTGCCATGCAAAGCAGTCCGCGCAGGGAAGCGCAGGCAAAGTCAAACGCCTCACGGCAGTCGGAAAAATGATATTCCGCACCGGTCGTATGCTTGGCTCCGTTCTCGAGTTTCGAAAGCCCCGTGAAATGCGTCAGATGCGGTTCAAGCGTCAGTACCTCAATACCGGCTTCACGGAAGCGGGGAAGAAGCTCGGGTATCCTTCCAACTCCGCGACCGGCGGGAAGGTTTGCGCCGCTCTTGTCTGCGTCCTTTATATGCGCGTAAAATACGTGTGAGCCGAGCATTTCCCATGCCGCGAGAGGATCTGCGCCGCACTGCACAAAGTTGGCGGGATCAAACACGGCGGTCAGCCCCGGAAGTGCTTCAAGAAGACGCAGGCAATGCTCCGGCGTATCGCCGTATATTTTCTTTTCGTTTTCGTGGCACAGCCGCGCGCCGCAGCTTTTAGACAGCTCAATGAAGGAGTCAATGCGGCGGCATACCTCGTCAAAGCAGCTCTGACTTTCGTCTGTGCCGTAAAAGCTGAACATCCTGATGCATTGCGCACCCGTTATCTCCGCGATCTCTGCAATGCGGGCAAATCCGTCGCGTGCGTCGTCAAAGCTGTCGCGGATATTTGTTTTTCCAGCGGGAGAGCCTATCGACCACACCGAGATTCCTGCCGCGTCAAGCTTTTTCCTCACCTCTCTGGCTTCGGCTGTGGAGAGGGCGGAGACGTTCTTTCCGTCAACGCCGCGCAGTTCTATGTACCCGATATGATTTTCGCCCAAAGCGCGTATCTGTCCGTCAAGGTCGGGCGACGCCTCGTCGGCAAACGCGCAGAGTCTGAAGTTACCTGTCATACACAGCACCGTACCTTTTCATGATTTGCAATAATTATAACATAAAATAAAAACGCATTCAATAACCCGAAAGTAAAAAAGCTCTTTTGTTTGCGCCTGCGGCGAATTTTTGACTTATACTTGCGGGCAACAGTGCCCGGGTATGTTGCGTCGGATCGTATTTTTATATCATGTTTTAATTTTTGTGACGTAATTTTTTGATTTCTGTTGCATCCTTCGGAAAAAAGTAGTATCATATATCTATCTATCATGCAGAACACAGGAAGGCGATGACTTGAGCTACAAAACCGAACTTCACTGTCATTCCGCGACAGTGTCAAAATGCGCTTCCGCAGAACCGGAGGCCATTGTTGAAAAATACCTTGAAAAGGGATATTCCTCATTGGTGCTGACAGAGCACTGTTCGAGGTTTACCTTCAAAAACAAGAAAAACGGAGATCGCTCTGCGCTGCCATGGAATGAGAAAATCGATTTTTTCATGAGCGGCGTCCGCGCGCTTGAAAGAGCGGCGGCGGGACGGATGAACATTATTCAGGGCTGCGAGATCAGACTGAATACCGACGACAACGACTATCAGATATACGGCGATTCGGAGGAATTCCTGCGCGCGTATCCCGATATAATGGATGTCGATATTGCGGTGCTTTCAGAGCGTGTGCGCGAAGCTGGACTGCTACTTGTTCAGGCGCATCCTTTCCGCAACGCCATGCGTGTGGTAAAGCCCGAGCTGCTTGACGGCGTGGAGGTGTACAACGGCTCTACCTCGCACGACTCCCGCAATGATATTGCGCTTATGTGGGCTGAGCGTCACGGGCTGATAAAAACCTCCGGAAGCGACTATCACAACGTCGAGCTGGGGCTTATTTCGGGAGGGATCGTGACCGACGAGCCGATAAGGACGAACAGCGAGCTGCTCGACATACTCCGCACGGGCAGATACACAATGCTCGGCGATCCTGCCGTTTTGCCGACCGAGCTTGTCGGCGCCGGCGGTCAATAAACTCCGCGATCATTAGAAAGGATTTGAAAAATGGAGCTTTTGTTTCTTGGCACGGGCGCTGCCGACTGGAATATCGGGCGGCGGGTCGACGGCGAGTTTTTCCGTCGCTTTTCCTCGGCGCTTGTTGATGGCACGGTGCTTATAGACCCAGGCCCTCATATCTTTGACTTTGCCGAAAAAAACGGAATGCCCGGTCTTTTTGACAGTGTACGGTCGGTTGCCGTGACGCATTCGCACGCAGACCACCTTAACGCCGAAAGCGTTATGCGCCTTGCAAAGGAAAAAGATCTTACGGTGTACTGCGATCCGGCGGTGGAGAGAAAGCTCTCCGACTCGGGCGTTCAAAACGTGAAATTTGTTACGCTGACGCCATTTGAGAGCGTCATGACGCCGCAGGGCTATGAAATAATACCTTGCCGCTCAAATCACGGTCCGTATCTTGACGGAGAAAACACACTTAATTTTATCATCCGTAAAGGGGAGCGTTCCTTCTTTTACGGTCTTGATTCGGGCTGGATAATGTACGATACATGGCTGAGGATAAAAAAGGAACGTCCGAACGCGGTGATATTTGAGTGTACCCTCGGTTTTTGCCCCGGTGACGACCGTATGTTCGGTCATACAGGGATACCTATGATAGAAATAATGCTTGAAACAATGCGCGCGCAGCACGGTCCTGCCGAAGATGCGGCATATTACACCTCGCACATGGCGCGTACTCTGCACGGGACACACGAGGAGCTGACACGGCAGCTTGCACATCTCGGCGTTACTCCCGCTTACGACGGAATGAAAATAAATATATAAAAACGCATAATATAACGGAGGCAAATCAAATGGAAAAGATCAAGGTAACTATCTGGAACGAGTTCAGACACGAAAAGACCAATGAGGCAGCAAAGGCGCTTTACCCCAACGGTATTCACGCCACGATAGGCGAATTTCTTTCCAAGGAGGACGATATCGAGGTGCGCCTTGCCGCGCTTGACGACCCGGAGCAGGGACTGCCTGATTCTTTGCTGAATGACACCGATGTGCTTATCTGGTGGGGACATATGGCTCACGGTGAGGTAAGCGACGAGCTTGTGACAAAGATACAGCGCCGCGTACTGCTTGGCAGAATGAGCTTTATTGCGCTTCATTCGGCGCATCACTCAAAGCCATTCCGTGCTATTGTTGGCACTACCGGAAACCTTACATGGGGACGTGAACAGCGCGAGATCATGTGGAATATGCTGCCCACACATCCCATTGCCGAGGGGATCCCGCAGAGCTTCTTTATTGAAAGCGAGGAGCTTTACGCCGAGCCTTTCTTTGTACCTCAGCCCACAGAGCTTATCTTCGGGTCATGGTATGAGGACGGTTACATATTCCGCTCCGGTATGACATATCTGCGCGATGCCGGAAAGGTATTTTATTTCCAGCCGGGACACGAGACCTGCCCGTCCTTCCACAATCCTTACGTTCAGCGCATAATAACCAACGCCGTTCACTGGGCAAAGCCGGTGCGTGCAGGATATGAAATTCATGATTACTGCCCGCACCCGGTTTACAATTATGACGAAATTGCCGAGAAGGGCAAGCTGAAACAGAATCACTGCCTGCCCGTTGAGCGTGAGCTGAATATCAAGCTCAAATAATCGCCACCGACAGGTAAATAAACGATCCGCGATATTACAAAGCTTACAAAGGGGCTGCCGCGCAAAAGTGCGGCAGCCCCACGGCGTGTTTATTCGGGTTTTTTCTTTTTCCATACAGCTCCGGCAATGACCGACGCTATAACGGCGGCGCCTGCGACTGCGCACCAGATGTAAAGAGTTACCCCCCAACCCGCAGAGGCGGCTGTCCTGCCGTACAGG
>ULVD01092397.1_pt1 | contig 15031 bp, 16 predicted proteins | sample 1959101 | NCBI WGS metagenome assembly ULVD01 (sample SAMEA4835777, study PRJEB28245) | human gut metagenome | biome: gut microbiome; material: fecal sample | place: Denmark | collected 2008
CTGCCAGCAGCCGCCTTACATACAGTCTGCTGTCCGAAAAGCTCCTGTTATCCGCAGGAGAACTTTTGTATATGCTCATATCTATGGGTGTCATCCATGGGAGATGTCGGCAGAGCAGCACGCACAGCGGCACTGTCACTGCCATGCCGATAGCTGCGGATACAAATGCGGGCAGTCCCAGCGGCTTTACTATGTACGGCATTGCAATATACGCTCCGAAGCCCGCTGGGGCAAGTCCTCCGAGGATCATCTCGGTGGCGATCTTTTTTGCACCGCCGCCGTATATGGTAAAAAGCAGCGGAGCAAGACTGCAAAAGGATATGAACGTTGCTGCCCAGCCGTTCATGGTCGCCCTGTGATAAACAAGGTTTGCAAGGAGCATTGCTCCCGTGCTGACAAGAAGCATAGGAATAAAATAACCGCTGCCGCCAACAAGATCAGTGCCGCGGAAGCGTGAATTTGTCCGCTCAAAGAAATATCCGATGAACGTGAATATTATCATCACAACACCGCAGACCCATGTTCTCATTACCTGACCCTCGGGTATCTCCCCTATCAGCCACTGTATCTCCGACCATACATCGCCTGCGTTTTTCCCTGCGATTATCTCGTCAAGACTGTCTATATAATGGTTTGAAGCAATGCTGTCCTGCAAGGTGTTCATTATGAACATCAGCGCCGTACATATTATCAGCGTGACGATATAGGCAGGCAGAGCACCCTTTCTTTCCTTGAAAAACATATTCCCCCTCCTTGTAAAGTAGCGCCGCTCATAGCTCATATGAACGGCGCTGTACTGTACAATGGATATTATCCGCAGAACTTGCTGCACATAACAAAATGTCCGGGAGAAACCTCCACGTTTTCGGGGCATTTTTCCATGCACTCATCGTCCGCATATATGCAGCGTGTGCAGAACGGGCAGCCCTTGGGCGGATTTTCGGGTGACGGAGTATCGCCGACTTTAAGGTCAAGGCTGAAGCCCTCATCGTTTATGCCCTTTTTGATACTGGGCGCCGCTTTGAGCAGCACCTTGGTATAAGGGTGACGTGCATCGCTGTAGATATCCTTGCTCTTTGCCCTCTCAACGATATGACCAAGGTACATGATAAGTATCTCATCTGCTATCTGGCGAACCACCGCAAGGTCATGTGCAACCAGCAGTATCGAAAGGTTAAGCTCGCTCTGAAGGTCCATAAGCAGGTTTATTATCTGAGCCTGCAGTGATACGTCCAGTGCGGATATAGGCTCGTCTGCCAGCAGCAGCTTGGGATTTACCACCAGCGCACGGGCTATTACCGCACGCTGCCTCTGACCGCCCGAAAGCTGGTGTGGATATCTGGTAAGGAAGTCGGTATCAAGACCTATAAGATCAAAGGTCTTTTTGATGATAGCCATTCTTTCAGCAGGGTCTGATACGCCCGAAAGCTTCAAAGGCTCCTCGATGGACTCCTGAATGGTAAAACGTGGGTGAAGCGAAGAAAGGGTATCCTGGAATATCATCTGGACGCTTTTCTTCATCTCGTCCCTGTCCTCGGGATAAAGCTCGTCCAGAGGGCAGCCACGAAATCTTACAGTACCTGTAGTGGGCTTTTCGATATCGGAGATTATTCTCAGCAGTACGGATTTTCCGCAGCCTGATTCGCCTACAAGGGCAATGGTCTTGCCCTCCTCGACCTCCAGCGAAACGTCGTCAACGATACGCTTGTTGCCGACTACCTTGCTGAACAGTCCACGTCTTACGGGATATAATTTAACAATGTTATCGCATGATAATATGGGATATGATTTATCCATATAGCTCACTCCTTATTCAAGAACCGTATCGTCGGCAGTATTATAGTCAAGAAGCGGGAAGTGGCAGGCGCAGAATCTGTCCTCGCCTATCTGTTTCAGCTCGGGGACTTCCTTGCGGCAGATGTCCTTTGCATAGGGACATCTGGGAGCAAATGCGCAGCCGGGCTGAGGCTTTGCCATATTTGGAGGGAAGCCCTCGATGGACTTCAGTCTCTTTGTCTTACGTGCTTCAAGCAGTGGTACGGACTGGATAAGTCCGACAGTATAGGGGTGGGCAGGCTTTAAAAGCAGATCTCTCTTAGGTGAGGATTCAACGCAGCGGCCTGCATACATTACAAAGATATCATCGGAGAACTGGGAAACAACGCCGAAGTCATGAGTGATTATCATAATGGAAATGCCCGTTTCCTTCTGAAGCTCGCTGAGAGCCTCGATTATCTCCGCCTGAATGGTGATGCCAAGGCTTGTGGTAGGCTCGTCGGCAATAAGTATGGACGGGTCGCATATCATAGACATGGCGATGAATATTCTCTGGCGGAAGCCTGCGGAAAACTCACAGGGGAACTTCTTCATTACCTCGTCGCCGTTGCGTATGCCTACAAGCTTCAATACCTCTATCGCCTTGTCATGGGCTTCCTTTTTGGTAGCGCCCTTCTTGTGGACAAGGTATGCTTCCGTAAGCTGGCTGCCAAGGGTAAGGTAGGGGTTGAATGAGGTGGTAGGGTCCTGGAATATCATTGATATCTCCCCGCCCCTGATCTCGCTCATACGCTTCTCGCTGACTTTAAGGATATCCTCGCTGCCGAACTCAATGGTTCCGCCTGCGATATAGCCCGGCTCGTCAACGATACGCATAATGGAACGGGAGGTAACGCTCTTTCCCGAGCCGCTCTCGCCGATTATGCCGAGAACATGACCCTTTTTCAGTGAAAAGGTAACTCCGTCAACGGCCTTTACGGTAAGGTTTTCGTTTATCTTGAAATAGGTCTTGAGACCCGTTACTTTTAAAAGAACATCGCCGATCTCAGCTTTTTTAACGTCCATGATGCTCCCTCCTTACTTGCGAAGCTTGGGGTCAAGCTTTGTCTGGAGACTGTCGCCTACAAAGTTCAGCGCCAGTACCATTATCATAATTACGATACCGGGGATAGCGGTTATCCACCAATCGGTAGAGATGTACTGTCTGCCGTCCGCCATAATGTTTCCGAGAGATATGGAGGGCGACTTGATTCCGAGCTGCATATAGCTCAGCAGGCTCTCGTTGATTATCATTGCTGCGATATCAAGAGGAAGTACGGGAAGGATCGCAGGCATAAGGTTCTTGCCTACATATTTTACGGCTATCCTCAGCTTGCCTGCACCCATCATTCTTGCGGCTGCGATGTAGTCCATGTCCTTCTGCATCATAACGCTGGAACGCACAACTCTCGCATAAGCGGGCCATGCGGAAAGGCTCAGCACTATGATGATGCTCAGAGGATTGGGTTCAAACAAGGTAAGCGCAATGATAGCCAGCACAATGAACGGGAATCCCATCTGGATATCGGTTATTCTCATTATCAGAGTGTCGATGAAGTTGGGGTGCGAAAAGCCTGAGATAATGCCCAGCACCACGCCTATAGCCAGTGCCAGCGCAACGCCGCCTATACTGATAAGGAGGGATGTGCGCAGGCCGTAAAGGATACGGCTGAAAATGTCTCTGCCCATTGCGTCGCAGCCCAGAATATGCTCGCTGTCCGTAAAAGGCTTGGTAAGTCTTATGGAGGGTGTCATCTGCTGCGGATCGCAGGGAGCGATGACAGGTGCCAGAACTGCCGAAAGAACAGCGATTATAACAATAAGCATTCCTATGCAGAACATCTTGTTCTTGCCGATATACTTGAAGAAGGCCTTGACCTTTCCTTCGCCCGAAGCAGCTGCGGGCTTTGAATTTACTGCTTTTGATCTTACATCAGTCATATTACAAATCCCCCTGTGCCTTACGAATTCTCGGGTCGAGATATGCGTAGCCGATATCTATCAGCATATTGACCACGATAAAGAATGTGGAAAATACGATTATAAGACCCTGTACCAGGTTATAGTCACGTCTGTTGATGGCATTGAGTATCTCATAGCCGATGCCGGGATAGCTGAATACATACTCGATAACAACTATGCTTCCTGCGAGGAATCCCAGCTGACCGCCGAGGACGGTGAGAAGAGGAATAAGCGAATTTCTGAGAGCGTATCTGAAAAGTGCGCTCATCTTATGCACGCCTCTTGCTCTGGCTGCCTTGACAAAGTCCTGATTAAGGCTGTCGATCATACTGAGCCTTATGTTCTTTATCATAACGGACATTATCGGCAGCGCCAGAACTATTGACGGAAGCACTGTGCTTATGTAGCCCTTATAGTCCATGGAAGGCAGAAGATTAAGCTTTACACAGACAAGCAGTATAAGCATCGTTGCCACCCAGTAGTTTGGCATTGACTGGAACACTACGGAAATTCCCGATATCAGCCGATCGGCAAGCTTGCCGTTGTTTACTGCGGCAATTACACCGAACAGCAGGCTGAGTGCAACTGCCAGCACCACGGTGTTAAGCATAAGCAGCGCTGATTTTCCTATAGTGCCTGCGATGATGTGATTAACGGAATCGTTCTTGAAGTAGGACTGACCCATATCTCCGTGGAAGATATTTACGATATAGTCCTTGAACTGTATGATTATCGGATTATCAAGGCCCATCTCAGCCCTGATCACCTCACGCTGTTCATCGGTAGCGTTGGGCGCCATTATCTTGACAGGGTCGCCCGGGATATTTCTCAGCAGCACGAAGCTGATGAACGTTACACAGAATAAGATGAAAATTCCCTGAACAACACGTTTTATCGTTGTGTTTAACACAGTAACTCCTCCCTGCGTAAAAAATTTGATAAAAACAGAAACGGGCAGTCATCCGTTTGTGTTTATGACTGCCCGCTGTATTCTGTCTGAATGTTATTCCTTTACTACGTCCTTGACTTCAAAGCTTGTGGTAGGCAGGGACTTGAAGCCCTTTACATTGCTGCCCACACCGTAGATGGACATGGAGTTGAAGAGAGGAACATCTTCGCACTTTTCAGCAAGCAGAGGATAAACCTCATTTGCAAGTATTTCCTTTCTCTTTTCACTGTCAAGCTCGGAAGCTTCCTTGTCCATAACAGCATCCAGCTGATCGTCAACAAACTTGGTGATAAGTCCGGGAGATCTGTAGAAGGGGTTGAGCTTAAGGTCAGGCTCAAGTCCCGGAGGGCACCAGCCGCCGTCGATCATGGTGCAAGGTGTTGCCTGATAATACATATCGTTCCATGTAGCGGTCTCAACAGGATTGAACTTTACGTTCAGACCGATAGCCTGGAGATTTGCAGTAATGAATTCGCCGTACTCCTTGGTCTTTACATAGAAGCCAACGGAGGTCGTATAGGTCATTTCGGGAAGTCCCTCGCCGTTGGGGTAGCCTGCTTCGGCAAGAAGCTCCTTAGCCTTTTCGGGATCATATGTTGGGAAGTTGTCAACGGGAGAATAGCCCCAGACTGTGGAGGATACGTAGCAGTCTGCAACCTCGCCGTAGCCCTGGAGTATATCATTTACGATAGTCTCACGGTCGATAGCGTAGGAGATAGCCTTTCTTACAAGCTCTTCGTTCATAGGCTCAACCTCAAACTTGAAGAAGAGGTGCTTGAGCTCTGTGGTGAGCTGAGTGATCACCTCAGTATCGGGATTGTTTTCCAGAACACTTACCTGCTCGGACTCAACACGCTCGATGATATCAGCCTCACCTGTCTGGAGGGCTGCAAGACGTGTGGAGGAATCCGCAACGTACTTGTACTGAACGTAAGGAGTCTTGGGAGCACCTTCCCAGCAGTCATCAAATGCGGAATAGTAAATGGTGTCGTTCTCGTACTTATCGAACTTGTAAGCACCTGTGCCGTTGAAGCCTGCGGAAAGCTTTGCGGGGTCTGCAATGTCATCTGCGGACATTACAGGTACCATACAGAGCATATTGATAAGGCCTGCATAGGGCTTGCCGTCTTCCATTCTTACGTTGACGGTGTACTGGTCAACAACCTCTACCTTAACGGGCTGGCTCCACCAAGCGGTGGTAACACTGTCCTTGGAGGAATGCTTTTCCAGAGTAGCCTTTACGTCCTCAGCATCAAAGTCGCTGCCGTCCTGGAACTTTACGCCTTCTCTCAGCTTGAGCTGGAGAGTAGCATCGTCAATATATTCCCATGATGTTGCAAGCTCGGGAGAAAGCTCCTGAGTATCGGTATCCATATGGATAAGTCTGTTAAAACATATCCACTCTGCGTGAAGCTGGGCGAGGGTCGTGTGGCTGGTGGGGTCCCAGTTTCCGAGGAAGTTCTCAGCGGAGAGGATAACAAGCGTATCCTTGCTGCCTGCTGTTCTTCCGCCGCCTGTTGTGGATGCAGCCGCTGTATCGCCGCCTGCTGCCGAAGAACCGTCAGTAGTTGTTGATGTATCACCGCAGCCTGCCATAACTGTAGCTGCCATCATAGCTGCGACCGCAGCAACTGTAAGTCTTTTTAATTTCGTTTTCATACCACCACTCCTAAAATCTTTTTATATCTTCTTTCCTTAAAATCTCTTAAAACTTCAAAAAATCTTTCCGTGATCTTTGAGTATCAGAACTTCAGTTCCTTCTTGAGCGCCTGCATCTGTGCGGAGATGTACGCATTTCTGAATGCACAAGCGCAGCTGTAATCCTCAGGTACCATTTCCTTAACGGTGTCGGAGATCTTAGCCTCCTTATCGAAATCCACCTTAATGGTCATATCGCCGAACTTTTCAAGCAGCTCTGCCTTTGTTGCGGGGAAGGTAATACCTGCCTTACCCATTGCCTTGATAAGATTGTGAGCTTCAGATGTATAAACAGCCATGATAATAACCTCCCATTACTTTGTATAAGCGTTGTAATCGCTGACGCCTCTGCCTGCACCGTTCTGGTCAGGGCAGGAAGCTCCACGATGCTTGTACTGCCAGATGAAGTTGTATGCACCGGGCTGTGTACGCATCTTATCAACGATTCCGGGGTAAACATCTACCTTCATGAGCCAGGGAATACCCTTGGGAGCCCTTGCAAATACTGTACCGTCGGGGTTTACTGCCATACTGTTGCCGAAGTAGGTGTAGCACTCATCTATTCCGACGGAGTTGCAGCCCAGAACATAAGTCTGGTTGCAGTAAGCGCCTGCCTTGTTGGTGATCTCCCAAGCCTCATCATAAGGAGCCATGTAGTGGGAAACTCGGCAGATAACGTTTGCTCCGTTTACCGCAGCCTCTCTCCAGATCTCGGGATAATCGCCGTCGGCACAAATGATAATGCCTATCTTTGAACCCTTAGGGCCATCAACTACCTTGCACTCGGTTCCGGGAACTGTGCATTCATCGGGGAGCCAGGGATTCATCTTAACATACTTGTGAACTATCTCGCCCTTGTCATTTACGAGGATAGCCATATTCTTTACAAACTGACCGTCATTCTCACGTACCAGAGGATTGAAGATACCCCAGACACCCAGCTCCTTGCACTTTGCACGAACCTTGTTTATAGGCTCGGAGTCAAGGGTGAGAGCCAGTCTTGGCCAGTCGCCGGGAGCAAAACCGTGGAAGCCGCACTCGGGACACATGAACAGATCATATCCCGGAAAACCTGCCGCAGCCTTATCCATATAGCTGAGAATCTGATTTGTGTTAAATTCAACGTCCTCCATGGTGTGTGCACTCTTGGGAGCGATCTGAGCCATTACAACACTCATTGCTTCTGTTTCGATTTTTCCGTTAAGAGCGTAAGTCGATCCGATGTTCATAATACTTCCTCCTATTTAATGGTTTTGCAGCAGCAGATACTTCCTGAATGCCTGCGGCATAATATCCGCTGCAAGAACTCTTCTCCGAAATGCTTCAAAAAAGGCGCCGTGTTTTTATAACACGACGCCTTTGTCTGAAACTATCATTAAAGAGAACCTTTTGGGTTTAAAGGTTTGTCTGACTAAGCTCATCTCTTATTGATGTTCTCAATCATTGATATCATTATATACCCTGTTTTGCAATTTGTCAAGAGCAAAATTGCATTTTTTTGATTTTTGGCATTTTATACAAGGATTTCATTTGCAGATATGACAGCTTTATATATCTTACTTGCAAGCCATATTTTCTTAAAAATATATAATATTATCGGCAAATTAGCCGTATCCGAGCCTGCATGAGCTGCCGCAGCATATTATTTTGCCGTTTTCCGCCTTGCAAGACGCCAAGCTTAAAATTGCATATTTTCTTTTAACATTTGTTATGTAACTGTTATATACGACTATAACGATAACAAGGCTCTCCTCCCCTGCTGCAGCTTCCTTTTCAGACGACAAGCATAAAAGCGGCTCAGGTTTTATGTACCCGAACCGCTTTGTTAATGCTAATCCTCAATCAACCTATAGACAGATCCTCGGCTGAAATCAGTTAAGACAAAGGTTTACCCCGCTTTTCTTTTGTTTAAGTATCTCCAGCATAAGGTCAACGATATGAGCCGCCGCCTCTACAGGAGGTATTCCGTGGCGGCTGATATTGGAAACAACCGTATATTCCGACTCCTGCATATCGGGACGGGCATTGTATGCCATATATGCGGACATACTTTCAGCTGTGAGAAGTCCCGGACGCTCGCCGATAAGTACACAGGTGAGCTTTGCATTGAGCAGCGGAGCGATAGTTCTCGTAGTGTTCACACGGCAGTAGCGGACGAAAAACGGGGTTCCAACCGTTACACCCTCGGCTTCCAGTCCCTTTGTGATCGCAGGCAGGATATCTGGAATATTCGCTGCCACGCTGGGAGCGCAAAGGCCATCGCCCACATATATCTCCACATCGATATCATGTTTGCAGTTTTCGGATATCTTTTTCTGCGTATCCTCGTCAAAAAGTCTGCCAAGGTCGGGACGGGTTATCATCATACTTTTGTTTTCGCATTTGGTGCGCACCTCAAACAGTCCCAGCTCCTTTACAGTCTCTTCCGAAACCTCAGAGAAAACTGCGTCCGCTGCAGCTGCCTGATCCGCCCTGAAGCGGAGGTAGGAGCAGGTGGGATATCTTGCTCCTGTATGTCCTATGGCTATTCTGGCAGGGGTCTTGCTTTTGAGCACCGCAAGCTGCTCCGGATCCTGTGGGTTTTGAAGCAGACAGAAATCCTGCATTTTTATTTTCGTTATATCATTGTTTTCATAATCAAATTTCGGGAAAACGGGCATAACAGTCATTCCTTTCGTTAATTTCCGAAAATGGTGGGGTCACCTGCACGGTCGGTATAATGACCGTCCTCGTCGATTATGCCCCATTTGAGCATCCACTTTTCAAACTCGGGATTTGCATGAAGTCCCAGTATCTCACGGGCTGCCTTTACATCGTGATGACCTGTGGTCTGATACATGAGCATGATATCATCGCCGTGAGGAATTGCCATTACATAGTTGCAGCCGCCTGCCCCCAGCATTACCAGCAGATTATCCATTGCACTCTGGTCACAGGTATTGTGGTTGGTGTAGCACACATCGCAGCCCATGGGCAGACCGTGCATATGGCCGCAGAAATTATCTTCCAGACCTGCTCTCAAGACCTGATCGCTGCCGTAGAGGTATTCGGGGCCGATAAAGCCTACCACTGTATTTACGATAAATGGGTGATAGTGCCTTGCAAGGCCGTAGCAGCGTGATTCCATGGTCTGCTGATCCCAGCCGTTGTGACCATCGGAGGAAAGCTCGGACGCCTGACCTGTTTCGAAATACATATAGTTGGGGCCTGTTCCCGTGCCCTCGGTGCGCATAAGCTCGTTTGCTTCTTCAAGCATTTCCACGGTAACGCCGAATGCGTCCATGGATTTCTGTGAGCCTGCTATGGACTGGAAGCACAGGTCGGCGGGAGCACCCTGCCTTATTGCTTCCATCTGAGTTGTAACATGAGAAAGCACACAGTTCTGGGTGGGAATATCATACTTTACCATAACGTCCTTGAAAAGACGGAGTATCTCGCCTGTGGAGTCAGCCGAATCCGTTGCAGGGTTAAGGCCTATTACAGCGTCGCCCATGCCATAGGAAAGTCCCTCCAGCAGTGATGCGGCAACGCCCTTGGGGTCATCGGTAGGGTGGTTCGGCTGCAATCTTGAAGCCATTGTCCCCGGAAGTCCGAGGTATGTGTTGCAGTGAGTGACTATTTCTATCTTTTTTGCGGCATACATCAGGTCAAGATTGCCCATCAGCTTGCAGACTGCGGCAATAACCTCGCTGGTCATACCTCTGCCTGCACGGAGTATCATATCGCCTGTGGTGCGGCTGTCCAGTATCCACTCACGCAGATCTGATATAGTCATGCCCTTTATCTCGTTATAAATCGGAATATTAAGGTCGTCCTGGATTATTCTTGTTACCGAGTCCTGCTCATAGGGCACTGCGGGGTTTTCACGGATATCATGGACAGTGATATTGCTCAGAGCCATTTTTGCCGCAATTCGTTCCTTGGTGTCCTCTGCAGCGATACCTGCAAGGCAGTCGCCGGATTTCAGCTCGTTCGCCTTGCACATAACTTCCCGTATATCCTTAAATTCATATGTTCTGCCGTAAAGCCTTACTTTATATGACATTTTTATCCGCCTTCCTTGTGGGTTATGAGAATATCAGGGTTTTTACAATGACGGGCAGCACCTTTCCGTGGGCAAGCGGTTCGCCGATGTCGATGAAATCACCGTCCGAGCAGGAGATGCCGTCCACACAGATAAAGTCCCTGTCCTTTATCCGACGTTTCAAAGCCTGTCCCAGCGCCTTGCCGATATCCGCTTCGATAATGATGATAAGCACGCTTTGGTCGGAGCCTTCCGCACCTGCGCACACAGCGTCCGCCATAGCTTCTATCTCCTTGAACGAGGGACAGGGCAGACCTTTCATTGATATTGCCGTCAAACGGTTTTCATACCTTGAAAGTCCCTTTCTTATCTGCTCCCCTGCAGAGGGAATATCCACTGACGTTTCAAGCTTTATCCTTGAAACGGGAATGCTTTTTATTGGCAAACTGCCGAAAGTGTATTCGATGGTACTTCCCGATACCTCCATGCTGAAATTGCCTGCGCCGATAACAGTGGCACGGATAGTCTCCTCCGCCGTTTCGGACATTCTTTCGGTAAGCAAAGGCGAAGCTGCCACGGCATGACCGAGGAAAACGCCTATATCGCCATATGGGAACTGCTTTTCTCCCGAATAGCCCATACAGTCGGCAACGCCGCCGGAAAAGGTAATGATATCGGGAACTATGCCGCTTTTCATGCCATGGTTCGTTATCATAAGCTCCAGGCGGCTGTCAGTTTTTCTCAGTCCTGCGGACTGTTCTATCACTTCCGTCATTTCTCTGCATATATTTTCTGCGGTCTCGGAAGTGAGAATATCGCCTATGGATACGCTGATGCCGCTCATATCGGCAAGCTTTTTCAGTTTCTGTGCGATGTATGTTACCCTGCCGTTTTCATCGACCTTGATAAGCCTTCCGCCTATGTCCAGGCAGGCGGTATCTATGGCAGCGCCGTCTCTGAAAAGGCAGATATTTGTAGTTCCGCCGCCTATATCAAAGTTTGCAACGGTTTTTCCTGTTTCCTCCGAAAGCCTTGCTGCGCCTGAGCCTTTTCCTGCCAGCACCGATTCAAGGTCTGGGCCTGCGGTGGCTACAACAAAGTTTCCTGCTGTTTCGGAAAGGGCTTCGGTAACCGAGCGGGCGTTGCTTTTTCGGGAGCTTTCGCCTGTGATTATAACTGCGCCTGTGGTGAGCATATCGGGGGTGAGATTGGCTTTTTTGTATTCCGACATCACAATGTCGCTTACCTTATCACCGTCTATCTCATTTTCCGACAGCAGAGGGGTGAAATATATCTCGCTTTCATAGATTATTTCCTTATCCACTATCTCGATCTTGGGGACGGAGCCGAATCCGCCTGTGTTCTGAATGATCATTCTGCTGAAAATTATCTGTGTCGTAGATGTTCCCACGTCGATGCCTGCACTGAGGATAGTTTCGTCCATATAATCACATCCTTATAAAAAAAGAACACCACAGGTACAACGTCCTTGTTGCACAACGCCTGTGTTGCTCTGATAATATTATATCACGGCACCCTTTCCATGTCAAGATAAATTTGCAAGTTCTAGCAAATCGACTTGCAAATTTATTGTTAAAACAAATATGATATTTTTCACAATCGCCTTAAATCGTGGATATTTCATCTTATCAAAGAAGGATAATTCTTTGCAGCATTCAAAAAAAACGATGTAGCTCATAGCTGTTTCATTGCCGTCAAGGCCAAGCTTTACGAATCTGACTGTCTTGTATTCCTCATTTTTATATGATATTATCAAACCAATTTCACACTGAGTACCACCGAGTCACACTGAGTCACACAAAAAATCCGATTCCATGGGGCTTTTTAATGGTAGAAAGCTCAAAAACAGCGAAACAGCACTGTTCTGAAAATTCAAGCATTTTGAAGATTTTTGGTAGAAACTTGGAAGAAAGCCAACGGTAAAAAAGTTGGTAGAAACTTGGTAGAAGCCGAAAACAACCTAAAAACGGTAGAAAGCCTGTTGACAAAGCAAACTGAATAATGGAAAATAGCGGACGGTGTTTCATAACAGAAGCGCTGTCCGCTATTTTTATGCCCAAAATTGAATACCGTATATCGCTTCTCAGCAATGAGGAGCGATTTTTTATTTCAGATGAACTATGTCAAGAAGGTCTTTCTATGCCGAACCCTACGAAAATCCGCTTGCCGAGAATCAATTACAGGTTCATAGCAAGTGCCTGTGTTCCGGTTCTTACCGTCATGCTCAATAAGGTCGAAAAGGACTATTCTACAGTCGATGAACTGTGCGATCATGATGAATTGTCGAAGTTCACCCGTGACGAGATCAAAAAAGCCGTGACAGAGCTTTGCAGCAGAAAGTTTCTCCTTAAAGTGGATAAGCCGTATGGCTGTGTTTATGCGGTGAATAAGCTGCTTATGGCAAATATGGAGTTTGTGTACGGCAGATAAGCTGAGGGAGGAATGGAAATGGACAAGCGTAACAGGAAAAAGAAAACCGTGGACGATACCGTCTGCGAGATACATAAATTCAGTGGTTATGCCGTTCTGAGCAACTGCTTCGTGCGGTCTACCAAACTTGGCTGTCCTGCTATTGGTCTGCTCGGCAGAGTTATGGACTTGCCTCCGACATGGAACTTTTCTAAGGCAGGGCTTATTGCACTGTGTCCTGACGGTGAGACTGCTGTTGACAGCGCTCTGAATGACCTGAAAGAATGGGGCTACCTTGAAATCGAAGTAAAAATACCGAATGAAAACCCGACAGGCAGTATTCAGACGGTCTATAAGTTCTATGAGTATTCAGCGAAGGATACGTCTACAACGAGGTTCTGACTTATCATTTCAACGAAGGCTGCGAGAGCCGTAACATTGACGAACAGATCAGGCGTGATTTGGGTGGCTATGCTATGGCTGTCTGACCACGAAAGGAGGTGGTTCTATGGCTGCAAAGAAGAATGTGGCGGTAACTCCTGCATTTACAGGCAGGAATGTGTCGCTGTCTGAGATCTCTCAGGCAAGTGGTATCGGCATTACTACGCTGAAAAAGGGGCTTATTGCCGGAGCTGTTGACTTCGGTTATGCGATTCCCTGCGGTAAAGGCGATCAGCATCGCTATTACTGCCCTGACAGACTTGTGTTTCTCAAGACCGGATATTTCAATCCGAATCCTGAGAATCAGGACACAGATTCCGAAGCCGCCTGAAAGTCTGTAAACGACCTGTTTTACAGCTTTCACAGCGAATTTGAAGCGATCGTCATGGATATGCTCGGTGACAGGATAGATAGAAAAACACTTGATACCGTGTTTTCTTCTTTTTGACGAGCTTCAGGAGAATTATCACAACAAGCTCCATGAGCTGTTACAGAAAGAGGTGAAAAATCATGGCTAAGACAATTACCACACAGTATGGCGAGTTTCTGAACTACGATAATCTTGTGAGAATCGGTGTTGTCACAAATTGGGAAGATGCAGAGCCGGACGAGAACGGCATTGTGAAGCCCGATTATGAGATGGTCGGCACTGACACCAGCGGTAATCAGATTCCGATGGGCAACTACAAGACGCCCGAAGCAGCAGAATCCGCCCTCGCAGACCTCCACAACTGGCTGTCTGCCGAAGCGTATGCCGTTTACGAGGTCAAGTCTGGCGGTGATGCGTAATGCCGTCTGACTACGAAAGCGGTGCGAAGAAAACCATCGACATTTCGATCAAGGCGGAGAAGATGACCGCCGATGTGCTGAAATCGGCATTGCAGGAGTTTTTGTCGGGCAAGGCTAAGAAAAAGGGACGAATGACCTTCAAGCAGTTGCAGGCAAAGTCCCCGTCAAAGCTCGACAGCATTGAAGTTTCAGACCGGAATATCGGGAATTTTCTGAAAACCGCACGAAAATACGATGTGGATTTTTCTCTGAAAAGAGATAAAAGCACCGAACCGCCTACCTATCATGTTTTCTTTTCCGCTGCCAAAGCAGAGGATTTCAAGAGAGCATTTTCGGAGTATGTCGGCAAGGGACAGGGCAAGACACAGAAGCGTGGTGAGTTCACCCGTGAGAAGATGCAGCAGCAGGCTCAGAAGCTCATGAGCAAACCTCGCAAACAGAAACAGAGAGAGAAAACAAGGGAGAACAGACGGTGATCTATAACCACTTCCAGCCTGCACCCGTTCCACGGGCAAGGGGCGATGATATTTTTACGGCGATTTTTGATGCCGATACCAACAGAAAGGAAAGGTCTGCGAATTGCAGATCGACACGAGAAAACTCAAAAAGCTGATCATCAAGGCTGTTCCCTATGTAGCTTTCTCTTATGTGGGCAACCTGATCGGATACGCTTACCGCACAGCGGAGGGTGACGGATTTCAGGAAAAAATCCTGCCTTTCATGAGTAATCTCGGTGTGGCATTTGCAAGAATCTTTCCCAGTTTACACCCGTTTGATCTTCTTTTCGGCTTGGGTTTAGCGGGTGTAATGAGCTTAGTCCTCTATGTCAAGTCGAAAAACAAGAAGAAATATCGCCAGGGCGAGGAATACGGCTCTGCCGTATGGAGTGCATAATTTTAAGTGTAAATGACACATACATGGAC
>ULVD01032654.1_pt1 | contig 14983 bp, 13 predicted proteins | sample 1959101 | NCBI WGS metagenome assembly ULVD01 (sample SAMEA4835777, study PRJEB28245) | human gut metagenome | biome: gut microbiome; material: fecal sample | place: Denmark | collected 2008
TACCATTTCGCATTTCTCATTTCTAATTTCTCATTCTATCGAGGCTTTCGCACGCGATCAAAGAGCATCACGCCCCACGGGCCAACCCCGAACCCATTCCATAAGGAGAATATCCATGATCCATAAATTTCACAGCCGGCCGAATGGCTGGGCGGGCATCACGCCCCATATTTACAAGGAAAATCCAGGGGTCTTTCGCGATGTGACGAAGCAGATCCTTTTTGACAACGAAGCTGACCTTCCGGTGCAGTTCCGTTATTTTCAGGTGGAGAAGGACGGCTTCTCTTCGCTGGAAAAGCATGAGCACATGCATCTCGTCTTGATCTTCAAAGGGAAGGGCCATGCGCTTCTTGGCAGTGATGTGCATGAAGTCGGGGAAGGGGATCTCATCACCATCCCGCCCTGGCAGTGGCATCAGTTTCGCGCGGACGCAGGAGATATCCTGGGCTTCCTCTGCCTCGTGAACCATGATCGCGACATCCCCGTCTATCCGACGGAGGAGGAGCTTTTGGCGCTCAAAAGAGATCCGGAGATCGAGAAATTCTTGAAAAAGTAAGGAGCATATATGTTTGAGAACAAGTCGACGATCATTTTTGATATGGACGGGACGCTGATCGACTCCGTCGGCGTGTGGAACCAAGTAGACCTCCGGCTGATCCAAACGCTTGGCGGGCCTGCCATGGTAGAGGGCGATGTCCAGCAGAGAAGGGAGCGCTTCCTGAAGGAGCATCGGAATGCAGAAAAGCCGTATCTTTCTTACTGCGAGGAGCTGGGGAAAACGTATGCCTCTGCATGGCAGGCCGAAGACATTCTGCAGGAGCGTTACCGCATAGCGCAGCATTTCCTGAAGGAGGTCGTGGACTACAAGCCGGGCGCACCGGAGGTGCTCCATGCTTTCAAGAAAGACGGGAAGACACTCGTGATCGCCAGCACCACGCGCCGCGGCAATATGGAAGTATATCGGAAGGAAAATAAAAATATCCGCGGCAAAGCACCGCTTGATTCCTGCTTCACGAGGATCTACACGCAGGAAGATGCGCCGGAGATCAAGCCAAGCCCGGCCATCTACCTCAAGGTCATCGAGGATATGGGCCTTTCCAAAGAAGAATGCTTCATCTTCGAGGATTCGCTGGCGGGTGCGTCCGCGGCAAGAAATGCCGGCATCGACTTCGCCGTGATCTATGACCGCTACTCCGACGCCGACCGTGAAGAGCTAGATCAGATGACGCTGTATCAGTTTGGGGATTGGGAGGACGTCCTTTCCGTCATCCGAAGAGACATGTGAGGGGATGAGTGACTAGTGACTGGTGGCTAGGGACTAGGATTCACTCATCGAGTAGATCGCCCGTTGATTTCATTACCAAAGAAGTTCACCGGGTTCTGATGGGGCAATAGAGATGGCAAAGGCTGCATTTCAGTCACCAGTCACTTCCAAACCCTTTGACATCTGCCGCTTTTCATGCTATCATTCTCCCATAAGTGAGGGAGTAGCAGCCACTTCGGTGGAGCCCGTCAACATACTGGCAGTGACCCGTACATCCTGCCTGGCTTGCTTTAAAAATGCGAGACTCACGTGCATAGCTTTCGGCTGTGCGCGGGGTCTTTTTTTCGTGGGGAAAAGACAGCGCACGAGATAAAATCAGGAGTTAGGAATTGGAATTAGGAATGAAGGTGGCGGCTTTGCCGCGAATATATGGGGCGATGCCCGAAAGTGGCATTTCAGTCACCAGTCACTAGTCCCTAGCTACCCAAATCGCACAGCCCATTTCATTTCGGGGAGATACCAATGAGTGGTTTATTTATTTTGAACAGTGTCCTGCTCGGTGTGGGACTTGCGATGGACGCCTTTTCCGTCTCGCTGGCAAATGGCCTTGCGAATCATTTCCTCCGCCTCCGCACCATGTGTCTCATCGCGGGGACCTTCGGCTTTTTCCAGTGGCTGATGCCGATGGCAGGCTGGGTGTGTGTGAACCGGATCGTCGATCTTTTTCAGGTCCTGCTCCCGCTCGTGCCGTGGGCATCGCTGGTCCTGCTCGTCGCCATCGGCGGGCTCATGATTCGGGACGGTCTCTCCGGAGAAGAAGAGGACGTCAAGGTCAGCGTGGGCCTGCGCTACCTCTTGCTCCAGGGGCTCGCAACCTCCATGGACGCGCTCTCCGTCGGCTTCACACTGGCAGAGTACCCCTTCGCCAAAGCGATGCTCGCAAGTATCATCATCGGCATCGTGACCTTCGCCATCTGCATAGCAGGGCTCTTCCTCGGGAAACGCTTCGGCATGAAGCTCGCGGATAAGGCGACCATCTTAGGCGGCGTGATTCTCATTGGGATTGGGCTGGAAATATTCTTCGGCGCGTGAGGATAGAGGGGTAGCCCTTAGGGGGCTGCCCCTTGATTGTGGAAGAAAGCTTTGCTCTAATGAGGAATGAAGGTGCGGCGCATAAAAATCTAGAAGCGCCGCGGAGTATAGATGGTGGCGATGCCCGAAGGTGGTATTCAAGTCACTAGTCACTAGTCACTCGCGGCTCCTAATCTCTGGCCACTTCTTATTTCCAACTCTGGGAAAACTTTCAAGCGCAATCTATGGACGAGCCGCCCCTTGGATTAACCCGAAACCTTTTCTATTCTATATCAATTTTAGAAGATGCCCCTAGGCTTCTAGGCCTTTCTCTCATATGCACTATCAGAAGCATGAGTAAACGCAAATAATAAGCATATACTTGTTCAATAAACGCTTTACAAGCACTTTACCTGTTGTTTACGAAAAAACAGAATGATAAAATATTTCTGATAAACGTGCAACAGAATAGAGGGGCGATGAAGCCTTCAGAAAGACGGACTATCCTCTTGCACGATTTTGAGAGAGCATCTCGGAAGATGCAAGGAGGAAACCTATGAATAAGAAACTGGCATTGCTCGGTGTCGCAGTTCTTTCCGCAGGCATTCTTTTTGCCGGCTGCGGAAACAAAGACAAGAAAGCCGCAGGCGACGCTGCGTGGAAACCAACAAAGGACGTCAAGGTCATCGTGGCGTACAAGGCCGGCTCCGGCACGGATACCGGTGCGCGTCTCTTGACGAACAGCGCGAAGAAATATGTCGGGCAGACACTCGTCATCGAAAATAAACCGGGCGCTGACGGCAAGATCGGCTGGACGGAGCTTGCAAAATCCAAGCCGGACGGACAGACCATCGGCTTCATCAACCTGCCGACCTACACCACGCTCGCGCAGATGGAAGGCTCTGCATTCACGGACAAGTCCATCGTCCCGATCTGCAACCACCTGACAGAAACGGCTGTCGTCGTGGTCAAGAAGGATGCGAAGTGGAACAGCCTGAAGGAACTCGTTGCAGATGCACAGGCAAACCCGGGACAGCTGAAATGCTCTACGAATGGCGTGCAGGCTTCGAATCACACCGCAGCCCAGCTCCTTGCACAGTCTGCGAAATTTGAATACAACGCAGTTCCTTATGGCGGAACGGCTGACCAGCTCCTCGCTCTCCGTCAGGGCGAAGTCGATTTCTCCTGCGCGAAAGTCGCTGATGTGTCAAAACTCATCAAAGGCGACAGCGCAGAGCTGAAAGTCCTCGGCGTCTATGCGGAAAAGAGAGACCCGCAGCTCCCAGATGTACCGACCTTGGGCGAACTCGGCTACTATAATAAATGGTACGGCTCCGCGCGTGCCCTCGTCGCTCCGAAGGGCACCCCGGACAATGTGATCAAGTTCTACGAAGATGCGTTCAAGAAGACCATGGAAGATCCGGAAGTCAAGAAAGCCCATGAAAATGCGGGCATGGTCATCGACTTCAAAGACAGCAAAGCCCTTGGCCAGATGATCGCAGAACAGATGGACTTCTGCAAGAACGTTGTTTCTAAGCTGTATGCGAAATAATTGAGGGTGCAGGGTTCAGGTCGATAGGTTCAGGATTCGCAGCGTGATCCCTATTCTCTGGAAATCACAAAAGCGGGAAACGAGAAGGTGCAAACGCTCGTTTCTCGCTTCTGTTTTCTGGTGACTAGGGACTAGTGGCTAGGGATTAGGTTGGCGATACGAGAAAACCGCTGGTTTCAATTTTCTGCGGCGCTTTCGTAATTTTATGCGCCGCACCAACCCCATGGAACCTCTTGAACCTATAGAACCCGCTCCCCCTCTTTCGCATGCAATCACGGGGCGATACGCCCCATGAGCCAACCCTGAATCCTTACCCCATTTTCCAAAGGAGTCAAACCATTTCATGAAAAAATCAGATATCTATATCTGCGGCTTCATGTACGCTTTCAGTTTCTTTTTCCTCTACCTGACACAGAGCTTTCCCCTCGGGGCGCGGCACTATCCGCACTTCGTCATCGGGCTCCTGCTCATTCTCACCACTGTCCGCGTGGGGCAGATGGTGCGTGACTACCGGAGAGAAAAAGCTTCGGAAAACGACATGCCGGTCCTCTTCGACGGCTTTATGCCGAAACAATTCTGGACCATGTTTGCGGCCTTCATCCTCTACTTTGTCATGATGTACCTCGTCGGTTTCTATCCCGCATCCCTGGTCTACCTGCTCTTCTGTCTGAAATTCTTCAAGATCCGTCCGCTCTACATTCTGCTGGTCCTCGCCGGTATGGTGGTGCTGGTATTCGGTACCTTTGATCTCTTCCTGAATGTGCCCCTTCCGATGGGCATGCTCATCGAAGACTTGCTCTAAGGAGGAAATGACATGGATGCGAATACATTAGCACTGATGGCCCAGGGCTTCGGTAATGCTCTGGACCCTATGAATCTTCTTATGATGGTGATCGGCGTCACCATCGGCGTCATTGTCGGCTGCATGCCAGGGCTCTCCGCGGCGATGGGCGTCGCGCTTCTCCTGCCTCTCACCTTCGGGATGAAGGCAGAAACGGGCCTCATCATGCTCGGCGGCATTTACTGCGGCGCCATCTTCGGCGGCTCCATCTGCGCCATCCTGATCCACACCCCGGGCACTCCGGCTTCGGCTGCGACCGCACTCGACGGCTATGAGCTCACCAAACAGGGACGCGCGGGCAAAGCGCTCGGCACCGCCTGCACCGCTTCCTTCTTCGGCGGGCTTCTCTCCTGCATTTCCCTCTACTTCTTCGCACCGCTCCTTGCAGAGCTTGCGATGAAATTCGGCAGTCCGGAATATTTCTGGCTCGCCCTCTTCGGACTCACCATCATCGCCGGCGTCACCACCGGCTCCATGGTCAAGGGCCTCATGAGCGGCGCCTTCGGGCTCATCCTCTCCACCATCGGCATGGACCCGATGGAAGGGACCGCCCGCTACATGTTTGGTGTTGATGAGCTTTACAACGGCATCAATGTCACCTGCGCGATGATCGGACTTTTCTCCATGTCCCAAGTCTTTATCCTCATGGAAAAAGCCATCAAGGAACGCGGAAGCATTGTGAAATTCAAAGACTCCGTGCTGCTCAAAGCCCATGAACTGAAACTGATCGCGCCGACCGTCATCCGCTCATGGCTTATCGGGAACATCATCGGCATTCTTCCTGGCGCGGGCGCCTCCATCGCCTGCTTCCTCGGCTACAATACTGCCAAGCAGTTCTCCAAGACACCGGAGAAATTTGGACACGGCTCCATCGAAGGCGTCGCGGGCTCCGAAGCAGCGAACAACGCCGTCACCGGCGGCTCGCTCATCCCGACGCTGACTCTCGGCATCCCGGGTGAATCCGTCACCGCCGTCCTCATGGGCGGCCTCATCATCCAGGGCCTCCAGCCGGGGCCGGAGCTTTTCACGAAATATGCGCCGATGACCTACACCTTCTTCGCCGGCTTCGTCATCGTACAGTTCTTCATGCTCCTCATCGGACTCGGCGGCTGCCGCATCTTCGCGCACATCGCCAAGATCTCCGATGCCATCCTCATTCCGTGCATCTTCGTCCTCTGCGTCGTCGGCTCCTTTGCTATCAATAACAGCTTCGTCGACGTAGTCCTCATGTTCATCTTTGGCGTCATGGGATACCTCATGCGTAAGATGGGCCTCAATACCGCTGCCGTCGTCCTTGCCCTCATCTTAGGGCCGATCGGCGAGCGTGGTCTGAGGAGAAGCCTCACCCTTTCGGGCAACGACATTTCCATTCTCTTCTCCACCCCGATTTGCTGGGCCCTCATCATCCTCTGCATCCTCTCCGCCTTCTCCCCGCTCCTCATGGACTGGCTGAAGAAAGGGAAAGCAGCCATCAAAGGATGATTCGCTGCACGTCAAAAGCACCGCGAAAGCGGTGCTTTTTTGTCGATGCTACATTATATTAAGTAATCATTAATGGGCTATCAGCTTTGATACAACGGATAACACCATAATAAATCACATAAGCATGAAAAGTAGTTTATTTCAACTCAAGTCAACTGACAGAGAGGCAACGGAGTCATGACGCCTATTTTCAGGATATATGCACCGGAAATCGAGAAAATCCGCTGAAAAAATGGTAAAAATATATGTCTCAAACTTCCTACCTATAAAACAGTGATTCAGTTCGGTACCATCGGTGAAAAAGGGGATAAGTATTTTCTCAATAACGGAATCCTTGCAAACTCTATTGGCTTCTATGGCTTTCCAGCGAAAAAAGATACAACTATAGAATAGCATACAAAAATAGAAAATATAATAAGGTAAGATAGCGGGAAATCTAGTAATATGCCTCATTTAGGATTACCACAAAAAAACTCCTAAGCTTTAATAGCCATAGGAGTTTTTATTACTTCAAAATTACTACTACAATTTTATACCCTTCAATGCTTTTAGTTGATCTCTCTTAGCATATAGAATCGTGATGATGTAAACCGTGTTGGTATCTATATTAATCCAATAATAAACATAAAAGTTATTAGCAATCACTTTACGAATTCCTTTAGAATGCCACGGTTCAAAAGTAACTGGGGATATACTAGGCGCTAAGTAGGAAAGTTTCTCTATTTGCTTCCGAATGTCCCGAATATAATGTAAAGCAACCTGAGGAACGCCTAATACATAAGCAATATAATCTCTGATTTCAATTAAATCATTTTTTGCAGTAGGAGTAATAACAATTTGAAAAGAATCCACTTACTTTAAGCTCCCTTCCAGTTCATCAAAAACCGTATTTAGCGGTTCGCCCAATCCTAAAGTAGCCTCATCATAACCTTTTTGTAGTTTAGCATTCAGTTCATTCTGAGACAGTTCATCTAAGGTCTTAGGCCCTGCTGGCATTTTTAAAGAGAAGGGAATGCCATTCTGATAAATGATTTGTCTATAAAGGGAATTGATTAAAACAGAAACTGGTATTCCCAAACTTTGTAAAATATTTTCAGCCTCGTTCTTGATATTATTCTCTACTCTTACACTTACAGTTGCATCTTTCATCATAATCACCTCACTATCCATAGTATATACATTTGTATTGCGGATTGCAATACAAATGTATATAGGTTTCAAATAAAGTTAACTTACTGTACTATGTCTAAATAAAGAGGGTCTTGCTCTTTGACAGAAAGCAATAGTACTTAGGGGAACGCTGATTTTTATCAAGATTTTCTCGCCCGAAATAGATTTTTCCTGTAAAATACAAATAACAGATAAGATGTGTTATGAAAGGCGATATTTTCTCATGAAACAGTAGCCTTTCATAGACTTTGAATACAATCAGCGCCAAAAGAAGACACGCCGCGAAGAATTCCTCGATGCTATGGACGCCATGATTCCATGGTCCGCATGGATTGCGATGATTCTGCCATTCTATCCTTCTGGAAAGCGTGGTCGTCCCGTAAAAGGCATTGAGACAATGCTTCGCATGTACCTTATGTAGATCTGGCTCAATCTGTCTGATGTTGCTATTGAAGATGCCATTTATGACAGCTATGCCATGCGGCCTTTCATGTGCATTGATTTCAACGAGGAACAGGTTCCTGCTTGATTGTCAAGAAGTATTTCGGCTATGTCAAAGTCGTCTATCGCGGTCTCGCGAAAAACTTCAACCGCTTTAATCAGCGTTTCCTTAATTCAGCACCTTGTAACTTCTGGCGAAATCATGAATACTGATTCAAAAATTTCACTTAGTAACATGGACATGCATATGATATAATTAAACTATAAAAATTATTCTAAAGCGAAAGCGTGTGGAAAACAGGGGTGCATGGACATGATGAAATGGCAAGAAATCATGGGGCACCTTTGTGACGTTATCATGCATACACAACATATTCAGGGGAGGGGTAAACGGACATTCCCCTTACTTTTCAAGACCTCATCATGAAGAGATTTTTCTTTTTATGATGAGGTCTTTTTGTATTTTTTTACTTTCCCATCATATGTCCATGGGGGTGAGGATAATAAAATATAGAGCACCCGCCTTTTCATTACAGAGGTGCTAAAGGAGATAGATATGATCGATACAGAAAACAAAGGTGCCAGGCTGCTGGATATGTATGAACGGCTGAGCCATGGCGAAGTAATTTCCAAAAAAGAACTGGCGGAAATTTATGGTGTCACGGTCAAGACTATCCAGCGAGATATCGATGAACTCCGCGCCTATTTGGCAGAGAAATCACTCCAAGGGGACCGTGGAACCATCGAGTACAGCCCTGCCAAGAAAGGATACCGACTGATTCGCTCTACCTATGAACATTTGAATCACAAAGAAATATTGGCATTAGCCAAAATCCTTCTGGAAAGCCGCGCACTGGAACCGGGAGAACTGCATACCATCCTGGACAAGCTCACCGCTGCCTGCATAGAAAAAGATCGGACCACCGTAGAAGACATCATCAAAAATGAAACTTTCTACTACGTGCCGCTTCATCACAAAAAGAAACTGCTGGACCCGTTATGGGATCTGTCACTGGCCATTCAGAAACAGGAAATCCTTCATATCCGTTATATTCGTCAAGACGGCGTAGAGCGGCACCACGACGTAAAGCCTGTAGCTATTTTGTTCTCGGAGTTTTATTTCTACCTGGTGGCCTTCAAAGAAGAAGAAACCGAATTTCCCACCATCTTCCGAGTGGATCGTATCGAAAAAATGGAAAGCACAGGAAGGACCTTCCGGATTCCCTACGCTGATCGCTTCAAGGATGGTGAATTCCGTAAGCGGGTGCAATTCATGTATCCGGGGTCTCTGCGCCGCGTGAAATTCACCTACAGCGGACCTTCCGTGGAAGCCGTGCTGGACAGACTTCCCACGGCACAAATTCTGAAAGAAAAGGACGGTGTCTATACCATCACCGCCGAAGCTTATGGGATTGGCATCGATATGTGGCTGGGGAGCCAGGGAGATAAGGTGAAGATACTGGATAATTAGGAATGGTAGTACCCCCGTATCAAATAAAGAAACGACATAACTTTGTTAGTATCAATGCAATGGAGATAGCCGATGTTTAATAGAAAATTGAAAGAAGAAGCGATTAAAACTCTTCAGAAAGCAGCAGACGAATACAATAAACAACTTGAGGATACTATGCGCAAGATGAAAGAACTCCAAGAAATTAGAGACTCTTCTGTGAAAATTATAAATGACGTAAACTACTATAAATCTGATTTGAAAAATAGTCCTAAAGTGTATGATACTACGATTGCACAAGCGACTTCTCGATGTGATCATTTTAATGAGCGCATTAAGAGGTTAAAAAATGAAAGTCAAGGAATTGGTGGTACTGCAGGTACAGATGCTCTTGAAGGGGGCGATGATGCAGCTATTACTCCATCGACGGCTATAGCAGTGGCGATGGCTTTGGGGATGTCCTCTACTAGTAAAGCAGTTAATTCGTTATCTGGTGCAGTTGCTATAAATACATCTTTGACAAGTTTGGCAAGTCTTAGCGGAGTAGCATTAGCAGGTAGTACTGGAATAGCTAGTGGACCTTTACTCTTAACAGCGGCAAATCCAGTGTTTCTTGCCATTGGTGCATTGGCATTTTTAGGAGGCGGATTGTGGGCAAGTAGAAAAAATAAGAAAATAGCAAAAGCAGCAGAAGAAAGTACGAAGGCGATAAAAAAGGAAACAGAGCGAATAAAAGAAATAGGAGTCACGGTGGACATACGGAAAGCAGAAACGCACGATTTGAATGTGGAAATTACAGGATTGTATAATGCTTTTCAAGAAAGGAAAATGTTCAATTACAATTTATTTAATGAGGAGGATAAAGATCTGTTACGTATTCTTATCAATAGTACAGAAACACTTTCGAAAAAAATAGAAGAAACGGTAACGAATATTCCAAAAAATAAGATAGCATTAGTGGGGGTAAGCCGTCTCTTTTGAAGCGTGATGTTTTGAGTATAGAAAAAATAGAATTACAAAAAGTAATTTTCAAGATGGACTGTAGGGGCGTGCAACAATGGTTAATGAAAATGACTATAAGCCAGAAGAAGTAAAACTGAATGAATGGGCTCATGCATCTTGTGATAAGTATGATTATATGGCAGCGGCTTTTTGTGGTGCGATGGCTGGGATGGTTGATATCCTTTTTGTGGGAGCGCCAGGAATTAGTGATCTTGGTAAGATAACAGACGCCGGGGGCGATGCATTAGTAAAAAAAGCAGCCAGTCTCTGCGGATGGAATCCTAGAGAAGGACAGGAAGATAGTATAGCTTCCGCTATAGGGTACTTTGAGAGGCACTTTGGTGTGAATTATGACCAGAGATCTACTGCTGATGTAGATGGTATGTTTGATATGGCTGCCAAAAACCATCACTTTAAATCCTTATCACATGCACCTGACCCAATAGGTTTATTCTTTTCTATACTTGATCAGTTTACCAATAAAAGCTCTTTTCTTGATAATGGACGGCTGATTCGCGTAGATACGTCAGCTACAGATTTCAGACTGGAAGGTAGTAATCTTATTTCCAAATTATTTTGTGGATTTTGCAACTGGATTGGGCATATTATGTCTGATATAGCAGGAAGTTCGGGGAACAGGGGACAGGGAGAAGGAAGGGGTTCCGGCCTTCCGGCCCCTTTTATGGAACTTTTTGGAGCTTGTGATTTTGGCTCGTTCCCAGTCGGAAAGGATAGACAAAATTTGGCGACAGTCATGACAAGAGTGTTCCAAGAAGGCTATGATTTTCGCTTTTCTGTGGCGACTGCCATACCTGTTATCATGCAGGATCTTATGATTCGCGTTTTCTGGGCGATTCGTCAGCATTATTTTGAGGGAAAACCATGGGGAGACTGTATTCCCAACTCAAAACATGCTGATTTACGTATCATGCTTATCGTGGGGTGTGCCACACTATGTTTAGTAGATGGAACCGATGCTGCGATTAGAGGAGCCATGGCAGGAGGAAATATTCTTGTTTTCATTCTACATTTGAATTATGTGGCATGGTTCCGGCTTGTTATGCTAGTACTAAAAGAACTTATTATTCGATATGGGCCTCAAATTAAACGTGTTTTGGTAAATTTGGTCATGGCATTTATGCAATCCGCTTCCGAGTCGGAGCAGAAAGCCATTCAGGCATTTTATGAACGGATGGAAAAATATGATAAGGAATTAGATGCATTGTTTAAAGAATTTGTAGCAGAGGTTGAGGAGAAACATAGGCAATTTAAGGAAAACTTGAATGGAGCTTGTAATGTTGAATTAGCATTTCCCGTTAGGGCTGATTACTCTGTGAAAATGGCACAAGATGCTGGTGTAGAAGAGAGTAAAAATATGCGCTCTAATGAGGATTTAGATCGTTATATGGGAAAATAGATTTCGTACGAGAAGTATATTATAAAACCAAAGTATTAAGATTAGAAAAATGCCATTACGAGTTTTGATAGTATATCAAGATATGTAATGACATTTTTCTTTTGTTCTATTTTAGTCAAAAATGTTTCGAGAAATATTTTCCCATGCCTATTTTCAGTGAAGGCGGATGAATGACCAACTATTAAATAAGGTGTTGCTTTTCCCAAAAAGTAAGGTGTGAAACTGTTTTCACACCTTATCACACCTTGTTTTCAAAAAATAACATGAAATGATGGCAAATCATGAGAAACAGTCTCTTTAGAGGAAGTTATCAGAAAAACTGGAAAATTCGGAAAAAGTGTGGTATTATCTATGCATGAGTATGCGGGTGTAGTTCATCGGTAGAACGCCAGCTTCCCAAGCTGGACAGGAGGGTTCGACTCCCTTCATCCGCTCCACAGACATGCCAGAGCCCTTACGGGCTCTTTTTTTGTGTCTCAAATCGATTTAAATGCAACTCAATATGATTTCAATTCAAAAAATGAATTAAAATCGTCAATTCAATTCATGGAAATAATTTAAATGAATTGAATTTATACAGAAATTGAGCTAAAATGAATTAAATTGAATTGATATTTCAATCAAAGGAGGGACAGCATCGTGTGCGATTTGCCGAAGAAAGAGACGCTAACCATTGAATTCAAAAGCGACAGAGGCAAAGGATATTCGGATGAGAGTCTGGTGGATGAGATTGTCGGCATGACGAATACTGAGGGAGGCACGCTTTATCTGGGCATCGAAGATGATGGGCGAGTGAGCGGGATCGTGAAGCAGCATCAGGATCCGATCGGGCTGGCGGCGCTTATTGCCAATCGCACGCGGCCTTCCTTGTCGGTGCGGACGGAAATTCTTTATAGCGATGATTTGCCCGTTATGGTGATTTCTATCCCCAAGAGCTACTCCGTGATTGCTACAGCGTCGGGGAAAATCTTAAAGCGGAGACTGAAAGTGGATGGAGGTCCGGAAGTCATTCCCATGTATCCCTATGAAATCTACACGCGTTTGTCGGATTTGCGGAAATTAGATTTCTCGGCGCAGCCCATTCAGGATGGGACGGTCGAGGACCTAGATCCTAATCAGCTGATCCGCCTGCGGGAGACCATTCAGAATCAGAATGGAGATCAGCAGTTGCTTGCTTTATCGGACGAGGAACTCGAGCAGGCTCTGCGGTTGACGATGCGTGTGGGAGAAGTGGTATATCCTACGCTGACGGGGCTTTTGCTGGTAGGGAAAGAGTCGAGCCTGAAGCGGCTCATTCCGACGGCCAGTGCTGTTTTTCAGGTGATGCAGGGAACTCGGGTCGTGATGAATGAATCGTTTACGAAACCCATCATGGAACTGGTGGATCTGTTTTCCTCGTACATGAAGGCGTGGAACCCGGAGAAAGAATTCGACTATGGCATGTTCCGCATTCCGATTCCTGAGTTTTCAAAGCCGGCTTTTCGCGAGGGCTTGATCAATGCGTTTGCCCATCGGGATTACTCTATGATGGGAAGCGTGCGCATTCAGGTCAGTGATGAGGGGCTGACCATCAGCAATCCGGGCGGATTCATTGAAGGGATTACGCTGGAAAATTTGCTGACGGCGGAGCCCTGCGGACGAAATCCACTGTTGTCTGATGCATTGAAGCGAATCGGACTGGCGGAACGGACTGGACGTGGCATTGACCGCATCTTTGAGGGTTCGATCACCTTTGGCCGTCCTTGGCCTGATTATTCGGAGTCGACCTCGAAGCAGGTGACGCTTTTCATCCCCCGTGCCAAAGCAGATACAGAATTCATCCAGATGATTATGGATGAACAGAAATCTATGGGACATCCGCTGGCTATCCATACCCTTTTAATCCTCTCGGTGTTGTATAGTGAGCGTAAAGTCAGCATGCATGACTTGGTGGAGCGGACTCATGCTTCTCTGACGCGACTGAAGCCTCTGATCGAGACACTGATTGAACGTGGCGTGGTTGAGGAAATCGGTCGTGCTTCGCAGCGAATGCTGATGCTTGGGCAGAAAGTCTATCGCAAGACGGGAAAATCGAAGGAGTATACACGCCAGAGAGGAATTGATCAGGTACGTTTTCCTGAAATGATATTGAAACTAGCGGAAAGTCAGAATGGTGCCGTCACGAAAATGGATGTGGCGGAGCTCCTCCATGTTTCAAAACCGAAGGCATATGAGCTTTTACAACAGCTTTGTGAAGAGCGCCAGCTGGTGCTGACTGGACGAGGCCGCTATGCCAAATATGAACTCAGCAAATGAAAGGACGAACGCTATGCCATACACCTACTACGATATCGGACTGAATCTTTTTACGAAATCCTTCCCCCACCCGGAGAAGATCATCGAGGATGCGCACGCCGCAGGGATCCAGTGTATCCTGACAGGCTCGGAGGCGGAGGAGAATGAGCTCGTGAATGATTTCACGAAGACCCATGACGTCTACGGGACGGCGGGGATCCATCCGCACAGCGCCGACGAAGCGAAGGAAGAGGACGTAGCGCGCATCGAGGAAATATTGACCACGAATCCCCGCATCCTGGCGGTGGGAGAGACGGGGCTCGACTATGACCGCATGTACAGCAGGAAGGAGAATCAGATCCACTACTTCAAGGAGCTGATCCTGCTCGCAGAGAAATTGGGAAAGCCGCTCTTCCTTCACGAGCGGGATGCGGCGGAGGACTTCATCGCCTGCTTTGCCGGTCACGAAGCCATCTGTCCGCGCGCCGTCGTCCACTGCTACACGGGGGATAAGAAAACGCTCCGGCGGCTGCTCGATATGGGCTTTTACATCGGCATCACCGGATGGATCTGCGATGAGCGCCGTGCGGATGACCTGCGCGAGGCGGTCTCGATCCTTCCGCTGGATCGCGTGATGATCGAGACGGATGCGCCGTACCTCACGCCGCGCGGCTTCCACCTGCCGAGGACGAATGTGCCGCAGAATATCACCTATGTGGCGAGGACGCTCTCGCAGTACATGGGTGTCTCGGAAGAGGTGCTCATGAAATGCGCGAAGGAGAATACGGAGCGGTTTTGGAAGATCAGATAGAGGGGGGGAGGGGGTCCATAGGGCGCGCTGTCCCTTGACCCTGAATGAAAGCTTTGCTCGAATTAGGAATGAGGAATGAAGGTGGCGGCTTCGCCGCCTTTTTTTAGAGGATGGTATCCTCGTATCGTCAACCTTCCCCTCGAGGGGAAGGCTTGTAAAGTCTCCTGGTCACCAGTCATTCCTTTGATAAGCGGGGAGTGGATCGTCT
>ULVD01007726.1_pt1 | contig 14933 bp, 14 predicted proteins | sample 1959101 | NCBI WGS metagenome assembly ULVD01 (sample SAMEA4835777, study PRJEB28245) | human gut metagenome | biome: gut microbiome; material: fecal sample | place: Denmark | collected 2008
TTTGATTTTCAGTTTCAAAAAATAAACCTTGAAAAATTTTCGTTTGATGTTATAATAAAGATATGAAAAAAGTAAACACAAGCAGTTTTTTCAAATTCAGCGAAGATTTTCAAATCAGATACAAAAATTTGATATCTTGTTTTTATTTTGATGACGACAGGTATTTTTTCAAATTTAACGACGAACAGGGCACTATTTTCGAAGCCGAACTTTTGGCGACCAAAATCGGTGAAAAACTGGGAATAGACGTGCTGCACGTTGAACCCGCCGTATTTGTCGATCAAAAAAACAAAGAATATTTGGGTGTCATGTCAAAAAATTTCTTTGCTGACAATTTGACGGTGCATTTTGATATCAAGTCTTCCGCTTTGCTTGGAAAAACCACGTATGACGGAATAGTAAGCGGTGTAAAAGAATACCTGAACAGAACAAGTATTTTGCAACCCGAAATGAACGTAAAGCTTGAAAGCAATTTTTACAACAAGTTGCGCGACATGATATTTTTTGATTTTCTTACCTTTCAAAGCGACAGATATTTAAGAAACGTCGAATTTTTTTTGAAGAAAAGCAAAGACGGTTGGACGTTTTGTCTTGCACCTATTTTTGACAACAGTTGGATTTTCGCTTTTCAAGAGCGCGGTTATGGCAAGTACAACCCGACGAAAAATTACGTTTCCGATTACGTAAAAAATCATGCCTTTATATTAGGTTACAGTCAATATCAAGATTATCGCGGAATGAAAAACGATATTTTGAAAGTATTTCATCACAATCAAAGATTGAAAACGTTGGCGGTTCGTGCTTACAATATCGATATCGAGCAGTGTATAGCCGAAATTGAAAACGATTATCCCGGTTACGTGTTTGATCCGCTTTACAAACAGGCTGCAAAAAATTGCTGGGACGTGACGAAAAGGACTTTGAAAGTTGACTTTGATGTCGAAAATTTGATAAAAGAAATTGATGAATTTGAAAAATAAGGAGAACGTTATGTTGGCGTTGTGTTTCAAAAACTTGGTGCTTGGAAGATTGGACTTCAAAAACGGTGAATTTTATTATACTTCCAATTTGGTCGGTGAAAATCAATTCAAACAAAAATACCCACTTGGTGCGGTTTATGATATGTTTGAAAGTGATCACAAAAAACTTGATACGTTGCCATTGTTTTTGCGTGGTTTTTTGGATTGTGCGCAAAGTGAATTTTACAAAAGTCGCGCAAACATAGGTGATGATTTCGACGACTTTCAAAAACTTGTCGCGCTTTCACACCTTGATTTTGACAAAAACGATTTTTATTTGAAATCGTTTGAAAAAGACGAGGTAAAAAGATGAATTTGAAACGTAATCAAGACGGATATCTTGTTATTGACGAAAAAACGATTGAACCTAAATTTGTTCAAAGTGACAAAAGAGTTTGGTTGTTTTTTGAAAATGATGGCAAACGCTATTTTTTCAAAGGTGAAAACTTTGTCACAAATGCTGATTATGAAATTTTGGCTGGATATATTGCTGATGCCGTTGGAATCGATGCTGTCAAATATTTTCCCGCAGTCTTTGTGGACAAAGGCGGAAACAAAATTCGTGGTGTTGCTTGTGAAGATTACACCAAAGGTGGTCAAAATTTGAAACTCAATGGACAAGCACTTGTCAGTTATTGCCAAGCACAAGGAAACACAATCGAAAATCAGATTGAAGGTCTTGAAAATTTTTTGATTGACGCACAAGCAAAATACAAAGGTAAAATAATTTATAACAAACGAAAAATTCAAAATTCTTTGTTTAAAATGTTGATTTTTGATACGTTTACACTCAACACCGATCGTGCACCAAGAAATATCGAATATCTTTTGAAAAAAGTTGATCAAAACGTTTGGGAAGTCAGCCTTGCTCCAATTTATGACAACAGCCAAATTTTTGGCAGTGAGTCGTTTGACAAACGTATAAGCATCATAAACAGTATTGACAATGACGCTCCATTGCCACAAAAAGTTTTGAAAAATACAAAACTTTTGTTTGGAACCGAAGATTGCACAGATTTTGAAAGTGTAGCAAAAATAATTTCCAAACAGGCCATGTTCAACCCATATTTGAAAATGGTCACGGAAAACTTCAAAAAATTGAATTTGGATGAATTGTACAATCAAATAACCAAAGAAAACCCTGGATACAAAATAACTGGGGATACAATAAAAATTGCCAAAAAAGTGCTTGATGGCACCATAAAAGAAAACGCATTGTTCAAACGAAAAAGATTTAATTTTGAATTTTGATGTCTGTTTGGCAAAATAAAATACTTGTGCATAAAATATTTTGTGCACAAGTTTTTTTGTTTTGGAGGATAAAATGGAAATCAAAGATTGTATTGTGTTACTTGCAGGACTTGGAACAAGATGCTATCCTTTTGCATACTCTGTGCCAAAGTGCATGATACCCGTTGGTACAAAGCCAGTGATTGAGTACATAGTTGATGAAGCAAAAGTTTCGGGAATAGAAAATATATATTTTGTCTTGCCAAAGTTTATGGACACAAAAGTGGTATTGAAACATTTCGAAAATCAAAAAAGATTGCTTGAAATTTTGAAACAAAAAAACAGTCCGTATTATCAAGAAATAAAACAAAGAAAATTTCCAAAGATAAAAGCGGTCTATTCAAAGTTTCCAAACGGAAGCGGCGGCGCAATATTGGAATGTCAAAGATATTTGAAGGGCAAGTATTTTGTCGTTGCTAATGGTGACGATATTTTTTTTGGTGAACCTGTAATAAAACAAATAATTGAAGAAAGCAAAAAACACAATGCGTGCGTTGTTTCAAGCATGCCGATTGATGTAAAAGAAAACCATAAGTTTGGAATGATACAGGTACAGGAAAATGACGACTTTTTGAAAATAACAAACATAATTGAAAAACCCAAAAACAACAACGTACTCAATCAAGCCATCATCGGAAGATATATTTTGAATGACAAAATATTTGAAGTCCTTAAAAACACGCCAAAAGTCAATGGTGAAATTTACCTTACAACTGCAATAGGAACACTTGCTCAAAGCGAAAACGTAATTTGTTGCCCGATAAAAAGTCAAAGATATGATTGCGGGTGCAAAGAGGGAATATTGAAAGCAAATTTGAAAATACATTATTGACAACAGGTCAACGAACTTTTGTAATAACATGGTATAAAGTGTAGATGTTGCAAAATTTCCGTTTTTTTAAGAAAACTTAAAAAAAATACATAAAAGTATTGAAATTTAAACTAAAATATATTAAAATATGTCTTAATCTTGAAATATATAATTTTAAGATTTGAAACAAACATAAAATTCAAGGCTAACTTGGTTTTTACATATTTTCAATTTAATACTTTTCTACAACGCTCAAAGGTTGACATTTTGACAAATTCTTTATGTTTTTTTGTTTGTATCAAAATTTTTAAAGGTGATAAAATGACTTATTCTGGAAGAAAATTTAATATTTTTATTATTGGAATGGTGCTTGTCATTGCACTTATTTTTGGTTTGAATATGTACTTTGGTGCAGTCGGTGGAAACAGCAACGCCGAAGTTGACCCAAATGAACCTGCTCAGGAAGACCCAGTGACTCCACCAGATATCCCAAGCGATGACAAGGGTAACACTCCTTCAAAACCAGTATTTTCAAACGGAATGGATGCTGTTATGTACGCACTTGACAAATTGAAAACTGGAATGGACTTCAAGTGTTTGTATTCAAGTTCATTTGTAAGTGGTGGTGTTGGACAAGTTGACATGATAATTACAAAATATCGTCACAAAAATCACGATATTTTAAGCGGTTATTCGACCTCTACACTCAATGTTATTGATATCGGCAAATTTTATGAGGCAACTTATACAAATGGCAAACAAACATTAGTAAGACAAACAACAAATTACAGTTATCAAAACAAGACTCACAATTTTACAAAGAATGACAAAATTGAAGGTGAACTGCCAACTGCTTTTGAATACAATGATCTCAGGTCTGATTACAATAACTTTCACATAAATTTTGAACGCAACATGGGGAGAGTTGGATATTTTAACAAATCAAACAAAGATACATATGAAATAAAAATTATACTAAATCAAAAGTATCTTAATGATTTGCAGTATACAAAAAATATGATGGGACGCGGAGTAAGTGATGTTAATATGTCAAAACTTAATATCACGTTTACTATTGACAAAAAAACAGGATACCTTTTGAAAGCGGTGACTGACGAAGTATTTTCAGTAAAACTTCCAGTAATTGGTTACGTAAATTGTACGTGCCAATGTAAATGTTTGTACACATATATGCAAGATGCAAAAAGTGAAGTGTTAAATTTTGTCAACCAAGAATTTGGCTTGACGTTGCAAGGATAAAAATGAAAGAATACTCAAGCAAAAAATATAATTTGGTGTTAATATTGCTGATTTTGGTCATAGCATCAATTTTTGGTGTCAATTTTTATTTTTCTTCTGTAAAAAGTGGAATAATAAATGCTGATCCATCAAAACCAAGCGACGATGCACCAATCGAAGAACCAATCATAAAACCAGATGATGACAACACTGCAATCGATACGCCACCTGTATTCCGTACTGGTATGGAAGCAGCTATGTACAGCATAAAACAACTTGACAATTTGGATTTTTATTGCACGCAAACAAACACGACCGATGCTGCTGGTTTGGGAAGTGTAAATATTTTTATGGAAAGATACAGACACAAAAATCATGATGTATTGCTTTCTTGGTCAACAAACTCAACAAAATTGTTTAGCACCGGCAAATTTTTTCAAAGCAACTATTCAAATGCTGAAACGACTTTGTCAAGACAAACAACAAATTACAATTTCGCAAACAAAACTTACAAATTTACAAATGAAGATATTTCTGGCGACAAAACAAAATTTGAAGATTTTCTATACACTGACAAACACGCTCACACAAACGATTTTTTCATCAAATTTGATTCAACCAATGCTCGTGCTGCATATTTCAAAAAAGACAAAAATACTTATGAAGTAAAACTTATTTTCAATCAAAGTATGCTGAATGATTCGGAATATGCGCAAATGTTCAAAAAAGAATGTGACCAAGTTGATATGCACAAAATCAATTTGACACTTACAATTGACCGCAAAACGGGATACATACTCAAAATAGTTTCCGAAGAAGAATACGCACTTGGCGCACTTGGACTTTGGGCAGAATGCAAAACGTACACTACACAAATTTACAATTATAACGTTGAAACCAAGTCCAAAATTTTGGAATATGCAAAAGATCACTTTGGGCTTTACAAAGACATGAAAATCGACGTTTGAAAAAATTATGGAATATTCCATAATTTTTTTTTGAATACCGTGCGTTCGAGTACGTTTTTTGACAAATACTTTTTGTATTATTTGGAAATAATTTTTATATGTGTTAAAATATAATCACAAAATAACTTTTCAAAGAAGGAGTTTGTATGAGTATAAGAACATTGTATCCAAAAATAACCACATGGTGTTTGAAAGTCCTTTCAAAGTGTTTAAATGTTCCAAAAGCGCCATTGGTTGAAGGTGAAGGCAGCCTTGTAAGAATTGTAAATTATTGCAAAATGAAAAATTATAACAACGTGTTGATTGTAACCGCACCATTTTTGTCGGGAAGTCAAAAACTGCAACCACTTTATGACAAGTTTAAAGCGTCAAATATAAAGTTTTTCGTTTTTGACAAGGTGGAAGGTGAGCCTACTTTCAATCTTTGTGAAGAAGTTAAACGTGTTGCAATCGAAGACGGTGCAGACGTGATTGTTGCAATCGGCGGCGGTTCAGTTATGGATTTGTCAAAAATAGTTTGTGCAGGTGTAACAAACGACAAACCACTCAGCAAACTTGCTGGCGTTTTGAAAATTTACAAAAAGCCTTTGCCACTTTTTGCTGTTCCAACAACGGCAGGCACTGGCTCTGAAACAACCTTTATTGCAGTTATTTCTGACAGCACGGGTCAAAAACGCACAATAGTAAGTCCAAAGATTGTTCCAGACCTTGCGGTGTTGGACCCAGTATTGATGTTGGGTGCACCTGCAAAACTTGTTGCATCAACTGGAATCGATGCTCTTTCACACGCAATTGAGTCGTACATTTCTACAAACACAAAAGATGGTCATGATTTTTATGCGCCAACCGCTGTAAAAATGATTTTTGAAAACTTGAAAACTTGTGTCGAAGAACCTGAAAATCTTGACGCAAGGGGAAAGATGCTCAAAGCAAGTTATTTGGCGGGTATTTCGATGAACAATGAAATGGTGGGTTATGCACACGCATTTGCTCATCAACTTGGTGCTTTTTATCACATCCCACATGGCGAAGCAATCGCTATGGTGCTTGTTCGCACACTCAGATTCCAACAAGAAAAATGCAGCAAAAAACTTGCCGAACTTGGCTTGGCAATTGGTCTTGACGAAAGTTTGGGCGAAGATATTTTGTCAAAATTGTTCATTGAAAAAGTTGCAACTCTTATACGCGAAATTGGATTGCCACAATATTGCAAACAAGTAAAACGTGGCGATTTTGAAAAAATTATTGAAAACGCTTTCAGGGAAACGGCGTATCGTTACCCTGTGGCAAGATTTATGGAAAAAGATGAAGCATACAAATTTTTGGAATTGCTTGAAGACGAGGAGTAATCCATGAAACTTGTTTGTCAACGAGTCAATTTTGCAAAACTTTACGTCGAAGAAAAACTTGTAAGCGAAATACAAAAGGGCTTTTTGGTGTTTGTTGGTGTTGACATCGCAGACACTGAAAACTCTTGTGAAAAATTGGCACGAAAACTGGCTGGTCTTCGAATTTTTGAAGACGAAAATCAAAAGATGAATTTGTCACTTTCACAAGTTGGCGGAAAAATACTTTTGGTCAGCAATTTCACCCTTTGCGCAGATTGTACACATGGATTCAGACCAAGTTTTTCAAATGCACAAAAAGGCGAAAGGGCAAAGGAATTGTATGAATATTTTGCTTTACTTTTAAGTCAAAACGGTGTCGAATGCAAACTGGGCGTTTTTGGCGCAGACATGAAAATAGTATGCGAAAATGACGGGCCAATAAATATTGTTATGGACAGCAATCAAATCTGATTTTGTCCTGTTTTAAGATTTGTTCATATAATGTTATATGGACAAATTTTTAAATAAAATAAAAAAACTCAGCACCACGTTTTTGCAAAACGAAAACATGGGCAATCACACAACGTTTCGTTGTGGCGGAACGGCAAGGTTTTATGTCGAAACAAACAAAATTTCAAAACTTGTAAAGATTTTGAAAGTACTTGAAAAAATTGATGCAAAATATTATGTGTTGGGCGCAGGTAGCAACACTCTTTTCAAAAACTTCAATGATTTTGTAATTTGTACAAAGGGACTTGACAAGTACAAGATAAAAAAAGACATCGTAATTTGTCAGTGTGGAATGCCACTTTTGAAACTTAACGGCATTTTGGCAAAAAACAACCTTGGTGGCATGGAATTTTCTTTTGGAATTCCTGGAACTGTCGGTGGGGCGTGTTGCATGAATGCAGGCGCTTACGGCGGTCAAATCGGTGACTTTGTGCAAAAAATAAAAATATTCGACGGCAAAAAAGTGCGAATTTTGGACAAAGATTCGTGCCAGTTTGAATATCGCAATTCCGCTATTTCAAAAAATAATTTTTTGGTGCTTTGCGTGTACTTTAAGTTGCAAAATTGCCCAAGCGAAAAAGTTTTTGAAAATATGCAATCCTTTATGAAAAAACGCATAGAAGCACATCCAAATTTGCCAAGTGCGGGAAGTGTTTTCAAACGAGATGACAAAATTATTCCAGCCAAAATTATTGACAACTTGGGACTTAAAGGTGTAAAAAGGAATGGAGCAGAAATAAGCACAAAACACGCAGGTTTTATTGTCAACAAAGGCAATGCTACAAGCCAAGACGTGGAAGACCTTATTGAACTTGTAAAACAAAAAGTCAAAAAGGAATGCAACGTGGATTTGCAGACCGAAATAAAAATAATAGGAGATTAAAATGGTTCTTTTGGGCGATTATCACACTCATACTCCATACAGCCATGGCAAGGGTACAATCCTTGACAATGCTTTTGTTGCAAAAGAAAAAGGTTTGAAACAAATTGCCATAACTGACCATGGATTCGGACACATAAAATATGGAATGAAACCAAGGGATATCGAACCTATGCGAAAGGAAATCGAAATTGCACAGGAAAAAACAGGTGTCAAAATTTTGCTTGGAATCGAAGCGAATTTTATTTCCCTTGACGGGACAATCGATTTGACAAGCGAACAACTTTCGTGGTTCGATGTCATCGTTTGCGGTTTTCATTATGCGGCAAAACCAAAATCATTTGGCGATGCTTTTGGATACTTTTTGCCAAACTATTCACCATTCAAACCAACAAAAAGGCATATCCAGCGCAACACCGAAGCGATAATGCGTTCGTTGGACAAGTACCCCATTGACGTCATTTCACACATGGGATATGCTTGCCCAGTTGATTTTTGTCGTTTGGCAAGACATTGCCGTGACTGCGGAACGTACGTCGAACTCAATGGCAAACGTATAAACTTTGGCGATGAAGAACTTTTGCAAATGCAAAGTGACAACGTCAAACTTATTGTCAACTCAGATGCTCACAGGGCAGAAAGAGTAGGCGAATGCAACCAAGGAATAAACATGATAACAAGGCTTGAAATAAACCCTGATTTGGTTGTTAATATTGACAAAATTCCAACTTTCAAAACAAAATAAAAGGACAAAACAATGAGTTTTTCAAGAGAGATAAAAGATGAAATAATGTCACAGCCAATCGAAGACGATGGATGTCTTTCTTTTTTGTGCGGACTTGTTATGTCGATTGGAAAATTGATTGATGGAAAAATTCAACTTGTAACCGATATTTACGAACTTTTTGACTACACAAACAAAATTTTGAAAAGATTATACGGACAAAATGCCGAAATAACCATTTTTGAAAGTTCAACAATAAACAAAACCGAATATTACAACATTGACTTTGACCAAGCACTTACTCAAAAAATTGTAAACGATTTGAATTTGTATGACGAAAATCACAATGTGTGCCTTGATATCGACCTTGACAGACATTTGGTTAACACAGAAGAAGGTCTTTGCAGTTTTGTAAAAGCGATCACTATCGCTTGCAGCACGTCGGCAATCAAACTTTCCAGCGCCCCAAACGAAAAAACTTACAGTGGCTATCATTTGGAATGGACAAACAAAAATTATGACCTTTTGGTGACCTTGTCAACTTTGTTAAATCATTACGCAATTTTCCCAAAACTTATTGAACGAAAAAATACTTTTGTGCTATACTTGAAAGAAGCACAAGCAATCAGCGATGTGTTTGCTTTGGTCGGTGCTTATCAGGCAGTTCTGAGTTTGCAAAATGAAATGGCAACCAGGGAAGTACGCAACAGCGTCAATCGTCAAACAAATTGCATGAATGCGAACATTTCAAAAACAGTAAGTGCAAATATGAAACAACTTGAAGCAATCGAAATTATATCAAGCACTATCGGACTTGAAAATCTGCCACCACAACTGGAAGAAGCATGCCTTTTAAGACTTGCCAACACCGAAGAAAGTTTGTCTGAACTTGTATCACTAAGTGGCAACACACTTTCAAAAAGCGGACTCAATCATCGCTTTAACAAAATTATGAAACTTGCAAAAGAATTGAAAGATTAAAAAACAGGAGATAAAATGAAAGATTTTGCACACTTGCACGTGCATACCGAGTACAGTTTGCTTGATGGAATTGCCAGAATCAAACCACTTATCAAAACTGTAAAAGAACGCGGTTGGACAAGTATCGCTATGACTGACCACGGAAACATGTACGGCGCTTTGCAATTTTACGGCGAATGTCTGGCAAACCACATAAACCCTATCATTGGTACCGAATTTTATATTTGCCATGACCTTACAAAAAAAGTTGGCAAGGCTGACATGGGTCACTTGGTCATTTTGGCAAAAGATAACGAAGGTTATCAAAATCTTTTGAAACTCAATTCTATTGCATTTGTTGACGGATTTTATTACAAACCACGTATTGATTATGATACATTGGAAAAATACAGCAAGGGTCTTGTTTGCCTCAGTGCTTGCCTTGCAGGACATATTCCATCACTTTTGTTGCAACACAGATTTGATGAAGCCGACGCTTTGGCACTCAGGCTCAAAAAGATTTTTGGCGAAGATTTTTATTTGGAAATACAAAATCACGGACTTGACGAACAAATTGAAATTTTGCCATATTTGAAGTCTATGTCCGAACGACTTGGCATAAAACTTGTCGCAACAAACGACGTGCATTATATAAACAAAGAAGACGCCGAAATTCAAGACGTTTTGATGTGTGTGCAAATGGGCAAAACAATCGATGACCCAGACAGAATGCGCTTTTCAACAAACGAATTTTATTTGAAAACTCGTGAAGAAATGGAAAAAGCATTGGAAGGCTATGAAGATGCCCTTGACACAACTTTGGAAATTGCACAAAAATGCCAAAATTTGGTCATAAAAAGCAAAGCACACGGAGATATTCCAGGTATTGACCCAAAATACGTTTTGGCAAGCAACCAAAACTATATCCCAAAATACATCCCAAATACAGGCGAAACAGCAGTACAATTTTTGCGTCGCATGACTTGGGAAGGAATAAGACGTATATATGGCGAAAATTATGGCAAAGTAATCGAAGACCGTACAAATATGGAACTTGACACAATCGAAAGCCAAGGCTTTGTCGAATATTTTTTGGTTGTGTGGGACTATGTCAACTATGCAAAAAGTCAAGGGATTCCCGTTGGCCCAGGAAGGGGTTCAGGTGCGGGTAGTATCGTTGCGTATGCTATCGGCATAACCATGGTTGATCCAATCAAATATGATTTGATTTTTGAACGTTTTATAAACAAAGAAAGGGTTTCTATGCCCGACTTTGATATTGACTTTTGTTTCGATCGAAGATTGGAAGTGGTGGAATACACTCGCAGACGTTACGGCAAAAGCAACGTTGCACTTATTGTTACGTTTGGAACAATGGCGGCGAAAAACGCCATAAGGGACGTTGCACGTGTTTTGCGTATGCCACTTTCCCAAGTTGACAAAATGACAAAACTTATCCCTGGCAAATTGCCAGACGGCATAAAAAAACCACCTGTTTTGAAATATTATTTTGGAACAACGGGTGACCCTGCAAACGACAAATTTATTATTCCAGACTTGCGTAAAGAATACGATGAAGACCCATTTGTGAAACGTGTTGCCGATTTGGCAATAAAATTGGAAGGTGCACCACGTAACACCTCAACACACGCAGCGGGTGTTCTTATTGCACCCGAACCAGTTGACAATTATGTTCCACTTTCAAAAAATGGCGACGACGTTGCAACACAATACAACATGATTGAACTTGAAAGTTTGGGACTTTTGAAAATGGACTTTTTGGGTTTGAAAACTTTGACCGATATCGACAGAGCAATCAAACTTGTAAAACAAACCAAGGGTATTGACATCGACTTTTATCACATGGAATATGACGACCAAAACGTTTATGGACTTATAAGTTCGGGAAACACCGACTCGATATTCCAACTTGAAAGCGGTGGCTTCAAAAACTTTATGCGTGAACTTCAACCTGACTGCTTGGAAGATATTATTGCGGGTGTGTCACTTTATCGTCCAGGCCCTATGGACAGTATCCCAAGATACATCGAAGGCAAAAAGAACCCCAAAAGCATAGTTTATGCAGATCCATGCTTGGAACCAATTTTGAACAAGACTTACGGTTGTATAGTTTATCAAGAACAGGTTATGCAGATATTCCAAGCAATGGGCGGATACAGTTTTGCCCAAGCCGACAATGTTCGTCGTATTATGGGCAAAAAGAAAAAAGACAAGATGCCCGCCGAGAAACAAAAATTTATTTATGGACAAGAAGGTGACAAACCGATTCCGGGCGCCTTGAAACTTGGCATCCCCGAAGAAGTCGCACTCAAAGTCTTTGCCGAAATGGAAAGTTTTGCTTCCTATGCTTTCAACAAATCACACGCAGCAGCCTATGCGTATTTGTCATATCAAACTGCGTACTTGAAGTGTTATCACGAAGTCGAATTTTTGACCGCGGTTATCAACAACCGCATCAACAATCTGGACGAAATCAAAAAGTACGTTATGTACGCAAAAAAAGAAGGCATAGAAGTTTTGCTTCCAGACATAAACAAAAGTGGCACATATTTCACGGTTGAAAACGGAAAAATGCGTTTTGGCTTGGCAGCACTCAAAAACGTCGGCGTCGGTGTTGTTGAATCAATCATTGCCGAACGTGAAAAGAATGGTCCATACAAAGATTTTATGGACTACTGCGAAAGAGTAAACAGTATGGCACTTAACAAACGTTGCTTGGAAGCGATGATTATGGCAGGGGCATTTGATTGTTTCAAGGTAAAACGCAGTCAACTTATGATGGTATTTGAAAGGGCAGTCGAAATTGTCAGCAAGGACAAAAAGACAAAAGAAACCGGTCAAACTTCGCTTTTTGACTTTATGTCAACCACATGTAATACAAAATTTTCAAGTTTGACGTATCCTGACGTCAAAGAGTTTTCAAAAGATGCAAAACTCAAAAATGAAAAGGAAATAGCGGGAATTTACCTTTCGGGACATCCACTTGACGATTATTTGGAGTTTTATAATGATATAACTTTGACGTCGGATATGCTTGTAAAAGACGAAGACGAAACAAGCGAAAGTCAAGATGAAGTTCAAGAAGAAAAACGCCAATTTGAAGATGGACAACAATTCAAATGTGGCGGACTTATAACCGAAGTAAACAAAAAAATCACCAAGAGCAACAAAGAAATGGCATTTTTGCGATTGGAAGATATGTATGGCGAAATGGAAGTTATCGTTTTCCCAGGAGTATATGCAAAATTCAAAAACATTTTGCAAGCCGACAACATAGTTGGTTGTATAGGCAAGATTTCTTACAATAATGATAAATTTTCATTGGTGGCTGACGGGTTCAGAGAATGGAAAAAACAACAAACCGAAGAGGTGCATCAAAAATCCAACCGCAAACTTTATCTTCGTTTTGATACAACCAATGACCAACTTTATCAAAACGTTTTGTCACTTTTGAAAGAATACATTGGTGACGACGAAATTGCAATCAGATGTACAAACAGCGGCAAAAGTTTCAAGGTTTCGATTACAACAAATGCCGATACAATGCTTTGTAATGATTTGATTGGACTTTTGGGTCAAGAAAATGTTATAGTAAAAGGCGGAGAAGAAAATTGAAAGTTTTGATTTTGTGCAGTGGTGGTGATTCACCGGGAATGAACTTTTGCATACACAGCCTTGTAAAATATGGAAGAAAACACCAATTTTACGCATCTATGTACGGCTTTCGCGGTTTGATTGAAGGCAATTTTGTCAAAATCGACCAAAAAGAAACAACGTGCTTCAAAGATTTGGCTGGCACATTTATAAAAAGTTCAAGATGCCCAGAGTTCAAAACCGAAAAGGGCTTGCGCATGGCTTGCAAAAACATTGCGGGCGAAAAATTTGATTGCGTGATTGTGCTTGGTGGTGACGGCAGTTACAAAGGCGCCGTCGAACTTGCTCTTCATGGCATAAATACAATTTTTATTCCAGCAACTGTCGACAAAGACTTGCCATACAAAACATACTCGATTGGCTTTTTGACCGCAGTTTACGCTTGCACCGAATATATTTTTGATACAGTAAACACTCTCAAAGCATTTGACCGTACAGGCGTTTTTGAAGTTATGGGCAGGGATAATCCGTCAATCGCTCAAATGGTGGGACAAATTGTTGATGCTGATTATGTGATTTGCGCAGAAAACATAAACGATTTTGTGTTTGAAGATACAAATCCACAAAAAAAGTCAAAGATTATCATTTTGCAAGAAAAACTTGTTGACCTTTATCCATATTGCGCACACATTGGAAAGCAGTTGAATTGCGAGGTAAGGGGCTGTGTTGTTGGATATTTGCAACGTGGAACAGCACCTTTGCCACAAGAAAAAAAATATGCAAAAACTTTTGCAAAAATGACATTGTCACTTTTGAAAAACAAAGATTTCAATCAAGCAATCGCGATTGATGAAAATATAGTACAAACACAAAATTTAACAAACGAAGGATGAAAAAATGTTAGTAATTATTTCTGGAAGCAGTGGTGTAGGAAAAAATACAGTTATCAATGAATTGTTGAAAAGCAATTCAAACTTGAAACTTTTGAAAACTTGCACAACCCGCAAACCAAGACTGGGCGAACTTGAAAGCCCAAATTGCCCATATTATTTTTTGAGCAAAGAAGAATTTGACCAAGGCGTAAAAGAAGACAAGTTTGCCGAAGTTGAAGAAGTGCACGAAACCTTTCGCGGAATGCTCAAATCTTCACTTGACGAAATACAAAAGGGTGAGTACGATTTTATAAAAGATATCGGTGTTTTGGGACAAGTAAATTTGAAAAGATTGCTTGAAAACAAAGCAGTCGTACTTTCGATATTTTTGACCGCACCAAAGAAAGTTTTGATTGAAAGACTCAAAGGTCGCGGGGAAGCAGATATTGATTTGCGTATATCACGTATGGAATTTGAAGAATCTTACAAAAAAAATTACGACATGGTCATCCGCAACATAGATTTGCAAAAAACATTGACAAAAATTGAAAAAGCAATCAAACGCTTCAAAAAGATGCAAATCAACAACTAAAAACACAAAAAATCCATATCCCAAAAGTGAAAAAACACTTTTGGGATTTTTTTAACTTTATTTTTCCACTCGGTAAGTCAAAAAGACAAAATTTTGTCAAAAATCTTGCAAAAACACTTGACAAT
>ULVD01070596.1_pt1 | contig 14903 bp, 10 predicted proteins | sample 1959101 | NCBI WGS metagenome assembly ULVD01 (sample SAMEA4835777, study PRJEB28245) | human gut metagenome | biome: gut microbiome; material: fecal sample | place: Denmark | collected 2008
ATTCGACTATCCCCCGGGATCATCTGTCATATTCTTTCTTGATTATACCATAGGATTCCCGGAAATTCAACGGTTTTCTTCATTTTTTTCGCTACAGAAGAAAAAAGCGCCGCCTGCAAAGAAAGGCAACGCTTTTCCTTCAGATTTTCAGAAATTCCGGATCAAAATGCTCCAGACTCACACCGGTGGCCGGAATTTTGATCTTTTTCAAGGATTTTTCCTCTTTTACAAGGGAAAGGTCGGAGGAAACGGCCAGGAGCTTTGCGTTCTTTTTCAAAGAAAACAGCGTCACGCCGCCGGCCGTTCTTGTGGTTTTCAGGGGAACAAGAGTGCTGGACAGCTGAATTCCCTTCTTGTCGGAAGAAAACAGCAAGAAGTCCGTGGGCTCATCCTCCCGCAGGATGCCCACGATGGGGGAAGCGGCGGAATAAGCGCCGGTAAGCTTTTTTCTGGCGCCCTTTGTCTCGTAAGCGCTGAGCGGAACCTTTACGCCCTTGCCGTTTTCAAAGAAGAAGAGCAGATTGGTTTTTTCGCTGTACTCCTTCAGATCCATCATGAAAATGCACCGCTCGTCCGATTCAAAGCCCAGCTTTGCCGCCACATATTCGCCAAGAGAAGAGGCTTTGCAGGTGTCAAAGTCCGAGACTCTGGACTTATAGCATCTCCCCTTATCCGAGAAAAACAGCAGTGCGTCGGTGTTTTCCCCGTCTTTATTCAGAACGATACGGTCCCCTTCCTTACAAGCCTGCTCGTCATTTCCCCTCAAGGACTGCATGGTGATCTTTTTAAAATACCCGTGGGCGGTGAACACCAACCGCACCGGATAGTTCTCCACCGTGTTGTCCTCCACATACTCCCCGATTTCGTGTTCGTAAATGATCTTGGTCTTTCTGGGAATTCCGTATTTTTCCTTGATCTCTTTCAGTTGGCTGATGATATGCTTCTTGACCTTCTGATCGCTGGAAAGGGTTTCCTCCAGATCTGCAATCTGTTTTTGCAGGTCCTCGATCTCCTTGACCTTCCCCAAGATATACTCTCTGTTCAGATGCCGCAATTTGATTTCGGCAATGAATTCAGCCTGGACCTCATCGATCCCAAAGCCCTCCATAAGGTTCGGAACCACATTTTTTTCAAGCTTGGTCTCCCGGATGATGCGTATGGCTTTGTCAATATCCAAAAGGATCTTCCCCAAACCCAGAAGCAGATGCAGTTTCTCCTTTTTCTTACCCAAATCAAAGGTAAGCTCCCGGCGCACACAACCGATACGGAAGGTGATCCACTCCTTGAGAATGTCAATGATCCCCATTGTGCGGGGCACCTTGTCAATGAGCACATTGAAATTGCAGGGAAAGCTGTCTTCCAAGGGTGTGCATTTATAGAGCTTGTTCATCAACTGCTCCGGGTCGGTTCCCCTGCGCAAATCCATGGTCAGCTTAAAGCCCGAAAGGTCGATCTCGTCCCGGATATCCACGACCTCCTTCAGCTTTCCTTCCTTGATCATGTCGGTGATTTTTTTGATGATGGCATCTATGGAAGTCGAATAGGGAATTTCCACCACATCGATACAGTTTGCCGCCGGATCGTAGGTATACCGGGCTCTTAAACGAACACTGCCCACACCGGTTTTGTACACCTCGGTAAGACTTTCCCGGTTGTAGATCAGGTTGCCGCCTCCGGCAAAATCCGGTGCCTTCACCAACTCCAGAATCCGATCCACATCCACCGTGGGATTTTTCAGGACCTCAATGGTCCCGTCGCAGATCTCCGCAAGATTGAAGGAGCAGATGTTGCTGGCCATTCCGACGGCAATCCCCTTGTTGGGTGTCACCAGAATATTGGGAAAGGTGGTGGGGAGCAATTCCGGCTCCTTCATGGTGCCGTCATAATTATCGATCATATTGACCGCATTCCTGTCAATCCCCGAAAAAATCTCGGCGCAAATCGGCATCAACCGCACTTCGGTATACCGGGGGGCGGCAAAAGCATCGGCGGAATACTGCTTGCCAAAGCTCCCCTTGCTGTCCACAAATGGGTGCAGAAGAGCCTCATGATCCTTAGTCAGACGCACCATCGTCTCATAGATGGCCGCATCTCCGTGAGGATGCAGGCGCATGGTCTGCCCCACCACATTTGCGGATTTGGTTCGGGGGCCGGACATCAGCCCCATTTTGTACATGGTATAAAGAATCTTCCGGTGTGCGGGCTTGAAGCCGTCAATTTCCGGAATCGCCCTGGAAATGATCACACTCATCACATAGGGCATATAGTTGGTTTCAATGGTCTCGGTAATCGGCTGATTTCTGGCAGGCGCATCCGGCAGCATCTCCGCTTGGGCACTTTGCGTCTTTTTCTTTGCCATGTTCTTTCTCCTTCTCTTTCAGTTTCAAGCAAAATGCTACAGTTTTTTGACCGTGAATCCGGCCGCTTTTGCCAAACGGTTGTATACCGCAAGGCCGATGCCTTCCCTCCGGGGCACCGGCGCATAAATGGTGCGTACCTCCGGAAGTTCGTCAAATGCGCGCAGACGGCTGAAAAGCAGCCTGGCTTCTTCTCCCAGATCGGAACCGAGGGAAAAGGTGTACTTCCCTTCCAATTCCGACATCCGGTCTTCCTTGCATAGAATTCCTACGCCCTCCTGATCCTTTACCGAGCGGAGAAAGTCCAGAACCGGGCCCTCTTCCCCTTCAAGCATGACCACCTGAGCCTTCGGCGCATAGTGCCGATACTTCATGCCGGGAGCAAGGGGATGCTCTCCCTCCTTCATGGGACGATCCAGACAGGGGTCAAAATACAAGCCGTCGCAAAGGGGCGCCAGCATTTCCGGCGTGATCCCGCCGGGACGAAGGAGCTTCATGGAATTGCCTTCCAACAAAACAATGGTGGATTCCAAACCGATGTCACAGGGACCTCCGTCCAGAATCATGTCCACCTTGCCGTCAAGGTCCTCGATGACATATTTTACAAGTGTAGGGCTGGGTCTGCCGGAAGTATTGGCCGAAGGAGCGGCGATGGGAAGCCCGGTTTCCCGTAACAGCGCCCGTGCTACCCGGTGGGAGGGTACACGCAGAGCGACCGTCTCCAATCCCCCGGTCACCTCCTTGGGAACACAGGGCTTTTTGGGAAGAATCACCGTTAAGGGGCCGGGCATAAAGGCCATTGCGAGTTTGTAATACAGCGGACAGGTGTACGCATACTTTTCGGCCTCCTCCGGCTCATAGAGATGAAGAATCAGAGGGTTGTCCGAAGGCCGTCCTTTTGCTTCGTATATTTTTTTGGCCGCCAAAGGGTCCAAGCCGTTTCCCCCAAGACCGTATACCGTTTCGGTGGGAAATGCCACCAAGCCGCCGGAACGCAGGCATTGGGCGGCGGCAACAAGATCTTCCCTTTCGGGAGCATAAACGATTCTGGTTTTCATGTGCAATTTCTCTTGGTTGCTTCTCCGTCATACATTTTTTACTGAAATCTCGCATCTATTTTACTACACATTTTGAATTTTGTAAAGGTATTTTTTCGTTCTTTCCATTTTGCACTTTTCTTTTATTTCGGTACGCTGCAATTTTCATTCTTCAAAGGCTACTGCCTGTTTTTTTTAAAGCACAACTTCTTTTTTTCCTGTCCCACAAAACCAAAACTTCAGAATTATCCCAAAAAAACATTTTGAATGCCCTTTTTGGAGGTTGACAGAAAGCAAAAATCTGCTATAATAGGTGGTAGCTGTACGGAAAGGGAACAAATTGACCTTTTCGACTGTGAATTCAGAAAAGAACGAGGAAGAAAAATGAATACACCAAGACCCGAATATCCTCGTCCCCGGTTGGTGCGGGACGAGTGGATGAATCTGAACGGAACCTGGCAGTTTGAGTTTGATTTCGGCGATTCCGGCAAGTGGAAAGAGCTGTGGAAGGAAGGACACGGAACCTTCGACAAGGAAATTCTCGTGCCCTTTGTGCCTGAATCCAAGCTTTCGGGTATTGAATATACTGATTTTTTCACCACCTGTTGGTACAAGCGGAGTTTTGAGTTGCCTGCAAACTGGGACAAGGAACAAGGAAGAATCCTTCTGAACTTCGGAGCCGTGGACTTTTTGGCCGAAGTATGGGTCAACGAAATATCTGTGGGCAGCCACAGAGGCGGATATACGCCCTTTTCTCTGGATATTACCAAGGCGGTGACCGCCGGCGAAAACAGGATCGTGGTCCGGTGCTATGACAACGGAAGAGACCCCCTCCAGTATACCGGAAAACAGATCTACTTCAACTACTACAACAAATCCTGCTACTATACCCGCTGCACCGGTATCTGGCAGACGGTCTGGATGGAGTATGTGCCGAACAACTACATCACCGAAGTGAAGCTGACCCCCGATGTGGACAACAAGAAGCTGGACGCCGTTGTGACCTTTGCGGAATACACCAAGCCCGGCGAAAAAATTGATGCCGAAGTGCTTTTTGAAGGAAAACATATCCGCACGGTATCCTTCAAAACCACCGGAAAAGCCGTTTCCTTCTCCATTCCTATGCCCAATGCCAAACTCTGGAATCTGGAGCATCCCAATCTTTACGACCTGAAGCTGACCTTCGGCACGGATACGGTCACCACCTATTTCGGCATGCGGAAAATTGCCGTCAACGGCTATGCCATTGAGCTGAATGATAAACCGGTTTACCAGCGTTTGGTGCTGGATCAGGGATACTACGAAGACGGAATCATCACTGCTCCCACCGTGGAAGAACTTAAAAACGACATTCTGATCTCCAAAAAGGTGGGCTTCAACGGCGCCAGATTCCACATGAAGGTTTTTGAGCCCTACTCCCTTTACTATGCCGATAAGCTGGGCTATCTTGTCTGGGGCGAGTTCCCCAACTGGGGCTTGAACGAAGGGGATATCGGAGGTCTTAACGCCTTCCTTCCCGGTTGGATGGAAGCTGTCAAGAGAGATTACTCCTCCCCGGCGCTGGTGGGCTGGTGTCCCTTCAACGAAACCGGCGAACGCCGCAGAGCCGACACTTTTAAGAATGTCTACAATGTGACCAGAGCCATTGATCCCTACCGTCCCATCATTGATACCTCCGGTTATGTTCATGTCATCACCGACATCTACGATGTCCATGACTACGATCAGAACCCCCACACCATGAAGCAGCGCTATAAGTCTTTGGAAACCGGCGAAGGAAAGGTTTTCGTCAATAACGAAACCCATGAGCGCTACGAGGGACAGCCCTATTTCGTTTCCGAAATGGGCGGCATTTTCTGGGATATTTCGGAAAAAGGAAGCGACGACTGGGGCTACGGCAAGGCACCCGAAGACATGGAAGAATTCTACAAGCGCTTCAAGGGTCTCATCGATGTGCTTCTGGACAACCCCAAAATGTGCGCATTCTGCTATACCCAGCTGACCGATGTGTACCAGGAGAAGAACGGTATCTACGCCTTCGACCGCAGAGAGAAATTCAATGCAGAGCGCCTGCGTAAGATTCTCACCCGGAAAGCGGCTATCGAAAAGAAAAAGAGATGATCCTTAGGTCTGCACTTTGTTTTGGAAATATTCTGTTTCTGCTTGCGGAATACGGCTGTTTAAGCCGCAAAGAATATTTCGGAACGGCGTAAATTGAATTTTAAATTACCGCTAATTTTGCACGCCGTTCGGTCAAAGAGCCGAAAAAAGGAAATACGATTCAAAAGGGTAAGAAGGACAAATTCAAATGCAAGCAAGGAACATACGAGTAGGTATCGTCGGATACGGAAATTTAGGAAAAGGCGTGGAATTGGCTCTGCGCCAGGCAGAGGATATGACTCTATGCGCCGTTTTCACACGGCGGAACCCGGAAACTCTTGAGATATGGAGCAAAGATGTGCCGGTATTCCGGCTGGATGAAGTGTGTTGCAAGGCGCAGGAATTGGATGTTCTGATTCTTTGCGGCGGTTCGGCCAACGATCTTCCCGTGCAGACGCCGGAATTGGCCAAATACTGCAACACGGTGGACAGCTTTGATACCCATGCCAAAATCCCCGAATATTTTGAGCAGGTCTGCGCTTCGGCCAAGGCATCCGGGCATCTTTCGTTGATCTCTGTGGGTTGGGATCCCGGATTGTTCTCCCTCCTGCGGGTATACGGCGATTCGATCCTGCCCCAAGGAACAGGCTATACCTTCTGGGGCAAGGGAGTCAGTCAGGGCCATTCTGATGCCATACGGCGGATTCCGGGTGTGAAAGACGCCAAACAATACACTATTCCCCTGGAAAATGCCGTTGAACGGGTGCGCAAAGGCGAATTTCCCCAGCTTCAGGCCGGAGAGAAGCACACAAGAGAATGCTTCGTGGTAGCAGAAGAAGGCGCAAATAAAGAGGAAATCGAAAGACAGATCGTTACGATGCCCAATTATTTTGCGGATTACCGGACTACCGTGCACTTCATTTCCGAAGAAGAGTTCCGAAAGAACCACAGCAGGATGGCCCACGGCGGCTTTGTCCTTCATACCGGCAAGACCGGCGTTTCCGCAGAGAACACCCATGTGATGGAGTTTTCTTTAAAGCTGGACTCCAACCCGGAGTTTACCTCCTCGGTTCTGGTGGCTTATGCGAGAGCCGTATGCAGAATGCAGAAAGAAGGAAAAACCGGTGCGGTTTCGGTTTTGGATGTGCCCCCTTCCTACCTTTCTCCCAAAGACGGCGCCGCACTGCGCAGAGAGCTCCTCTGATTCCGAAGCGCAAAGATGAATCGCCCCGCAATGCGCCTCGCTCCTCTATTGCCGGACAATTAAACAGAAATCCTCCTGTGACAAAAGGAACCTGCTGTCACAGGAGAATTTTTTGAAAGCTCCCTTCCCCGGAAGGTGTGCACAGCTGGGAGCAAGAATGCGGCGCACCGGCACAAAAATCTTGACAGTCCGGGGAATCTATGCTATAATGAAGAGAATACGAGAGGGAATGCCAATGAATATTGAAACGCTGGTCTTAGGACCTTTGCAGACAAACTGCTACATTCTGAATTTTGAAAAAGAGGCACTGCTTGTAGACCCTGCCGCAGATGCGGAATTGATCTTGAAAAAACTTCATGATAAGGAATGGTCCTTGAAGGGCATCCTGCTGACGCACACCCATTTTGATCACATGGGAGCGGTAGATGCGATTGTAAATGCCACAGGCGCCCCGCTTTACTGTCCCTATAAGGATGCTCCGGGACTGCGGGACTGGGGAAAGAATCTTTCCCTGCACTTCACACGGCATACGATGCAGGTAGACACCGTCCCCGCTGTACTTTTGCATGAATGGGATACCGTACCCTTCGGAAACGAAAGGCTCCGGGTGCTTGAAACGCCCGGGCACACTGTCGGTTCCGTCTGCTACGAGGGGGAAGATTTTCTTTTTTCGGGAGACACTCTCTTTTATCACGGCTACGGCAGAACCGATATTCCGGGCGGAAGCGAGGAACAGCTTTCTCAATCCCTGAGCCGCCTTCTTACCTTGGAAAACAGAACGGTATACCCCGGACACGGACAGCCCACTTCTCTGGAGGACGAGCGGATATTCTTCGGCTTTTAAGCAAACCTTTCAGGGGAAAACAAAGCCGCCGGTTTTCCTTCTTCGCTGTGTACCGCAAAGGATCGGATTTCACATACATTTGCAAAAACGAAAGGAACAATCACATGGACTACACTCAGTTGGCAGAACTGCTCTTCCCCGATGTAACAGAAACGCCGGAAGACATAGAAAAGAAGTACCCCCAAAGAAATCTTCCGGAGGGGGCGAAGGTCACCCGCTTTGCGCCCAGTCCGACGGGCTTTGTGCATTTCGGCGGACTTTTTCCCGCAACCGTCGGCGAACGGCTTGCCCATCAGTCCGGAGGCGTGTTCTATTTGCGCATCGAAGACACCGATGCAAAAAGAGAGGTTCCCGGGGCGGCACAGGCCTTGGTCAAAACGCTTGCACGGTACGGCGTTCACTTTGACGAAGGCGTCACTCTGGACGGGGAAAAAGGCGATTACGGTCCTTACAAACAGAGCAACCGGGCAAAAATCTACCATGTTTTCGCCAAATCCCTGGTTCAAAAAGGGCTTGCCTATCCCTGCTTCACCACAGAAGAAGACATGGAAGCCCTGAGATCGGTCAACAAAAAAGAGGAACTGAAAAATACCAACTGGCTGGAGGCCGAAGCGGAACGGAAAGAGACCCAGGAAAAGGCGCGGGCGATCACTTTGGACGAGGTCAAAGAGCATCTTCGGGCCGGAGAGCCTTTTGTTCTCCGGATTCTTGCCCAGGGTGACCGGGAAAAGAAGATAAAATTCACCGACCTGATCAAGGGGCAGTTGGAAATTCCCGAAAACGACGAAGATTTTGTCCTTCTCAAGTCCGACGGTATTCCCACCTACCATTTCGCCCATGCGGTGGATGACCATCTGATGGGTACCACTCATGTAATCCGTGGCGAAGAATGGTTGCCCAGCCTTCCCAAGCACCTTCAGCTTTTTTCCTGTCTGGGCTTTAAGCTTCCGAAATATATGCACATTGCCCAGATCATGCGCTTGGACGAAAACGGCAACAAGAAAAAACTCTCCAAGCGGGATATGGGCGCAAATCTGGATGATTACAGCCGGATGGGCTACCCTTCCGAGAGTGTCTGCGAATATGTGATGACCCTTCTCAACTCCAATTATGAGGAATGGCACGCTCAGAACCCGGACAAGCCTTACACGGATTTTCCCTTTTCCATCAAGAAGATGTCCGTGTCGGGATGCCTTTTCGACTTTGACAAGCTGAACGATGTATCCAAAAATGTTCTTTCTCACATGACTGCAGAGGAAGTTTATGACAAAACTCTTTTCTGGGCCAAAGAAAACGACCCGGACTTTGCAAGACTTCTTGAAAAAGACAGAGACTATGCCCTTTCGGTTTTTTCAATCGGCAGAGGCGGAAAAAAGCCGAGAAAGGATTTCGGGGTACTTTCCGAAGTCAAAGGGTTCATCGGATTTTTCTACGATGAACTGTTTTCGGTCACCGATCGGTTGGATGAAAAATTTGCTGTTTCCGATATAAAAAAATGTCTTGGCGATTTTGCCGCCGGTTATGATGAGACAGCAGATAACACCGTCTGGTTCGAGAACATCAAAAGAATCGCCGCCGAAAACGGCTTCTGCCCCGATGTTAAGGCCTATAAGGCCTCGCCGGAGAGCTATAAAGGGCATGTGGGCGATGTGTCCTCCTTCATCCGGATTGCCGTTACAGGAAGACTCAACTCTCCGGATTTATACACCGTCATGCAAATTTTGGGCAAGGAACGCTCCCTGTCCCGCATTCACTCCTATATTGAAAGCCTTTGAAAGGAACAACGCTCATGGAAGAATCCAGTAACTTTATTTTTGACATCATCGACGAGGATCTGCGTGACGACCCCAATCTGAAAATTCACACCCGATTCCCGCCGGAGCCTAACGGCTATCTGCACATCGGCTCTGCCAAGGCCATCATGATCAACTTTGACACGGCCAAGAAGTACGGTGGTCTTTTCAACCTGCGCTACGATGACACCAACCCCACCAAGGAGGATGTGGAGTATGTGGACTCCATTCTGGAGGACATTCAGTGGCTTATCGGCGAAAAACCCAACGGCGGCATTTTCTATGGTTCGGATTATTTCCCCCTGTGTTTTGAATATGCCGTCAAGCTGATCAAGGAAGGCAAAGCCTATGTGTGCGATTTGTCTAAGGAAGATGTGATTGAATACAAGGGAACCGACCGGGCCGAGGCCAGCAGAGTCTCTCCCTACAGAGACCGAAGCGTGGAAGAAAATCTGGACCTGTTCTACCGGATGAAAAACGGTGAGTTTCCCGAAGGCTCTCACACCCTGCGTGCCAAAATTGATCCCACAAGTCCCAACACCTATTTGAGAGACCCCATTATTTACAGAATCAAGTACTGCCACCACCACCGTCAGGGAGACGAGTGGTGCATCTACCCCATGTACGATTTTGCGCATCCCATTCAGGATGCGACCGAAGGAATTACCCACTCTCTTTGCTCCCTGGAATTTGAAAACCACCGGCCCCTCTATGAATGGGTGGTCAACAATATCGGCTTTGAGAAAAAGCCCAAGCAGAGAGAATTTGCCAGACTGAATGTGACCAATACCGTCATGTCTAAAAGATACCTGCGCTATCTGGTGGAGAACGGCATTGTGGACGGTTGGGACGACCCCAGACTTCCCACCATTCACGCTCTGCGCCGCAGAGGCTATACACCTACCTCCATCATGACCTTTGTCCGGAATGCCGGTATTTCCAAATCCGACAATCTGGTGGACATCCGGATGCTGGAGGCCTGTATCCGGGACGAACTGAACGAAACGGCTCCCCGCCGTGTTTGCGTGGTAAACCCGGTCAAGGTGGTTATAGATAATCTTCCAAAGGATTTTGAAGAGAATTTTGAACTGCCCAACCACCCCCAGCATCCGGAAATGGGCACCCGCTCGGTCTGCTTCACCAAGGAATTGTATATCGATGCCGATGATTTTTCAGAGGTTCCTCCGCCCAAATTCTTCCGCATGAAACCCGAGGGAGAGGTGCGGCTGATGGGCGCCTATATCGTCAGATGCAACGAAGTGGAGCACAATGAGGACGGCAGCGTAAAGGTCATTCACTGTACAGCCGATCTGGAAAGCGGAAACGGAAATCCCGCCGACGGCAGAAAGATCAAGGGCACCATTCACTGGGTCTCTGCGAAATACGCCGAGGATGTTACCGTAAAGCTCTACGACAAACTCTTCACCTTAGAGAATATGGCAGATGCCGAAACCGATGCGGAAGGTCACGCCCTCTACAACAACTACCTGAATCCCGACTCCCTGATTACTGCGGAGCACGCCAAAGCCGAGCCTTCCCTGAAAAACGCCAAGGTCGGTGACCGGTTCCAGTTCGTGCGCACCGGATACTTCTGCAAGGACAGCAAATATGAAAACACCTTTAACCGGATCGTTTCTCTGAAGGATTCCTTTAAGGCCTGATTCCGCTTCCGAAAGAGGCTGCCAAAACCTCGGTGGCGGAACACACAGAACCAGGATCAAAACAAAAGTGCGCAGAATCAGCGATACAATTTTGTAACCGAATATGCATTCTTTACGGCAAACCACCACGGAAAACAACCGCGGTGGTTTGCTTTTTGTATTGGTTCTTATTGTACGAAGTTCAAATATCTTATCACCGCGTGGTACTGTCGGCAATTTTTATTGATACAAAGCAGATGGTTCATTGTAAAACAAATCCGAACCGATCTCGATTTACGAAACAGTTCGGATTTATCTTTGTTGGAACCCGTATGGGAAGCTGAACCCGGTCTGCGGGTATGCTTTGAGCAAAATGTTTATTGGTCTGGCCGCAGATGTTCTTTTTTGCAAGCGAAAAAGGAGGGACCCGATTCGTGAAAAATGACGAAACAAAAGCAGGCGCAACCATGTTGCGCCTGCTTTGTTTGGTGACCCGTACGGGAATCGAACCCATGTTACTGCCGTGAAAGGGCGGTGTCTTAACCTCTTGACCAACGGGCCATGGTAGCGGAAGTCGGACTTGAACCTACGACCTATCGGGTATGAACCGATTGCTCTAGCCAACTGAGCTATTCCGCCGTCCGTCGTCCGAATACCTTACGCACCGGACGCCTCACTATGTTATCATAGTTTCCGCCGTTTGTCAACACTTTTTTTGAGTTTTTTCAAAAAAATCTCTGTGGGGTTCATTTTACAATGAACCAAAATCATTTAGTAAAAGCCTCCCAAAAGACACAGAAATTCAAGGCTGCGCCTGTTGCATTCCCCCAAAAACTCTTCCCTGCTCCCGATTTTTTTGAAATTGACCTTTCCTGAAGCTATAAAAGACTCTGGGCTCCGCTTGGCTTCGTCCCGCCCGTTGGGCACTTTCGCCCCAATCGTTCGGTTGTAAAACAGCAGTTCATCAAAATAAGTTCCCGTCATATTCACCCAGAGAAATGCATAGAATCAAAAATGAAGATTTTATAAGAAAATCAAAAATGTTCTTGACAACTTGAGCGGCATGTGCTATAAGTGTAGCGCAGATACAAAGTAATTTCGGAGGAGAAAACAATGTCAAGAAAACAATTGAAAACACTGGCAAAGGAACAATTGGGAAATCAACTTTTCGGCAATAACTGGTTAATTGCCTTGGTGGTTCTGCTTATTGGATACGGACTGCTCAGCGCTGCCGGCTTTACCTTTGTCGGTCCCATGATTCTTGTTGGACCTATTTCGTTTGGCATCGCCAAGCTTTTCTTAAAACAGACATCCGACAAGAAGCAAATGAATATCGTCGGTTTGTTTGACGGGTTTAACACAGACTTCACGGGAAATCTGGTCCTGGGACTTTTGCGTGAGCTGTTCGTTTTTCTCTGGTCCTTGCTTCTCATCGTCCCGGGGATCATCAAGTATTATCAGTATTCCATGGCCTTTTATATCAAGGCCGATCATCCCGAACAGGACTGGAGAAAATGTCTTGACGAAAGTAAGGCTCTGACCAACGGTCACAAAATGGAACTGTTCGTTTTGGATCTGAGCTTTATCGGCTGGTATATTGTGGGTGCGCTCTGCTTGGGCGTAGGCACTTTGTGGGTTAATGCCTATCACACTGCCACCGTTACCCAGTTTTACCGTGCTTTGGTTCCTGCTCCCGTTGTTGCTGGAAATGCCGACGAGGTCTGATCCTCTCAAAAAAGAATATCTCAGAAAAAGAATATTTCAGAAAAGTATGAAAGCGCTGTCTTGAAGGATGGCGCTTTTTGGTTTTCCTTCCGGGCTCCAACCTGCCTCCCGTCCGCCTAAGTTCCTCAACAGGGATTTTTGGCGTCTTTGAACTAAAAATGTTGGATAAAAATTATTTACTTTTGTAAATAAAAAATTACTGCCGCATCATTGGGTACTGCGGTAAAAGAGAAAACCTAAGGAAAAGCCCTGTATTTTTCCTTGACAAAGCCGGAAGTTTGTGCTACAATGGGAAACGGTGAGTTCGAAACCATCCTCACCTAAAACAAAACTAAGGAAGTACAAAAAATGAATAAGCAGATCCGTTTTCTCTGTCAAGGCGCCATTGTGGGCGCCGTCTATGCTCTTCTGACCCTGGCAACCTGGACCTTCTCCTCTATGCAGATTCAGGTGCGCTTGTCAGAAGCGCTTTGCATTCTGCCCCTTTTCACCCCTGCCGCAATACCGGGGCTGTTTTTCGGCTGTTTTCTCTCCAACATTCTCATGGGCAACATCATCGATGCGATTTTCGGATCCCTTGCTACGCTGCTTGCCGCTTTGTGCACCTACTTGATTGGAAAGCTCTGCAAAAAGAAACTGCGGCTCTTTCTTGCCCCTTTGCCCGCTGTGGTTTTCAATGCGATCGCCGTTCCGCTCATTCTCTACTTCGGCTACGGTGTGGTGTCCTTCGGAGAGGTGACCGGCGTTCTTCCGGTTCTATCTTTGACCGCTCTTTCGGTGTTCATCGGCCAGACGATCTCCTGTTACGGACTGGGCTTGCCTCTCACTAAAATGCTTGAAAAACTGAAATTTACAAAAAGGTTTTTCTGAAGGGCTTTTCTGTTTGCATCCGCAGTCGCTTTGATCGATTGTGTTCTGTTGGTCGTATTGTTGTTTTGTTCTGCATTTCTTCACCGGCGAAGGGTAAAATATAGAAGGCCTTGAAAAGGCAGAAAAAGAGGAGGAACTATATGGTTTTCAGAGATATTCCCTACAAGCGATACACCATAGAGGAGGGGCGCAATGCCTTTGAAAAAGCCGAAAAAGCCATGAAAGAGGCCACAAGCGTCCATAGCGTGCTTGCTGCCAAGAAGATTTTTGACAATGCCGCCATTGAGTATGCCACCGCCGTTTCCTTGGCGAACTGCCGTTTTACATTGGATACAAGAAATGAGTTCTACACCAAGGAAGTCGAATACTACGACCAGGTTTCCCCCCTGTTTGAGGAGCTTTCGGTAAAATTCAACGATTTGCTGCTCACTACTCCCTTCCGCAAGGAGTTGGAACTGCACATCAACAAAAGAATTCTTCAAAAGGCAGAGCTTTCCAAAAAATCCTTTTCTCCTGCAGTCATTGAAGACTGCCAGAAGGAGAACGCTTTGGTGACCGAGTATTCCAAACTGATGGCAGGAATGACCTTTCTGTGGCAGGGGAAGGAGATTCCCCTTTCCGCACTCCGTGGGGAGCTTGAAAACGGCGACAGAGATGTACGGCGAGAGTGCGCCATCGCTATCGGCAAGGGCTTAAAGAAACATGAAAAAGAACTGGATGACCTTTACGATCGCTTGGTGAAGATCCGCACCATCATTGCGCACAAATTGGGCTACAAGAGCTTTACAGAGCTGGGCTACTACCGGATGGGACGCCTGGATTATGATGCAACAATGGTGAAAGCCTTCCGGGACAATGTTCAAAAAGACCTGGTTCCGGTGGTAAAAGAGTTGAAAGAGCGAATCGCCCGGGAGCTTGACATTGACCGGATCACCTTTTACGACGATGCGATCTACAGCGGGGGGCCGGTTCCAAAGCCCCTGTTGGACGCCAAGGGCATTTTTCAAGCCGCAGAAGAGATGTATGATGACATGAACCCTGAAATCGGCGCCTTCATGCATCGGATGCTGGAGGCAGAGGCCTTTGATGTGGAGGCAAGAGAGGGCAAGTGGGGCGGCGGCTATTGCACCACCTTTCCAAAATACAAACAGCCCTTCATTCTTGCAAACTTCAACGGAAGCTGCGGGGATGTGGATGTCATCACCCACGAATTCGGTCATGCGCTGGCGGCCAATTTTGTCTTTTACGGCGGAGATATGGATTTGGATGTGGGCGGCATGGAAACCGCTGAGTGTCATTCCATGTCTATGGAATTCTTGTCCTGGAAATACAC
>ULVD01042007.1_pt1 | contig 14897 bp, 14 predicted proteins | sample 1959101 | NCBI WGS metagenome assembly ULVD01 (sample SAMEA4835777, study PRJEB28245) | human gut metagenome | biome: gut microbiome; material: fecal sample | place: Denmark | collected 2008
CCGGCTTCTACCAAAAGCCCTTCCCCATAGGTGTAAGCCGTGGTGGCATTCAGTGCCGAGGTTTCGCTGCTGACATTGCCCTCTTCATCGTAGGTATGCCGGGGCACGCCGCCTAAGAAATCCACCGTGCAGACCAGATTGTCCTCTTCGCCGTAGACCGACAGGGTAAAGGTATACCAGCTTCCGGACGATTTGTCAGACGGATCTCCTGCCCAATGTGTTTTTCTCCCTCTGCCCGATGTTCCAGAAGGGCATCTAATGCCGTGTCTTCTGTCTTTTCATTGTCCGGGTCTTTAGGATTGGTGTTCCCGGCAGCGTATGACGCAACAATATCTTCCGGAAACAGAGGATCGCTATCAGCAATGCCAACAGACATACCAAAGCAGGGGCGATTGTTCTTTTGACGGTCTTCATTGTTTTTTCTTCCTTCCGTTTTTTGTACATACCTTGCTTCGATGTATATACATTGAATGCTCTTCGTTTCTATTATAAATGCACCCTTCTGCGAATACCAGTGAGCTTGCATGAAAAGATCTCTGAGTGTCATGTTTAGATGCGGATACGAAAACAGATCTTATTGGGTGTGGTTTTCTGTCATTCGACACGAAGGCACCGGCTCTTTCCGCTATGTATTCTTTATTTTTGCCATCCGGTTGGTAAAACAGTGACAGGAACAGAGCGCTCCTTTCTTTGGTGCCGGTGTTTTGGTTGTTTTTCATGTTTCTCTCCTTTTTTATTGTGCGGGCACATTTTCTGTTGCTTTTTGAGAAATAAATGCATCTTTAAACAGGTCAATTGACAAAAGCGTGAAAATGATGTATTTTATAAGCGAAAAAATATTTGAAAGGGGTTGTTTACAATGAACGAAGAAAAGAACATTCCGAGCGAAGGGAGCGCACCGGCGCCATCCACACAGAAAAATCAAGATACGAAACTGAAAAAGCAGGATTTGTGTCAGATTGCGGCAGTGCAACACTATGGGAAACTGAAGAACAAGGGAGTAGGAATTGCTGTATTGTCCTGTTTGGTGTTGATTTTGTCTCTTTTTTTCCTGTTTTCTCCGGAGTGGCGTTTGGTAGGTTGTGTCGGGTTGGGATCGGGAATCCTCCCTCTGTTTTTAGGCACGGCGCTTGAAAACTACGGCACTGCGAAACGGCAGGAATGCTTGGCAAAGCTCTCCGATGAGGCAACCGATTACCTTTTGCATACCTCTCCCGATACATATGGAGAAGCTGTAGATGTGGAAATTCTCCTGAAGAAAATGTGAAAAATAGCGAAAATCCGGCTCCATTGGAAAATCCGGCGGCGTACACTTTGCGCCAAGTCTGTCGCCTGGTGACAGGCTTTTTCAACGGTTTGTTCTGTCGGAGTCGGACGGAAGGGGGCCAAACAGCCTTGAAGAAGAGGACAACAGCGACGATTTCAGACAATATTCTCCCTTTATTAACGGGGTGTCTATATCTTTTTTGCCGAGATTCAAAGAAAATTGAAAAAAGTACTTGATTTTTTGCTTGAAGTATGCTAAAATCATTCCTGTGTGTGCGCCGATTCTCAGAATGGGCGTTCAAAAACCGAAGGGGCAGTCCGCTGCGAAGCTCTGCATGAATGTCCCGTATAATATGAAGGAGGACTTGAAAATGGAATTACTCAAGGCTTTTACAAAAGAGCAGCTCAAGACCGAAGTCCCGGTTCTGAATGTGGGTGATACCGTAAAGGTACACAACAAGATCAAAGAGGGCACAAGAGAAAGAATTCAGATCTTTGAAGGCACCATCATCGCAAAGCACGGTGGCGGCATTTCCGAGACCTTCACGGTGCGCCGTGTTTCTTTCGGCGTAGGTGTAGAGAAGACTTTCCCGGTACATTCTCCCAATGTTGACAAGGTGGAGATCGTCCGTGTGGGTAAAGTCAGACGGGCCAAGCTCTTCTATCTGCGTGACAGAGTGGGCAAGAGCGCCAAGGTGAAGGAACGCATTTAAGCGAATTTGGGAAAAGAGGTAGAAGATCATGAAGGAAGGAATCCATCCGAAATACGAAACCGTTACCATCCGTTGTGCTTGCGGCGCAGAGGTGGTGACCAAGTCCACTGCCGGTGATATGCGTGTTGAAATCTGCTCCAAGTGCCATCCCTTCTTTACGGGCAAGCAGAAATTCGTGGATGCGGGCGGACGCGTTGACAAGTTCAAGAAGCGTCTGGAAGCGGCAAAGAAGTAAGACGAAGAGATTCGGGCGTCGCATGACGCCCTTTTCTTTTCTTTAAAAAAGGAATAGAAAGGCAAACTCTCTGTCCAATGCAGGAGCGGGCTTTTCGTTCCAACGCAAGGGTTGGCCCTCTGTTTCCATGCAGGGGCAGACTTTTAGTCCCAACGCAGGCGCAGTCCCTTGGTACCGATGCAGGAGAACCGTTGAATTTTGATGTTGTATTTTCGGCGGAGCAGAGGGAATGCGCAGACCTTTCTTCGGAAGGGCTTTTGGGAGGGTCAAGAAAGGAGACTCTATGGATACGATTTTTAAAAATGCATTGCTGGAGCAAAACGAGGTTCCCGAAGCCATACTGGTTTCGGTATTTCCCAAGGGTGAGGACCCTTCCGACAGGGAAGCGAGCCTTGCGGAACTGGAACGGTTGCTGGAAACGGCGGGAGGCCGGACTTTTGCCAAGCTGGTGCAGTATAAGGATCATCCGGAAAACGCCACCTATATCGGCAGCGGAAAGATGCAGGAATTGGCGAATCTTTGCCAAACCGGCGGAGTGGAATTGGTGATTTGCGACGATGAATTAAGTCCCATACAGATTCGGAACATGGAGAATGCTCTTGGAGGGGATGTACGGGTCATTGACCGTTCCATGCTCATTTTGGATATTTTTGCCCTGCACGCCGCCACGGCAGACGGCAAATTGCAGGTGGAGCTGGCCCAGTTGCAATATTCTGCGCCCCGGCTCATCGGAAAGGGCAAAGAGCTTTCAAGGCTGGGGGGAGGAATCGGAACCAGAGGACCGGGCGAGAGCAAGCTGGAAAGCGACCGCAGACACATCAAGGAGCGGATCAGAGCTTTGGAGGAGCAGCTGGAGGGACTGGTCAAAAACAGGGAACTGCACCGGAAGCAACGCGCCAAATCGGGAATTTTCCGTGTTGCCATTGCCGGGTATACCAACGCCGGAAAGTCCACGCTGCTCAATGCACTGACTCATGCCGGGGTAAAGGAGAAGGACGAGCTTTTTGCCACCCTGGACCCGACCACAAGAAAATTTGCTCTTCCTTCGGGCAATGAAATCCTGCTTACGGATACCGTGGGATTCATCCGGAATCTGCCCCATCATCTGATCAAGGCCTTCCGTTCCACTCTGGACGAGGTGGCAGATTGCGATGCCATTCTGTTGGTTTTAGATATTTCCGACAGGGAAGCGGACGAGCAGCTGCGGGTGACCACCGACCTGTTGAAGGAATTGGGAGCGGCCGACAAGCCTACCCTCTATTTGCTCAACAAGTGTGACAAGGCGGAAAATTCCATAATTCCCCTGATGGGTGCCGAAGCCAAGGGGAAAATCGTTCCGCTGTCCGCAAAGACCGGGGAGGGCATCCCTCTGTTGTTGGAAAAACTGGAGGAACTGGCGGCCGGAGGCAAAAGAGAGGCACTTTTGAAAATCCCTTCGGGAAAGCTGGGGTTGATTTCCAAGCTGTACACCGACGCCCAGATTCTCGAGCTGAACTATACCGGCGACGGTGCGGAGGTCCGCGCGATTCTGGATGCCGCCACCTACGGGCGGTTGAAGGAATATATTACTGGCGATGAAGGCTTTACGAACGACGAAGAATAAGGGGAAAGGAGAAACACATGGAGGTGCTGATCGTACCCGACCATCCCGCCGAATCGGAATTTGAGGATCGCAAATCGGTATTTTTGGGGCATCTTCTGCCGGTTGAGAGCGAGGAAGAAGCCAAAGACTTTGTGGAAAAGATGAAAAAGCGTTATGGGGACGCCCGGCACAATGTGTGGGCCTACCGACTGACCGACGGCAACTTCCGTTCCTCGGACGACGGAGAGCCTTCAGGGACCGGCGGAGCACCGGTGTTGGATGCCATGGTCAAACGAGGAATATCCGGATGTGTGATCGTGGTGACCCGGTATTTCGGAGGGATACTTCTGGGCACCGGCGGACTGGTGCACGCCTATTCTTCGGCCGCCTCAGAGGCGTTGAACCGGGCGGGAAAAGCCGGTATCTATCCCTATGTGTCCTATACGCTGGCGTTGGACTATACGCAATACGGAAGGCTGTCCCGTCTGCTTGAAAAGGCAGGATGTAAAGAGATCCGGCCGGAATTTGCCGAGGAGGTAACTGTGAAATTCCGGGTCCCCGAGGAGGAGGAAGAGGCTCTTTGCCGGGAGATTCGGGAGGCCTTTTGCGGTGCGCGGATTCCCGAAAGAAAGGGAAGGGTGTATATCAAGTCTTCCTTGCCCGCAGGTTGACTGAAAAAAGAGGAGTTTTTTAAAAATAAGCGTATATTATCTGGTGGGAAAATGTTGTCCGGGAATGTCGAAGGAAAAGGAGAAATGAAGGTGGAAACCATCAGAGAGCTGTTGTGTGCGCGGGAAAGGGAATACCTTTCGCCTGCCGCCTGTTTGTCGGAAAACAGCAGGGGCAGGGAAAAAAGCATTGTGCCCGATCCGATGCGAACCGAATTTCAAAGGGATCGGGATCGGATCATTCACAGCAAATCCTTCCGGCGGCTGATGCACAAAACACAGGTGTTCCTCTCTCCGGAGGATGACCACTACCGTACACGGCTGACCCACACCTTGGAGGTGGCACAGATTGCCCGGACGATTGCAAGAGCTCTGTTCCTCAATGAGGATCTGACCGAGGCCATTGCTTTGGGACACGATTTGGGGCATACGCCCTTTGGCCATGCCGGAGAGCGGGAGCTTGACCGCCGGTTGGCGGGGGGATTCCGCCACAACGAACAGAGTCTGAGAGTCGTAGACCGGATTGAAAATCTGAATCTGACATTTGAAGTCCGGGACGGTATTGTAAACCATGCAGGCTCCAATCTGGCATCCACTCTGGAAGGACAGATCGTGAAATATGCAGACCGGATCGCCTACCTGAACCATGATATTGACGATGCGGTGCGGGCACGGGTGATTTCGGAAGAGGATATTCCTTTGATGCTGAAGAATGTTTTGGGCTACAGCCACAGCGAGCGGATCAATACGATGGTCACCGGCATTGTGAAAAGAGGAACGGCCGACGGAAAAATTTCCATGGATGAGGAGATCGGTTCCGCCACCGATGAGCTTCGGGAATTGCTGTTCAGTCTGGTTTACACCAACCCGATCGCCAAAGGCGAGGAAAAGAAAGCGGAAGAGATGCTTGGAATGCTTTACGAGTACTATGCAGCCCATCCCGACCGGCTGCCGGAGCTTTACGCCTGCAATCTGGGAGAGGACGGTCCTTCTCGGTGTGCGGCCGACTACATATCGGGGATGACCGACCGTTTTGCCATTTCCGCCTTCAAGGAGCTGTTTGTGCCCAAGGTCTGGCACGGCGGCGTGTGAAAGCCGGTGATTGCGTATGATTCATCAGTCGGTGATTGAAGAACTGAAAATGCGGAACAATATTGAGGATGTGGTGTCCTCCTATGTCCGCCTGACCCGTTCCGGGCAGAATTTAAAGGGCCTTTGCCCCTTTCATTCCGAAAAAACTCCTTCGTTTACCGTGTTTGCCGGAGAGGGCAATTTCTACTGCTTCGGATGCGGTGCCGGGGGAGATGTGATCACCTTTATCATGAAGGCCGAGAATCTGGCCTATCCGGAGGCGCTGGAGTTTTTAGCAAACCGGGTGGGCATGGAATTGCCCAAGGACTACCGGAACAAGGACGAGGGGATGAGCCGGTCGGAGATCGTATCCATGAACCGGGAAGCGGCAAAATATTTTTACAGTTGTCTGATGAACCCGAAAACGCCCCAAGGACTGGAGTATTTCACGAAAAAGCGCGGGTTCTCCCTGCCGTTGATCAAACGCTTCGGCATGGGGTATGCTCCGGAGGGCTGGAACGGGCTTCGGGACCATCTGAAAAGCAAGGGCTACAGCTACGAGCAGATGCTTCAGGCCAATCTTATACAGAAGAGCAGGGAGAAGGAGAGCTACTACGATGTGTTCCGGAACCGGGTGATGGTGCCGATTCTGGATGTTTCAGGCAATGTGATCGCCTTCGGCGGACGGCTGCTGGAGGACGGAAAACAGCCCAAATATCTGAACACCTCCGACACGCCGGCCTTCCGCAAGAGCAAAAACCTCTTTGCCCTGAACTTTGCCAAGGACTACTGCTCCGACCGGATGATTCTGTGCGAGGGCTATATGGATGTGATCGCCCTGCACGGTGCCGGATTTTCCAACGCCGTGGCGACGCTGGGGACGGCCATGACTCCGGATCACGCCCGGATGATGAAGCGTTACACCAAAAGTGTGGTCATCAGCTACGATGCGGACGCCGCCGGGCAAAATGCGGCGGACAAGGCCTTCCGTCTGCTCGGCGAGGTAGGTTTGGAGGCAAGACTTCTAAAGGTGGAAAACGCCAAGGATCCGGATGAATTCATAAAAAAATTCGGAAAGGATGCCTTCCGGAAGCTGTTGGATGGCAGTAAGCCCCAGTTTGAATTCAAATTCGACCGGATCGCAGGCAAATACAATCTGAACGCCCTGGAAGACAAGATCAAGGCCAGCGGCGAGGTGGCAAGGCTGATCGCAACCTTTCCCTCCTCGGTGGAGCGGGAGCTGTATATTTCCCGTGCGTCCGAAAGGCTGGGCGTCCAAAAAACCAGTTTAAGCAACGATGTGGAGAGACTGCGGCGGGCAGAACAGAGAAAACAGAAAAACGAGCATGCGGGCGAGATTCTGCGGCAGGCTCAGGGCTACAGCGATCGGGTGAATCCCCAGATCATCGGCAATGTGGGCGCCGCAAGAGCCGAGGAGGCGATTTTAGGTCTGCTGCTCTTGAAAAACGATGTGGCGGAAAGGGTCTTTCGGGAAAAAAGTCTTTCGGAAGAGGACTTTGTCACCGATTTTCACAAAAAGGTCTTTTTGATGCTAAAGGAAGCCTGGGAAGCGGGAGAGCCCCCGGAGCTGTCCACCCTGTCCGACCGGCTGTCTGCCGACGAGATCGGAAGATTGATGCATCTGAAGCTGCAGAGAGCAGAGTTGGAAAAGAACGATTACGGAGTTTTCTTGGAGTGCGTGAACCGACTGCGGGAAAGTGCCGGAACGAAGGATACCCCGGAGGACATCCGGGCAATTTTGGAAAAGAAAAGAAGCCGGAAGAACTGAAGCACCGGAAAGAGAAAGGAAATATACCCTATGAACAATGAGAATCTGTCGGAAAAGGATTCAAATCAGCTTTCCATTGATGAATTGCTGGAAAAGGGAAAGAACAAGGGCACGCTGACCCAGAACGAGCTGGTCTCGATGATCGATGACAACGAGTGCGATTTGGATCAGATCGACAAACTGTATGAGGACCTGGAAATCCTCAATCTGGAATCGGCGGACGGAGGGCTGGAGCAGAATGAGTTCACCGAGGAGATCAAAAACGAGATAGAGCGGTACGGTTCCGCAGAGGATATGGAGAAAATGCTGGCAAGCGAAGGGCTTGCCATCGACGATCCGGTGCGGATGTACCTGAAGGAGATCGGAAAGGTGCCCCTTCTTTCGGGAGAGCGGGAGATGGAGCTGGCACAGAAAATGGAAGAGGGAGACGGAAGCGCCAAGCAGGAACTGGTAGAGGCAAACCTGCGGCTGGGGGTATCCATTGCCAAAAGATATGTGGGCAAGGGTATGTCCTTCTTGGATCTGATCCAGGAGGGAAATCTGGGCTTGATGAAGGCAGTGGAAAAGTTTGATTACCGGAAGGGCTACAAATTTTCGACCTACGCCACCTGGTGGATCCGTCAGTCCATTACCAGAGCCATTGCCGATCAGGCGAGAACGATCCGGATTCCGGTGCATATGGTGGAAACCATACACAAAGTCGCCAGAGTTTCAAGACAGTTGGTGCAGGAAAACGGCAGGGATCCTTCGGCGGAGGAAATCGCCAAGGTGATGAAGATGTCTCCCGAAAAAGTCCGGGAGATCATGAAGATCGCTTTGGATCCGGTGTCTCTGGAGACGCCGATTGGCGAAGAGGAAGACAGCCATCTGGGCGACTTCATTGAGGACAGCGACTCTCCCGCCCCTCAGGATGCGGTGGCCGATGTGATGCTCCGGGAGCAGTTAAACGAGGTGTTGCATACGCTGACGCCCAGAGAGGAGCAGGTTCTGAAGCTCCGGTTCGGTCTGGATGACGGCAGAACCAGAACCTTGGAGGAAGTGGGACAGGTGTTCAATATCACCAGGGAACGGATACGCCAGATCGAGGCAAAGGCCCTGCGCAAGCTGCGTCCCCCCAGCCGTTCCAAGAGGCTGAAGGACTATCTGGACTGAGCAGCGAAAGAATAAAATTCACAAATGATTATGCCTTTTTACTTGACAATTTGTAAATAGTGGAGTACAATGTACAGGCTTACAGTATGGAGGAGGATTCCCATGAAAAAGTTATTCTGTCTTTTTGTCGGTCTTTTGATGCTGACGCTTTCGCTGTGCAGCTGCGGTGGAGGTCTCACGGATCAGAGTGTGGCGAGCGACCCGCAGGCGCAGACGCTTGTGATGGCATTGATTAAGAGCGAAAAGACCACGGATGAAGCGATCAAGAGAGTGGAAGAAGCCATCAACGATATTACACAGTCGGAATTCAATACGAAGATTGTGCTGAAGATGTTCACTCCTGATGAATATGTCAGCAAGATTACCGAGATGTCTCAGAAGCTTTGGGCAAAGCAGGAGGCATACGAGGAGTCCATCAAGGATAAGTATGGCAGACCGTCCGTTCCCGAATCGGAAAAGAATAAGGATGTCCGGACCTACGATGTGGATGTGACTCTTCCGATGTATTATAAAATTGCCAACGGTGACTATCAGTACAACGATGAAAGCAACTACGGCAAGCCCACTACGGTTTATCCGGCGGTGAAGGAGGATCAGCTGGACATTTTGTTTGTGGACAGCATGGAGACCTACTATAAGCTGGTGGATCAGAAGTACATCATCAACCTTCTTCCGGACTACGAAGAGAACAGGGACATTTCCAAGTATGTGAACGCCACAATGCTGAGCGAGATTCAGAAGGTCGGAAACGCTCTGGACGAGAAGAATTGCTTCTATGCAGTTCCCAACAACTATGTTATTCCGGAATATCGTTATTTCTTAGTGAATAAAAAGCTGTACGACTATTATCAGTACGATATAAGCTGCAGCTTCTCCTCCGCAGTGACGGCTGTGGGTCTGCCTGCAGGATCGAGTCAGAGATGCGACGATCTGTTGGATTTTGTGGATTTTCTGAACGATGTTGCGGAGAATAACGAGGCAGAAAAGGCAAAGGGCTCGGATTTAGCTGTCGATACGATACTGTATAACTACATGGATATACGCTGCCTTTCCTATTTCAACGGCGGCAAGGTCACAAGCGACCTGGTGCCGTACGGCAACTATGCTTCCTATAATATCGGAGACCGCTGGGAGATGAAAACCACGATTCCCAGACCCCTGACCCAGTTGCTCAATTCCGCTTATATGACCAAGTCTCAGCAGTTCTTGGAAAAATTGCGAACGACCTACGGCGAAAGCTACTACAAGGGCAGATGCTTCTATAAAGGCAGTGCAGAGGAGAATGGCTATGCGGCTCCTGCGGCCAATATGGAGGACAACGAGAAAACCTTCGCTCTTGCCATGGTCAGCGGAGACAGCAATATTGAGAAATATTACAACAGTGACGACTATTACATCGTGCAGATCGATGAGCCGATTCTCGACAATACCATGTACGATTCGATGTTTGCCATCAGCACCTTTTCTTCCACCTCTCTGGATTCTACCTCCGAGACGGGCGATGAGAACAGCGTGAAGAAGCTGTCTATGCGGACAAACATCTATTCCTACGACAACATTGAAAATCCCCGTTGCTTTGAGATTATCACGGCTCTCCAGAGCAATGAAAATTTGGTAAATCTGCTGACATACGGAGTTCAGGGTGTGGATTATGACCGGTATGACAACGACGAAGTGATTCACAATGTGGGGAAAAACGGTTACGATCCGATTGTCGGAAAGGCCGGCAATCTGTTCCTCACCTATCCCAACGACCAGATGAACAGTGAGCAAGCGTACTATGCCGCCGATTCCTGGGAAGCGGCAAAGCTGCAGAATCTGGACACCGCCGTTTCTTACTATCTGGGCTTCCGGATGAGCGATGAGATCATGGAAGGCACAGACTTGTCCAGTAAGGATGCGGACGCTCAGTTGACGGCCTTCTGCGCAGAATATATGCCGAAGCTTCTGAACTTCAGCGGCGTGGATGATGAGGGCAATGAAATTACCTACGAGGAGTACAAGAGCCGGATTCTCAGTCAGTTGAGAGCCCTGCCGGCCTATGCGGCACACACAGGGGGACAGCCCAATCCTCCGACGGATGAGGCGGAGATCGAGCGGTGCAAGTATACACCGTATACTCTGTTCGAGAATTTTGTGGCCTTCCTTGTCGGAGCATAACAGCAAAATAGCGGAGGTGTAAAAGTTTTGAGCTTTTGCACCTCCACAACTGCCAATCGAGGGCAAAACCGACCAAGATTGCATCAAAATAACGGGACGAAACCGGTATTTTTGCGGGGCTGTAAAAAAGCGTGTTTTTTACAGCTCCGCTTTTATCTTTCAAAACAATAGACGAAAGAACGCTTGAGAAAAGGGGAGAAAAGGAGACTTCAGCCTGTGCGTTGCAAGCGGCCTTGCAAAGAGGTGTCGGTCTTTTCGCATATTTTTTTATAAAAATGCAAGGAAGCCTTGCAAAACCGAAAAAAATGTGGTATACTGAAAGAGTAACAGCAGAATGTGAAATAAGGCCATGCGTTTGCCGGTGTATGGTCTGCATGGTGTGTATGCGTTTGAAAAACGGGTCCTGCGCAATTCGTCCCCGTGAACCATGTCAGGTGGGGAACCAAGCAGCATTAAGCGGATCGTCGGATGTGCCGCAGCCAGCCTGTTTTGAGTATATGCAACTGCACATATTCCCGTGTGGGACGTATGGTCTTATTTTGTGTTTTGCTGTTTCTTTATGCAGAAGGGAGCCAAGGAGATGCACCAAGCGTTATACCGGAAATACCGCCCTGCCGTTTTTTCGGATGTGGTGGGGCAGGAGCAGATCACCTCGGTTCTGCGCTACCAGGTTATGGAGGGGCGGACAAGCCACGCCTACCTGTTCTGCGGGAGCAGAGGAACCGGCAAGACCACCTGTGCCAAAATTCTCGCCAAAGCGGTGAACTGTCTGCATCCAGAGGGAGGAAATCCCTGCTGCGCCTGCGAGAACTGTCTGGCCATTGAAAAAGGCGCTACCTCGGATGTGCTTGAAATGGATGCTGCTTCCAACACGGGAGTGGATTATATCCGGGACATCAAGGATGCGGTGATGTATGCGCCGGCCATGTTAAAAAGCCGGGTCTACATCATAGACGAGGTGCATATGCTCTCAGACGGCGCCTTCAATGCGCTGTTGAAAACGCTGGAGGAGCCGCCTTCCAATGTGGTCTTCATTCTGGCCACCACCGAGATGCAGAAGGTGCCGGCCACCATTCTTTCCCGCTGTCAGCATTTTGAGTTCCGCAGAATATCCAGTGCGGTGATTGCGGAGCGGTTGCAGTACATTGCAGGAAAAGAAGATGTTCGTTTGACCGACGATGCGGCCTATCAGATCGCCCGCAGTGCCCAGGGTGGAATGCGGGATGCCATTTCGCTTTTTGAGCTTTGCTCTGCCAACGGCCAAGAGGTGAACGCAGAAAGGGTGGAAGAGCTTTCGGGCGGAAGCGGACGGAAGACAGCAGAGGAAACGGTGCGGGCCATTTTGAGGAAGGACGGAAAAAGGATTTTTGAAATCGTGGCCTCCACCTACGAGTCAAATGGGGATTTAGGAGTATTCTGGCAGGAGCTGATCGGCTACTATCGGGATATGCTGGTGTATAAAACCGTGAAGGGAATGCCGCCTGCTGAATTGCAGAAGAACATTCTGGATCTGACCGAGGTGGAGTTTGAACAGCTGCGGGAGCTGGCAGAGCCCTTCCGGTATGAGACTCTGCTGTATCACAGCTCCGTGCTGGACGAAGCTCTTTATAGCGTGTCCGGCAGAGGCTCGGCCGCCGGAAGAGCTTCGGCAGAGATGACGCTCTTGCGTTTGACGGTGGATTCTTTGGGTACCGACCAGACGGCACTGCTATCAAGAATTGCCAAGCTGGAGGATCGCTTGAATTCCGGGGAGCTTGGGAGCCGCAGAGCGGAGGAGCCGACGAAGAATCCCACAGAAGATGCGGGAAAGAAGCCGACAGAGGAACCGACAGAGCGCAAACAGAAGGAACAAATCGCCGTTGATCCTTCGGCCAAACCGAAAAAGCCGGTGGAGTTCCCCGATTTTGCCGATGTTCTGCATGCCTATATGAATTCCGAGCCGGGTGTGGCCTCCTTTCTTTCTTCCTCCAAGGCCTACAGAGTGGGGGAAAAGGAGGTCTGTGTAACCGTGGAAAATTCTTTTGCCCTGAAAATGCTGGAAAGCCGGAAGGCGCAGGAGGCCCTGGAACGAATTTTCCGGAACACGGAGAATATGGATGTAAGAGTGACCTTTCAGATTACCGATCATCCGGATGATACGCCCGATATCCTGCAGGAATTAAACGGAATGCAGGGATAATCGGAACCACCGATAGAAATACCGGAATCGGAGCGATTGAGCCGAAAATACAGAAAATTGTGAAATACAGAATGGAAAGGAAAAAATATGAAGGCAAGACTTCCACAGGGTTATGGCGGCGGCCCCCAGAATATGAACGCAATGATCCGTCAGGCACAGAAGATACAGGAGGAGATGGAAACGCTTCAGGCGGAGTTGGACGCAAAGGAGTACGAGGTCAACGCCGGCGGCGGGATGGTCACGGTGAAGATCAACGGGAAAAAGGAAATTCTGAACATTGACATAAAGCCTGAAATTGTGGACCCGGAGGACATTGAAACTCTGTCGGATACGCTGGTGGCGGCTGTGAATGAGGCGTTGCGCAGGGTTGAGCAGACCAATTCCGAGGCCATGGGTAAATTGACTGGCGGCATGAATCTGCCGGGAATGTTCTGATATGGCAGAGTATCTGTTGCCCCTGGAGCAGATGATCGAGCAGCTCGGAAAGTTGCCGGGCGTAGGCAGAAAAACAGCTGCCAAATATGCTTTCAGGCTGCTTGCCATGCCGGAGGAGGAGTTGGAGGAATTTACAGCCCGGCTTCTCTACGGAAAACGGCATATCCGGAATTGCAATAACTGTTTCAATCTCTGCGAGGGAGAGCTTTGCACGGTCTGCATGGACCCGGAAAGGAAAAACGGGCAGATCTGTGTGGTGGAGGAAGCGAAGGCTGTTTTGGCAATCGAGCGTTCGGGGGGATATAAAGGCCGATACCATGTTTTGGGGGGAGCCCTTTCACCGATTGACGGGATAGGTCCGGAAAAGTTGCATTTCAAAGAATTGCTGGAGCGGGTGAAAAGCGAGGATGTGAAAGAAGTCATTCTGGCTACCAATCCGACAGTGGAGGGAGAAACCACAGCGATGTATGTGATGCGCCTGCTCAAGCCTTTGGAAGTGCGGGTGACCAGACTGGCCTACGGAATGCCGGTTGGTGCAGACATTGAGTATGCTGACGAGATCACCCTGATGAAGGCTTTGGAGGGCAGAAAAGACTTATAACCATGATAATCATGGAGGAGGAAAAAGCAATGAAATACTACAGGATGAAATTCGGAACCCTGGAGCGTGAGCTGCCTATATGCCGAGTGACTGAAACATTGTATATTGCGGGCTTTGTGCTTTTGGGCGATCCGGCATTGAGCAAGGAATGCGCCAGGGAGCTTTTGGAAAAGGCTCCGGAGTATGATTACATCCTCACTGCCGAGGCCAAGGGCATCACTTTGGCGCATGAAATGGCACTCCAGCATGGAGACGAGCGGTTTATGGTGGCCAGAAAGGGCGCCAAGCTCTATATGAACGGCGTTTTCGAGGTGAAAGTCCATTCGATTACCACTGCCAAAGAGCAGAGCCTGTATCTGGACGGCGCAGATGCCGCACTGCTGAAAGGGAAGAGAGTGCTGATCGTGGATGATGTGATCTCAACAGGTGAGTCTCTTGGTGCCCTTGAAGCCTTAGTTACAAAGGCAGGGGGCAATATCGTGGGAAAAATGGCGGTACTGGGCGAGGGAGACGCCGCAAGTCGGTCGGACATCACGGTGCTTCAGGCTTTGCCCCTCTTTAACGCCGACGGAACCATCAAAAAATAAGGGCACCTCAAAAGGCGCTCTCCGCACACCGGACGACGGTGTTTTGACCGCAGAATTTCGTTGCAGAATCCGGATATATTGAAGTATTCCTTCGTTTTGCACCTCGCTCTTCGGCAGAAGTGCCCGCCGTCGGATGTTTTTTGAATATTTCGTTACCCCTAAGAAAAAAGAAAGAGCGGTTGTCCTGCGCTATCGGTGCATGAGCAACCGCCCGTTTTTTGAATCCGGAGAGAAAACCCGAAAAACAACGGCCGCCTTCGGTTTTCGGACTGTCAGGTGTCGTTTGGAAGAGGAGGTTGGGGACCGATTCCGGAAAACCTACCAAAGTGCATAAAGAGTAAAAAACAGAGCCTTCGGCACAGACCTGTGCCGAAGGCTCTGTTTTTTAAAGACCGCCGGAACGGCCCCGGTTGGATCTTCTGAAAATTACTTGATTTCGACGGTAGCGCCAGCAGCTTC
>ULVD01039480.1_pt1 | contig 14765 bp, 17 predicted proteins | sample 1959101 | NCBI WGS metagenome assembly ULVD01 (sample SAMEA4835777, study PRJEB28245) | human gut metagenome | biome: gut microbiome; material: fecal sample | place: Denmark | collected 2008
CGCTTCCTGCGTGCCCGTGAAATCGTACACTTCCAACGTTTCGGTGAACCCCGTCAGGAGGATTGCCGTAAACGACTGATGACTGCTCTGCTTTTAGATGTTATTGCCCCTTAGATGTCATTTTCTTTATTTGCAAAAAATATCCTCTTGAATTAGCATGATTTCAGCATTAATACAAGAGGATATCTACTATATATCAAAACGGGCATATCTGCTAACGCAGACATCACCATAAATGAAAGTCGATTGCTCCGCCCCTCGTGCTCTCACATCTCAGAGTCTCAAATTTGCAAAACGACTAATAATCGCAGAACATTCTGCACGATTTGCATTATTTCCAGGGTTCAAATTCCCATTATCTCCCTGAATCATTTTTTCTGCTACGCACCACTGCATTGCCTGTTGGGCATAGCCGCTTACTTTTTCAGCATCCGGAAATTCTGATAATGAAACCTGCTTATTTACATCATATCCTTTATATTGTGCATAGCGATATAACATCACTGCCATCTGTTCCCGATTGATATAATCTGCAGGGCCAAACTGGTCAGTTCCGTCATATCCATTGATCACTCCGATGCTTTTTGCCCATGTCACAGCTTCAGAATAAAATTCTCCCTCAAAGACATCCGAGAATATTTGCTCATACCTGGTTTCCGGCCTGCCCTCCAGCCGATAGAGTACGGTTACAAACTCTGCTCTTGTCAGATCCTCGGCCGGTGCAAAAAGAGCAGGCTCCTTTCCTGTCATCCATCCGTTTATATAGGCCTCATATACATAAGAATAAAACCAGTCTCCTTCTACCCCGGCTTCCTCAGATGGTTCTGTAACGTCTGTATAAGGCAGCTTTACGCTCTTCGGAAGCGGCTCTGTCTGCTTGGTGTGACAGATTAAGCATTCACGTTCTTTTTCCCCTTCCTCGGTATATGTCGGTTCTTTTATAACAATCCACGCTCCAAAGGTATGCGGAATCACTTCTCCATACTGGAATGTCTCTGTTCCCGCTTCACCACATCGACAGGATTTATGATAAACCGCTCTATTTGTACAGCTTGCAACCGTTACAACGTATTTTTCATCCGCATTTTCCTGATCAAACACATGAACATGAGCTCTGGTGTGAATATATGTATAAGAACTAATATCATAATCCAGCAAACTCACCTCTTCGCTAAAGGGTGAGCCATTGATTACTTCTTCATCTTCTGCACTGGTTCCTGCCAGCACTTCCATACGCTCTTCTTCAGCAGGCGTAAGTATTACATCCTCTGCCGCACCGATTCCTCCATCCGCAATCATTTCTGAGTCACCGGAAACGGAAACAACGCCTCCGCTCCAGACCGCCAAATCTTCCGATGATTTGGCTTCCACATAACTGTTTGAAACAGAAATTGCATTTGATGCAAACAAACCGGGATACGTTCCTTTTGCTGTCACATGAGAACGGTTCTCTATCACCATCTCTGTTCCGGCATAAATACCATTGCTTTCAGAAACCTCCGTTTCTGCATTTACTGTACCCGCATTTATGTTGACTGCTCCATATGCATAAATTGGTGCATAACTTCCTTTCGCTGTAACAGAAGCACCATTTTCCAACCGAATATCTCCAACGCAGAATACTCCGCAGGCAGTTGCAGAAGCGACATCAAGACTACTGTTATCTACTACGACCTCTGACCCTGAAGCATGGATGGAATACTGATCCGATTCAATGCTCACTTTTGACTGCTTTGTAATATGAACTGTATTTGCTGTAATCCCGTCAGCACCGCTTTTTGTTTTTACTGTTACCGTACTCCCGGAAATATTCACACTACTATTGTTGCCTACTCTGACTGCAGCATTGTATTCATCTCTGCAACTGATTTCTGCATTACTGTCTTCAACACTCAGACTTTCGGTAATATTAATTCCCAGATATCTTCCGGACGCTTTGAAAGAAGACACTCCGGTAATCGTAAGATTTCCGCCATATCTCTGCGAATTACTATTTAAGGTACTTCCTCCTACCGCATTACTATCTTCACTTGTAAGCTCCAGTGTACCACTTCCGGTAATCACCAGATCACAATGAGCAAAATAAATCGCTTCTCTGCTCGTTGTCGAAATGTGGTTCTCTCCCTCAAGACGAAGTTCCACGGTTTCCTTCGCCAGATCTACAAAAATTCCTGTCACCGCTTTACTCATACTGATATTTGCATCATGCAGAGTAATGACCCATCTGGATGTTTCTTCATCGTAAGCAACGCTGACCGTACCATCTCCAAGTACATCTGCCTTGTTATCCGATGTCACCTGGACGCCTCCGACATAAATGGGAAGTGACGTCGCTTCTTCTGCTGCAAATACCGACATCGGCAGCATCCCCAGAAGAAGAGTCAGTACTACAAACAAACTCAGAAATTTTCCTGATACAAGTTTTCGCTTCATTTTCATAAACCATTTTCCTCCAATACAGATTTATAATCTCCTGTAATCACTATCTCTTTCACCAACTTCGGATTCCACCTTTATTGCCGTAAAAGGGTATACTTCTCAATGTACAGCGCCGGCTTAACTGACATTCCTATCACCTCAGGATCTCAGGAGACTATACTTTTTATGCATAAAAGTATAACAAGCCCGACATCTGCCTGCAAGAGATATGACCTCAATGGTTGTTTTATGACCCGAATTGCGGTACAGTATACTAAAAGTATGATAAAATAGATATCACGGGAGATAAAAAATATGATAAGAATCGCAATTGTTGATGATATAGACTGGGAACGCCTGGAACTAAAGGAACGTATACAAACCACTTTAAAACACCTGGATTGGGAAAATACCATTTTTGAATATTATGACGGCCGCACCTTTTTATCTGCTGCCAGAAACAAGCCCTTTGATCTGGCTTTTCTGGATATTTATATGAATGGAATCAACGGTGTTGACACTGCCAGAAAGCTGCGTACTTTTGATACTGACTGCACACTGGTTTTCACAACCAATTCAACAGAACATGCGCTGGAAGGCTACCGTGTCCGCGCCATGCAATATCTGGTAAAACCATATTCAGCCCGGGAAATAGATCTCATATTTAATGAATTAAAATCCCGTCTTCCTGCCATGAAAAAATATATTGAAATCAAACCCGGCCGCCAGAACCTGAAACTCCAAATAGACCATATTACCCATGCGAATCATTTTCAGCACCAGGTATATATCCACCTCACAGACGGACGTGAAATTACCAGCCGCATAAACTTTAAAGAATTTTGTCATCTTCTGGATGATGAACGTTTTTTTGTCTGCAGCCGCGGCTCGGTGATTAATCTGTCTTACGTATCGGATTTTGACGGCATGGATTTTCAATTACAGAATGGAACTGTTATCCCTGTAAGCCGTGCTCTTATTCAGACTGCCAGACAGGCTTTCGGAGAACATCTGTTTCAGAAAGGACAAAATCGATGAATCAATTATTACAACCCATTTTTGAAATCACTGTTATATTTCCAGCTGCTGTGTTGTGCTTTCTTCCGGTCAAAGACTGGCTTCGTATCCGTATTAAGAAACTGTTCCTCCTAACCGTTATTGTCCTGACCGCATGGTGTATCCTTGGGGGGATTCTCTGTTATACTTTGCATATTCCCACAAATATGATTTTAATACCTTCTTTATTTTTATGGGCAATCCTATACCGGCACACCCTGGAACTCCCTGTCTGGAAATCTATAAATGTATTTCTGGGGGTGTGCGGAGTTTTTTCCTGCCTGTCCGGACCTGTCACTGTTGCAGATGCTTTCCTCTCGCCAAAGAATCAGACCATTTATTTTTGCCTCGAGGCCAGCATCTTCCATAATCTGCTGAGCTGGACAATCGTAGGAATTCTTTGGTATCCGGCATCTCATGCAGCGCGGGAACTGCTCAAAGAAAAAGAACCGGCACAAACCTGGTTTGTATTCTGGATTCTACCCATCACTTTTATCGCTTTAAATCTCTTTATTGCTCCGAAAAACACACAGGAACTCCGTGTGGGTCGTATGACAGTAATCTATCCCCTTATCACTATGACTTTTTTCGGACTGCTTCTGCTATTCTATCTTTTGTTCTATCTCCTCGCCCGAAGTTTTAATCACAACACCCGTCTCCAGCAGGAAAATCAATTTCTGCACATGATGCGGGTGCAATATAAAGCTTTACAGGAATCCATTACCGAAACACAGCAGATGCGGCATGATATGCGGCATCATTTCCACGTTCTGTCTGCCCTGGCAGAGCGAAAAGAATGGGAAAAATTAAAACACTATTTAGCAACTGCCGGCAATGCAATTTCCTCCGGCACGCTTTCCTTATGTGCCAATCCGGCTGTAGACGGGGTGGCCGGCTATTATGCAGTTCAATATCAGAAGAACGGTATTCCTTTTTCTTTTCATCTCGATTTGCCGGAAGAACTTCCGCTTCTGGAAATTGACCTCTGTGTTACCTTGTCCAATTTGTTAGAAAATGCACTGGATGCAAGCCTGCTTCTGGACAAAAAATCCCGTACTGTCTCTGTCCGTTCTCAAATACATGGAGAACAGATTGTATTACTCTGGGTGGAAAACAACTATACTGGAACAATCACGGAAGACGCCGGGATTTTCCATTCCTCCAAACATAACGGCTCTGGTATGGGACTTCAGTCCGTACAAAGAATTGCCGAAAAAAATGGAGGTTACTGCAAATTCGAATATGATGGTCATAAATTCTGCGCATTTGTTATGCTCAGAAATGAACAAAAGTATTAAAATCAACGCCTCCTGCTCATTGTTATAGTGTACTTGCCATCTATCATAAAATGTACAAAACACCGGAAAGGGTCTGTTTTATGGAAGACAACGTATCCTATACAATTGATAAAGGAGAAATCAGTCACCAGAAAATGCAGCTTCTTGTGATAAGCCGCCGTCCCCAATATTTACATCATGTAAAAGAAAACATCAGATATAATATTGAAAAACAACTCTTTGAAATATTCCAAAAATATGTATGATGCATTATATGGACGCCAATCCATAGAAAAAAAAGACAGCATTTCCGTTGAAAGTCAGCTTGAATATTGCAGGTATGAAACTCATGGCACTCCCTATATCGAATATACGGACAGAGGCTTTAGCGGGAAGAATACAAACAGACCGGGATTTGAAAGAATGATGAATGACATCAAAGCCGGTAAAATCAAGCGTGTTATCGTTTACAAGTTAGACCGTATCAGTCGTTCGATATTGGACTTTGCCAACATGATGGAACTATTCCAAAAATATGATGTTGAATTTGTTTCCTCGACAGAAAAATTCGATACATCGACGCCAATCGGCAGGGCTATGTTAAATATCTGTATCGTCTTTGCACAGCTTGAACGAGAAACGATACAAAAACGGGTAACGGATGCTTATTATGCAAGATGCAGGCATGGATTTTATATGGGAGGACGCGCGCCCTATGGTTTCCGTCTGACAAATACGGTAATTGACAATATCCATACCTCCATGTACGAAGAAGTTCCGGAAGAATGCGAACAACTGAAACTGATTTATTCCATGTACGCTGACCCGTCAAACTCGCTTGGTGAAATTATACGCTATCTTAATGAGCATGATATGAAACATCTAAGAGGCGGTAACTGGACCACCTCCCGCTTAAGCGAAATGTTGAGAAATCCTGTTTATGTGAAAGCTGATATTGATGTATATAATTTCTACAAAGGTCAGGGCGCAAAGATCTGTAATCCTGCAAGTGATTTTACGGGCCGCAATGCCTGCTATCTCTATAAAGGAACCGTATCAAAAAGCAGAAAGCAATGTGACCTGACAGATAAAGAAATTGTTTTAGCGCCGCACAATGGATTTATCTCCTCTAAAACATGGATTGCATGCCGAATGCGCTGCCTGAACAACCGCCAATCCACCCGTACCTGTAAGCCAAAAAACTCCTGGCTGCTCGGAAAAGTAAAATGCGGTAATTGCGGCTATGCACTGACAATCAAAAAAGCCCAAACTAAACATGGACGTTATTTTGTATGCAGCTGTGGAGGAAAAAGCGGAGCTTGCCAGGGAACATGCTGCACCATTTATGCCGATGTTCTGGAAAACTATATTCTGGACACCATTCGCGGCAAACTGTCAGAATTCAAAAATTTATCCTGCAAAAAAGGAAATGAAGAAACACCGGAAATCTGCAAAAACAAACTTCATTTGGCAGAAATAGACGAGGAAATCCATGATCTGCTGTCTAAGGTAGTAAGCGCTAACAGTGTATTGATAACTTATATCAATGATAAGATTTCCGAGCTGGATACGAAACGCCGGAATCTGCAGGAAGAAATCACTTCCCTCACTTGCTCTGATACCGGGTATTGGCCCGGATCGATAAGTAATCCTGCAAAAATATGGGATGATGTCACTTTTGAAGACAGGCAGGCAATTGTAGACATTTTTATCCAAACGATTAAAATAGCAAACGGAACAATTGAAATTATATGGAAGATCTAAAGCAGACATTCACTGCCTTCCTTTTTGAAATACATTTACTTCAATCTTCCTGTTTCGGTGAAGCACTTCGTTCCGTACAGGAACAGCTTGACTCCAAGAATTTCTATGCCTTCAACGCAAGCTTTGATGCCCCGGTCTCCTGCCCTCCGTGCAGTGATAAATGATGATGCGCGATGAACTAAACAGGGTTTTGGGGCTGCTCTGTAAGACTATGCCGGAGTCCTATGCATTGGTCTATGGAAGTGAAGCTTATCCGGATATTCAGGGAACCGTTCTTTTCTATCCTCTCTGGGGCGGCACTTTGGTAGTAGCGGAAATATCCGGGCTGCCATCGTTAAAAGAGAAATGCAAAGGACAATTCTTTGGTTTTCATATCCACGAAGGAAGTGAATGTAATGGAACAAAGGAAGATCCGTTTGCAGATACCGGGAATCATTATAATCCCTACCAGTGTGAGCATCCTTACCATGCGGGAGATATGCCGCCGCTTCTGGGAAACGACGGCTACGCTATGACTCTTTTCTATACCAACCGCTTTGTTCCTGAAGAACTCATTGGGCACACGGTAGTAATTCATGATAAACCAGACGACTTCCGGACACAGCCTTCCGGAGCATCCGGAACTAAAATTGCCTGCGGGGAAATTAAATCAAATGCATTATAGATATCTACATCTCCCTATAATGCAGAAAGCCATCTTGATTTAATACGCATAAAGATTCGGAGGGTACTGCAATTACGCAGCACCCTCCATTTCATATGAAAATTCAATAACTATACAAATCAATAAACGATAACCGGAAATCCATAAGCCACCACATCATAAATCTGTTTTACTGCCTCAAGCGGTGTATTCACACATCCATGGGAACCATTGGTCAGATAAATATCTCCGCCGAACGCCGAACGGGTAACCAGATCGTGAAGTCCTATCGTCAGATCTTCGCTATAAGGAATCCAGTAGTTACAGTGTGCCGTATAGGACGGCTCGCCAGTTGCCGGATCTATCTTTCCCTTCATTGTATAATCCGTCCGTCTTCCTTTTACTTTCCAGACTCCGCCCTTTGGCGTCTCTGTTCCTTTTGCCACACAGCCTGTAACAACCGGTGTGGTAACCAGAAGCTTTCCATCTACATAACACCACATTGTCTGACTGTCAATCGAAATTTCCACGTAAGAATTGCCGATATCGTTTCTGGCTCTGCTCTTGGCAGAATTGGTATAAGTCACTTCAAAGCTCCCCTGAGTTCCCGCCGCAATCGCTTCCGTCAGATCCGCTGCAGTTGTTTCCGTATCCATTACCCATCCATAATCACCGCCGGACAGCTGTATGGTGCCTCCTCCGGTTTTATGGAAGGTACGGGTACTTCCAACTGTGTTATATTTCTCGGCAAGTGTATTCACATACGAAACAATCTGATTTGGATCGATCATATCATTTCCTGCCTCATCCTGAATCATCCAGCTTTTTAACAACACAGCACCAATCGTCTCTGTTCTGTCACTGCCAAAATCTATGGTCAGATTTGCTGAAACAAGTTGATTCCGCCGATTCACATGATTCACCAGTGTCTCATTATCCTGATACACAGATGGCTTTACATAACATCCCCCATCTGCAAGATTCACTTCTGTTTTTCCTGCCAATATTGCATCCTTCAGTAATGCAATCACTTTTTCTCTGTCAAGCTGATTCCCTTCTACTTCCGGTGCAATTGCATAACCATTGTCAGTCTCCTGAATCGATGCATCCTGCGGAAACGTAATATTCTCTTCCTGCATACAAGCAAGACCGTCAACGGCACCCGCCAACGACTCTTCCGAAAACTGAACAGAAATCTTCAGTTCATGACTTTTATTCTTAAAAATTTCTCTGATCCAAAACCACGGTTCCTGTTCCTTCAAGAGTCTTTCAATCTCACCGTCATCTACAAAAGAAAGCTGAATTTGTTCCGCATTCACTGTCTCAAAATTGCCTTCCAAAGTCTGAATGCTCAACTGATAATCCCGCACGCTTTCCGCTGCCTGCGATTTGACCTCCTCTGTCCCCTGATAGGTACAGTCAATTCCATTTACAGATGTACCGGAATAAAAATGTTTTGTAAAATAAAATGCTGTTGCTGCGTAAGCCACTGCCATAAGAAAAAATAAAACCCCTATACCAGCCAGTAATCTTTTGTTCTTTTTAGTCATATCTTATGTTAACCCCTTATTTCTATCTGTGCTTGATTATAACACAGATTTTCCCGAAAGGTTTTACAATAATAAGTAGTTTTTATGTCAATTTCCAAATGATTCTTAACAAATATTCATAAATTTCTCTTTTATTGCAAATCATAATTGAACAGACTCACTATGCTCAAAACGCTTGTCGATATTGGGAATCTTACCCATATCTTCCAAAAAACTTCATTTTATACTATTTTTACACAAAAACCACCTATTTTGGGGTTTTGTGGCGCAATTCAAACAACAGTATTTAATAAACAGGGGGAAATATTATGGCAAAAAAAATGATTGCAATGCTTCTTGCCGGCGGTCAGGGTTCGCGTTTATATGCATTAACCCAAAAACTGGCAAAACCAGCAGTTCCTTTTGGTGGAAAATATCGTATTATCGATTTCCCATTATCGAACTGCGTCAATTCCGGTATCGATACGGTGGGAATTCTTACTCAATATCAGCCGTTGGTGCTCAATGAATACATCGGTAACGGACAACCCTGGGATCTGGACCGTCTCCACGGCGGTGTCCATGTTCTTCCGCCTTATCAGCAAGCCTCCGGTTCCGATTGGTATAAAGGAACTGCGAATGCGATTTACCAGAATATTTCGTTTATCGAACGATACAATCCACAGTATGTTATCATTCTTTCCGGTGACCAGATCTGTAAACAGGATTACAGTGACTTCCTGAAATTCCACAAGAAAAAAGGAGCGGAATTCAGTGTTGCTGTTATGGAAGTGCCATGGGAAGAAGCATCCCGTTTTGGTCTGATGGTAGCAGACGCGAACGACAAAATCACAGAATTTCAGGAAAAACCGCTGAACCCGAAATCAAACCTTGCTTCGATGGGTATCTATATCTTTAACTGGGATATCTTAAAGAAATATCTGATCGAAGATGAGGCAGATCCTGACTCAGAAAATGACTTTGGAAACAATATCATTCCGAATCTTCTGCGCGATGGACGTAATATGTATGCTTATCATTTCAGCGGATACTGGAAAGATGTGGGAACTATTTCATCTCTTTGGGAAGCCAATATGGAAGTTCTGGATCCGGAACACAGCGGAATCAACCTTTTCGATGATGACTGGAAGATCTACAGCCGCAACAGCGGAATGACCGGACATCGGATCAGTTCCAATGCCGTAATTGAAAACTCCATGATTACGGATGGATGCCGTATTGCAGGCAATGTAAAACATTCCGTTTTATTTGCCGGTGTCCACGTAGAAGAAGGAGCAAGGGTAGAGGATGCTGTGGTCATGGGCGGTACAGTTATCAAATCCGGTGCCGTAGTAGAACATTGTATTATCGCTGAAAATGTAGTGATCGGCGAACATGCAGTCGTAGGAGCCATGCCTTCCGAAGAAGAAAAAGGAGTAGCGACCGTAGGACCCAATGTCTATATCGGAGATCACGCAAAAATTGGTCCCAACGCCATGGTCAACAATAATGTAAAAGGTGGTGAAAAACAATGGTAAATTCCAACGCAGATGCACTGGGCATCATTTTCCCAAATAGTTATGACTCTCTGGTTCCGGAACTGGCCAGTATACGCCTGATGGCTTCTATTCCATTTGCCGGTCGTTACCGTATGGTGGATTTTATCTTATCCAGTATGGTCAATTGCGGAATCGACAATGTTTCCATTATTGTACGTAATAACTACCGCTCACTTATGGATCATCTTGGTTCCGGTCGTGAATGGGATCTTGCCCGCAAAAACGGCGGACTGAATATTGTACCTCCATTTGCAGAGAAAACTGTCAAAGTCTACAATGGACGTGTGGAAGCCCTGGCAAGTATTCTGACTTATCTGAACAGACAGAAAGAAAAATACGTAATAATGGCCGACACAAACCTTGCAGTCAACTTTGACTTCAATGCATTGATCGATGCTCATATCTCCAGCGATGCCGATGTGACCGTTGCTTATGCTCAGGAAGAGATTCCGGAAGGTATGCGCACCACGCCTACGATAAATCAGGATATGTATTACACCTTCACTCTTGAGGATGGACGTGTAAAAAAAATCCATATTAATTCCAAAGAATCCGGTTTGCAAAACTGTTCCATGAATATCTACGTTATGGATAAAGAACTTCTGATCAACCAGATTGAGACTGCTTTTGTCCGCGGATATGCATATTTTGAGCGTGATATTTTGGTCTCTCAATTAGGCAAATTGAATATACGGGCATTCAAATATGAAGGTTATATTGCGCGGATCAGTGATATGAAAAGTTATTTTCATGAAAATATGAAACTGTTGGATGATGCGAATCTGGATGCGCTCTTCTCTTCTAATCCAATTTATACCAAGATTCGCGATGACAATCCGACCCGGTATATTGAAGGCGCCAAAGCCAAAAATATCATGGCGGCAGACGGATGCGTTATTGAAGGAGAGGTTGAAAACAGTATCCTCTTCCGTGGTGTCAAAATTGCAAAAGGCGCAAAAGTAAAAAATTGCGTTCTGATGCAGGATACCGTTGTAGAAGCAAATGCTGATATTGAATATATCATTACCGATAAAAATGTGGTCATCTCTTCCGGCAAAGATCTCAAAGGAAGCGATACCTTCCCAGTATATATAGCAAAACATCAGACGGTATAACAATTACAACCAAACGACATATAAAACCGAAACAAGGGGCACTGCATAAACCGCAGTACCCCTTATTTGTTTTAAACCTGCAGCACTCAAAACTTACGGATCGTATCTTCCTCTTCATCTGCGGACTTATCAATTGCCCTGATCACCACATCATAACTATAGGATTCACTCACCTTCACGTTTACCCGGTCCCCGACTTTGTGTCCCATCAAAGCGCTTCCAAGGGGAGACTCTGTACTGATATATCCTCTCAGGGAATTTCCGCGAATGGAAGTCACCAGTTTATAGGTTTCTTCCTCCTCATCTTCCTCCAGATATATGGTAACCTTATTATTCATTCCCACTTCATCTTCCCCGGAATGGTCTGTTACGATTTCAGAATTCTTTAACATCCGTTCCAGATACCGAATCCGACTCTCATTCTGATTCTTATCCTTCTTTGCAGCATAATATTCAAAATTCTCACTCAAATCTCCCTGTGCCCGCGCCTCTTTCACTGCTTCCAGCGCCTGCTTCCGGTAAACTAATTTGCGATAATCAATTTCTTCCTGAATTTTCTTTACATCATTTTCAGTTAGCCGTTCCATATACATCTACCTCATTATATTCCAACATCTTTGCTTCAGCTTCATTGGCCTCTATGCACTTCACCAGAAGTAACTGAACAAAGTCGCTGTTACTACCGTCAATAATCCTGCTACTGCAATTGCCAGAGAACTCATGGCGCCTTCCACTTCTCCCAGCTCAATCGCCCTTGCTGTACCGATGGCATGGGAAGCCGACCCAAGACCGATTCCTTTTGCAACAGGCTCCTGGATTCTGAAAAGTTTAAATACCAGTCCTGCAATCATATTTCCCAGCACACCAGTTATGATAATCACGGCAACAGTGATCGTCACATTACCGCCTAACTCCTCCGATACTCCCATACCGATCGCAGTCGTGATGGATTTTGGAAGCAAAGTCATATATTCACTGTGACTTAATCCAAACAGAATGGAAAATCCCAATACTGTGAGCATCGTTGTCAGAACTCCAGCCATAATCCCGGCTGCAATTGCCTTCCAATGACTCTTCAGCAGTTCCAATTGCTGATACAGCGGAATCGCAAGGCAGACCGTAGCAGGCGTCAGAAGAAAACTAATATACTTTGCCCCTGCATTGTATACCTCATAGTCAATATCAAAACCGGACAGAATCACTATAACGATCATAATTGCCAGTAACAGCGGATTAAAAACCGCTTTGTGAAATTTTCGCTTTATCCACAGACCGATTTCATAGGCAAAAATGCTGATAAATGCACCAAAGAAAACCGAGTCATTCAAAAATGCATTCATCTTCGTCTCTCCTTTCGAATCACAAACTGGGTAACCTTTCCGCTGATTCCCATAACGAATATCGTGGATACCACCGTTATTACGAGAACCGGAATCAATATCGGACGCAGACTGCTCCAGGAATCCAGAAGTCCCACTCCGGCTGGTATAAACATAATCGGCATGATTTCAATTAAAAATGTACCGGTCTCCCTCACCTGTTCCAGCTTGATGATGCCCGTCATCAAAGATATCAACAGTAGCACCATGCCATAGATACTGGCCGGAACGGGCAGCGGAAGCAAAAGATGCAGCACCTCTCCCAAAAATGTCATGGTCAGAATCACAGCAAATTGTTTTAAATATTTCATCGTCTGTCACCAGCTTCCTCATTGCAGGAAATTATCAATGATCACAGACTCCGCTTTTTCTTCGGAAAGTCCCAGAGACCGCAGCTTCATAATCTGTTCATCATTGATTCTTCCGATTGCTGCCTCATGAATGATTGCAGCATCAATATGGCATGCATCGATTTCCGGAATTGAACGCACTTCCGCATGATCCATAATAATGGCATCGCATTGAATATGCGCATGGCAGAGATCCTTTCCAATTGCATTGGGATGAAACACCTGCTTCGACTTTCCCTTTGCCACAGAACGGGAAACAATCTGTGCAGAACTTCCCTCTCCCTCCAACGTTACTTCCAGATCAGACTGTGCCTCTTGGCTGTCATGAGTCATCAAACGTTCGGACACATAAACCCTGGCATTTTTCCCACAAGTTACATATGTTTTCCGTACTGTAGAATCCACACCGCGGATCTGGGCCGTATCCAGATGGAAGATGGAATCTTCTCCCACCTCAATCTGTGTCACCGGATTCAGTATCCGTGCTCCGGTTCCTTCCCCTTCTCCGTAATGCTTCTCCACATAGGTGACATTACAGTTTTTCCCCACATGAAATGCATGAATTCCATCATGTCTCGCCGCGTCACATCCGGCATTGTGAATTCCACATCCGGCTACAATCGTAACATCGGCTCCATCTGCGATAAAGAAATCGTTATAAACCACATCCGTCATACCTGGAACGGATACCACCACCGGAATATGGACCTGTTCCCCTTTCGTTTCACCGTCAATATAAATATCAATTCCCGGCCTATCCGGTTTCTTCCTAATCTTAATATGCTCTGTATCTCCGTGACAAAGAGCCTGTCCGTTATAACGGAGATTGTAGGCTCCTTCCTGTTGAAATCCCTCTGCATCAATCTCTTTCAATACGCCGCTTGTCACTTTATCGAGTTCCATAGGTGTCCGCTCCTCTCTCTTCCATACATACACAGGCTGGCTGTCCGTCAAACAATACCGGAAGCATCTCATCTCTTAACCCCTGACGTTCAATCTGCCCATTATTAATCACAAGAATTCTGTCTGCCATACTGATAATCCGCTCCTGGTGGGAAATCAGAATCAGACTCTCCTTCTTTTCTCTGTGAATCTGCTCAAACTGTTTTACCAGCATGGAAAAACTCCAGAGATCAATTCCCGCCTCCGGCTCGTCAAAGATACAAATTTTATGCTGCTTTGCAAGAACCGTAGCTATTTCGATTCTCTTCCGTTCTCCTCCGGACAGGGTGGCATCAACCTCACGATTTATATATTCCTTTGCACATAGCCCCACATTGCTCAGTAATTTACAACATACCTTCTCCGGCAATGTCTCTCCTGCTGCAAGATTCAGAAGACGCGCCACCGTCATCCCCTTGAATATAGGAGGCTGTTGAAAAGCAAACCCGATTCCGGCGTTCGCCCGCTCATCAATACTCATTTCCGATAAATCCGTCCCATCCAGCAAAATCTGACCGCCTGTTGCCCTGGAGATTCCCATCAGTACCTTCGCCATTGTGGATTTTCCGCCTCCGTTTGGTCCCGTAATCACTAACATCTCTCCGTCCTGCACATCAAAGCTGACGTCCTTTAAAAGTGTTATCTTCTGTCCATTTTCGATGACATCATAACACAGATCTTTCACCTGTAACATATATTCATCCTCTTTTCATAAAATACAATACACCATATA
>ULVD01031836.1_pt1 | contig 14727 bp, 11 predicted proteins | sample 1959101 | NCBI WGS metagenome assembly ULVD01 (sample SAMEA4835777, study PRJEB28245) | human gut metagenome | biome: gut microbiome; material: fecal sample | place: Denmark | collected 2008
GGCTGCGCTCGGGATGACGATACGAGGGAAGGCATATCTCATATTCTTTTTCAACCGATAGCATGAGCGAGCCTCCGCCCCTTCGGACCGTCTCCTTCCAGAAGAAGGAGGGAGATACGAGAATGCCGCTTTCCCCATGTTGTCATTTCGAGCGGAAGCGAGAAATCTTTTTCGTTCGCGATCGATCAGGAAAAGTGAGGACAGCGGATAACGGGAAACACCGCACTCTCTGCGACGTGGGATCACGGTGCTTCATGCAGACAGCATTACGAAGGGAAAGGGAAACGGGAAACGAAAAAGATCCCTCGGCTGCGCTCGGGATGACGATACGAGGGAAGGCATATCTCACATTCTTTTTCAACTGATAGCATGAGCGAGCCTCCGCCCCTTCGGGGCACCTCCTTCCAGAGGAAGGAGGAAGATACGAGAATGTCGCTTTCCATGTATCGTCATTTCTCGGCTGTGATCGGGCAGGCAAAACGAGGAAAGGCTCACCTCACAGATCACGAGGCCTGCATCGGTTCGTGTACGAGAGGAAGACTGGAGAATCTCGCGATCGCGGGGGAGATCGCGAGCGTGAGGTGATGGGCATCTCATTTTAGGGCGGTGTTTCCTCAGAAAGTGTCTTGCCGCCTTGCTTTTTGCGCTGCGTTTTGATTTCTCACTATTTCTTCCCAAGGCGCAGGTCCCCTGTTATAATGGATAGAGATTCAATTACAGGAGGCCAATTATGTCACAGAGTGCTATGCAGGAGATCACCTGTCCGAAATGCGGGAAGAAGACGTCTTTCCTCGTATGGGACAGCATCAATACGATGAAGGATCCGGAGATGAAGGAGAAGGTCAGAAATGACGAGGCCTTCCGTTTCCACTGCCCGGAGTGCGGCGCGTCAGCGCTTTTGAATTACAATTTCCTCTATCATCAGCAGGAGGATAAGGTGCTGATCTATGTCAGCGCAGATGGTGAGGATGCATCGGAGATGGCGCAGATCTTGGACCAGCGGGGGAATGCCTTCGACGGCTATCGGAAACGCATCGTCCGTTCCTACAATGAGTTCAAGGAAAAGCTCCTTATCCTCGATGCGGGCTTCGATGACCGGATCGTGGAGATCATCAAGAGCTCCGTATGGGACAATGTCGAGGCACACTACAAGGATAAGAAGATCGATGAGATCTATTTCGCGACCAATGACGACGGCGTGCACGGCTTCCTCTTCCGCAGAGCGGGAGAGATGGTGGCATCGATGGAATTTGATGAATCCCTGTACAAGGCCATCTATGACAGCGCGTATGAACGCCTTGATGCCGCGACAAGGAATGATCTCTATATCGATCGCGACTGGGCGAAGGATGTCGTAGAACGGATGGGATAGAAGGGGAAGCCCGTGGGCGGGGCGCCCATTGATTGAGCGAAAGCGGGTTCAAGGTTCAGGGTTGTGGTGCGGCGCATTTCGTCATCCTGAGCGGAGAAAAACGTCGTATGTTAAATAAAGGCTTATCTGAAACGGGAGAACTGAGTCGAAGGATCTAAGTGCCGCGGAGTATAGATGGGCGATGTCCGAAAGCCGCTTATATTTTATCTGCATCGAAAAAGCCGCAGAGAGAATCGCTGGATTCACTCTGCGGCTTTTTCGATGGAAACAGGGAGGAAAACGGCAAGCGGGCATCGCCTATACATACTTGCGGCGAAGCCGCCATAACAACCCTGAACTCTGAAGTTTGAAAGCAGGGAGGAGTGGCTAGTGACTAGTGACTAGTGACTGGTAGCTAGGGATTAGTGGCTAGGGATTAGGTTTGCGATACGAGAAAACCGCTAGTTTCAGACCTCCGCGGCGCTTCCATGCTTTTATGCGCCGCACCTTCCCCGTTGAACCCTCAGAACCTATAGAACCTTCTGAACCTCTTTCCCAATGAAATCAAAGGGAAACTCGCCCGATGAGCTAACCCTGAACCCTTACACCTTCTTACTTCGTCCCGAAGATGCGGTCGCCGGCATCGCCAAGGCCCGGGAGGATGTATTTCTTTTCATTCAGCTGACGGTCGAGGGAGGCGGTATAGATCGGAACGTCCGGATGCGCCTGGTTCACGACCTCGACACCTTCCGGGGCAGCGACGAGACACATGAATTTGATATTCTTGACGCCTTTTTCTTTCATCATGTCGATGGCTGCGACGGCGCTGCCTCCGGTAGCGAGCATCGGATCGACAAGGATGAAGTCGCGATTTTCCACATCTGGGAGCTTGCAATAGTATTCGATCGGCTTGGCGGTGACGGGATCGCGGTAGAGGCCGATGACGCCGATGCGGGCAGACGGCATGAGTTCGGTGAGGCCTTCCACCATGCCGAAGCCGGCGCGCAGGATCGGGATGATGCCGAGCTTCTTGCCGGCGACCTGTTTTCCTGTCGCTTTTTCGAGCGGTGTCTCGATAGTGACATCTTCGAGCGGCAGATCGCGGGTGAGCTCATAGCCCATCAGGAGCGTGATCTCCTGCAGCAGACGGCGGAACTCACCGGAGCTGGTTTCTTTCTTTCTCATAATGGTCAGCTTATGCTGGATCAGCGGATGATCAATGACATGGATATGCATAATGGCCTCCTCAGGGAAATACAGAGTGAATAGGAAGTAGCGATTTTTGCTTTTCTCATTGTAGCACAAATGAGCGAGGTTTGGGGGAGGGACGGCCCTTTGATTGCGTGCGAAAGTTTCGCTTGAATAAGAAATGAGAAATGCGAAGTGCTGGTGCGGCGCGTTTCGTCATCCTGAGCGGAGGGAAACATCGTATGCTAGAAAATGGCTTATCTGAAACAGGAGAACTGAGTCGAAGGATCTAAGCACCGCGGAGTATCAATAATGGCGAGGCCCGAAGGTGGCATTTCAGTCACCAGTCACTAGTCACTAGTCACTCGAGGCTACTAATCCCTAGCTACTCATCCCTGCTTTAAAACTTCAGGGCACGCCCCATGAGCGAACCCTGTTTTCTTAAACCTTTCTTTAATGACAATTCCCAAAGAATGTTGTAAAATGAAAGACAGTATGGCAGAAATGAATTTTTATACCTTTATATATAGTTTGAGGTCCATATAGCTCCAAGTAAAGAAAAGAGGAATCGTATGAAATCCAATAAACTGACATCCCTTCTCTGCGCACTGGCTCTGACAGGGGCGGTGATGCCGCTTTCTATGGCAGAGGCGGCAGAGCCGGCTCCGGCGGCTGCCCAGGAAGCACCTGCTGAAGGTGTGAACTACACCGATGCCCTGATGAAGGGACTTTCTCTGACGCTTCCTGATGTCCAGAGTGCGGTCGAGTCAGGCACGTTCAAGAATCTTTCACCAGAAGCGCCTAAGCCTGCAGAGCCGGAGCCCGCTCCGCTGCCAGAACCAGAGCCGGAGCCGGAACCGGAACCCGAACCTGCGCCTGCCCCGGCACCGGCGGCGAAGTATACCGCAGATCAGGGGAGCGCAGCCGCCGAGATCGGATCCGATGGTGCGTATGACGGTATGACCTACAGCTCGGACAAAGCAGATGAGAATGCGCTTCGCGTCTCCATGGCATACATCACCGCGAAGGGCGATACCATCACGAAGTCCGGTGACACCTCGAGTGCAGAAAATAGTGACCTTTACGGGATGAATGCGGCGCTGCTCGTGACCCATGGCGGACACGGGGCTTTCACGGATGTGAAGATTTCCAGCACAGGAAACGGCGCGACGGGCGCTTATGGCTACAGCAAGGGTACGTACATCAACCTGACGAATGCAGAGGTCTCCACCACGGGCGCGCAGGCTGCGGGCGTCGAAGTCTCCCAGCGTGCGATGATGAAGGTAGAGGCATCCACGGTCACTACCACCGGAGATCAGTCGCCGGCGATCCGCATCTCTCAAAACGGCGGCATCCTTCTCACCGAAAACTCCGACTTTACTGCTTCCGGCGCGAATGCACACGGCATCTATACCCAGGGCGATGTGACCGTCACAGGCGGGACTGTCAAGGCGGAAAAGACCAAGGCGGCCGTCATCAAGAATATCAGCTCCATCACGCTCGATGGAGCGACGCTCGAAGGCAATGAGACAGGCGCTCTTCCTTACAATATCGTCATGTACTCGGATGCCGACGCGATCGGTGTCACGGGGACGCAGCAGTTCGAGGCGAATCATGCAAGCCTCATCTCTCATAAGGGCGGCATGTTCTATGTGACCGGCACCCACTGCCGCATCACGCTGAAGGACAGCACGCTCACGCAGGATGAAACGGCGCCTGTCTTCACCATCACAGGCAATGACGGCGGCTACGGCTGGGGCGATGCGGGCGCGAACGGCGGTCACACGGAAGTCATCCTGTCGCATCAGATCCTGAATGGTGATATTCTCCTCGATACCATCTCGGATATCAATCTCAGTATCAAAGACCAGTCCACCTGGACCGGTGCGATCACCATCGCGCCGAATGCCCAGGGGGGCGCTCCGTACAAGACCAATGCCGATGTCTTCATTGCGGAAGGCTCTACATGGAACCTGACCGCGGACTCTCAGATCACCAGCCTCTTCAATCTTGGCACGATCCATTACAACGGACACACCATCACACTTGCCGATGGGACGGTCATGAAGGAATAAACTTGCAAAAAGAAGATCACGCGATGCGCGAAAGGCGCATGGCGTGATTTTTTATTTGAGACTGAAGTTTGAAAGCAGGAATGAATGGCTAGGGATTGGGAGCCTCGAGTGACTAGTGACTAGGTTTCTTCGGCATCGTCATCCCGAGCGCAGCCGAGGGATCTCTTGCCCTGCAGGAATCAGCGGGTATGCGCTGAGGGAAAACGATGTCTTGGTGCTGCCTCACATCAGACAATGAGCGTTCTGCAATATAGATTTCTCGGCTACGCTCGAAATGACGACAGCGCGAAGCGCTATCAAAACTCTGCGGCGCTTAGATCCTTCGACTCAATTCTCCCGTTTCAGATAAGCCATTTTTTAACATACGACGTTTTCCTCCGCTCAGGATGACGAAATGCGCCGCACCACAACCTTGAACCCTGAACCTTGAACCCTGAACCTTGATTTCCTCTTGACGCAGCCCTTTCACTAGTGCTATAAATAAAACTATATTTCATATGATATGCGTGCGGCGCATAGCCGTACCTCTCTTTTTCCGTCTGGAGGGATCCCTATGAACTTCAAGAAAGCCATCCTCGTATCGGCTGCAGTCCTCGCGGCTGCTGGCATCATTGCAGGCTGCGGTGACCAGAAAGCCGCGTCCTCTGCTTCTTCCGCAGCTGCCAAAGAAACCACCATCAAGGTCGGCGTATCCCCTGTACCGCACGCTGAGATCGTCGGCGTTGTGAAAGACAAACTCGCCAAAGAAGGAGTCAAGGTCGAAATGGTCGAATTCACCGACTATGTCCAGCCGAACCTGGCCCTTGCGGATAAGAGCCTCGATGCGAACTTCTTCCAGCATAAGCCGTACCTCGATGAATTCTGCAAATCCAAAGGCCTGAAGCTGACATCCTTGGGAGCTGTCCATCTCGAACCGATGTGCGTGTATTCCAAGAAGCTGAAGTCTTTGAATGATCTTGCTGACGGTGCGCATGTAGCCATTCCAAACGATCCGACCAATGGCGGCCGCGCCCTCCTCGTCCTCCAGTCTGCCGGTCTCATCAAACTGAAGGAAGGCGCTCCGATCACCGCGACCCCGCAGGATATCGCAGAGAACCCGAAGAACCTGGAATTCTCCGAACTGGAAGCCCCGCAGCTTCCGCGTGCCCTGGAGGATGCGGATATCGCGATCATAAATATGAACTTCGCCCTCGAAGCAAAGCTCGATCCGAAGAGTGCCATCTACAGCGAAGGCTCCGATTCCCCGTATGCGAATATCGTAGCTGTCCGTGAAGGTGATGAAAACCGTCCGGAACTCCAGAAGCTCATGAAAGCGCTCACAAGCAAAGAAGTCAAGGACTTCATCGAAAAGAAATACGGCGGCTCTGTCAAGACCGTATTCTGATCGCGCCTTGGAAGAAAAACTCCCCGAAAGGGGAGTTTTTTGTTGGGGCGGTGACTAGTGTCTGGAAAAAGTCAGACTCTCTCGCATTGTCATTTCGAGCGAAGCGAGAAATCTTTGTCATTCGCGGTCAAACAAATCATGTTAGAAAAGCGCAAACGGGAAACCTGATCTCTTGGAAACCTTTGGGTATCGCCTCCTATATATTGCGGCGAAGCCGCCACCGCTATTTCTCATTCTTTTCATCCGCGATTAGGGGATGGCACGCCATAAGAGCAAACCTGGCGCCCATCCACCTCGCTCCTTTCCCATTCTCTATTGCTGAACGGTTCCCCATTCTATATAATGATATACTGAGATAGAATCATAAAAAAATATCATTTCCCACATCAGGAGCCCATCCATGCGATTCCTTGCTTCGAAAAAGAACATCCAGAATCTTTTATATGCGACACTCTTTCTGCTGCCGCTTCATCCCTATGTGTTTTACGTGACACTTCTCCCATGCCTTCTTCTCTGGGCAGTGAATCATTGCACCACAGGCGAAGTGAAAGGCGTGTGCCCTCGCCTCTGGGGACTGCCGGCGGTCTTTTTGGCGTGTGCCTTTTTCTCCGGCTTCCACTCTCCCGACCCTGCCTTTTCACTCATGAACTGGGCCTTCCAGCCATTGATGTATGCCGCGATCTACCTTTTGATCCTTTCTCTTCTTTCCTCCGTGCGAGAAAAGGAGAAGGCGCTCTATGCCTTCTTGGCAGGAGCCATCTGCGTGGCCGCCTATGGCTTCATCCAGTATGCGAATGCGGCAGGCATGGCAGCTGATATGACGGCGCAGAGCTGGGTCGATCCCGAGAGATTTCCTCTCCTTCGGCGCCGCATGTATTCGACACTGGAAAATCCGAATCTCCTCGGAGCCTATGCCGTCATGATCATCAGCATCCTCACTGCTTTCTTTCTCAGGGAGCGGCAGAAAAAAAGGAAATGGGCTTTTGCCATCATTCTCTTCGTCCTGCTTCTCTGCCTTGCGCTGACCTATTCACGCGGCGCATGGCTGAGCCTTGCGGCCATCGTCTTAGGGCTCACCCTCTTCTATGACAAGCGATTCGGCTTTCTTTTCTTCCTCATCCCTCTCGTTCTCTTCTTCTACCACGGACAGATGGTCGAACGTTTTCTGTCCCTCTTCTCCGGCGAAGACACCTCTGTCGGCCTGCGCTTTGCCCTGTGGGAGAGCACCATCGCCATGATCGAAGAGCACCCGCTTCTCGGCGTGGGGTGGGGGAGCTATTATCTGGCCTATCCCGACTACAACTTCTTCATTCAGGACGAGCACGTCCTCATCTTCCATGCGCACAACATGTATCTCAATATGCTCGCCGAAGTCGGCATCATAGGCGGAGCAGCCTTCCTTTTGACCTTCTTCGCCCAGGGCTTCCTCTGCTGGAAGCTCTATCGGGGGAAGGCCAGCCTCTTCACGCGCACGCTGGGGCTTGGCGGCCTGCTCATGGTCATGGCCATCGCCGTCATCAGCATGAGCGACCATGTCCTTTTCGGACGCTCGATCTCCTTCTGCTTCTGGAGCCTTTCCGCACTTTGCGTGGGAAGCGGGGACTGGTGAGCGGTTATCGGGGGAAAGCGTGAAGGGGGCAGCGATGCCTGAAGCGATGCACCGGTCCTCACAGATCATCTTCGCGGGAAGCCTTCGAGTGAGGCCCGCCGGCGCTCCCCTGTACCAATTCTATAACCTCCACTGCGAGGATCATCGCTTTCATAGCCTGTAGACTCTGAGTCACATGATTGATGATTTGTCTAATAGGAATTATTTATAACATCCATATGAGATTTTTAAAAACAAAGAACTTACTTTTTACGAACCTTTCGAAAAAAGTGTGATATAATAACAGTGATGACTGAGAAGGTCGCAAATACAGTCGGTGAGACCGATGATACCAAGGAGGAGTTTTTCTGATGTTATGAGACATGTTTACATGCGGTCATAGGAAAGCAGAAAGGACTCCTTTTTCTTTTGCATTTCGGAAGCACGGCTGTGTTTTTATGAGGCAAAAAGTTCCAGGCCATAGAGAAAGCTCGCAGGTATACTGGACTTTTGATATTTTTATATTTTTGGGAGGATGATAGTAATGATCGACACCAATGATAGCGAATTCCTTAGCAGAGTAGAAGGCGCAGACCTGAAAGCAAAAATTTGCGACGCTAAGACAGCAGCAGCTATGATTCAGCCAGGCGACATCCTTGGTATTTCCGGATTCACCCCATGCGGCTATCCGAAGATCACCATGCATGAACTCGCAGAACGTATGAAAGAAACTCCGTTCCAGGTAGACGTATGGACCGGCGCTTCCACTGGCTCCCAGATCGATAGCGAACTGATCGCTGTGAACGGCGTAAGAGTTCGTATGCCATACCAGACCAATGGCAACCTGAGAAAAGCCATCAATGCTGGTGCTCTGGATTATTTCGATCTTCACCTGTCTCATGTAGCTCAGCAGATCCGTGCTGGCTTCTTCACCAATGCCAAAGGTGAACGTGTCACTGGCCCAGATGTCGCTGTAGTTGAAGTCTGCAAGGTAGGACCGAACGGCGAACTGTACACCACCACTGCAATCGGCAACTCTCCGGTATTTGTAGATACCGCTAAGAAAGTCATCGTAGAAGTCAATACCACCCAGCCGCTGGCTCTCGTAGGTATGGCTGATATCTACATGCGTAAGAACCCGCCGCACTGCGAACCGATCCCGATCACTTCCGCTGGCGACCGTGTAGGTACTCCTTACATCCCATGCGATCCGGCAAAGATCGTTGCTATCGTTCCATGTGATCTGCCAGACGTTACCCGCGCACTCGCTCCGCTCGATGACGATGCAGAAGCTATGGGCAACAACCTGATTGACTTCCTGAAAAACGAAGTTAAACATGGCAGACTGCCGGAAAACCTGCTCCCACTGCAGTCCGGTGTAGGCAACGTAGCAAACGCTGTTATCCATGGCCTCGTAGAATCCGACTTCAAGAACCTTTCCGTATACACCGAAGTTATTCAGGATGGCATGTTCGACCTGATCGATAAAGACAAGATCGACATGATCTCCGGTACTTCCCTCTCCCCATCCCCGGATGGACTGAAACGCTTCTACGACAACATCGACAGATACAGCAAGAAGATCATCCTTCGTCCGCAGGAAATCTCCAACAACGGCGAAGTAGCTCGTCGTCTCGGCGTCATCGCTATGAACACCGCACTGGAAATGGATATCTACGGCCACGTAAACTCCACCCATGTAAGCGGCACCAAGCTGATGAACGGTATCGGCGGCTCCGGCGACTTTGCTCGTAACGGCTTCCTGTCCTGCTTCTTCTGCCACAGCACCGCTAAGGGCGGCAAGATCTCCGCAGTTGTTCCGATGTGCTCCCATGTTGACCACACCGAACATGATACCCATGTATTCATTTCTGAACAGGGCGTCGCTGATGTTCGCGGCCTGTCCCCGAAAGAAAGAGCAAAGGTCATCATCAACAACGTCGCTCATCCGTCCTTCAGAGATCAGCTCATGGACTACTATGAAAGAGCATGCGCAGCTTGCGGCGAAAGCCAGACCCCGCATCTCCTCGCAGAAGCATTCAAATTCCATGAAAGCCTCGCTGAAACCGGCGACATGCACTTCAAGAAATAATTTAATTCTTCAAGAAGCCGCATGAGGCAAAGCATTTAATGCTTTACAAATACAGATAATACTGTATAATTACCTATGGTGATATCTGTCACACGACAGTGTCAATACATGGGTCAGCAAGAGTCCCCAATCGCTGCTGCAAGAAGACTCAAATGAGCGCTGCAGCAGCCAAAGGCTTTGCGTGACCCCATTGGGAAGATAGATCCTATGTAAGTGGTAAGAAGAACACAAAGTCGCGGCCACCGAAGTCAAGGAAAAGCTTCCTAGAGTTTTACATACTTACTTTTTTAGGAGGAAGATGAACTCATGTCTAACGAATCCCTGAAAGCTAAACTTGCAGCTTACAATGACACCTATGCAAAACAGTGCGCAAAACATCCGGAAAGAGTTGGTCTGAAACACAAGAACCTGTACACCCCACTCGATCTCGAAGGTTTCGACTATGAAAGAGACCTCGGATTCCCGGGCGAATATCCATACACCCGTGGCGTACAGCCGACCATGTACCGTGGCAAACTCTGGACCATGCGTATGTATGCTGGTTTCTCCACCGCTGAAGAATCCAACAAACGTTACAAATACCTGATCGCTAACGGCGGCACCGGCCTGTCCTGCGCATTCGACCTGCCAACCCAGATCGGCTATGACTCCGACGACAAGATGGCAGCTGGCGAAGTTGGTAAAGTAGGCGTAGCTATCGACTCCCTTTTCGATATGGAAAGACTGTTCGACGGCATCGACCTCGGCAAAGTTTCTACTTCCATGACCATCAACGCACCGGCTTCCGTACTGCTGGCTATGTACATCGCTGTAGCTGAAAAACAGGGCGTTCCGGCAACTGCTCTTCGCGGCACCATCCAGAACGATATCCTGAAAGAATACGCAGCTCGCGGCACCTACATTTTCCCGGTTAAACCGTCCATGCGTCTGATCACCGATATCTTCGAATACTGCTCTGTAAACGTACCGAAGTGGAACACCATCTCCATTTCCGGCTACCATATCCGTGAAGCAGGCTCCACCGCTGCTCAGGAAATCGCATTCACCATCGCTGATGGTATCGCATACATCGAAGCAGCTCTGAAAGCTGGCATGAAGATCGATGAATTCGCAGGCCGTCTGTCCTTCTTCTGGAACGCTCACAACAACGTACTCGAAGAAGTTGCAAAATTCCGTGCATCCCGTCGTCTGTGGGCTACCATTCTGAAGGAAAGATTCCATGCAGAATCCAGCAAGTCCATGAAACTGCGTTTCCACACCCAGACCGCTGGTTCCATGCTGACCGCTCAGCAGCCAAACAACAACATCATCCGTGTTGCTCTCCAGACCGCTGCAGCAGTTATGGGCGGAACCCAGTCCCTGCACACCAACTCCCGCGATGAAGCTCTGGCTCTGCCGACCACTGAATCCGTAACCATCGCTCTGCGTACCCAGCAGATCGTAGCTTACGAATCCGGCCTGGCTGACGTAGTTGATCCGCTCGGCGGCTCCTACTATGTTGAAGCTATGACCAATGCTATCGAAGCAGAAGCTAAAGAATACATCCGCAAGATCGATGAAATGGGTGGCGCAGTAGAAGCTATTGATAAAGGCTACATCCAGAAAGAAATTCAGGACGCTGCTTACGCTTGGCAGATGTCTGTTGAATCCGGCGAAAGAACCATCGTTGGCGTCAACAAATTCACCATGGAAGAACCACCGGTTACCGGCCTGCTGAAGATTGACGCATCCGTTGGCGAAAAGAAGAAAGCTCAGCTCGCTCAGGATAAAGCAAACCGTGACCAGGCTAAAGTTGCTGAAGAACTGGCTAAACTTGAAAAAGCAGCTCAGACTCCGGCTGAAGGCCCAGACCATGTCAACCTCATGCCAGTCATCCTTGACTGCGTACGTGCATACTGCACTGAAGGCGAAATCTGCGGCGTTCTGCGTAAAGTTTACGGCGAATACAAACCGCACAACACCCTCTAATCTAAGGGCAGCCTGAAGCAAAGATAATTACATTACTCAAATATTTCTGGAGGTAATTTACAATGGCAGACAAACGTATCAGAGTACTGGTAGCTAAACCGGGTCTTGATGGACATGATCGTGGCGCAAAAGTTATTGCTCGTGCACTTCGTGATGCAGGTATGGAAGTTATTTACACCGGTCTTCGTCAGACTGTTGAACAGATCGTTGAAGCAGCAGACGCAGAAGACGTTAATGTTGTAGCTCTGTCCCTGCTCTCTGGCGCTCACAACACCCTCTTCCCGGAAGTTGTTGAAGCACTGAAGGCTAAAGGAATGGGCGACGTTCTCGTAGTTGGCGGCGGCGTAATTCCGGAATCCGATATCCCAGGCCTGAAAGAAGCTGGCGTAAAAGCTATCTTCACTCCTGGCACACCAACCAAAGAAGTTATCGACTTCATTAAAGAAAACGTAAAATAATCAACTTTTAGACTGACTAGCTTGACAGTTTATTAGTTGTAATGTAGCTTGCATGGGGCTGGGGGGATACTCAGTCCCATTGCAACTATATTATTTACTCTTCGAAAAGGCGGTGCATCCATGGAATTTTCTATGAAGGATTTTTGGAATGGATCCAGACGTGCCTTAGCGAGAGCAATTACCATCGTTGAAGACGAACGGGATGGATTTGAAGATGTCATGAAAGAAATCTATCACCATACCGGTCGTGCACAGGTCATCGGTATTACTGGTGCGCCTGGTGCGGGTAAGAGCACACTGTCAGATGCCCTCATTAAGCAGTTCCGTAAGCAGGGCAAAACTGTAGGTATCGTAGCCATCGATCCTACGAGTCCATTCTCCGGCGGCGCCATCCTTGGTGACCGTATCAGAATGAACGACCTGACCTTGGATAAGGGTGTTTATATCCGTAGTATGGGTACGCGCGGCAGCCTCGGCGGACTTTCCCGCAAGACTGCAGATGCGGTCAAACTGATGGATGCTTTCGGTCTCGATGTCATTCTCATCGAAACAGTAGGCGTAGGACAATCAGAAGTTGATATCGTTAAAAATGCGGATACGACACTTGTTGTGCTCGTACCTGGACTAGGCGACGATATTCAGGCTATCAAAGCAGGTATCCTTGAAATTGGTGATGTATTCTGCATCAACAAATGTGATCGCGATGGCGCAGATCGTTTGAACGTCGAAATCGAAATGATGCTTGATCTGGGCGAAGCTCAGAACTGGCGTCCTCCGATTGAGAGAACGATCGCGAACAAGGATCAGGGCGTAGCGGAAGTAGTAGCAGCTCTGGGCGAACATAGAAAGTACCTCGAAGAGTCCGGTCTCCTTGAAGAAAGAAGACGTGAACGGGCTAGAAGCGAGATGCTCGAAATGATTCACGATCGCATTTCCCGTCATATTGAGGAAAATATTTCCTCGACGGGTGAATTTAGTGACTGCGTGGAACAAGTCTTTGAACGGAAGACAGATCCGTTCACGGTCGTTGATTCCATTGTAGGCAAAATATTCAAATAATTTTAAAGGAGGAGTTTATTATGGCATTCAAAGTACTTTGTGTGGACCATGTAGGCGTTGCTGTTAAAGATCTTCAGCTGATCAAACAGCAGATGAAAGACATCCTTGGACTGGATCCATCCCTTCCGGATGAAACCGTCGAAGAACAGCATGTAACCACCAGCTTCTTCAAACCGTCTGCTCAGACCGAAGCATGCGAACTCGAATTCCTGGGTTCCACCACTCCGGACGGCCCGATTGCTCGTTTCATCGAAAAAGCAAACGGCGGCAAGAATGGTTTCCAGCATGTAGCACTTCGTGTCGACGACATCGAAGCTTGCCTTGCTGACCTGCAGGCTAAAGAAGTTCCGCTCATCGATAAGAAATATCGTATCGGTGCTGGCGGCTGTCACATCGCTTTCCTGCATCCAAAGGCTACAGGCCTTCTGCTTGAACTGACAGAACGCCCAGGCGGCCCATCCTTCAAGGCTTAATTGAACGATGGCAAATGCCTTGCCCACCGGGGTAAGGCATCCCCCTCACGGGGGTCCCTAAAATTTTTGGAGGTGTAAGAATGGCAACTGTTGCAGAAAGAATTGAACTTCTTCACAAAAACCTCGCTCATGTAGAGGCTATGGGTGGAGAAAAGAAAGTTGAAAAACAGCATGCAAAAGGCAAACTGACTGCTCGTGAAAGACTGGCTCTTCTGTTTGATGAAGGCACTTTCGTAGAAGTCAATGCCCTTGTAAAATCCCGCTGCCACAACTTCGGTCAGGAAAAGAAAGATCTCCCGGGCGAAGGCGTTGTTACCGGTTACGGTACCGTTGACGGCAGACTCGTATTCGCATTCGCACAGGACTTCACCGTTGAAGGCGGCTCCCTTGGCGAAATGCACGCTGCTAAGATCGTTCACGTAAATGAACTGGCTCTCAAAGTCGGTGCTCCTTGCGTAGGCCTGAACGATTCCGGCGGAGCTCGTATTCAGGAAGCTGTCGATGCACTCTCTGGCTACGGCAAGATCTTCTGGTGCAACACCATTGCATCCGGTGTTATTCCGCAGATCTCTGCTATCATGGGACCATCTGCAGGCGGCGCTGTATACTCCCCAGCTCTGACCGACTTCATTTACATGGTCAAGAAAACATCCCAGATGTTCCTGACCGGCCCGGCAGTTGTTGAATCCGTTACCGGCGAAAAGATCACCGCTGAAGCACTCGGCGGCGCTATGACCCACAACCGTACTTCCGGTGTAGCTCAGTTCGCTTGCGACAACGACGAAGACTGCATTAAACAGATTCGTTACCTGCTCTCCTTCCTGCCGAGCAACAACATGGAAGATGCTCCTATCGTTGAAACCGGTGATGATCCGACCAGAACCGATCCGGCTCTCGATACCATCATGCCAGAAAACTCCAACGCTCCATACAACATGTATGACGTTATCAAATCCGTTGTAGATAACGGTGAATACTACGATGTAGCTAAAGAATTCGCTAAGAATATCATTACCTGCTTCGCACGTTTCGACGGACAGACCGTTGGTATCATTGCAAACCAGCCAGCATTCATGGCAGGCTGCCTTGAC
>ULVD01022347.1_pt1 | contig 14710 bp, 30 predicted proteins | sample 1959101 | NCBI WGS metagenome assembly ULVD01 (sample SAMEA4835777, study PRJEB28245) | human gut metagenome | biome: gut microbiome; material: fecal sample | place: Denmark | collected 2008
CCGGATTCCGCCGGCGCGGTATTTTAGCTTTTCCGTTTCGGGTCCTGTCGTAGCGATTCGGTGCCATTCCGTTGCCGTTCGCTGCGCCGCTTTTCTTTTCCGTTTCCTTGCTTGTCCGTGCTTCGCTTTTCCGTTTCGGTTCTGTGCCTTTCGCCGCCTGTCCATTCGATTCCTTTTCGGCGCGGTGCGAGTCCAGGCTTTTCCGTTGCTAATCGTGTCGTAGCTTATCTGTTCCGTTGCGCTTCTGCGCACTGGACTTCGTCAATAGCTTTAATTACATTCGCTATTTCGGAAAGCATTGAATACTTCGCTTTGAACGCGATAAGTTCTCTTAATGCGGATTCAAGAAGTTTCTTTGTTTTGTCCTCACTTTTTATAATCACATTCAGACTTTCGTATTTGCGTTCTTCGTCGGTTGTAACGGAATAGAACGCTCTGACGGGCGGTTTCTCTTCGCTTTCTCTCACAATACATATGTTGCGGATGATATAGCCTGCTTGCGTTTCGCGGTATTTTTCGGCGGCTTTTGTGTCGTTCCACTCAAATTCATTGTGTAGAGGTGCTGATTCATCTCTGTTTGCTTCAACTAAATTCTTTGGAGTATTCCCTACAGTTTTCTCCAAATTTTCTAACATTTCTCCTGCTTTTTGTGCGTCCGCTTTAATCTGCGCCGCTTCTTTCCATTCGTAAACCATTGTTTTGCTCCTTTGTTAACTGTTAATAATTTTGGTATATCCATACCTGCCGTACCACGTCTCACCGCAACGCAACGCACCGTGACCCACCATTCCTGCCTTACCGCAGCTTAACAAAACGCGCCCAAACTTGCCTGCCAAGAGGTTAGATTGTAGCTACTCTGAACTTGCCGTACTGACCGTCTCGCTCGGGTCTCCACTCGCCTACGCCGCAACAATAACCGCCTGCGTTTATGATGTTGATTATCTGTTCAAGTGTGTACTGTCCATTCTTGTTGTATGTTATCTTCATGTCGGCGTACCAGTTTCTGAACTCGCCACGGAAACGAATGTCCGCCGTTCCTCCCGCGATTTTTACCATATCTTCGCGCATTACGGGAACGTCGCTTTTGATTTCAATCATCTGATTTTCGTCTCCCTCTATGAAGAACACACCTCTCAAAGAAGCCTTGTCCTTGCTCCATCCCATGCGGTAGGAAGCGGAAATTGCGGCTTGCTTGAATGCCGTGACAGGGAAGCCAAACCTTGCTCCGTTTGCTATAGCTTCGTTAAATCCGTCTTCGGTCATGTCTGTGGGCATTGGTGTGAGCCAATACATTGACCTGATGAAGTCCTCTACAGGATTCTTTGCTTTTTTCGCGCTTGTCTTTGTTGCTTTCATCTGCTTGTCGAGGATTTCACGCTTTGCCTTTTCACTCCATGCGTGCATAATCAGCGGAGTTTCGCCGACAATCCTCAATGTAACCGTTTCGAGTATAATTTCCTTAATTTCCAGTGTGCTCTGTTCTGTTTTCGTAGCCATTTATTGTTTTCTCCTTTGTGTTTTGTTTAATTTGCGGTTATCTTCCTGTGCTGCCGAAGCCGTTTTCTCCGCGCTCTCCGCTTGCTATCTCGTCTACTATGACCACGTCGCTTGTGTCGCAGGCTGTTACCACAAGCTGTGATATCTTGTCTCCGCGTTTTACCGTGTAAATCTCGTGAGAGTGGTTGTAGAGCTTTATCTTGATACTGCCCGAGTAAAGCGCATCCACCATTCCTGTCGAGAGAATGCCGTGATTAACGTTCAGTCCGCTCTTTGACCATATCTGACCGCAGAATCCCTCGGGTATCTCCGCGCACACTCCTGTATCTATCGTTGCGCTGTCTCCAGGGTAAATCGTGACCGTGACGGGGGATAAGAGGTCTACTCCCGCGTCCTGCTTGTGCGCTCTTATCGGTGCGAACGCTCCTGCTTTAAGTTTAAAGTTCATGTGTATCTCCTTATAACGCCACTCGGGCAACTTCTTTCATGATTTTTTCGTATTCGCCTATGTCAAGGTTTATCAGCGGGTTCTTTGGTTTTTTCGGCGGTTCTTTTCGGCTGTTTTGAGACTGCTTTCGGTCTTTTTCAGCACCTTCCAGAGGTACGCCAGCTCTTCCGAGTAGTCGTTGTGGTATTTCGCATAGCATATCGGGCATACCTGTCTCCCTTCGGGTATCACAGCTCCGCACGTTACGCATCTTTCTGCGTCAGTCATTGTTTTGCTCCTTTCGTTTTTCATCTTCTGCACACCTCTCTGATTGTTTCTGCCGATACGTAGCCGAGACGCTGACTGTCGGTGTGCATTCCGCGGCTGTCGTATCTCATGCGGATTCTCCTGCGCTTTCTCGGCAGTGTGCGCTCATACGCTCTGAGAAGCTCTCTGGCGGCTGTTATTGCTATGGTGAGCAAACACATTGCCATTGCGCTTACGGTGAACACGACGCATGAGGGAACGGTGTAGTACCACATTCCGCATGAGGTTATAACTCCGAGCATTGTCACGCCGCTCGATATCAGCGTATTCTGTATCAGCCTTTGTTTCATTGCCTGTGTCCTTTCGGTTAGTACATTGTCGGGAGGATAATGCTTGCCCATCTCTCAACGTCTTTGATTTCGTAATCTCTTCTTCCGTCGCTCGTGATTCCCCATCCGTCGTACTTTGCGGAGTAGTTCGCTACGGTTGCTATGCCGCCGGAAGTCCAGATGAGGTAATCGCCGGACACTTTCGGTTTTTTGCTCGGGAGATTCCAGGAGGTGAGTGCAAATTCGGTGAGTTCTATGTTATCAGTCATGGTATTTGTCCTTTCATTGGTTCAGCAGGTCTTCAAACTCTGCTTTGGTTTTGATATAGTCCGATATTCTTCGGTCTTTGCCGTTTACCTCTACCGCGATACACAGCTCCATCAGGCGGGAGCAGATACGGTATCGGTCTATGTTCTTTCTGTCAAACATTTCGTCTCTCGTGAGGTTTGTGGTGACTATGAGCGGCTTGTGAGCTTTGCACCGCGCGTCTATCACTGCAAAAAGCTGCTCATTCATCCATGGGGTGTTTCTCTCTGCCGCGTAGTCGTCGATGCACAATAGGTCGTAGTCCTGTGCAAGGCGGTTTATGTAACCTTGCTTTTCGGGATTGTCAAAGAGTTCGTTCGCTATCGCCGCGAAGGTTGCGAACTTGACGGAGTAGAGCCTTTCCATCAGCGCGTTGGCAATTTCAAGGGCGGCGTATGTTTTGCCTGTTCCGCATGAGCCGAAGAACAGAAGTCCTTTTCCGCCTTCGCTGAACCTCTCGAAGTTTTCAACGTAGTTCCGGCATTTCTTTGTCAGCTCTGGGTTTGTGCCGTCGTCGTTCTCAAAACAGCAGTTACGCAGTGCCTTATCGCCGTATGCGCTGTCTTTGAGTGCTTCCGCGCGGCTGTTGTGGATGAACTTTTTCCGCTCGGCTTCCGCCTGTTCTTCACGGCATTTGCACATGCAGGAGACTTTTGTTTCGCGTCCTCCGAGTGTGACTGTTGTCTCTTTCGGAGTGTGGCATTTACCGCAGTGCAGCAGTCCGTTCTCGGTATAGTCTCCGTCCTCGCGCGGATTCGCTTCTTTTGCGGCTTGCGCTATTTTCGTAAGTGTGTCTGCGAACGGATTATCCGAATACTGCATTCATTTCCTCCCAGTCTTCTTGTGACATCCACGCCGGTTTTCCGTTTTCGTCTTTTCCGTCGGCTGTGTTTGTGTCGTATTCGTCTTCCCATCGCCGCTGTTGGAAATAGGACGAGCCTATCAGGATATACTTGTCTTCCGTGTTCTTTGTGGCTATATGCTCCTTGTATCGCTTGATACCGTCGGCTATCACTTCATCCGTCACGCCGTCTTTTAAAGCACGTTGATAGCTCTCAAAAGCGTTCTTTTTGCCGTTTTTCTTAGGGTATTCTGCCCATAAGGCTTCAAAACGCTCCGCTATCGTCGGTTTTCTGCGCTTAACCTCGGATTCCGGCGGGTCAAGGGGTTCAAAACCTTCAAAGGGAATCTGCTCGTCCTCACACGCGCCCGCACACACGCCCGTTAGTGCTTCTTCTCTTTTCTCTTCAAGAGGGGGATTATAGGGGGAGTTAATAAGGGGGTGTGGGGGGAAAGAAGAGGGGGAACAAGGGGGAGACGCTTCTCTTTTCTCTTCTTTTGTTTCTGTAACGTTACTGTAACCGTTACTGTTATGTTTCTGTAACGTTTCCGTAACTGTTACTGTAACGTTACTGTAACGCTTTGAGCGAGACTTTCTCACACGTTCGCTTGTTTGCTGTAACTGCTTGATATCTGCGTAAATATCGGAAGCGACGAACTGTAATTTTTCCGTTATCTCGGGTTCGCTCTCGTCTTTCAGAATTGCCATCACAAGCGTTTTGAAGTCCTTGGGCGGGAGAGAATCGAGCTTAGCTATCCATCTGTCGGGGATGTTCATTTTTCATCATCCTCTCTCACAAGATAGAGTTTGAAGCCGAGATAGTGTATTATCTGTATCATCTCGTTGACCTTAAAATGCGCTTTGTAGCCGTTGTGAGGGAAGTTTCCGCTGATTTTGTAATGAATTGTTTTCGGTGTTATTTCGAGCAATTCCGCCATTCCGCCGTCGGTGTAGCCGCGTGTTTTCCAGTTTCTGTGCAGCTCATCTACAAGCTGTCTCTCGTCCATTATTTCCGTTGCCTTTCTCATTTTTCCGTGCCTCCTTTCGTCTGCGTGATTGTATGGGGTTCTCCTGCGGCGTTGTGAGTGCTTCGCAGAGGGTATAGTTACCGCGGCTGTTTCTTCCCTGCGTCCTCTGCACGGGTACGCCGTAGAGCTTGCACCACTCTGTCAGCGTATGTTGTTCGCCGTTCAGCTCGTAGAGTTTACCGCTTCCGCGCTTAGGCATTTTTCTTTGTTCCTGCGGCTGTTGAACAGTTTCTGCATCTCGCTACGCCGTCTGTATTCGCTCTTTCCGCCATGTGGTAAACCTGTCCGGCGTTCCATGTCTTGCCGCTCTTGTCGGTAAAGGCTTCGAACGGCTTTCCGCACACCGCACACTTGTATTCTTTAGGCTTCTGCGCCATGTTGTCGAGTTCGCTTACCGATATTTCGCCAATAGGCGGCTGATGCGCGGTTTTCGTCTGTTGTGCGGCTGTGTACTTCGTTCTGTCGTTTGCCCAGTATACATCTGCCGCCATGCCTAAAGCCTTGCAGGACACGCTGAGAGCGTCTGTGAGAGCCATCTTGTAGGCTTCATCTGACACATACGCGCCGTTTCTCTCAACTGTAGTGAGCGAAGAACCGCCAGTTCCTGGTATTGCTTCGCTCCACTCTCCGTCAACCTTAACGTAAAGATTGATATTGACGAAAGCGCGTATCTCATTATCCGTGCCTGTTTCGAGCCACTGTTTTGTTATCTCGTATTTCCATCCGAAGCCGCACGTTCCGAATGTCTCTGTAAGAGCCTTGATTCTCCACATCGGGTTGATATCCGACATTCCTTTAAGTCTTCCTGCGGCTATTGGTTTTATCGCTTCCTGCGGCACTGCGCGGAGCTTGTTGTATATATCCATGTTTTCCATTATCAATACTCCCTGTACGGTTTATAATCTTCGTACTGTATGCCTTCTTGCTCCATAAAGTTTCTGAGCTTTACGAGCTGTTCCTTAGTGCCTGTGGCAAATAAAGTAAGCCTATAGAGCTTAGCGTCCTCTGACGGCGTTGTGGGCGTTTCTGACGCGTTTTCCTTTAAGCTGTCGAGAGCTTCCTTCATGTGCTTGTCGGCGGCTTCGAGGCGTTTTTTGATGTTTTTTGCGTCGTTCTCAAAGTCGATATATCCGGCGAGGACTGCGGTTTTTATTCCGGCTACATAGTCATTGAAATTCGCCGTCATTTTGCGGAGCTTTGTTCGTGCCTTGCGGTAGTCCTTTGCGGTATCTTCCGTTATCGGCACGTTTTCTACTCTGTCGCAGAACTCGTTTATCGGTGCTATGAGGTCTGCAAGGTGGTTTTCAAGGACAAGCTCGCTCTTTATCTCGACGAGGTTCACGCCTTCGGGAATGATATCCTCGGTGTAGATATTGGCGAGAGCTGTTATCTCGTTTGTCTCGTTCATTTGGTTGTCTCCTTTTTTCTTCTCTTAAAGCAAGCATATGCGCCTGTGCATTTCTTTGCGGTGCAGGTCAGGCAGACGGCTGTATCTGCAGGGTCTATTTTGTTATGTGATGCGACTTTGCGTCTCTTGCCTGACTTTACTTCCGGTGTCTGGGTGTGCAGATTGGTCACGTCATAAAGGTATCTCGGCATTCTTCATCCGCTCCTTTCGGTCTTCTTCGTCCTGCTCGGTGTCTACGGGGTCGCAGTTCAGTGCTTCCAGCGTTTTGCCGAGGGAGTAGAAGAAGAAGTCTACTGTGCAGTCTGGGCAGATATATTCGATATTGTCTCCGTCGTATGTGATGAGGACGGGTTCTCCGATGTGGTCCGATGTGATGTCGCTGTGACAGCGGGTGCATATGTGGTGATTTTTGGCGATTGCCTTATCGACGTATGTCCACTCGCTGAATTTGTAGGGGCTACTCATTGTCGGATTCATCCTTTTCTGCGAGTATGGAATTAATCGTTTCGTTAGCTTGCTTGGTGATTTCTATTCCATGTATAAGTCCCTCAGCGAATGCCGTTATAAGCCTCTTTTGATACTCGGATGCGTCCTTTATTGTTTCAGCAATTCTTCGAGCCTGTTCTCGCTGTTTTTCTGTCATTGATGAATGCCGTACTTCATCGTGAGCTGTGTTCTTATTTTTTTCGGGTGTGGGCTTCTTTACTGCCGCTTGTTTGCCTTTTAGGTCAGGCATTTGTTTTATAGCTTTTTGTACTTCTTCCAAAGTCACGGTAAACAATTCGGTGTCGGTTATTCTTTTGGGGGAAAAAGCAGCATGTAGCTCATGTTCGGTTCCGCTATATCCACAATGAAATTCGGATATCAGCACTCTGCCAAACCTTTTATTGGAATACTTTTCGCATTGCGACTTCAAAGCAAACAATCTGATTTTGGGGTTTCTTGTGCATCCGATTTTTACCAAATCGCCATATTCCACGGCGTAGATTACTCCGATGCTTTTTTCTCTTCCAAAAGTCTCATCGAACTGAATGTCTTTGAGGTTTTTGAAAATCTGCGCTTCGTTCATTCTTCATCCTCTTTCTTTTCGTCGTCCTTGCACTCTTCACGGTGCTTTTTGCCTTCTACATAGCCTTGGGCGTATGCGAGAATGATTGCGCGTCCTATATCGCCTGATTCAAGGCAAGCTGATTGAATGCTTTCAAGAACGGGATTGTCAATCTCTTGTAATTGATACTTTTTCATTTTTTCCTCCGTATAAAATGTTTGTGAAAGCCTTAATTTTGTTTGCTGTAATCATTATATCACTCTTAAATGCGCTTGTCAAGCATTTACGAGCAAAAAATAAAAAAATATTTTTATCCAATGTCATTGACAAACAATTGCAATGATGGTATAATTTAAGTACGGAAAGGAGTTGATACATCAATGAGCGAAGATAAAATCAGTGAAAGAATCCGCGCTGTCAGAAAAGCCTGCAAGATAACACAGGAAGAGTTCGCGGCGGGAATTAACATATCGCGTTCGAACTTAGGCAATATAGAGATAGGCAGAATAGGTGTCACTGATAGAGTTATCTCCGATATATGCAATACATACGGTGTTGCCGAAAATTGGCTTAGAACGGGCAAGGGAGATATGTTCCGCCCGAAAGACACAGAAGATGCATTGATAGATGCGTTCGGAAAATTAGTGAATGAATCCGATGAATCTTTTGTGAAGCAATTTGTGATGGCACTTGCCGAGCTTGAGCCGGAAGACTGGAAAGTGATAGAGAAATTCGCTTTGAACGTCGCGAAATGGCGAAAACAAGCAGGCGGCGGCGAACCAAAAGAACAAAGCAAATAAAAAAGAGCAGGGAAGTAATTCCTTGCTCTTTTTGGATTGATTGGTTTTACTCTAATTCTTCGAGTTTGCTTTCAAGGTCTTTGCCGATTTGGTCTAACGCTTGTCTTGCGCTCTCTTCTTTTGCTAAATTCTCTTTCGATTTTTCGTAAAGCTCGCTACTACGTTTATAGAGTTCGTCCTGCTCATATTCCCTATTCCATTTCGCTCTGAGCCAAAACGTACACGCGCCCATGAGAACCATTACAAGCAGAAACACGAGGAAAATTTTCAGTATTTTCATATTGATGCTCCTTTCGGTTTTGAAAAAATGATACCACAAGTTGTACAAAAATGCAATAAAACATTGACAAGTTGTCAAAAATATAATAAAATAGTGAAAAAGAGAAGGGAAGAATAACAAAATGGATGATGGAGATAGAGCACGGAAGTACAGGCGAAAACTCAAAAGGGAAAGAACGCTTTGGACAATAGCGATTATACTGCCGATTCTTACTATAGCTTTTGTTTTCTATGCTTCTGTGCGATCTGACGCTAAAGTGAAAGAATTTAGGGAGCGACAGGAAGCAGAGAGCATAGAACAAGCTCGGCACGAAGCAGAAAAGGCGACTGAGACAAGCGAAGAGACCTCGCGCACTGTGACTATAAGAAAGCAAGTCCCCGCCGAAACCAAAAAGGTTGTTGAGATACCCGAAGGAACTGTACTTTACGATGGCGATTACGCTAAAATCACATATCAGGGAACGGTTCTCGATAAAGAATGGTTTCCTAATGTCGGAAGCATGAGAGTAACCATCGAAAACAAATGTGATAAGGAAATTGATGTATCTTTCGGCGAGGTGGCTATAAATGGCGAAAGTTACTCTGTCATATCTCTCGGAGGTTCATGCGCGGCGAACGCGAAGAAAACGGTGAATTACCGCTCATTCGGAGAGCCGGAAATTCCTTATTACGTGGTGGTTAAAACCTTATCGACAACAATTACGATTATGGATAGCGACTACAATTTCCCTGTATCTAATTATCAGGTTAATATAACTGCGGAAGAATGACAGCGAATAAATAAAAAAAGAGCCTTGCGGCTCTCTTTTTTTGCTTTATTTGATTTCTTCCCAGGTGAATCTGCCTTTTCCGGAATTTCGCCACTGACCGAAACCGCTGTACTTGCCGTAATCAAGCCATTCACGGACTGCCGGCTCTAACTTTTCGTCGAACAGCAGAATTGTGAACTCGACGGAAGAACCGGCGGGAAGAGTTTCCGACGCGGCAAGGGCTGTTCTTTCGCCTGTCGCGCCGTTTGTTCTCAACGGGCGTTCGCATATGCCAATCTCACCGTTGACTTGATACGGAGCAAAACGCGGCTCGACAAATATAAGCTTATCAATGACCTTTTTATAAGCCTTGATTTTAGCGGATTCCGTCGTTTTTACGCGGGAGAGACCACCGCAGGCGTCCTTGAATGCGCCCTTTATTTGGTAATCCCACACGCCGGGATTACCGTTCTGTTTGGGGAAGACCGTCACGCCTTTGTTGTCTTCTTCGGTGCCGATTGCTTCAATCTCGTCTTCCGTATCGAGCGGGTCGGGTGCTTTGCTTGCGATGTATTCGCTGTAAATCTTCTCGCTTGACGGGGAAGAGCCTAACACTTCTTCCACAAACGTCAATCTAACTTTTAACTTTTTTGCTACAAAATCTGCCATTTTTTATTCCTTTCTTTTCCTTTTCACTGCTTTTCCATCTATTAATTGCAGTGCCATTTCATTGCTTCTCTTGGCACTCTGAGCGAATCAGCGCCCTGCTTATCCTTTGCTTTCCCATGCTATTGGTGCAGTGCTATTCCATTGCTTTTCTAATCCTTGCCAACTGCGCAATGCCGTTTCTTCGCTTTTCACAGCATTTCCAACTATACAGTGCGATTCTATTCCGTCGCCTCGCCAATCGATTCTTTGCCTCGCCTTGCTCTTCCTTCGCTGTGCGTCGTGATGCATACGCCACATTTCAAAGCAATGCAATTCCGTTTCGGTGGATTTTTTAGTTTTCCTCCATTACCTCCTTAATTTTCGCCGACACAACATCCGCCGCCAGCAGTTCGAGGACGTAGGACGGCGGCGTTCGCTCGTCCACATCCCAATGCTCGATGGTTCTTCTCGGGATGCGGTACTCGCGGACAAATTCCGCTTGCGTCATGCCGCTGACGGCGCGGACTTTTGATGCGCAAAAATCGTGCGCCAGCTCCCAGATGATTGTTAAAATCTTGATCGGAGCGTCTCCGCTTCCGTCAGCAGGGTAGCATTCCTCCGGCAGGCTTCCGCCTTCCTCGGCGATGTACTCATCAAGTGATGAGCAGTCCTCCGCGTCGATGCGGAGACGGTGAAAATCCGATAATAACATAATTGATACCTCGCTTTACTCGATGATTTTGTATATTTCTACTGTGTGCTCAAATTCCGGCAGTGTTTCGTTATCCTCTCCGAGTGCTGTGAGAATTTTAGATGCCGAGCGGAGGAAATTCTGGCGGTCGCAGAACATATAGTAGCCGCCGGTGAGGTCATAAATCTCGCACTCATCGGGCGAGAGATAATAATCATTTGGTTTGTTCATAATTTCGCTGAGGTTGTAAATCTCAGAATCGTCATAGTCGAGGATTTCAGGGGAATCTCCAAGGATTCCGACGAGGTTCTCAAAGACTTCCTTTGCCTTTTTGGCGCGCAGAGCTTCTATCTCTGCTTGTGTTGTAAGCTTTTTCATGATGGGCAACTCCTTTTTTCTAATTTATGATACCTCCGGACGGAGGGAACGCGCTAAACCTAAACCCTGTTTTATAGCCGACTTTTCAGATTTCCACGCCGAGAATTTCTGCGGCTTCTTCGTACATTCTTTCCCAGTTTTCGTTCACGGCGGCATCAATTACTTTTTCCTTGTCCTCGATAACTTCAAGAGCCTTTTCATAAAGCAGGTCTTCATTCTCATATTTAGCCCTATCTATCAGTTCTTCGGTGAAATCTTCTTCCCACTCGTCTTGGCAGCTTATCATAAACGCCAACTCTTCGTTGGAGTAATCAGCCAAATTTCTTTTCATGTCATCTTCCTGCTCGATTTCGTACTCTTCGCCATCAATGGTGATGGCTTCAGTGTCCTCGTCGATTTTCATTTTTTTAAATTCTGGGCATACGTGGAAATAGTCGTTATTAAAGGTGATGTATTTCTTGTACTCGTAGGCTACGAGCTTTTTTGTGCCATCTTTGAGGGCGATGTAGTAAATCATGATGTTCTCCTTAATTTTTGATTGATACCTCCCTCCGTGGTGGAGGGAACGCACCGAGCCTAAATCCTGTTTATAGCCGCTCGGTCGGCTTTGCGGTTTACGATGTAGCCATCAACATAGAGGCTACGGTTGTTCAGCAGGTCGCGTTCGTACTCGTCGCAATCGATGGGGAAGATGAGGTTGTCGGCGTAGCCGGAGAAATTGCCGTCATACTTGCGCCGGTTGTTTTCCTCGGCGCACAGTTTTTCAGCCTGGCGGCGGGTGATGCGCGTGTAGCCGTTTTTCTCGGCGAGCTTGATTTGTTCGGGGGTCTCCGCCCAGAAGAGGTTGTAGACGTTGCCGAAGTCGCCGTTCCAAACATAAAATTTCTTTCTCATGATGTTCTTCATTTTCGTTTTTCCTTTCGGTTTTTGATACCTCCCTCCGTGGTGGGGGGAACGCACCGAGCTTGAATCCTATTTTAAGCCGCTCGGTCGGCTTTGTGGTCAATCTATAACCGTTATTCTTTGTGTTTTGATTTTGGTGCAACACGCGCTAAGCGAATCATAATCAGGAGATTCGACATCTCCGTTAAAGAGGTCGCTCATAAGCTGCTCTGCAGTGGTGATTTCATAATCATCAGGGATTTCAAGTTCGTTTTCGATAAATTCTACTTCGTGGTGGTAGTATTTTGATTTCGGTTCTATTTTATCATGCTCGATTGCGTTGAACTCGAGCGTTTCCGCCTCATCTTTGGCAAAAGCGTAATATGTTGCCTCGCCGGCGATGTCGTGAGCCTTAGTGGCGATTCTGTTGTCGTGGATTTCGTAAAGTGTAATTTTCATTTTGATTCTCCTTTTTGATTTTGTCTTTCTCTTGTTTACGCTTATATTATACCACCCATTGGCGCATTTGTCAATAGGTTTCGTATTATATTTTTAGATTTTTTTGATTTATTTTTCGACAACGTTTGTGATTACGTCGTCTTCGATTTCCTCTGTTCCCTCGTCGGATATGGTGACGAGGACAGAAGAACCGGGCGGGATAGACCGGTCGTAGAAGCCCCACACGTTACCGTCAGCTGTGATGATGTAGCCGCAGCCGCTGTTGACGGCGGTATATGTGCCGCTTTGGTAACGCTCCTGCTTGATGGGGGAGCAGGAGACTATGCCCAACAGGATGATGAGCGTCAATGTTGTGATTTTTTTCATGATTGTTCCCTCTGTTCCAGCGTGGGATAATCCATACTGTAAAACTTTTCTATCGCCATATGGCGAAAATTTTGATACTCTCTCGCGCTGATGCACGGGCTTTCGGAGATTGATTTGATATATTTCTCGAGCTCGGCGCGGTCTGTAAATCCTCGGTTGATTCTCGCGCGGTACGTCGCGCGGACGCATTCGCGGATTGATTTGTGGGCGTGTGACATTATTGATACCTCCGTTTCGCTCTTGCTCTTCAGAGCCGGACTTTTACCGGCTGACGATTCCCGCCGAAGCGGGATAACTTTTATCATGAAATCGGTTTTGTGTGGATGTCATAATAAAAGTTGGTATCAAAATAGTCCACCATGCTATTTGACTCATCATAGCGGTATGCGCTGATGATGGAATTCACTTTTTTGATGATTTCCATTGTTTCGGCTGTGTACACTTTATATTTGTCGAGGTGGTAAACATTCAAGTCGTTTTCGCTTTCGGCTTCGCGATGGTATTCCGAGGCTGCCGCGCTGATTCTGATTTTCTCCTGTTCCTCGGCTGATGTCTCGCGGCTGTAGTATTTCTCAATGTGCATTGTTTGGCTTTTCCCGTCCTCGTCCTCGTAGTAAATCCAGCTTGCGGACGTGGAAATACGATAATCGGCGGCGAACTGCTCCTTAGTGATGTATGCGGACGCGGGGAGGGAAAGCGTGACAGTGATTGACTGTCCGCCGGAATAAGATTTACAGCGCACGGACGCGCCTTTAATGCCCGCCACTTTGATGTCCTCGCGGATGGCTTTTGATAAGTCCGCGCCGTAGAGGTGTTTATCGGACTTTGAGCCGTAGACCGCGCCGCCGCCGAGGTAGCCGTCTGTGTAGACCGTCGCGCCCTCCGTTTTTTCGCCGGTGATGGCCTCGCCGACTCTATCGTTAGCGATGATGGCGTTGATAAGCTCGCACTCTTGAGCGTAGCCGTACCAGCAGGCTTTAACGTGATTCCAACGCATTTTCAACGCTATCAGCGCGTCGAGAGTGGCGCGGGACGGCTTGCCGTCAAAATACACCTCTCGGCTGTTGTACTGGTAATTTACTCTGATTTCGTAGTTTGTCATTGCTTTATGTTCCTTTCTTTTCGGCTGTCGGGGTTTGTGACCGTCTGCCGGATCGCATTAACGGGGTTTCCCCCCGCCACTCTGCTTAGTGGGTTGTTTTGTGTGAGCCGTGATAATCGGCGCGGTGCTCTCGGTAATAGAGAGTTTCTATTTCGTTCCCGTCCTCGTCGGTGAGGACAAATCCGAGACAGTCAATATAAGAGCTGTCACCAGTGTCGGCGGCGTACTGCTCACACCAGTCATTGATGTTTTTTTGGGTAAATTCCTTTTTTTCGATTTCCTGCGGCTGGTCGAGCTCCTGCGTGTAGCTTGCTTCTGTACATATCATTTGTGCGTAGTATTTCATGATGTTCTCCATTCAATTCATAATTATTTTTGTGGCTTTCCACGACCCCCGAAGGGGTTTCGGCTGGGTGCCGCCCAGCCATCATCGGGCGGAGGGGGGTTATTTCGCGATATAATACTCGACGTAGATGTAGTTCGTCGTGTCCCAACGGGGACGGAGAATTATGTAGCCTTCGCCAAACTTACCCTTGTAAGATTCGACCTCTCCGGCTGACTTGCGGGAGATGTAGCCGCGGCGGCTGGCGATGTGGTGTAGCTTCATTGTGTTTTCGATTTCTTTTACGGTTTTCATTTTCTTTTCTCCATTCATTTTTCATTTTTTATTTTTGGGGGAGTTGCTTTTGCTCTCTCCCTTTGACACTTATATTATATCACTATTTGCGCAAATAGTCAATAGGTTTAACGCAAATATATTAAATAATATTACACAAATATAATGCATATGTTTTGTGCAAATAGTATATTGACATTTGCGTTTTGGACGTGCTAAAATTGAGGAAAAAAGGAGGTGCGATAATGGCAGATTTTGACGCTACAAAATACGCAAACGACTACATAAAGCATTCATACGACCGCATTAATTTAACGACCGAAAAAGGCAAAAAATCCCAGTGGGCGGAGAAAGCAAAGGCGGCCGGGCTGTCGCTCAACGCTTATATCACAAGAGCGGTTGACAGCTATGCAGGGATAGAGGATTTTACAAAAGTAGAAGAAAAAGCGAAAGAAGAAGCGCGGCGGGAAGTCCTGGCGAAAATCGCAGACGCACTAAAGCCGGACAGACAGCCGGACAAATCAGACTTTGACGAGGCAATAAAAAAGCGGTTGCAGGGGCTTATATAAGCAAGAGGGGCGCAAGCCTC
>ULVD01075598.1_pt1 | contig 14668 bp, 10 predicted proteins | sample 1959101 | NCBI WGS metagenome assembly ULVD01 (sample SAMEA4835777, study PRJEB28245) | human gut metagenome | biome: gut microbiome; material: fecal sample | place: Denmark | collected 2008
CACGGCAGAGCGCTGTGCGGAGATTCCTTCATATAAATACAAGGAGGTACCCGCCATGATTACCTGTACTCTCAAGGATAAGAAATACGTTGTAGACTTTGTCTCTGGCCGTGCGCTGCGTGAGATGGAACCTGCGGCGAAGATGTATGCCAAAATCGTGGTACTGTCCAACGCCGCTGTCAAGGGCGAAGAGATTCCCCAATCGGAACAGATCAGCATTCCGGACGCTATGGACGTGATGATCCGCTGGTTCTGTCTGCTGTTCGGAAATCAGTTCACCCCGGACGACGTGTTGGACGGCTATCCCGTGGATCGCCTGATGCATGACATTGCGCTGGCGCTGATGGCTGTGCAGACCCAGACCACCGAAATCCTCAGTGAGTTCCCTACGAAGGCGGCGAAGGAACCGGCGACGACGGGAATCTGACGCTGCCTGAATTCATCTATTCCACCTACAATTCATTGCTGGAATCCGGCTGGCGCATGGATGAGATCGACCGCATGGATATGCCGGGCTTCCTGAAGATCCGGGCATGGAACGCAAAACGGGAACAGGAAAAGAAAGCACCTCGCCAACGCTACATTGACGAGGTGTGGACAGAGCTGAAGCCCGCTGCATCATAAGCACTGATAATCAAAGATGCTCATAATAGCGTCCGAGATATCGATGATGTCAAAGTAGTGGCTTGCAGGCAGTTTGGAAAAGCGTCGGACGGTCAGATCGATATACTTCAGCTGCTCACAGAGCGCATAGCCTTCTGTGGGAGAATTCTTGAGTTTGATGTGCAGCGGACCTTCTACAGCGCTGCGTACAATGGGACAGGCAATGACTTTTCCCTCCTGATTGAAAAAACCATTGCTGACGACAAGCATGGGATAGGACAAGCCGCCTACCTTCAGAACGTCTCCTTGCTGTATATTCTGCATTACCACACTTCATCTCCCACGGGTTCGCCCCAGTCGATCTCTTCTGAAAGGTTCAGTTTTCCGCCGTATTCTGCTGCTCGCTCTTTCAGACTGCGATGCCGAAAGCCGCGGCTCAGGATGATCTTCCCATTGGAGATCTCTGCTGTCAGTACGTCATCAGGCTGAAAACCGGCGTTTTTCAGAAATTCCTTCGAAAAACGAATCCCCTGACTGTTTCCCCACGGTTTTAACTGCACTTGCATGAAAAAGCCTCCTTTCTTGTTTATACATAGTATAAACTACACCGTGCTGCTTGTCAAGTGCCAGATTTTGTTTTCAATATACTATGCGTAGGAGGTGATCCGTCATGAGCGAGACGCTCCGCGATCTTGTGGTATCGCTGTCGCTGAACAGCGATAATTTCACGCGCAACATTAAATCCATCAATAAGCAGATCCAGGAAGCGGAGTCGGCGTTTCATCTGGCTTCCGCCGGTGTGGAGAATTTTGAGACGACCACGGCGGGACTGTCTGCCAGGCTGTCTACGCTCCAGCGCACCTTCCAGCTCCAGCAGGATGCAGTAGGCCAATATGAGCGTGCGCTCCAGCAGGCCAGCGACAAGCTGCAGGAATGCTATACCCGGCAGAATGATTACGCCCAGCGCCTCGTGGATGCGAAGGACAAACAGCAGCAGCTGAAAACAGAAGTGGCCAGCGCTGCGCAGGCGTATCGGCATTACAGGAATACGCTGGGCGAGACGGATTCCGCGACCATTGCGGCGAAGGCGAATCTGGACGCCTGCAAGGGCGAGTACCGCGCCGCAGTGCAGGAAGTCAAAAAGCTGGAAGGCCAGAACGGCGCACTGAAAAAGAGTACTCAAAATGCGGCCGACGCATTCTCTTCGGCGCAGACTAAGCTGAACGGCGCAAAAGCCGCAGTTCGAGAAACTTCCTCGGAGATCGACCAGTGCAATCGTCAGCTCGCTCTCTCCCAGACAAGCTGGAAATCCGCAGGTGAAGCGATTCAAGCCAGCCAGCGGAGCATTGCTTCCATCGGCAAGCAGCTGAAAACCGCCGAGAGCAGCTATCGTCTGGCGGCGGCAGGTGTGAAGGATTTCGATAAATCCGTCGCTGGATTAACCGCAAAGCTGACGCTGCTTCAGGAAAAGATGAGCCTTCAGCAGAAATCCGTCGCAGAATACGAAAAGGCGCTGGCCGCTGCAAAGGAACAGCTGCAGGCGGCACAGCAGGTCAACGATCCGGACAAAATCCGTCAGGCCACCGACGCGGTGCAGGATGCGGAAGTCGCACTCAACAACGCCCGTGCCGCTGTAAAGCAGACGAAGGCTGACATTGCGAACTGCAATAAAGAGCTGAAAACCGCTCAGTCCGAATGGACGAAGGCCGGAAAAAGCATGGAATCCTTCGGGAAAGCCTGCGATACCGCCGGGAAGAATTTGATCAAGGCAGGCAAGCTGCTCTCCACCACCCTGACCACGCCTATTACTGCGCTGGGCACGGCGGCGGTCAAGGCGTCCATCGACTTTGAGTCCTCCTTTACCTCGGTGCGCAAAACCGTAGATGCAACGGAGGCTGAGTTTGACCAGCTGGCGGATACGTCCAAGCGAATGTCTACAGAAGTTGCGGCAGGGACGGATGAGATCAACGAGGTCATGGCTGCGGGTGGCCAGCTGGGCGTGGCCACGGAGCATCTGTCGGACTTCACCCGCGTCATGATCGACCTGGGTAATTCCTGCGAGGACCTGAATGCAAATGACGCCGCCACCACCATTGCCCAGTTTGCCAACATCATGGGCACGAGCCAGAGCCAGTTCAGCAATATCGGCTCTACGCTGGTCGATCTGGGCAACAATTTCGCCACTACCGAAAAGCCCATCATGGAGATGGCGCACCGCATGGCTGGCGCAGGCAAGCAGGTGGGACTTACCGAAGCGCAGGTGCTGGGTTTCGCCGCAGCGCTGTCCTCGGTAGGCATCGAGGCGCAGATGGGCGGTTCGGCGTTTTCGAAGGCGCTCATCAAAATGGAGGTTGCCTCTGCAACTGGCGGCGATGCGCTGGAGGATTTCGGCAAAGTTGCCGGAATGACGGCGCAGCAGTTCAAAACGCTGTGGGACAGCGATCCCGCCGCCGCATTCGAAGCCTTTATCGTGGGACTTTCCAAGCTGGATGACGAGGGCGAGAGCGCTATCGCTGTGCTGGATGAGATCGGAATCAAGGAAGTTCGTCTGCGCGACACCATGCTCCGTGCCGTGAACGCCACCGACCTCTTCTCCCGGGCGCAGAGTATGGCTACCTCCGCATGGAAGAAGAATACTGCGCTGTCCGAGGAAGCTAACAAGCGCTATGCCACTACGGAGAGCAAGCTGAAGAACCTCAAGAACACGGCGCTGCTGTTCGGTCAGCAGATCGGGGACGACCTGAATCCCACCATCCGCAGTCTCATCGACGGCACAGAGGAACTCTTACAGAAATTTCTTTCCATGGACGAAGCTCAGCGCAAGCAGATCATTCAGTTCGCAGCCTATGCCGCCGCTGCCGGGCCGGTACTGCTGGCGCTGGGCAAGATCACGAAGGGTGTCGGCACGGTATCTACTGCTTTCGGCAAGTTCGCCACAACAGTCGGCAAGGCGGGCGGCGGCTGGAAGGGATTTCTGACGGTTTTGGGCAAATCTCCCGCCGTATGGTTCGCCGTCGCCGCCGCAGTGGTCGCGGGTACCGTGGCACTGGCGGATTATGTTTCCGGCGCAAAGCAGGCGCGGGAAGCGCTGGAAGGCATGGAAGAGACGGCAAAGCAGTGGAAGGACACCGCCGCAGAGACTTTCTATGGCAATAGCGAAGGGTTATCTTTTTTCGGCCTGTCCGAGAGCGATTTTGTCCGTGATCAGCAGTCTGCGCAGGACTGGCTGGATGGACTGCTAGCAGTCTGGTCGGACGGTGAAAAGGAAAGCAATGAGATTGTCTCTCACTGGACGGAATCGTTCAAGACGCTCACCGCTTCTACAAGGGATGAGCTGACAGCGCTGAAGGAAACTGCTGATAAGAATGGTTACACCAGCGTCTCTCAAGGTCTGGCGACAGATATTCAGACGCTGGATCAGATGGACGCAGAGATTGAACGGCTACTGAAAAAGCGTCAGAACGGATTTTTCTCCGAGAAGGATAAAATCCGCCTGCAGGAACTCATCGATACCCGAGAGACCATTGAGGTGAAATATCACCTGACACCGGAAGAGACGGACGGGTTCTCTACCATCGCCCAGAAGGTGGAAGCGGAAGTTGCCCGCGCTCAGGCGCGCGGCAAAACGGATGCGGACGTGACCGTCTACGAAAACGCCGTGAAAGCCGCCGCCGAGGGCATGGCGGCCATCAACGCTCAGATCGACGAGCGCTACGACAAGGAATACGGCCTGATTCAGCTGATAGCTGATGAAACCGAGCGGCAGCAGGCGTTGGACGAGCTGAACGCCCGTTATAATGAGGAGCGAAAAGCTACCGCACAGGAATACGCCGAAACGCTCTCTTCCATCGTCATGCCCGTATGGAACCAACCGGAAATCCAGCAAGCCAGTCAGCAGATGGACGAGCTGTTTACCAAGCTGCGCGAATACAGCATGGCCGGTGAAAGTGAAAAGCCTGCGTTGCTGGCAGATCTGCAGGCGCTGTCGGCCAGCATGGACGAGGGATCGCTTACGGAATATCTCTCCCTGATGACGCAGCTCCAGTCTCTTTTGGACAGTGGCATGAGCGAAGCTGAAGTGCAGGCGCTGTTCCCGGACATTGACTTTTCCGCACAGCTGGATCAGTTTGCGGGCATTGTCAGTTATCTGGATCTCATCAAGACCGACCTGCCCGGCCTGTACAGCATGTTTGGAGAATCGTTGCCCGAAGAGGTTCTCAAAATCGCCACCGATCTCGACATGACCGGCGCACAGGCACGATGGGATGAGTTTGCTGCCAATCCCGGAGCGATCACAACCGAAGCCATCATCACCGGGCTGTCCACAGAAAATCAGCAGGTCAAGGTGGATGCGTTCATTTCCTCTTATACGGAAATCCCGGAAGGCGCAAGCACTGCCTCTCTTACACCAAAGGGACTGGTTGCCTACGTTGAAAAGTACGCCGAAGTCACAGGCGGCGCAGACGTATCCGGGCTGACACCCGAAATCGCGGAATGTCTGGTGGCTGGCTATAAGGAGCTGGCCTCCGGGGCGGATGTGTCTCTGCTGAAGCCGAATGAGATCGTCGCCTATGTTTCCCAATACGCTGAACAGCAGGATGTGGATATTTCCGATCTTTCACCCGAAGGACTCACGGCTTTCGTCATGGCGTATGAGGAGGCGACAGGCGGCGCACTGACCACGGCGCTGTCTCCGGACGACGTAACGGCGATGGTGGCGAAATACCTGCAGGCGGAAAACATCGACCTCTCTGCGCTCACGCCGGATCAGATCGAAGCCATCGTCACGTGCTATGCTGAAGCAACGGGCTGTGATAAATCCCAGCTGCTTCCCTCCCTGACGGCCTATATCACGGAATACAAAGAAGCAGAGGGCGTAAGCGTCCCAAAGCCAAAAACGCAGGTCATCATTACCGGCTATGATTATCTGGCTTATCGCCAGCTTCAGAATAATCCTGACCTAACGCTGGAATTGCCTGTGCGTCTGGGTGAATTACCGGACGGTGAGCTGGATCGCCTGATGGCAGATGGAAAGGTGAAATTCTGGAAGGACGGCGTGGAGGTGCCCATTGAGGCTGTGCCAGATAGAACCATTGACGCAAGCACCGTGGCCAGCCTCGATCAGGACGGCACACTGCACATCCTGATTACGCCCGAAATTACCGGCAGCAAGGAAGCTATAGACGCGCTTTCGCCGGTGGTAGATGAAACGGACAAGTTGGGCGTGACCATGGCAGGAATGTGGGCAGGAATTCGCCCTGCTACGACCATGGACAAGATCGACAGCGCACTGGGCCGCATTCAGTCCTATCAGGAAACACTGGATTATAACGCATGGGACAAATTCTGGGCTTCTGTATTTGGTGCCAGCACAAACCTTGGCGCTTTGGATCAGAGCATGAAGTCGGACTTCAATCCTGAAATCGTAGCCGAAATGTCATCTTACGTTGCCGAGGTGGTCAGCGCCATTCATCAGGGCGTGCAGGTGCCAGAAGAGGATCTGAACAATCTGCAGACTATTCTTGATTTCCTGAACGGACTGGACACGACAGGCACCGGCGCGCACATCCGCGAGGGCATCGCACAGGGCATGACGGAAGCGGGCTTCGACAGCGACGCGGAAACGGTCGCGTCCAATCTCGAAACCGCCCTGAACACAGCGCTGCAAATTGAATCGCCTTCCAAACGTGTCAAGCCCACCGGCGAGTATGTCGCGGCGGGCGTAGGCGAAGGCATGAGCAGCTATGACTTCTCCGCTGATGCACAGGGTATGGCTTCCAATATTGACTCCACCTTACAGACCTCGATGATGGGCGAAAGCCTGAAAAACGCCGGTACGGCTGCGGCGCAGGGCTTGAGCAGCGCAATGGCTGCTTATCCCATGGCGGATACAGGGCGTTCTCTTGCCACGAATGTCCGTTCCGCAGTTCAGTCCAGCCTGAACAGAAATACGCTCCGTTCCGCAGGCGTAAACGTCATGGCCGGTCTGAGAGTTGGTATCCTTGCCGGGCGCTCCGGCGTGATCTCCGCCATGCGCTCCGCCGCCCGCGAAGCTGTAAACGCCGCGAAGAAAGAGCTCAAGATCAAGAGTCCTTCGCAGGTATTTCGTGATGAGGTCGGCACAATGGTTATGCGCGGTTTCGGTGCTGGCGTGCTGAAGGAAAGCAGGGAGCAGGCCAGAGTTATTCGCAATGCATCCCGTTTTCTGACCGGCGAAGCGCGGGAAGGTTCCATCGTTACCAACAGCAGCGATAACCGCAAAACCTATAACAACAACGTGTCCTCCACCATTCAGGTACAGCAGATGGTAGTACGGGATGAACAGGACATCCGCTCTCTGGCGGTTGAAATTGCGACGCTGACCAGACGGCAGCAGCGCGGAAAGGGGCTGAGAATGGCATGAACGACTGGTTTATCTGGAAGGACAAAAGATGCACGGAATACGGAATTCATGTGCTGGAACAGCCGCCGATCACGATTCCGGCTGAACGAGCGACATTCACCAATATTCCCGGCAGACCGGGTAGCCTGACGCTGCTGGAAGGTGACGACGTTTATGACGATATGATTCTGACCGCACAGTGCATGATCTCCGATCCCAGCCGCATTTCTGAAATTGCCGCTTACCTGAAGGGCAGCAGCACAGTCACCTTTGCCAACCGGCAGGGTGGTTTTTACTATGCGAGAATCGTGAATCAAATCCCATTCGAGAAGATTTTGCGTGGCAATCCTTATCGGTCATTCGCCGTGAACTTTCGTTGTAAGCCCTTCTGGTATCAGGAGAATGTGCAGCCTATCACGCTCACGACTTCCGGCACGTTCATCACCAACCCCGGCAGTGTGTACGCGGAACCAGTCATCACGGTATACGGCTCCGGAGAGATCACCCTCATGGTAGGCATGAGCATTGTGGAGTTGGATGGCATCACGGATAGCATCACGCTGGACACGCCGCTCATGGAAGCCTACAGCGGTGCAACCGGCATGAACGGCAATATGAGCAGGGATTTTCCGACGCTGCTGCCGGGCAAGAACGCCATCAGCTGGACAGGCAACGTGACGAAGGTGGTCATTCAGCCGAATTGGAGGTATCTATAATCTAATCTTGCTGGTTGCTGTTTTTACGTTGGCATGCTATAATTTGCTCGACAAATGAATGAATCTTATGGAAACCACGAAACGAAGCACGAGCGAACAGCCCGGGCAAGAGCGAGTGAATCACTGCGTTTCGTACCTGAGGAAGGGATCAGAACGATGAGCCATGACCTGGTAAGGCTGTATCAGGAAATTCAGAGAGAGCCTGCGTTGGCGATTGACGTTCCAAAGGATTTAGGGAAAGGGCGCATAACGCGTCTTGATACCAATAATTTTTCTCTGTCTTCATGGAATATGGAGTTTAATAGGGATACCTACGTCGAGGGAAATGTTGCAAAAGATATGCGTCTCCTGTTCTGCTGCGGCGAGGGCGTGGAATGGGTCACGAGCCGCGGAGTGATGAACTTGGATCCCAACGAAGCCTGCTTCTGCCTCTCGGACGGTTCCCCGGAGAAGATGTGCTATCAGGGGAATACCCCGTTTTCTTTTCTGTCGGTTTCCATGCCGACAGATCGGTTTGTCAGCGTCATCGATGAGTATCTGCCTGAGCCAGAGCGCATGATGGCTCTTTTGCCCGGAAAGCGTTTTTCCATTTCCGGGGCGATTCAGAAAAACCTTTGCGAAGTCGGTACACTTGAATGCGTAGACAGTGGTTTTGCGAGAATGCGGCTGGACGCACGGATGCTGGAAAGCCTGTCCCTCTGCCTGCAGGCCGCACTGTGCGAGCCGGCTAAAAGGAGAAAACTGCACCAGGATGACGTGACGGCTATTCGCACACTCGGAAGGAGAATCGAAGAAGCGCCGGCAGATATTCCGGATACCGCTGCGCTGGCGTGCGAATACTGCATGAGCGTTTCAAAGCTCACGCGAAGCTTTCGACAGGTTTACGGCGTGCCGCTTCACGCCTATGTGATTGCATCGCGCCTTCAAAAGGGTGCGGAACTCCTGACACATGACGGAATCTCTGTTCAGGAAATCGCTGAAACGGTTGGCTATGCGAAGTCGAGCCAGTTCTCTGCTGATTTTCGGAAGCGGTTCGGCGTGCTGCCCGGAGAATACAGGCGGCGTCTCTGATAGATATTTTGCCCGTTTTTGGGCGTATTCAGACCGTTTTTCGGGTTACATTCCTCTAACCGCTATGCTACACTGATTGCATCACATAAGCAGGAGGATGTTATCCGTGAAAAAAATAATTTGCATGATCCTGACAGTTGCAATGCTGCTGACCATAACTGCTGTGGCGGAAAGCGGCTTTGCGGGCGGAAACGGAACCAAGGAAGATCCCTGGCAAATTGCCACTGCGGAGCAGCTGAACCTCATTCGGGAAGACCTGACCGCCCACTATGTTCTCATTGCCGATGTCGATCTGTCCGGCTATGAAAACTGGGAACCCATCGGCGCATTCCAGTCTTTGTCCGACGCGCCAGAGGATGCGGAGGTTCCACATCCCGATTATGCCTTCACGGGCACGTTTGACGGAGCGGGACACACCATCACCAACCTGACGGTTTCCGCCTCGGCGCCCATGGGCGCGGGCTTGTTTGGCTGTGCATCCGGAACCGAAAACGGCGAGGCTTATATCGGCAATTTTACCCTTGAAAACATCAATGTGTCCGGCTTTTATCTCGTCGGCGGCGCAGTCGGACTTCAGTTCACGAATTGCAAGGTCTCTGATATTGCGCTGAAGGGCGAAAACAGGCTGAGCGGTTCTCAGGGAATCGGCGGCATCGTCGGAACGGGATTTGATCTGATTTCTAATTGCACGGCCACCGCCGACATTACCGTCGTCGGAGACGGCGGGGCGGGCGCAGGCCTCATTGCAGGTGGCACAACGATGAGTTCGCTTGAAAACTGCGAGGCTGTCGGCGGGAGCATCATTGCCGAGGGAAACGGCGTGTGGGGCATCGGCGCAGTCTGCGGCGCTCCCTGGGGCGCGCCTGAGATCAGCGGATGCAAGGCAAGCGGAACCGCTATCACTGTATCCGGCGAGGGAAACCGTCTGGTAGGCGGTCTGGCGGGCTTTGGCGGCACATATGATCCTTCTGTGCCCGCTCAGATTTCTGGTTGCACAGTGGAAAACATTCAGATCACCGTTTCCGCCACGACGACGGCTGTCGGCGGCCTGATCGGCGGCGGCAAGGAAATGACGGAGGGAAGCGATATGACGTCCTCCTTCGAAATCAGTGGCTGCTCTGTTTCCGGCAGCATCGTGGGCGGCGGCGAGTATACAGACGCAGTGGTTGGCGATCCTGCCAGCGCAGTTTCCGTGGACTGCCAGAGCGACATAAGCATTGCGCAGACGTTGTCCGACGCAGCGTGAATGGCAGAGTAATAATCTGAAGAGAATCTGTCAAACCTCATGGTTTGCCTCATTGAGCGTCCGCCTTTGGGTCGGGCGCTTTTTGTATGCGCTGAACCAAGGACAACGGGCATGACCATTATGAATCTGGACGGGAAACGTGACGAAGGCGGTCATTTAGCCGAATTGGCGGTATTTATAGGAAATGCGCTTGTTCGTATTCGACTGCGGTGGTATAATCAGAGCGAAAAATCGAAATTTATCGCACAAGACGAGTTGCTTCTGCCTACTTGACAGAAGCAACTCATTGCGCTATAATTACGCCGTAATCAATTACAACGTAATTATAGAAAGCGAGGCGAATATATGGCGCTTAGAGATCATTCCTTAGATGACAGAATCACCGACGCCGCACGGGAGGAGTTTTCGGAGAAAGGGAATATGGGTGCTTCACTCCGAAAGATTGCCGAAAAAGCCGGAGTCACCGTTGGTGCAATCCAAACCCGCTATAAATCAAAGGACGAGCTGTTTGTAAGCCTGCTGAAACCGTTTCTGGACGATATTGAAGCCCTGTTTCAAAACATCAAGGCGGATTATTACACAGATTTGAGTGCGGATTTACTTTCTCCGCTCAAAAGCTCAATGCAGCACGAATCTTCTGCAATCCTCCATCTGATTTTTGATCACTACGAAGAAGCAAGATTGCTTCTGTGCCGCAGCGCAGGGAGCAGTCTGGAACACTATTTCGACGGGATCGTACAGAGAAAAGTGGAAGAAAGCATTTCTTTCTTTCACAAAGCGGACTGCGGCGGGATAGATGAGCAGCTGCTGGGACTGCTCATCTCCATTCAGTTTGACAGCTACCGCAGGATCGTGGCGGAGTGTTCTGACTGCAAGACCGCCGAGAAGTATATGGACACGCTGATGACCTACCACTTCGGCGGCTGGACGGCATTTTTTGATTCTTATATCAAATCGAAGGAGGATTTGCAGGATGAAATATAACGGTTTTTACTTCTGGATGTTCAAGAGCCCCATGAAAAAGGTTCTGGCAGAAAAATACGATAAGAAATACGCCGCCGAAATCATGAAAAAGAGCAAGGCGGTCTATCGGAAGCTGGTAGAACAGGCGGATGACATTGGTGATGATAATCCCATGGCGTACAATGAACTGTTTGCGCTTGCCTTTGTTGCGCCGTATGTTGCCAGCGATAAGAAAATCCCGCCGGAAACCGTGCAGGAGATGATGCGGCGTTCCCTGTACCATGTCAAGTGGTATTTTTCAATGACCGACCTGAACACGGACAAAGGCAAAGCAGAGAATAAAAAGAGCGTTGTGAAGTATGCCAAGTGGTACACGCCGGAAAAAGAGAAGCAGTACCCGACCTCGTTCAAGGTGGACTTTGTCGGTCAGCCGTATGAGGGCGCCTGTTACTATCGCATCACTCGCTGCCCCATTTGTATTTACACGGAAAAACTGGGCGTACCGGAGCTGATGCCGCTGTTCTGCGAATTGGACGAGGTGATGATCACGCTCCAGCACGGTGTGCTGCATCGCAAGCAGACGCTTGCAAACGGCGGCGAATATTGCGACTATTTCATCACGGGGAATAAAGAGTGACATTGGAGATACTTGCACAACTTCCAGTTTATCCCATTTAGCGCTCGCCTTCGGGCTGGACGCTTTTTGTATGCCCTGAAAGAGGTGGTTTTCCCTGATCTGTGTATATCCTGCAAACTGCACCGACTTTTCGGGTAATGGCCTCGGCGTGGTCACGCCCATGAGCTGCATCGTGAGCGAAACGTTGAACAGCGAGTGGGAACTGACGCTGGTGCATGACATTGACGAGCGCGGCAAATGGACGCGGCTTTCGGAGGGCTGCATTCTTCGCGCGCCTGTGCCTGCAGCCATGACTCCCCGCGTCGATCTGGTCACCCAGCAATACCAGACCAGCACCTACGATGTGCAGATCTATAAGATCACCACGAAAAGCGGGCCGCTGCACCTGCGCTCCGGAACGGGCACGAATTACAAGATTCTTGGCAAGTACAAAAAGGGCCGCGAGGTCATCGTGCTGAACAAAACCACGTCCAGCTGGTATGAGGTGACCGCTCCGGACGGCAAGCATGGCTATATGGCCAGTCAGTATCTGACTTTTCAGCGCACAGAAACGCAGACGGTGCAGACCAATGTGGGTTTCCGCAATCAGGTCATCGAAGCCCGACAGCTGCGGGATCAGCCCTTTCGGATTTACCGCGTTGTGCCGGAGCTGGACAAGGTCACGGTCTATGCCCGCCACATTTTTTATGATCTGCTCGACAACATGGTAAAGTCCCTGAAGCCCTCGCCCTCTGCGGTGGGGGCTTCCGTCGTACAGAGCTTATCGCGAGCCTGCCTGTCCGCACATGATTTTTCGTTTTATTCCGATCTGACTTCAACTGCGGAGGATGTGGAATGGGAAAACGTCAATCCCGTGGAAGCCATGCTGGGTGAAAACGGTCTGGTCAACAAGTACGGCGCGGAACTGGCCCGCGACTGGTACGATGTGTTTCTGGTGAAGCGCGTGGGCAACGATACCGACGTATCTATCCGGGAAGGGAAGAACCTGATCGGTATATCTTACGACGTAGACGAAACGGACGTGGTTACCCGCATCATGCCCACCGGCGAAGATGCAGACGGGAACATCCTGTATCTGCCGGAACTCTATATCGACAGCCCAAACCTCAATGCCTATACCCACCCGAAATGGATTCATCTGCCGGTATCGGAAGCCAGGGAGGTCACAGACGGCGATGAGCCGAAAAGCAAGGCGCAGTGCTATGCCGAAATGCGTAAGGCAGCGCAGGCTGAGTTTGACGCGGGCTGTGACCTTCCAACTGTCACCCTGAAGGTGGATTTCGTGAATTGCTCGGATGCCGAAGAATATAAGCAGTATGTCGCGCTCACGGATATTTTTCTCGGCGACAGCGTGCGCGTCGTAGCTCGGCGCATTGGCGTGGAAATTTCCATGCGCATGACGCAATATACCTACGATTGCCTGACCAGAAAGTATACTTCTGTGACACTCGGCACGGCGGCGGATACGCTGGAAGGCAGTATGATCTCCTCTCGCCAACTCCCGTCCGGCGTGATTTCCGGCAGCAAGCTGGCGCTCAATTCCGTGGGCAGCGGCCAATTGCAATCCGGCTCGGTGGGCAGCCTGCAGGTGAAGATGGCGGCGATTCAGACCGCACACATTCAGAACGCGGCCATCACGAAGGCAAAAATCGCTGAAGCGACCATAGGCGAACTGAACGCCACGGCCATTACGGCGATCTCCGCAAAGATACAGGAACTGGCCGCGAAGAACATCACTACGGACGAGCTCTATGCCGCTCTGGCCACCATTGCCGTGGCACAGATCACCGCCGCCAATATTGAAAAGGCCAATATCAACTGGGCGGACATCGGCGAACTGGCCGCACAGATCGCGACCATCGCGCAGGCGCAGATCACCACCGCCAATATCAACAATGCCAATATCGACTGGGCCAGCATTGCCAACCTGAATGCCGAGATCGCAAAAATCGCAAAGGCGCAAATCACAGCAGCCAACATCGAAAGCGCCGCCATTGACTGGGCGGCCATCAAAGACCTGAATGCTGTCGTGGCGAAAATCGCGCTGGCGCAGTTGACCACGGCCAACATCAACAATGCGGAAATTGACTGGGCAAGTATCACACAGCTACAGGCGGATATCGCAAAGCTGGTCAATGCCAGCATTCAGACCGCCGATATCGACTGGGCGCAGATCAAAGACCTGACCGCAGGCACAGCGATTATCGAAAAGGGCGTGAACGGCAAGCTGTATGTGGCCGACCTCGCTGTCACGGAGGCGAATATGGCCAGCCTTACCGTGGGCGAGCTCATCGTCAAGGGCGCAGGCGGCTGCTTTTACGCGCTGTCCATTGCCGAGGATGGAACGGTGACTACCGAGAAAAAGAGCGTCGGTGACGCGGACGTCAGCGACAATTCCATTTCCGGTGGCAAGCTCATTGAGAAAACCATTACCGCCCGCGAACTCAATGTCGCTTCCATCTTTGCTGATGAGGCGCTGGTAGGCGCGATCACCGCGGCCAACATTGATGTGTCCAGCCTGTTCGCTGCTGAAGCGTTTATTGCCCAGCTGAACACTGTGGACATTTCGGGTAACGAATCTCTGCGGCTGGTGGTAGACGCGGCGAAGGACGAAGCGCTGGATGCTACAGGCGAGGCCGTTGCCCAGATTGCCATGACGGCAGAGCAGATTCGAAGCGAAGTGAAGCGGGATTACGCCACCAGCGATCAAATGTCGCAGGTTACAGAAACCCTGTCCACTCTCGCCGAGCAGTCCGAAAACAACTTCACCTGGACGGTCACCAAGGTCAACGAGATCATCGAGGACGCTGCAGCCAGCGACAGCCTGACGCGGGAGCAGCTGAACCTGATCCACACCTATATGCGATTCGGCGAGGATGGATTAACGATTGGCAAGGCGGGCAACCCGCTGACCTTCCGTGTGGTCAACGACCGGCTGGCGTTTTATATGAACGATACCGAGGTGGCCTACCTCAGCGACAACAAATTGTACGTCACGCAGGCGGAGATTCTCGCGAGGCTGCAGATCGGCAAATTCGCCTACGAGCCGC
>ULVD01099139.1_pt1 | contig 14641 bp, 14 predicted proteins | sample 1959101 | NCBI WGS metagenome assembly ULVD01 (sample SAMEA4835777, study PRJEB28245) | human gut metagenome | biome: gut microbiome; material: fecal sample | place: Denmark | collected 2008
ATACACGACACATTTTTGCAACGATAAATTTGATTTGTCTGACAACAATTTTGTTTTAATAAGGGACCTGAAAACTTGTATTGAATTTGAGTTTTTTCAAAAATTGTCAAATACCAAAAATTGCTGGCTATGCGTCGTGGCACACCCTTTTGTTTGAGCGTTACATATGCTTGAAATTTGATTGTTTTCATCAATCCACCGTCACAAAAAATCTTATTGTTATAGTTTTTCCTGGACTGAGGTCATCAAGCTTGAAGCCTGTTTGTGGGTCGTAGTTTGGATATTTTGTACCATCGATTTCAACACTGCCTTTTTCAAACGTGGTGCCCGCCGGAATTGGATCATAAAATTGCACATCGGTATTTAAAATATTTCCAAGATTTTTTACATCGTTTTGAAACATGAGTCTGTCGCCCGAAATTACCGCAGATTTATTAGACGTTTTTGCAATCGTTACTTCTTCTTTTTCAATTGCGATGGACACTTCGTCAGTATGCTCGGTCAAGTTGACGCCCTCTACGATGTATTCTATGTTGGATCTTACCTTGACCAAAGTCGTTGTGGGCGCATCATCGACCACCAATGTATAAGTCACTGTTGCAGATGTATTTGGTTGCAATGGTTGTGGCAAAGTAAAGCCAGTTATATCAAAAGTGGGTTGCAGTATGTTGTCAACCATGATTGTCCCCTGTTTAAACGTAGCCCCTGGCGTTATGCTGTCACTGATTGTAATATTAGTTATTGGAAATTGACTGTTATTTGTCAGTGTCAACGTTATTGTCAATTCATCCTTTGGAAAACCATAATCCTTATCTGCTGTTTTTTCTTTCAAAAACGATGTGGTCATATTTTCAGTTGTCAAAACATTACTTTGTGTTGTGTAATTTTTTTGAAGTCCGTCTGGTGTTGTATACTTTGAAGTCAAACTTGACTGGTTGGTTATTTTTGCCATAATTTCTCCTTTGATTGTTTTCTATATCAATATATGCAAATATGTTCAAATGTGAAACTTGAAAAATATCCAAAACAATTCATTTTTTTTTGATTTGGTGTTTTATAATTTGCAAATTTGAGCATAATTTTTTTATGAAAAAAAATAAAGTAATAATTGTTGGTGGTGGTGTAAGCGGTCTTAGTTTGGGTATATTTTGTCAAAAGTATGGTTTTGAAACTGTAATAATTGAAAAAAACAATATTGCAGGTGGAAACTTAACAGGCTGGCGAAGAAACGGTTGCTATATAGACAATTGCATACATTGGTTGAATGGTTCGAAATCAAAAACTCCAACAAACCAACTTTTCAAACAGATTGGTGCACTTGATGACGATACGCAATTCCATCAAAGTGAGTTTTTTTATGTAAGTGAACATGACGGCAAAAAGGTTGGTCTTGGCCTTGATTTGGAAAAAACCAAACAAAATATGATTGATTGTTGCCCGCAAGACAAAAAACAAATAGAAAAATTTGTCAAGGCAACAAAAATCTGTATAGAGCTTTCAAAAACAACAAATCGTTTTTCAAAATTTTTTCAATGTGCAAAATTGTTTTGCCTTTATGGGAAAAAGACACTTGAAGAAATTGCTCAAAAGTGCACTACTCCCCTTTTCAAAAATGTACTTACTGATTATATTTTGGGTGAATATTCGATTTATGTTTTGCTTTTGGCTTACAGTTCTTTTGCAAATGGTGACGGAAAGGTTTTGAAAAATGGTTCACTTGACATGGCGACAAAAATAGCAAAATATTATCAAAAACTTGGTGGAAAAATTTTGCTTGGTAAAACTGTTGAAAAAATACAGGAAGAAGGAAAAAAAACAAAAGTTGTTTGCGGTGACGAAAGTTTTGAAAGTGACGTTGTTGTTTTTGCTTGCGATGCAAAGGTCACGTTCGAAAAGATTTTGAATACAAAAATGCCAAAAAGATTGCAAAAAATGTATGACCACCGAACGAGTTATCCAATTATCAGCAGTTTTCACGTTGCATTTGACGTTGCTTTGCCAAAAGTAGATATCCCCGATTCATTTGTTTTTGATTGCCCAAAAACAAAAATTGCAAACACTGTTTATGATCGAATTATGATACGCAATTATGATTATGGCAACAATTACGCACCAGATGGCCATTGTGTTTTGCAAATATTTTTGCTTACACGTGAATATGATTATGATTATTTTGCAAAACTTACAAAACAAGAATATGTCAAACAAAAAGAAGAAATCAGCAAACAACTTTTGAAAATCGTCACGCAAAAGTTTGACTTTTTGCAAGACAAAATCACCATTTTGGACTGTTGGACACCACTGACTTATACAAGATATTTTGATGCTTACAAAGGAAGTTATATGAGTTTTGGAATAACAAAAAAGGTTTGTTTTTCAAGACAAACCTTCAAAATTCAACCATTCCAAAATGTTTTTTTTGCAACTCAATGGCAAACAATGTTTGGCGGACTTCCAAACGCTGCAAGACAAGGCAAAAAATGTGCCGACCTGCTTGACGAACTTTATGACTGAACTTTTTGATTATCTTGTGCGTTTGTTTTATGAACAAATATTTTGTCTTCAAAACAAAGCACCCAGATTGAAAAACCAAGCAAGAATTGTGCTGGATAATATGTTGCAAGACAAACTATGTCAGACCACAAACCGACATTGCCAAAAACATGAAGCAAAAGCATGAAATCGGAAACAAAAAACAACACGCTTCCAATTGCCAAAACAAGTGAAGTCAAAGTTTTTTGTTTGATTGCAAGGTATATTGCCTTGCCAACCATCAATGAAATTATTGCACCATAAAATACGCAAACAAGTTTCATCAAAATTGATTCAAAACCAAATATTGGGCACAATAACATAAACAAAACCGATGGTACAAAAATTGCTGCTGCAATCACAAAATCCCAAATATAAATTTTTTGCAAAAATATATATGCAACAAAGTAAAACACATGACCGATTGCAAACAAAGCTGCGCCACAAATAAAGTGAATATTGAGTATAATGTCCCCAAGCATAGCAAAAAACAAACCAACGCACAACAAAATAGCAAACATTTTTTTGTTTTTATCAAACCATTTTGATTTTAACGCAACTATCAAATTTATAACACCAACAAGCAAAAACAAAAAACTTGTTGTCCCCTTCAAAGCCAAGCCACCCAAAAGCATGTAACTCAAATCGCCTGCAATGATAAGTGCAAGCAAACCGACATTGAGTGCCATTGATACTTTCTTCATATTTATTCTCCTGTGATTATTTTAACCAAAAAACTTAAATTTTGTCAAATAATGTATAAATAAATGAAAAAAAACACCTTTTGATTTCAAAAAGTGTTTTTATTTTGTAAATTTTTCAAATTACATTTCTTTGTCTGGTTGCTTTTGTGCAGATTCAATCACTTTGTTTACGTTGGATTTTACAAAAGTATCAAGTGCTACCTTGCAGTCCAAAAGTTTGTTGAAATTTTCTTGCGAAGGATCTTGTTCGTATCTTTCAATCAATTTGTCAAGCATATTTAAAAGTGTTTTCTTTGTGTTGATAATATCCTTTTTTGTACTTTTGTTTACCTTGTAAACTCTGCTTGAATCATTAAAAATATAATCAAATAATACTTCGGTGTATTCATTGGCTTGAGCTTCGTCAACTTTTTTGATAAATTCCCTCGTTATTCCCAATTCTTTCAAAACTTTTTTTCTAACACTATATTTTTCTTTTTCCATATTTATCTCCTTTTTTTTGATTATATCACATAAAAAAAAGTTGTCAAGATTTATCAAAAAAAAATTCAATCAAAATAAAATTTTCAAACATTCTTAAAATTGACAAGATATCAAAGTTGTATAATATACAAATTTTTGCGAACACTAAAGTCAAGGAGGAAAAATGAAAGCAGTAAAAATTACAAATTTGGTAGCATTTATTCTGCTTGTTATAGGTGGACTTAACTGGCTTTTGATTGGAGTTTTTGACTTCAATCTTGTTACAGCAATTACAGGTGGAGTTGTTGCACTTTACAGAACAATTTACTCTTTGGTCGGCTTAAGTACTCTGTGGCTCATTATTTCAAGCATATGGACCAAACACATTGGCTTTCCAGTCAATGAAGAACCAATAGTAAGATAATGTTGAAAAAATGCACTCTTCATCGAGTGCATTTTTTAACTTTCAAAATTTTTGTTTGATTTTATGTTAAGTTTAGTCTTTGACTGGATGTTTTCATCATAAAAATCTTCTTCAGCCGCCATTTGATTTAGATAATCAAGTTCAAGCAATGCTTGGTTTGCATCATCATAACAAGTGAATCCATAATATTGTTGCTCATCAAAGTATTCTTTTGTAAGGTCGCTGAAAATTACATCCTTCAACTGTTTCATATATTTGTTTTTTACATACAAGTCTTTTGGCAAATATTTTTGCAGTGAAATATCTTGCATTTCGACTACATTGATTTCACGTGTCAAAGGAACTATATTTCCATAATTTTTGAAACTGAGACATTGTGCATAGAACACATATTCAAGCATTTCAGGGTCATTGGTGGAAGGAATATTGAGTCCAACACATTGAGCAAAAACATCTTTGACACTTTCAATTGTGTTTACAACTGTATCAAAATATATGTTCCAAAAATCATAAAAGTATCTTGCATTTGGAATTGTATAACCGAAAAATACATTGCTTGCATACATAGTAAATGAATTTAAAATTGCTTTTTTGACGTCCATTCCATTATGAAACAAGTCCATATTGTCCAAAAGATCAGTAACAACTTTGATTTGGAACATATTCAAATGTTGCTTGTTTATGTTAAAAAAGTCATTTTGATACAAAGCATTTCCCTTGCTTAAGATCGAATATTTGGTGTTGAATATTAAATCTATACCTTCCAAATATTTGCAGGCATTTGATCGCACCTGTGCATCCTTTTCAATTTTTGAAAGTTTTTGGTCGCAAGCATTCTCAAAAAGACTGTCAAATACTTTGTAGTCATTTTCAAAATATGCTTTGATGACTTTTGTTCCAACAATCATTCTTAATTGATTGAGTATTTTTTGTTCTTGAATATAAGCCGTTGGAACGACTGAGCCATAATATTCACTTATTGTACTCAAAGACAAGTATTCGGTGATTGCTTCTGTATAAACACTGTTATTGGTCAAGTATGCAAAATAGTTCTTTTGATCATCAATATTTTGAATAAGATAAGACAAGAAACCCGTACTCATGGCACTTGATTCAAAATTTGATTTGTTTTTGAATGTTTCACGAGTTGATGAAAGACAGTGTGTAAGCTCGTGAACAATAGTTGAAAAGTATTTATGTTTGCTTAAGTTAACTTTTGCAATCTGAATTTCATTTATTTCGGAATAATAACATCCCAGCGCATTTTCCAACTCTTTTTGAAACCCAACATGTACCCTTTGCATACTTTCATCAAGTCTTTGTTTGAGTTGCCACATATCAACGCCATACTTGGAAATGCTTTTGAAATGAAACTTCAAAATTTCTTTCAATTCTTTCTTTTGCTTGGCATCAAAAATATCAAGTTTTGATACGAAACCATTGATTTCAGTATCAAAATTTGGCATAGTATTCAAGTGTGTTTTGTTGGAATATTTTTTCATTTTCTATCCTTTAAAACAATCAATCGCTCATTTTATTTTCAATCGTTTTTTATTTTAAAAATCATACCTTTTATCAGTTCCAAGTCACTTTGATCTTTGATTGTTTTTGCCAAAACATTCAAAATCTGAAGTTGACTGTTTTGGGATTTGATTTTTTCATTTTGTTTGGCAAGTTCACTGATTGGCTGTCCACACAAATAACAATAATTTGAATTTGAAGGGATCGCCTTGTGGCAAGATGGGCAAATTATAAATTTTTTTTCCATAATTATTCCGTCCTCTCGTGTTCATTTGTTTTTGTACTGCTCAATGCTTTTTCGACAGACTCCAAGCACATATCAACAAGAATATATTTTTTCTGACGGTTTTCGTATAATTTTTTTTCCAGATCAATGTTATTTTCGAAAATATTTATTCCTCCGTCAACTACTGAAAACTCATAGTCATCTTCAAGGTTAACCCAAAATACATCGTAAAATCTTGTGTGTGTTTCGGGTTTTTGCATTCTTGGCGTGCGAAGATATGTTGATTGTGGTGAAACATTGTATACTTCGCCAGCCGAAATTTTCCCAACAACGTTGCTGTTTGTACGGAAAATCAAATTGGCGTTGAGTTCACCGTTATCTTTGAGTGCCGAACGATTTGCTCCTTGGATGGTTGTTGCCTTACCCGTTTGATTTGTTTGTATTCCCATAATGCCGTATTTTTTTCTTGGACCCTTTTTGATTACATTGAGTCCCAAACTTACACCTTCGTCAATGTAGTGTAAGTTTGGCAATCTGAGTTCATCAACAATTTCTTGAAGAATATCACGACCAAGCTCTTTCATAATTTTGTGTTCTTGTGCTCCACGCATCAAGTACAATTGAATATCTTTTATATTCATTGCTTTTGCTATACGAAAATATGCTTTTATATCACAAACCAGTCTTTCTTTGCGTTTGTTTATTCCGTAATAATAAATTTTTCCATCACGAATATCTGCATTGCGAAGATACTTCATTTCCCATTCATTTCCCAAAAGGTCACCAGCAAAAATAACATGGGTTTGACCAAGTTTGCTGACCTTTGAAAGTTGATGCTGGATTATGTTTCGGGTCAAATTGTCGACTCTTCCGACTTGTGGGTTTGATTTGTCATAATAATTTGTTCCGCTGTAAAATATCAAATTGAAGCCTGCTTCATTTGGTTTGATGACAATATCCTGTTTTGTTACAGTTGCTGTCTTTTTGCTTGCACCCTGTTTTGTATAATCAAGTGCCCCTGCCACAGATGCAAGTTCAATGGTTTCATTGTGAGCAAGGTTTACTTTGCTTACCAAGTATTGTTCAAAAAGTTCGTGATCTTTTTTTCGAAAGTTTTCTTCGTAAAAAATTTCAAGCAATCTTTGTTCTTTTTGTGCGTTGGTTTTTATGTGATTTTTCTCAAGTTCTGCCATAAGATCAGATCTCCCTTTCGATTTGATTGAGTGTTTCGACAATGTTGTTTATCGAATTCTTCATCTGTTCGCTTTCCATTTTGGATTGCAAACTTGCTCTTAATTCTTGATCAGATGCAACTTTGTAAGTGGACAAATATCTTTTTGCAAACGAAGTATACTCGTCCGAAAGTTTTTTAAGTATAGGAAATTTTGTTATTTTTACTATATATTCAAATTCGGTTTCGCTTGTTTTGTTTGAATAGTATGGATTTTTTTGACAAGTGATATCATAAGCGATTGCGTTTGTATAACCATCATTGAAACCTTTGCTTGCGCTGTATTGGTTGTCGCCTTGGAATGATGGCAAAATTTCGATACGCACATTTTTGTTTTTGTAACCAGTTATTATGCCTTTTTTGTTTTTGACTGGCACTGAAATCGGTTTTATAAAAGTAAGTTCTGTATGTATGTGACCAGAAAAAATCATATCTGGAAAAACATTGTTATTTTTGCAAAGTTTTATGCACTTTTGTGCAAGTTCGTCAACGCTTTTTGCCATTGAGCCATGTGTTGCAAATGCTTTGAGCCCAAATTCTTCGTTGGTTGCAAATTTTATGTCAATCAATGCGTTGTAAGGAACATATGGTGCAATTTTTTTTGCGGATTCCTTTGCAGGACTTATGTTTGCAGGCTTTACTCTGTCACCAAATTCGCCATCATGATTTCCGCCAAGTACAAACAATATTTTATGTTTTATAAACTCAAGCAATTTTTCAGAACCGTCGATTGCTTGTGTTATGTTTGTTTTCGCATTGTATGGGTTGGTTTTTGACAATATGTTTGCATTGTCATACCAATCACCGCCTATAAAACTGTAAGCATTTGGTAAATTTTCCAAATAGTCGGCAATCATTTGAAATCTTTTCAAATTGAAGCCTTCACCAAACATATGCAAATCATACAAGGGTATAAGACAAAGATGTGAAAACTTTGACGTGATACTAATTGGCACTACCGCTTCGGTATCCAATGCATCAGAGCCCGCCCTTCTAAGTATTTCTTTCATACGATTTTGCTGACCCGCCAAAAAATTTGGGTCAAATTCAACTTTGATGTCACTTCTTAGGGAAGACACTTTTACATTTTTCGCCATAATTTTTATCTCCAAAAATATTGTACCCGAAACAAACTGTTTTGTCAATATCGAAATTTTAAAATTTGTTTTTTAATTTGATAACAAACACGCCGTCATAAGCATTTTATTTGCAAAACAAAAAAAATGTCAAATCCTTTTTTTCGACAAAAAAAACTTTTTTTATTTTTTGTCTTGAAACATATCAAATTATGTGTTATAATAAAAATATGAAGAAAAAAAATAAAGCGATGATGGAAGAACTTTCCCAAGATGAATTGGCACTTAGAAAAAAAGAAAAAAGAAATAATATAATCAGCGCAGTGATTAACTGGCTGATGATTGGCACTTTGGTGCTTGGTCCAACAGTTTTGACAAAAAGCCGTCCTGCGGCAAAAAAAGTTGACAAAAATCTTGATTTGATTGAAGAAATTGCACCTTCAAACAACATTAACATGGACTATTCAAACTTGACACGTATTCACCCTGTGTGGAATTGTCTGTCAAATCACCTTTATGCAAACCATATTATTCCATTTTGGGCAAAAAAGATTGATGTCAATGTTGCTCTTGACCTTTCAAGTGAACAAAAACGTGCACTTCAACATTCAGTTGACCTTTTGAATGAACTCAACGAAAAAACATACACAAACGTTCCAACCATTGTTTTAAACTATGGCGAAGATTCGTTGTCAAAGTTCAATGTTGTTGACATAAATATAACCGAAGAAACCGACCAAGACGTACCTTATGAAGGTATTTGTTCATCAAAAACTTATCCAACCTTAAATGGTGTAAACTCATTGTTTTCAAACATAAAGGTGATAAGTGCAGTAATAAACGACACCAAAAATCCAACTCGCCTTTCCACGGTTATAACACACGAACTTTTGCATGCAATTTATGGGTTTGAAGACAATTACACACACTCAAATGATACTGAAACTATTATGAATACAGAAGACTACAAAGAACAAGACTTTCTGTCACCAAATGATTTGTATATCATAAACGCAATTTGTTGGAACAAGCAACTTTCAAGCGAACAAATCAAAAATGTTGAAAAATATTACAAATATTTTGAAGACAGATATGAAAAAACAGACCATAAACCAGTAAAAAGCCTTATGGATGGGCAGTCAACTGACCTAACAATGTAAAACTGACGTAAAAAAAGAGCAGTTTGCTTCTCTTTCGGGCAAGCAAAACTGTTCTTTTTTTTTGTATTATGCAGTGTAACCGTTTTTCAAGTCGGCTGTAAATCTTTCAAGTTCGTTATTTGCAGTCGTAATCATTTTTTGATAATTTTGTTCAAATTTATCTGTAAAATTTTTGAGTTCTTGCGTTGCATTTGTACTCATTTTGTCAAGATAATCAGAAACGTTCACTCCAGCATTTTGAATTGCCGAAAGTACATTGTTATAAGCATTTGTAACCGCTTCTTTTGCATTGTCAAGTTGAGTGTTTGCAACAGTGTATTGGCTTTCAAGTTTTTGTTGAGCGTTGTCAAGTGCCGATTTGTAATTTGCCAATATTTGTGTCATTGCAGCAGTTACATCGCCTTCCGGAAGTGACGCAACATAATTGCGATAGTTAAGATAGTCTGCTTTCGCATCATTGACTGTTTTCAAAGCAACTTGATAAATACTTGTTTGGTCCAGAAGCAAAGTTTTTCTTGTTGATTCAATGGTTTCGATTGCTCCTTTGTAACCTGTTTCTGCCACTTCAATGGCTGCTTTTTGAATTGGACCAACTTGAGATTTAAGGTAATCAAATTTTGCAAGTTCAAAAGCATATTCTTTTGCCTTGTAATAAGCTTCTTTGAGTTGCTGTGAATAAAGTTCAGCTGTTTCTTTTCTTGAAAGCTGAATTTGATCAATCAATTCTTTGTTGCTCATAGCCTTGACTTTTGCTTCTTCAAGATAAGGAGCACATTCTGCAACCAATTTTTGCAAATATTCTTTTGAAAGAGCATCAGTTTTGTTCAACGTTGCTTGAATGTTGTTTTCTGTCAAGTAAGTATCAATTTTGTCTGTTATTTTTTTGAAAGTTTTGTCTGATTCACGTTTGTTGCCCGAAAACGAAACTTGTATTTGGTTTTCATTTGCCTTCACGTTTCCTGTAACCAAGTATCCAGTTTCTTTTGAAACGCTGATAAAGATTTCAACCGCTTCATCGGCAGTTTTGCCAACAAATACTTGTCCGTTTATTATGACATTTCCTTCTTCGTTGAGTGCATTTACACTTAAAACCTTGTTATCTTTGTCCAAAATAAATTCCACTTTGGGATTAAGTGAAAGATTCATGACGGTGTTCGCATTGTCATTTCCACATCCGCAAAGCAGAATAGAGCAAGAAACAATCAAGCAAAATGCACAAATAAATGATATTATTTTTTTCATTTTTTACCCTCCAAGTTTATTTTACAACATACCTTTTATCTTTGACAACCATTTTGCAAAAATTTTGATGCACAATAACTTACAATTTTGAAGATTTTGTACATTTTTGTTATTTTTGCAAAAAGTGTAAAAAGCAAAGTCGTTTAATATCGATGTAATATTGAAGATTTTTATATAAAGTAAAAACAATATCTTTTACTAGTCAAAATAAGCATAAAAATAATGACACACTTAGATTTTTATACTAAATATTTTATTGGAAATTATGAATTTTCTAAAATCTTGATAACAGCAGTTGTTTTGCACGATAAACAATGCTCCACATCTTATCAAGTTTGGTATAATCGATTGCATTGTGCTTATTAGAATCATCTAATCTAATAACTTCTATATAATCATTTTTATAAGACATTATTCTACCGTCCCAATTTTTATTGGTTTCGGGAATATCATTGTGTTTATTAATTAGCCTTTTTAATTCTTCTATATTCATTAGTAGCCCTTTTTATATTTGAAAAAAATTGGTGTGAGTATGCAGATTTGAACTGCAGACCTTCCGCTTAGGAGGCGGACGCTCTATCCAGCTGAGCTATACCCACATATGCGTGATTTTGTTGTATTATTGGGTTAATTTTTGTTTTGGGTACAATTTGGGGACAAATTACGTTTTGGGGTTGTTTGTTTTGTTTGAAACTATGCGAAATTTCGGTGTTTAGCGATTTTATAAGGTTTTACACATTTGGGATTACTAAAGTTTTTAACGACTGCAAGTCCCCTGAATCCACATACTAGTTTACATAAATTTGTGTTTTTTGTCAACACACGAGCGTTATTTGTAACAAACAAATATTTCAAAGAATACAATAAAATGTATACAAAATATGCATAGGAGGAAAAATTATGCCTTGCTGTAATAACACAAACAACAACGGAAACTGTCGTTTCAGAAGACAATCTTCACTTGGCGCAATAAGCTTGATGGGACCTACTGGTCCAACAGGTGCAGTTGGTCCAACAGGTCCAACTGGGGTTACCGGTCCAACTGGCCCAACAGGTCCAACAGGAGTTTTGACAAACGAAAATGCGACCATTTACAATGACTCTCCAATCGACATCACTACTGGCACTCCACTTGTTTTGCAAAACACATTGACAAACAATGGAATGACGGTTGCTGGAAATGGAATCACAGTTGAATCTGACGGAACTTACCTTGTATCTTTTGGCGTAAACAATGCAACTGGCGCAACTGGCACCGACAACGTTTCGGTTGCAGTTGACGGCGTTTTGAATGCTACTACCGAAAGAAAGCTGTTCGCAGATTCAGCCAACACTGGCACGTACGTTTTAGACTTGCAAGCAAACAACACTTTGACTTTGGTTCCAACGGTTACAGGAGCCACACAAATTGTTGCAACTGGCGGGCCCAGCGCATACCTGACAGTTACAAAAATCGGCGAATAAAACCAATCACAAAAAACAATACCTTCCATTACGAAGGTATTGTTTTTTCACTCACACCCTTTGCCACCCCAGCGCACTTATGTAGACAGAAAAAACGACCTGTTGGGGAGTAAAAGTTATTGGAGAGAGCGATTCTGCAGGAAACTGTAAGTTTCCGAAGCCTAGCGGCGCGACAATACTTTTAGACCCAACACGGTCATTTTTCTGAAAACACCTTTAAGTAAGCTTTTTTACCAGTAGCGATCCTTGAAATAAGGCTCCCCATTGTTTATAAGTGGATTATCTTTTGCCCAAACAGCACTTGAACCCGTTTGTTGATCCATAAAGTCAAAATTCAATTTCAAACCATTATAATCAATATTTTTCAAAAGTACAAGTCCACTCATTGCTTTGTCATAATCCGCTTCCAATCTTGCTACAACAAACTGTAACTTGTCGTTCTTCAAATTTGAATAAGCTTTATATTCGCACCAAGTTGCCCAATCTCCCACAAAAGAACTGGTCAAAATTTCAGAAAGGGTTCTGGAATATGCAGTTCCATTTGATTTGTCGATAGTTTTCCTTGATTTTGTTCCAAATGCTTTGATTCCTGTATCACTGCAATAGTATCCAATATTTTCCATGTAACCCGCATTTTTTACATTTCTTCCAACCATACTTCCAACATATTGATCTTCTTTATACGAAGATGGATTTGGGTGCACTTTACCGACATTTAAGCAATTTTGTATAAAATTTCTGGGCTGTCCGTTTTCCAAGTTTGTACTATCGAAATAACCCACTATACCACCAGCATCTGTACACCCATTTTGTAAAGTTGCATTGACCGAACCATAATTTATAGAATAAGAAATAGATGCCCCACCTAAACGACTATCCTTAACACCTGGTGTACCAAAAAATCCTACAATTCCACCAACATCCTTACTTCCACTAATATCGCCAAAGTTTATACATTTCATCAAATCGCCAACGCCAGCACTCAAATCTGGATAAAACAAGCCAATTATACCACCAACACTACCACCATACCGAGTGTTAGATATTTTGCCATAATTTACGCAACTTATTACACTACTGTAGGTAGAATATCCACCACCTCCAAAATTTCCGAATATCCCGCCAGTAGCAAATGAACCCTTTACTTCGCCTTGATTTAACAAATTCATAAAGGTTATTTTGCAACCATAAAAATCGCCAACAATTCCACCTGCACGTCCACAAGAAGTTGTTCCGTACTGGATGGTGCCAGTGTTTTTGCAATTTGAAACTGTACCACTCGTAGTAACGCTACTGTCTATTTGATGCAATTCACCAACTATTCCACCAATATCTCCGTACTCAATACTGTTTTGTACATCTCCTGCATTATAACAATATTGGATATAAAATACTTCTGACGTTTCAACACTTCCAATCAAGCCACCTGAGCCAACAATATTGCCTTCATTGTAACATTTTTTTATAGTAAATAATTGTGTTGCGTGAATTGTCCCAACAAGCCCAGCCTTTCCATAATAAACACCGCCAAAATTGTAACAATCTTCTACATTCAGAGTTACACGGTTGTTTTTTATGTACCCAGCAATGCCAGAACCATCGCTGATTGTGCCTTTGTTGTAACAATTGAAAATACCGCTGCAATTTTCAGCGAAATCAACAATGCCCGACCCCTCGTCAATTGACCCAAGATTGAAACAATTTTTTATACTTGCGGAAGAAATTCTGCCTACTATTCCACCAACATAATTATATCCAATTCCATTTTCTGTATCTTCGTGAAGTTCACCACTTATATTACCTTTATTATAGCAGTCTGATATCGACCCAGATGAATAACCAGCAATTCCACCAAAGCATTGTCCATCTATCACTTCACCTACAATGCTTCCTAGTGATATGCATTGTTCAACATAAGATGTATTATATCCGATAACACAACCAACATATTTGCTGTTTGTCAAAATATTAACATTAGAAGTCAATTTTGAAACAGTGTTTGTCCCCGTCTTTTTGGCAATAATTCCACCAACATATTGGATATTTTTCTTTAATGTTATCGTGCCTTCGACTCTTAATGATTCAACATTCCCTGAAACTTGACCAAAAAGCCCCGCATAGTCAGATGTTGTTTGGTTTATGTAAAGACCGCTTATGGTGTGACCATTCCCCAAAAAAGAACCTGTAAAAATACTTGAAGTTCCGATTGGCTCCCAAACAAGTTGGTTTCCGTTTTTGTCAGGTGCAACCAAACTGACATTGTTTTGAAGCGAATAGTATTTTGATGCATATCCTTTAATCTTGTTTACGTGATATGCCATAAGTGCCAATTCTTTTCCATTGGTAATTTTGTAAGGGTTTGAAGAAGTTCCTGTTCCGCCTGCATAACTGCTTGCACGATAAGATGAATTTGTCCAATAGCTTACTGCCGCCTGTGCATTTTTGTTTGACAAAAACAACGTGCCTGAAAATGCAAGCATAAGTACCAAAGCCAAGCCAGAAATCAAAAAACTCAGCCTTATTTTGTTTTTGTTGTTTGTTACAAAAGGATTATCTTTCATTTTTACTCTCCTTTTTTTAAAGTCAAACAATAATAATA
>ULVD01058754.1_pt1 | contig 14640 bp, 11 predicted proteins | sample 1959101 | NCBI WGS metagenome assembly ULVD01 (sample SAMEA4835777, study PRJEB28245) | human gut metagenome | biome: gut microbiome; material: fecal sample | place: Denmark | collected 2008
TGGCTCGGCAGTCGGTTCGGAAGCAGCATCCGGGGAGAGATAGCCATCAGGCAGACTGGCAAAATTCTCCTTTTCGGAATCCTCCGGTTCGGTGAGAGCCCCCTCGGAAGCGGGCGGAAGGAGATTCTCCTCCCCTCCGACACCCGGAACGGTTGACAATGCCTGACTTTCAAAGACGGTTCCTTCCTCTTCCGCAGGCTTTTCCTGAACTTTTCCGGCACACACTCCAAGCAATGCCAAAAACATCACCGAAAAGAGCAATACTCCCAACACGGCCGACAACGCTGCTTTTTTGTATTTCTGAAAGAACCTTTTCACATTCTCCATACCCTCGGCGTATTCCTTTCTCGTTTCGTTTTTAGCTCGTCCTATGGAAGATTATGCCTGTTTTTTTGCAAATATACTTGACAATGATAGTACAAAGTTGTAAAATGCAGAAGAACAAAGTGTGAAATTTCAGAGTTTTCCTTGAAACATCTGCATAAAAGTAGTTTTTCGGACAAACAGTCCGAAAAATGTCGCCTTCTTTTTTCGGTGCGTTTTCCGGATCTTTCCATTCCGCCCCTTTTTGCTGTTTTTCAGCCAAGATTAAATCATTTTTCAAATAACCGTCACATTCCCAGTATATACTTCCCTTGCAACAGGGACAAAAATTCCCTCCGGCCAAGCAGCCGGAGCACGCTTCATGATGCCCATGATTGAAGAAAGGAAGCCTTTCCGAAAGGAAGGTCAGGGTGACGAATATGAATTCCAAGCTGAACGATCCGGAAAACAATCTCCATTCCGAAAGCAACCCTTCTGCCGCAGAAAATCCTGCGGAAAATCCTGCCAAGGAGATGCAGGAAAGAGCCGAGGGAGCGGCTTCGGAGCCCACATCCGGGAATGCTCCCGGAAATACCGAAAGCGTTGAAAGCCCGGAGAACCCCTTTGAAACACAGGTTGCTCCTCCGGAAAAAAACGCCGGTGAAAATCCGGAAAGCCAAAATCAGGGAGACAGGATTCCGGGCGGCGGAATTCCGGGAAACGAGACTCGGAATGAAATCCGGGACGGGGGAACTCCGAACGGTGGAATCCCGAACAGCCCGTTCCCTTCCGGAAGCAACGGCGGCTTTGACCGGCCCACACCGTCGTATTCGCCTTCTGCTCCTCCTCAGTCCTCCGGTAAAAGCTCCAAGAAGGGCCTGGTCATTGCTCTCTCCGTTGTTTCCGCTCTGCTGGTGCTTGTGCTGATGCTGTTTGCCGGCACTGCTTTTCATGCTCTGTTGGAAGAATGGAATGACCGCATCGAATCCGGCAAGGATCCTTTTGGAGGTATTTTCGATACCTCTCCCTCCAAGGATTCTTCCCCCAGCGCTTCTCCTTCTCCCACACCGGTTGCCAGCTATGACCCAAATCAATGGGTGAACACCGAGAATGCCGGAAACGAAAATGCCATTGTCCGGGTTGCGGCAACCTGTTCTCCGTCGGTTGTGACCGTAAATGTGACCACAGCCACCGCCAAGGGTTCGGGAAGCGGCGTTATCTGGACCGGTGACGGTTATATTGTCACCAACAACCATGTGGTTGAGAATGCCGTCTCCCTCTATGTCACTCTGGAGAACGGCGATAAATACCCCGCTACCTGCATTGCCAGAGATCCGGAAACCGACCTTGCTCTTTTGCGCATCCATGTAAAGGGCCTTCTTCCGGTAACTCAAGGAAACGGAAGCGAGGTTCTTGTGGGTGAAACGGCCATAGTCATCGGAAACCCCTTGGGAACTCTGGCAAATTCGGTGACCAGCGGCATTGTCAGTGCCCTGGCAAGAGACATCACCTTAGACGGCACGGTCATGCACCTGATGCAGGTCACTGCCGCCATCAATCCCGGCAACTCGGGCGGCGGGTGCTTCAACGCCGAGGGACAGCTCATCGGCATTGTGAATTCCAAAAAATCGGCCACCAGTGTGGAAGGAATCGGTTTTGCCATTCCTATTGAAACCGTAAAGACCACCATCGGAAAGATGATCGAAGAGGATGATTCCACTCTGCGCAAGTCGCTGGGAATCACGCAGTGCTATGAGATTACCGAAGAAAATTATTCAAATTACAGCAACGCAACGCTGATTTCCAAAATGGAGGAGCTGAGCGGTGCTCCCGTTTACGGCCTGATTGTGGCCTCTGACGGCATGGTGGACTATGCGGAAAGCGACAACACCTTCGCCTACGGAGATCTGATCAAAACCATCGACGGCAAGGAAATACGAACCTTAAACGAAGTGAACGAGCTTCTGGAAGGCAAGGAAAAAGGGGAGGAGCTGACCGTAGTGGTTTCACGGCTGGTTTCTCAGAGCTACGGCTTTATGCAAAATAAATATTCCCTGCAGGAGGTCACTCTGAAAATTCGGGTGATCGAGATGTACAGGTAACAAAATCATTCTTTGCCGGGGCGATGCGCAGTTGCATCCTCCCGGCAAACCTTGGATTCATGACCACATTCTGAGAAAGGAAAATTATTCATGAGCAAACTTCTGATAGTAGATGACGAATCGGCAATCCGGACGCTGATTGTGAAATACGCCACCTATGAGGGCTATGAGGTGGAGGAAGCCGAAAACGGAATGCAGGCGGTGGAAAAATGCAAAAAAGAGGACTACAGCCTGGTGATTTTAGACATTATGATGCCCGAACTGGACGGATTTTCCGCCGGCAGAGAGATCAAAAAGCTGCATCCGAATCTGCCCATCATTCTGCTGTCCGCCCGGGGAGAGGAATACGACCGGATCAACGGCTTTGAGATCGGGGCAGACGATTATGTGGTCAAGCCCTTTTCTCCCAAGGAACTGATGCTCCGGGTTTCCGCCATTCTGAAAAGAGTGAAGAAAAGTCCCGAGACCACCGCCAATTTCTTCCGTTTGGGGGGACTTTCGGTGGATTTCACCGCCAGAATCGTGAAAATCGACGGCAAGAGGATCGAGCTTTCCCCAAAGGAATATGAACTGCTCTTCTATATGATCCGAAATGCCAACATCGCCTTGACCAGAGAAAAGCTGATTTGTGAGGTCTGGGGATATGATTTTTACGGAGATGACCGGACCTTGGACACCCACATCAAACTCCTGCGCCGGAGCCTTGGGGAATACAGCAGATATATCGTAACGCTGCGCGGCGTGGGGTATCGCTTTGACACCAACCAGTGAACCGGAAGGGCGTTTTCTTAAAAAATGCCGTCAAAAGAAAAAAGAACGGCACAATCGGATAAGCGCCAAATGGAAGCTGTTGCTCTCTCTGCTTCTTCTGACGATACTGAGTCTCTCTTTTATCTGGTTTGCGCAGAGCTTTCTCTTGGATAAGGTCTATCTCGGCATCCAGAAAAAAGAACTGCGTGAGGCAGGGGAAGAGCTTTTGGCCACCGAACCCAATTCTCTCTCCGAAAGAATGGCCGAAATCGGTGCGGAGAAGAACATCTGTATTTCTTCCTATGTGATCTATAAGAACTCCTGGATCACCTGCCGGGGAGACTATAAATCCAAATCCAACTGCAATTGTCTTTTGCATCGGCTTCTTTCGGTTTCGGGTGATCTGCACAGCTCCCTTTCCAATCCCAACGGAATTCTGGATCGGTCTGTGCTGATTCTTGACGCTGCAAACGGCGCCCTGCAAAACGGTGGATTCTGCTATCTTGATTCCAGCAATCTGGAAAGCGAAGCTGTGGCCAAGGAGAACATAACCGTGGCCTATGCTGTAAAAACCGATGAATTGCGCACCACCGTGTTCTTTCTCAACGCCTCGGTGATTCCCCTGGGTTCAACCGTGAAAACCATGAATACCGTTATGTTCGGGCTGTCGGGCATCGTTCTTCTCTGCACGGCGGTTTTCGCCCTGCTGATCTCCTTTTGGATCACCCGGCCCATCGAAAAGATCAACCGGGCCGCAAAGCGTCTTGCCAAACGGGACTACAGCGTTCATTTCGACGGAAAAGGCTACAAGGAAATTACCGAGCTTTCCGACACGCTGAACTACGCCGCCGAGGAGCTTTCCAAAACCGATCATCTGCAAAGAGAGCTGGTCGCCAATATTTCTCATGACCTACGCACGCCCTTGACCCTGATTTCCGGATATGCCGAGGTGATGCGGGATCTGCCCGATGAAAAGAACGAAGACAATCTTCAGATCATCATTGATGAGAGCAACCGGATGAAAGCCTTGGTCAACGATGTACTGGACATTTCCAAGATCGAATCCGGAACGGCAGAAATGACCATGGAACCGTTGGCCCTGACCAACAGCATCGAAAGCGAACTGACCCGCTACAACAAATTGCGGGATCGGGAGGGCTATTCCATTGAGTTTATCTATGACCGGCAGGTCAGCGTGGAGGGAGATTATTCCCGGCTTATGCAGGTGGTCTATAATCTGGTCAACAACGCCGTCAACTATGCAGGCGAGGACAAAAAGATCCTGGTCACCCAAACCGTGGAACAGGGGAAGGTCACCATTTCCGTCAAAGATCACGGAGAGGGCATTCCCGAAGAGCAGCTGCCCCTGATCTGGGAACGCTACTACAAGGTTGATAAGACTCATAAAAGAGCTACGGTGGGCTCCGGTCTGGGACTTTCCATCGTTAAAGGAATTGTCAATGCCCATAAGGGCACCTGCGGCGTTTCCAGCACCGTCGGCAAAGGCTCTACCTTCTGGTTCACCTTGGATGTTTTAAGCGAAACGCCTCTGGAAAACTGACCGGTTGCTTCTGCTTCAGACCGTATTTGCCATATAAAATGGGGGTGCAAAAAACTCTGACCGAGCTTTTTACACCCCTAAACTTTCTGTAGTAAAGGCGTTCTCGAAAGGGAGCTTAATGGGCATTCCCCCAACGGAAAACAGAACAAAAGACCCTCTGAAGCCTCAGAACAGATACCTGAAATAGGCCTTGAATGCTGAGGGAACGGCCAACGCTTTCCGTTCTTCCTTTGTAAAGAAGGACAGCCCTCCGGTTGTTTCCACCAACACTCTGTACCCGTCCATTTCCCATACCACATGGGAAAAAACATGCCTTGCGTGCGGAAGAGGCTGAATCTCTCCGGGAACAGGCAGACAGCCCCAACTTTTTAACACCCTGCCCACCTCTTCCGGTGTGGCCTTCCCTTCCAAAGCCGGTATCTCCCACAAGCCCTGCAACAGTCCTTTCTCCGGGCGCTTGCACAGCGCCATTTTCCCATCCTCCGTCACCAACAGTAAGGGCGTTCGTTCTTCCACTCTTTTCGGTTTTTTGGGGGTGCGCTTGGGAAGAAGCTCGGTCATTTCCTTTTCAAAAGCCTGACAGTGACCGAGCAACGGACAACCGCCGCAACGGGCGGCTCTGTCAGGACCGCAAAGCGTGGCGCCCAATTCGATCAGAGCCTGATTGAACACATCCGGACGGTCTTTGGGTAAAACCGACCGGACAAACCCGGCAATCTGCTCTTTCGCCCGGGGCGTATCAACGGGCAGTTCCAAGGCCAAATACCGGGAGATGACCCTTAAAACATTGCCGTCCACAGCCGGAACAGGTTCTTTGTATGCAAAAGAAGCAATCGCACCGGCCGTATATTCTCCGATGCCGGGAAGGCTCTGAAGCTCTTTATAGGTTCCGGGCATTTTCCCTTGATAAAGGGCAAGGCACTCCTTGGCCGCCTTCTGCATATTCCGCACTCTGCTGTAATAGCCCAGCCCCTGCCACAGCTTGTTGAGAAGCTCCGGGTCGGCGTTTGCCAGATCCTGGACCGTGGGCAGTGCCGCCAGAAACCGCATATAATAGGGCTTCACGGCCTCTACCCGGGTTTGCTGCAGCATAATTTCAGAGACCCAGATTTTATAAGGATCGGTCGTTTCCCTCCAGGGAAGCGACCGCTTGTTTTCTTCATACCAAAGGATCAGATCCTTTGAAAACGAAAAATCCTTCATGTTTCAGACTTCAAAATCCAAACATACCCGGCTCTTGGTATAGGGACGGACATAGGTGTCCGCCACCTCCACATGCGCCGGATGAACGGAATACTCCGCTAATCCTCGGACACTTTCAAAAACGCTTTCCAGCATCATATCACAGTTGGAAGAATCCAAGGGATGAATATGAATCTGGATGCTTTTCAATGCCGGAATCTTGCCGTAAAGTCCCTCCAGCTGTTCCTTTGCGCTTTCTTTGATTCCCTGCTTTTGTTCCTCGGTCAGATCTTCTTTCAAGGTCCATAGAATGACATGACGAACCATTTTTTTATTTTCCTTCTCAAAATTCAGATTTCAAAATTGAGCCGTAAAAACACTCAAAAGGGGCTGTGCCTTCTGCCCAGCCCCGGAGTTGCTTTTTACAGAGCCTTCACAATGCTTTCGGTGTCCTTGGCGATCACCAGTTCCTCATCTGTGGGGATCAGGTACACCTGAACCTTCGACCTTTCGGAATTCAGCTTCGTGATCGTTCCTCTGGCCGCCGCATTGACTTCTTCGTCCAATTCAATGCCCAGATAACTCATATTCCTGCACACATCCGAACGGATTGCGGCATTGTTTTCGCCGATTCCGGCAGTAAAGACGATGGCGTCCACCCCGTCCATAGCCGCCGCATAGGCGCCGATATACTTCTTGATCCCGTACACCAGAACATCGTAAGCCAGCTTTGCTTCCTTGGCTTTGCCGTGCTCGTCGGTCTCAATTTCCTTGATGACCGCACGCATATCGGAGGAGGTTTCGGAAATGCCCAGAAGTCCGCAGGTCTTGTTCATGAAATTGTTCACATTGGAAACGGTCAGCGTCTCATAGCCCTTGGGGCGATGCTCCGCCGGAACACGCTCGTAGTTCTCTAACAGGAAGGGCACCACCGCCGGATCCATATCGCCGGTGCGGGAGCCCATGATAATACCGGCCAAGGGCGTCAGTCCCATGCTGGTATCAAAGCACTTTCCGTCCTTCACAGCGGAAATGGAGGAGCCGTTGCCCAAATGGCAGGTAACGATCTTGGTTCCCTCAGTCTTGCCTAAAATCCTGCACATTTCTCCCGAAACATAGCGGTGAGAGGTGCCATGGGCGCCGTAACGGCGGATGGCCAGATCCTCAGCAATGTCCTTGGGAAGCGCATAGGTCTTGGCAACCTCCGACATGGAGCAGTGGAATCCTGTATCAATCACCAGAACCTGAGGCACCCCTTTCAGCACCGCCGTGATACCCTCAATTCCCTGAATGTGAGCGCCGGTATGAAGAGGCGCCAAGGGTCTGCATTTTTCAAGGTTCTTCAGAACCTGCTCGGTAACCAGCACCGATTCGGAGAAATAGGGACCTCCGTGGACGATCCGATGGCCCACCGCCTCAATTTCATCCATGGAACGGATCACGCCGTAGTCCTTGTTTGTCAGTGCTTTTACGACCAGCTCCACTGCAAAGGAATGGTTCGGAATGCTGACCTCGGTTTCATATTTTTTCTCGCCCACCTTGTGAACGATCTTGCCGCCCTCTTTCAGTCCGATACAATCGCACAACCCCTTTGCAAGCACAGCATAATTCTTTTCGGTATCAAAAAGCTGATACTTCAAGGAAGAGCTTCCTGCGTTTACAACCAATACAATCATTTCTGCCTCCACTGTTTTTTGAGTAGTACATACCCTCTTATTATAGTATATCCTGTTCTGTTTTTCAAGGGCTTTTTATGAATTTTTCCATTCTTCGCTGTTTTTTCCCCGAAAAAAGGAGGTGTAAAAAGCTCTGACCGCACTTTTTTACACCTCCGACAACCGCCCATCAAGAGCCCCCGACCACGATTGCCTCAAAAATGCCGGTCTTTCGACCGGCATTTTTGAGGGGCTGTAAAAAACGCATCTTTTACAGCCCCTTTGGCTTTTAATTCTCTCTTACTGCAGCTCGGAGAAATACTTGATCGTACGAACCATCTGGCTGGTATAGGAGTTTTCGTTGTCGTACCAGGAAACGACCTGCACCTGGTAGGTATCCTCGTCGATCTTCACCACCATGGTCTGGGTAGCGTCGAACAGAGAACCGTAGGTGATTCCGATCACATCGGAAGAAACGATGGGCTCTTCATTGTAACCGAAGGAAGGAGAAGCAGCTGCCTTCATGGCGGCGTTGATACCCTCCACAGTCACATCCTTGCCCTTCACCACGGCCACCAGAATCGTGGTGGAGCCGGTAGGAGTGGGCACTCTCTGAGCAGAACCGATCAGCTTGCCCTTCAGCTCGGGAATAACCAAACCGATGGCCTTAGCGGCACCGGTGGAGTTGGGAACGATGTTCACAGCAGCGGCACGGGCTCTTCTCAGGTCACCCTTTCTGTGGGGGCCGTCCAGAACCATCTGGTCGCCGGTGTATGCATGAACAGTGGTCATAATGCCGGTCTGGATGGGTGCATAGTCATTCAGAGCCTTGGTCATAGGAGCCAAGCAGTTGGTGGTGCAGGATGCAGCGGAAATGATCTGATCCTCGGCAGTCAAGGTGTTCTCATTCACCGAGTACACGATGGTCTTGGGCATGGAGAAGTGCTCGGGATCCTTTTTGTTGGACGCGGGAGCGGAAATAACCACCTTCCGTGCGCCTGCCAGAATGTGCTTGTTGGCGTCTGCAATATCGGTGTAGAAGCCGGTGCACTCCAGAACCACATCCACCTTCAGCTTCTTCCAGGGGCAGTTTGCTGCGTCCTTCTCGGAATAGATCTTGATGGTTTTTCCGTTTACGGTAATGGTGCCCTCTTCGTCATTTGCGGACACGGTATCGCCCAGAGCATATCTGCCCTGAGTGGAATCGTACTTCAGCAGATGAGCCAGCATGGAAGGCTTGGTTAAATCATTGATTGCAACCACGGTATAGCCCTTTGCACCGAACATCTGTCTGAAAGCCAAACGGCCGATTCTTCCGAAACCATTGATCGCTACTCTTACATTTGCCATAATTCTTATCCTCCGGATATTTTTAAATAACATTCGTTTTGCCTGTACATTCTACACCAAATTTTTCAAATATACAAGTCTTTTTTCAAAAAAAACCTCATTTGGCGGAAATTTTACAGATTCGTCTTTTTTTTACCGGATTTTACTCATATATTTTTCCTTTTGCACAGCATTTTCCTGTTTTTTCCGCCCGAAAATACCGATCGCACCCCTGATCCCCGCAGAAACGCCGAAGGCAACCAGCGCCGGAAGGGTAAATCCGGCAATGACCAGAAGGGTGTACACCAAGCGAAGATCCTCCCCCAGAGCCTGCCGGACCTGGGAAAGAAGAAAGGGAAAGCTGTTTCCGTTGTAAAGGAAGCAATAGTCAAACCATTCAAAAGGAGAAATCCGGTTGCCGATGTAATTCACCGTCGCCGGAACAAGGGCATACAGGGCAAACAGACCCTCTGCCTTGAAAACCGAATACAGCCGGGGACGGTAGTAGCCGGTGGCCTGCAGGAAAACTCCGGTAAACACCATGAGAAAATGATAGTTGAAAGAAACCATGGAAGCATAGGTGAACAGCGGGTAGACCTTCAGCACATTCAGATATACAAAATTGGTCAGCCCGAAGAAAACGCCCATCGTGGTCAGAAAAGAAAGGGCAAAATCCTTCGGTTTTCCCTTTGCCCATGCCGCCAGAGGCAGGGCGTATAAAAACAAACTGCAGGGGTACAGGGGCAAAAGTCCGGAAAAATTGAATTGTCCGCCGTAAACATGAATATCGTAGTAGCTTTCCCAGCAGATCTTCGCCGCTTCCAGCACCGGCACAACCACCGAAAGCACCTTCAGGAAAATTTCCACCCGGCGCTTGGGCGTTTTTCTGGTCAGAACACACACAAGACCCGTGAACAGAAAGGCGCCGACCATAAAAAGAATGTGGGTCGTTCCGAAAAGATCCCCTCCGTCATAGCCCTCAAATTCCAGCTTGTACCCGAAAAAGTCCGAAACCATAGTCCTCTCACTTCTGATTTCCGACACCTGCCGGAAGCTTCTCCTCTCCCAGGTAGATTTCCAGCCCTTCACAATTCTTGAAAGAGTCCTTTTCGTCAAACAGACATCCCTCATGCAGAAAGAGGACCTTCAACGAAACACAATCCTTAAAGGCTTTGCCGCCCACCTCCAGAACGCCTTCCGCTTCCTGCACCTCCTTCAGTGCCGTACAGCCGTTGAAGGCCGAGGAACCGATGGTCTTTATTCCGGAATGCAGAACAGCTCTCTCTAAATTCGTCCTGTCTCTGAATGCGTTTTTTGAAAGCCCGGTCACCCTGATGCCGTGAACTCTCTCTTCGAGAACGATCTCCTTCTGTTCCTCTTCACAGGAAACCGCCACAAAACCGTCAACCGTCAGGGCATAGCGCACACCGTTCACCTTCGGAAAAGAAAAGAAGACTCCGAATGCAAGAATTCCAAGGAAAACAAGAGAAAAAACCGGAATGAGGATCTTCTTTTTCTTTTTGTTCTTTTTCTTTTCCTCTTCCTCCAGCTTTTCCAATTGACGGGAGATCTCTTCCTTCCGCTCCTTGCTGTCCTTATAGCCGTTCAGCTCCACAGCCTTTCCCAAGAGCATCTCCAGCTCCTCCCTTGCGAAAGTCTCCTGCTCCATTCCCGCCACAAGCGCCCGATAGTTTTCTTCCTTCTTCTCCAAAAGTCTTTTCTGCTCGTTCTCATAGTCTGAAAGGGTCTGCCGGTAGCCTACTCCTCCACAGTCATACGCCGCCAGAAAATCCTCATAAGAGGAAAGGGGACAGGGCAACAGCGGCAGCTCCGACTCTTCCCGCAGGCCGTTTTCGGAAAGAAGCCGGCCGATATAGGCAGAGGGCTCCGGTGCCTTGCAAAGACACAGGTCAAAGAGCTTGCGTGCCTCCCCGAACTCCCTCTTTTTCAGGTGGTAATAGGCCTGTTGCAGTGTGGTCATTTCTTCCATACGGGACTATTTCTCCTTTCTTTCTTCCATTCTTCCACTCTTCCGTTTTATCTTCCGTTTTGTGCCGTTCCGGTTCAGTCCTTCAGCGTCGCAACCGATACAAGAATTTCGGTCACAATGTCCATGCCTTCGGCTGTTATGTGTTCAAATGGTCCGTGGAAGGCATACCCGCCCGTGCCCAGATTGGGGGTGGGCAATCCGGCATAGGAGAGTCTTGCACCGTCTGTCCCGCCTCTGATGGGGCTGGTTATGGGCTCTATGCCGGCATTTCGGGTGGCCTTAAAGGCCCGTTCCACCACATGAAACACCGGTTCGATCTTTTCCTTCATGTTGAAATAGGAGTCGGTGATCTCCACCTTCACAAAGGGCCTTCCGAGTTCCTCGTTCATGTTTTCGGCAAGGCTCTGCAGCAGCGCCTTCCGTTCTTCAAACTTCACCCGGTCGTGATCCCGGATGAGAAAAGAAAGCGTGGCCCTTTCCACATCGCCCTGCATTTCTCCGAGATGGAAGAAGCCCTCATAGCTCCGGGTTTTTTCCGGCACTTCCGTTTGGGGCATTCTGCCGAGAAATTCCGTGGCCAGCCGACAGGCATTCACCATCACTCCATATGCACTTCCGGTGTGCACATTCACACCCTCAAAAAAGACCTTGGCGGAGGCGGCGTTGAAATTCTCGTATACCACTTCCCCCTCTTCCCCTCCGTCCACTGTATAGGCATACGCCGCTCCGAATTTCTGTACATCAAAGCAATCGGTGCCCTTGCCCACTTCCTCATCGGGCGTAAAACAGACGGCGATCCGACCGTGGGGCAGATCTTCGTTTTTCAACCGTTCAAGCATGGTAAGAATTTCGGCAATGCCCGCCTTGTCATCCGCACCAAGCAAGGTCGTCCCGTCGGAGGTGATTAAAGTCCTTCCCTTCAGTTTCTTCAGTTCGGGAAAAACCTCCGGATCCAACACCCGACCGCTTGTTCCGAGAGGCAACGCCTCTCCGCTGTAGTTTTCATGCACCAGAGGGCGCACTTTCTTCCCCTGAAAATCAGGGGCTGTGTCCATGTGGGCTATAAAGCCCACCGTTTCGTCCTCTTCTCTTCCCTTGGTAGCCTCAAACCAACCGTATACCAAACATTGTTCGGTCAACTCCGTCTTTCCGGCTCCCAGTTCCTTCAGCTCCCCTTCAAGAATTCTCGCCAGGTCAAACTGATTGGCCGAGGAGGGATGGCTTTCGCTTGCGGGATCGCTTTGGGTATAAATTTTCGCATAGCGCAACAGTCTTTCATAAGCTCTCATAAAATAATTCCCTTCTTTTTCCGGCTTCAGTATACAACCTTTTCCTCCGTTTGTCAACCAAAAAGAAGGGGATGCACAAAAAGCAACTGCGCACGCCCCCTCTTCCGGATTTTCATTTTCCCAGCATATTTCCGATATAGATTCCGTAGCCCTTCTGAGGATCTTCCAGCAACACATGGGTGACTGCGCCCACGATCCGTCCGTCCTGGAGAATAGGACTGCCGCTCATTCCCTGCACAATTCCTCCGGAAAGCTCCAAAAGCTCCTTGTCTGTCACCCGCAACAGGTAGTTCTTGTCCGGGCTGTCCATGGAAAGAATTTTTTCGATCCGGATTTTATAGCGTCCGGGCTGACCGTCGGTCAGGGTGGAAAGGATTTCGGCATCTCCCTCATGCACTTCGTTCTTTTGTGCCGCAGGCAGCGCTTTTTCTCCCTTGGGCGGATCGCATTTTCCGAAAATTCCCTGTTCGGTGTTGGCCGTGACCTCACCGATGGCCGCCGGACAGAACACCCCTCGCAGCTGTCCCGGAAGTCCCTTTTCGCCCTTCTTCACCGAAGTGAGCCGGACCTTCGTCACGCTTCCGTGAGAAAGGGGCAGAATGCTTCCGTTTACACCGTCGCAAATTCCGTGTCCCAGACCTGCAAAAACGCCTTTTTCCCCGTCATAATAGGTGATCGTGCCAATGCCTGCCACGCTGTCCCGTACATGCACGCCCAGCATCCTGCCGCTTTCCTCATTGAGAGGGACTCTGAAGGACAGCGTTCTTCCCTTTCTCTGCACTTCCAAGTCCGCCGCATCGCCGCTGGTTTCCAAAAGAAGCAGGAGCTTTCCGGCGTTGGGAAGCTCCTGTCCGTTCACCTTCACGATCAGGTCGCCTGCCTTCAGTCCTGCTTTTTCCGCCGGGCTTCCTTCCTCCAAACGGTACACCAAAGCGCCTTCGGTATAAAACCGCACGCCAAAGGGTGTACCGCCCGGAATCAGCATGATTTCTTCCGTCTTGTCCTTTTCCGGTTCCTTCCCTCCGATTGCGTAAGAAAAAAAACCGGATTCCGAAAATATCCCGAGAAACAGGGCGGCAAGAAGGAGCATTGCGGTCCTTCTGCCGCCTTTTTTTCTCTGGCTTTCATTCAATTCTGCATACCTCAAATCTGCTTTATCGTTTGATCCTGCGTCTGAATTTTTTGTTCCGACGCATCTTTATGCTTTGCTTTTTACCGCGCTCTTATGTGAAGCAATATTTGTTTTCCGAACGGCAAAATGCTATTTTTTCAAAACATTTTTTTCCGGTATTTTTGCTTTGAATTCCGGCGACCCCCCGATTTTTTTCATCCGCCGATCGCCGCTTTTCCTTGTCAGTGCCGCACGATAAAAATGCAGGTTGCCGGAAACCGAACATTCCCGGCAATCTGCAAATCAGGTTTATTTTCGGAAAAAACAAAGGGGAGACTGCTTTTCCGCCAGTTGTTTTGCCGGTTCCTCCGGAGGAATCCCATATTTCTTGGCCACAGCGAAGGCCGATTCGTCCTTGTCCGGATAGTAAAGGAGAATGCTTCCCCGCTTGCCGGGTGTTTTGCGCTGTTCCGGCAGGATCCGCAGGGTGTCTACGGTCCGGCGGGACTGTTTTCCGAGAAGATATCCACCGAAATCCACCTCAAAATCCAAAGAGAGTCTGTTGCCCGAAAGACGGTATCGGGTGCCGGAGGCTCTGCAGCAAACTCTTGCCTCCCCTTTTCCCGCCATGGGAATTTCCGTGCGGAAGCGCAAAGGCAGGCTGACCCTGCGGGCATCCGGTGCCCCGGCGCTGTCTTTTAAGAGCATCAGCACCTCGGCCGTTCCCTCCAAGGTCGCCTTTTCGCCCTCTTCGCATAGGTGCATTTCCGGTTCGACCACACACTGGAACAGGCGATAGCCGCCCTCCTCCGGCAGGTCCACGCCCACCGTCTCGTTCACCGAAAAGCCGCCCTTCAGGGGAGCGGAGAGTGTGCAGAATTCCTTTTCCGAGGTGGACAGCTCGGTTTCCTTCTCCAAGGAAAAGCCGTCGGTCATCAAAAAGATATTTTTCGGATAGAATACCGCCAGGTCGCAAAGGTAGGTCAGGTCGACTTCCACCACCCGTTTCTGTCCGAATTCATCCTCCCGCAGACGGAATTCGCTTCCTTCCGGCTGCAGCTCGGCAAAGCAAACGCCCCCTGCGTGCAGACAGTTGTTTTTCACCGTCTGGGAAAAGGTCAGCGAGCGCTCCAAGCAGAAATAGTCCTCTTTTCCTTCGGCGTCCTTGCCGGCAGAAAGAATGCAACAAATTTCCGCCGTGCCCCGCATTTGGACTTCCCCTTCGGTCACCCGGCAGTCCTGGGGCACCAGCCGGAAGAAGGAAAACACCAGCTCCCCCGCCGTTGGCATGGCCGCCTCAAAGGACAGATCCTCCGAGAGAGTCAGTCCGGTTTCCCGCAGGCAAAGCACATTCATTCCGGCCATCTC
>ULVD01098845.1_pt1 | contig 14576 bp, 16 predicted proteins | sample 1959101 | NCBI WGS metagenome assembly ULVD01 (sample SAMEA4835777, study PRJEB28245) | human gut metagenome | biome: gut microbiome; material: fecal sample | place: Denmark | collected 2008
CGCAATGAGGCAAAAGGACGTCATCAGAGCAAAGCAGATGAAAAGTGCTCGGTTGGTTAATTTCCTCATAAATAAGTGGGTTTTAGTTGAACAAGAGTAAAGATTCCGGAGTGACGCCGTATCTTTGGTTTGATAGAAAAAGCAGTGTTATAGCGGCATATTTTAATGTTAAAAAGTAGTGTTATGAAATCAAAGATAAATATATTTTAATTAAATGTCAAATTATATATTAAAAAATAATACGTGAAGTTCAGTATGTCCATAATGATATTTCGATTGTTTATTTCATTATAAATATATTGAATTTCAGCAAAATACACAAATGTCTTTGTATAAATTTTACGCATGATTTATTCGTGTTATGTTAAAAATATTAACGGACGTTATACGGATAATCATATTTGCAAATTATTCTCGTTGTTATATTGAAAACCATCTCCGCTAATTGGTGAGGAGTACTCTGCGTTTTCCGATGGTTTACGCCTAACTTTTTACGCTTCGTGTCGGCACGAATTTCTTTCGACTGATCCTCGTCCTCGGTTTTTTGGCTATGGGCTGGATTTCGGCAGACACTTCGGCTTTAGGCTTCCGCCCCCGCCTTTTTGGAGGCACTACCTGCAGGCAGTCTATGGCTTTCAGCCGCTCGTATTCCTCGCGCAACTCGTCGATGATCCGTCGGTTGTTGCTTGCAATACAATCGCGCAGGAGTTTTACATCTTCGCGGCTGAATCCGTAATGTTTAATCGTTTCGCGCGTCAGTTCGAAGGGCGCGTTTTCCAGAACCGCCCGACGGCACAGGTAAGCCAACAAATGCGGATATTCCGTTACGGGAAGTAGGTAGTGATTACCAACGATTAGCATATATCATCAATGATTATTAAGGCGTTCATTTTGAGCGCCTTTCTTTTTAGCCTTATAAGCGATAGTTATCGTTTATAGGGCTTTTTCAGCTCATTTTTGTACCGCATTTGTTGCTCGCTTGTTACTCTCCGATTTTAGGTCGGAAAGGTCGTGGACACACTGGTACGTCATGGTACGTGGTGGTACGCGATGAAACAGATTTGGCGAAATAAACGGATAAATAATGAGTAGTAAAATCGACATTCAGAAAAGATGTAAGTGGTGCAGTGCTATTTTCACAGCCCATAAGACAACCACAGAGTATTGTTCACACCGATGTGCTAACCTTGCCTACAAAGACAAGGTCAGGAAACAGCGCATTGAAAGTCTGCAACACGAATTAGGGAAAAGCATAAAGACACCTCCTAATTTGAACAAGGAGTATCTTACTCCGTCAGAAGTAGCCGTGTTATTAAACATTGGCCGTACTTCTATATATCGCTATATCCGCAATGGAGTAATCAAGGTAATCCGATTTGAAAGAAAAACCCTTGTTCGTAGAGCTGATATAGAAGATATGACAGTCTTTATTGTTCCAGAAACAGAGAACAAACAGTTAAAAGAAAAAGCCCCTATCACCGACTTCTACACCACCGCCGAAGTCAAAGAGAAATACCATGTAAACGAATCATGGATATTCTTAGTAGCCAAGAAGAACAACATCCCTCGTACTTTCAATCGTGGCAAGACCTACTGGAGCAAGAAGCATATAGACGCTTACTTTGCCAAGAAAGCCCCGAATCCCGACATTACCGAATGGTACAGCACACAGGAAATGCAGGATAAATTCGGCATGACTTTATCCGCCATCTACACCTTCGTTTCCAAGAATGCTATCCCAAAGAAGAAGGAAGGCATCATGGTGTACTACTCCAAGAAGCACGTGGATATAGCCAAAGGAGTGGTAGCACCCGAAGAACCGCAGTATTATACAGTAGCCGAAGCAATGGAAAAGTTCAATCTAACTCGTGACCAACTCTATCACTATGCGAAGTATCATAATATCCCAAAGGTCAAGAAGGGCAAATACACGCTTATCTCCAAGCCTGAATTGGATAAATTACTTGCAGCCCCCAAGATAGAATAAGTTATTTATCGGTGAATGTTGCCACCATTGAATCACCATATTCCTTTGCATCAAACAAATGTAAAACTCTAAATATTAATCAGTATGACACACACATGTACAAAAGTAACAGTTCGTCAGAGAGCAATTCGGAATAATCGCATCTCCTTGTATCTGGATTATTATCCGGCAGTCCGTAACCCTGAGACAATGCAGATGAGCCGTCGAGAATACCTCGGCATCTACATCTATGCCCACCCCAAAAACGAAATGGAACGGGAATTCAACAATGATATGTTGAACAAGGCAGAGGCTATCCGTTGCATCAGAGTACAATCACTCATCAATGAAGAGTTCGGTTTCTTGGATAAGACCAAGCAGAAAGCCGATTTCCTTGCCTACTTCAAGAAGATGTGCCAAAGCAAAGACCAGAAATGGATGTTCGTCTATCAGCATTTCTACAACTTCGTCAAAGGACAATGCACCTTCGGCGATGTGAATGTAGACTTGTGCAAAAAGTTCCGTGAGTACCTGTTGAATGCCAAGCAGCTCAAACATTGCAACCGCCCCATATCCCTCAATTCGGCATCCGGCTACTACTCCACTTTCAGAGGATTGTTGAAGATTGCCTATCGGGACAAATGGTTTCGGGAGAATATCAATGACTATCTTGACAAGATTGAACCACAAGATGTGAAAAAAGAGTACCTGACACTGGACGAAGTGAAACAACTTGCCGCCACTCCTTGTGACATCCCCGTTCTGAAAGCCGCCTCCTTGTTTGCTTGTCTGACAGGTTTACGCATCAGCGATATTCTCAATCTTCAATGGGAAGATTTTGCCATTGCTCCCGACCAAGGCTATTGCTTGCGTATCAGAACACAGAAAACCCAAACAGAAGCGACACTCCCCATCAGCTACGAAGCCTACGAACTATGTGGTACGCCCGGCACAGGCAAAGTATTCAAGGGCTTGAAACGGAGCATGATTAACTATCCGCTGAAGAACTGGCTCAAAAAGGCAGGAATAACGAAACCGATAACCTTTCACGGATTTCGTCACTCCTACGCAGTTATCCAAATCTCTTTAGGTACAGATATTTACACTGTTTCAAAGATGCTAACTCACAAGAACGTTTCCACTACTCAAATCTACGCAGATTTGGTAAATGTGAAGAAACGAGAGACTGCCAATAAGATTTCATTAAAATGATATAACCATGACACGAGGAATCATAACAAACAACGGACAAGGCATTCATATTTCAGATGACGAAGTATGGATGACCGCTTGGGAGATTGCCGACTTGTTCTATACAACAGTTGGAGCAATCAACTCCCGTATAAAAGCGATATTGAAAGCCAATATCTTAAAGGAGTATGAAGCACGCCAATGTATCAGATTAGAGAATGGGAGTAGTGCTGATGCGTATAATCTCGACATGATTATTGCCTCATCCTATCAAGTAGATACAGGACATTCCACTACATTCAGAAAATGGCTAATAAGCAAGGTTGTTCATAAGCAGAACTGCAACATCCTACTATACCTTAATGAGGGGGCGAACAGTACATTGTATTGCTAATAAAACAACCTTTCAATCATCAGATTATCTGCATTGTTTAGACAGAAACGATGCAGATAATCTTTATTTAGAGGTACACAACCCTATTGTACCAACTATTTTCACCGGGAACAAAGAATTTTACAACACGCTTATTATTAGATGTGTAACGTGATGAAATGTGATGAAATATATCGTCAAGAGTCCGTTGGCAAGCAAAACTATGGATTTTCCCAAAAATAAATCCTATATATTTGCACACAAACGATTAACATATATCATTATGGAGCAGAAAAAGACAGAATATATTACCTTGCATCTGATTGTTTTCGGAACAATCATCATCATTGGTGTTTTAGCCCGTCAGACCGCACTACACTATGGTTGGGACGAGTTCAGCAGCTACCTTATTTTTATGGTATGCTCCATTGTCATAGGTGCAATCTATCTTAATCTGCAAATGGTATTCAGCCAACTCCTTTCACCAACAATAGAGAAGTGCTTTATAAGATTTGAGTGCTATCGCAATAAGGTTATAGCGGTAGAAACTCCAGTGGTACACACGGAACTTGCCGAAAGAACCATTATTTCAGAATCCATCATTTCTGAACCCGAAACTGAAATCGAAACTACATCTGACATAACAGAAGAAGTTTCTAATCCATCGTGTTCCGAACTCAACGAAGACGTGACAGAACTTCCAAAGGAAGAAGCCACATCTTCTACCATCAATAATATACCCATCGAAGAATCCAATCAGCCAATAGAATACGAAATATTCCGTGCCAACGCTATGGCTGAGAAGGAACGAGCATCGCAAGAAAAATTAGATAAGGTTCTCTCATATACTAAACAGAACTTGGTTCTCTATCTTAGCGAAACTGACCTCAATCGTCTATGTGAATATATTACGGAATACTACTTCTCAGATTCTCTGCCTAAAGTTGAGCAGATAAAGGTTGATGCTCAATTAAAAACCATTGACATTATGCACTTTGGTTGGAATATCGGCAAAGCATTCGGCAAGCCACGCCTACAGACTGCCACATTTATAAAGAGAGTATTTGCTCATACTCTCCGTGATTCAGAAATATCCACCATTGAACGCAAAATGTCGCATACGGAATCAGAATGTAGGATTAAACTGGATAGAAAAATTGCATAGTCGCAATGCCATTAAGCATTATCCATTGCATCCCAGTAGTCCATATCCATTTTCATTATTTTAAGAACTTTCTCTGTTTGCAATCCCAAGCCATAATCATAAATGTATTCTGTTAATTGCTGACCATTTATCAGGATAATGGTTGGTGAACCGTTTAGGCTTTCCACATACTCCATCGCACCTTTAGTATAATCAGAAGTGGTGATGAATACTCCTTTCTTGGATGGTGTTCCGGCAACAGCTCCTACAAAACTTTGAACCTCGTTGCGACCTACATTATTGTCCAAGGCATATCGTTTTGCCTGTATGGAAATATGATTGAAGCCTAAAATATCTTCTTTGATAATACCGTCGATACCACCGTCATTAGAAAGTTTAGTTACTATACCAGAGTTTTTGATCTCGCCACCATACCCCATTGCTTGAAGTAGTTTCACGACTAATCTTTCAAATTCTCTCGGCTGTTTGCTTAATATAGTTGTCAGAATTTGAGACTGCACATTCTGCTTTATTCTGTCATAGGAATCAGCTAATTCTTCTTCTGGTGTACGTTCATCATTTTCCACATGGGAAGCAATATTGCTAGCCTCCTTGTTTTTATCTTTCTTTGGAGCTTTCGCATTTACAGTTACTTTGACGAACTCATTTATTTGTTCCTCTGTACATGAAGAAAGCATAGACAAGCCTTTTTCGCTAATCTTATAATCTCCCCTTTGAGGTTTCTCTACAAGACCTGCAATAAAAAGATACGATAAAGCCCACGAAATACGATCTAAGAATATTTCGCCATTACCGGAAGGATACCAAGCATTCATTTCCTCTTCTGTCAGTCCAAAATGCTTAGCCAGAGGGATACGTAATTCTTTCGCTCTCATAACAACCCCTGAGCTTAATTCTTTCAAAGCCTGTATCCTTATTTCTTCAAATTGCGGTATCATAAACAACAAATTAATATTATAGCTTCAATAACCATTGGTATTTTCAAACGCAAAGGTACTTAAATTCCTTGTAATCACCACCAATCACCATCAAAAGGTTATTCATCAGTTATGTTTTGGTGAATGATTCCACCATTGAAACACCTGTTTCCTTTGCCGTCGAACAATTAAAAACGAGCGACGTATGCAAAAAGAAACAGTAACATTTGATAAGCTGCCCGAAGCGGTAGGTTATCTAACCGAACAGGTCATTGAGTTAAAAAGGATGGTGTCGGAACTTCAACCACCAGCATCAGACAAACATGTGTTGATTGAAATTGAGGATGCTTGCCGTATCATCAGAAAAGCCAAGCCTACCATTTATACCTTGGTACGCAAAGGGCTACTTCCTGCCTATAAGAAAGGTAAGAAGCTCTACTTCTACGAGGACGAACTTCTGGCTTGGATTGAGAACGGGCGTAGAAAGACTTCCGAGCAAACATACGAGGAGATGCTGGCAAATATGCAAAGCGGTGTCCGTCATAAGCCCAAATCATCCGTGAAACTTTAATGATTGTGACTATGGATACATCTTCTATTAATCCGGCATCCATCATTGATGAAGCGGTTGATTTAAGTATGCGACTGACGGGTACTGATTTTCCTGTCAGCATATTCCCGTCAAAAATCCAACGCATCATCAATGAGGTTCACGAATGCCATAACTACCCGACTGACTACATTGCCGCAGCTATCCTTACGGCAATAGCAGTCGGCATTGGCAACACTCATCTTGCTCAAATCAAGCAAGGCTGGATAGAGAGTCCTATCCTGTATATGGCATTGATTGGAAGACCGGGAGCGAATAAAAGCCATCCGCTCAGTTTTGCAATGAAACCGTTTCTTGATTACGACTATCAACAGAATCAAGTCTTTGAAAAAGCACTTGCAAAGTATGATGAACTGATGAGTATGAGCCGCAAAGAACGCACAGAAAGCGGTGAAGAGCAATTTCCACAGGAACCTGTCCGTAAACGCTTCTTGATTTCGGATGTAACACCTGAGGGATTAAGTCTGATTCATGCACAAAATAAACGTGGTTTGTGCTTATGGGCTGATGAATTGTCCGCTTGGTTCAAGAACTTCAACCGTTACAACAACGGTTCAGAAGAACAGTTCTGGTTGTCGGTGTTCAGTGCCAAGACCACTATATCCGACCGCAAGAATGCCAAGAGTTCCATCTTCATCAAGCGACCGTATATCTCTGTCATCGGTACTATCCAAAAAAAGATTCTCAGTGAACTGGCTAAAGGCGAACGCTCCAGTAATGGATTCATCGACCGCATTCTGTTTGTAATGCCCAATCTGCAACAGAAAGCACGTTGGAATGACAAGGAACTGCCGGAGAATATCGAACAAGAATGGAATGCCATTATTGATAAGCTGATACAACAAGAGTACGCTCTCAATGAATTTGGAGAGATAGAACCGCATATTCTTTTTTTCACGGAGGAAGCCAAAAAACGGCTTTATGAATGGCAGCACCACTTCTCAGAGTTGTGTGACCGAGAGACAAACGACACCATTGTGAGTATCTATTGTAAGTTGGAAATATACATCATCCGCTTCTGCTTGATTATCCAATTAGCCCGATGGACTTGCGGAGAGTGTGATAAAACCTATATCGACCTGTTGACGGTGGAACGAGCCATTAAACTGACGGAGTATTTCAAGGAATCCGCATTGAGCGTTCAAAACATACTCAATGAAAATGCACTCAACAGCCAACAACAGGCGATAGTCAATCTGCTTCCTCCAGCCTTTACAACTGCCCAAGCTATACAGATAGCCGAGCAGAACGGAATGAAGGAGCGCACGTTTCAACGCTTTCTCAATGACAATATCGGGATATTGTTCCGAAAAGAGAAACATGGAGAATATTCAAAGATTAACCCGTGACATTTTTGTCGGTTTTGACACTTTCCTAACGAGAAATGACAATAACGACAAAAGTGACACACCTAAAAAGAAACATACAATGAGTACACATAGATTCATATTAGAACCCTACAAAGGTATCAGCACTCGGCATACTTGCCCGAACTGTCACCGTCAAAGATGCTTTTCCAAGTACATTGATACAGAGAAGCAAATCCAATTCCCAAAGTATGTAGGACGTTGTGACCATGAGCAGAAATGCGGTTATCACTTCACGCCTCGTGATTACTTTGAGCAGAATCCGTCAGAAAAAGATAAGCTCGCAGAGAATAGTTTCAGAAACTATGCACCTATAAAAGAGATACAACCAATAGCCACATCCTACATAGATTTGGATATAGTCAACCAATCATTGCGTGGCTATCCTACGAACAAGTTGTTTCAATTTCTATCGGCTCAGTTCGGAGAAACAGAAACATTAAAACTCATGAAGAAATACAAGGTTGGTACATCCAAATATTGGGACGGTGCAACCGTATTCTGGCAGACGGACAATCAGAATAAAGTCCGCACGGGTAAGATAATGCTTTACAATTCCGAAACTGGCAAGCGGATAAAAGAGCCATACAATCATGTCACATGGGTACACTCCGTACTGCACAAAGGCGATTATAATCTGAAGCAATGTTTCTTCGGAGAGCATCTGCTTTCTGAAGACAAAAGCCGTCCTGTTGCACTGGTCGAAAGCGAGAAAACGGCACTCGTTGCCTCCTACTATCTACCGCAATTCCTATGGATAGCATCCGGTGGAAAGAACGGTTGCTTCAATGCCAACAGCCTATCCGTTCTGGCTGGAAGAACCGTTGTATTATTTCCCGATTTGGGAGCGACAGACTATTGGCAGAGCAAAATCGGTTTGATGAAAAGATATGGAATTGAAGTGCAGATGTTCGATTATCTGGAAGCCCATGCCAACGAAAAAGAGCGAAAAGAGGGATACGACATAGCCGATTATCTGCTCAAAGTGAAGCCCGACGAAGCCATCCTTCAGCAGATGATTAAGAGAAATCCTGTCTTAAAAACACTGATAGAGACATTCGGTTTGAAGCTCGTCAGCGTACAACAAGGCACTCCACGACCGAAGGTTTCACCACCTAAGAAACGAGGATTCAGACTTTGGACTTAGGGAGAGAAATCGAGACTTTTTTACTGTAGCAAGTTAATGTCGGTGTATTACATTTCCCGACCACTTGCTCCTCAAAAAGTCAGAGGAGGCAGCTCCCGATGGTCACAAATTATTCACTAAAAACAATTCACATGGAAAAGAAATATACAATAACACTCCGGCTGTCATATCAGCAACACGCATGGCTTGGTGCGCTTTGCAGACGGAGTAAGCAAACCCAAAGCGAAGTCATCCGTTCGCTCATCGAGAACGGTTCAGTTCGTGAACGAATCACGCAAGAGCATATTCACATCATCCGGCAACTGATTGGTGAAAGTACCAATCTCAATCAGTTGGCAAGACAAGCGAACACCTACGGTTTCTTTGCTGTTGCGGACAGATGCGAAGAAATGGCTCAGCACATTAATCAACTTATAAAACAGCTGAAAGATGATAGGTAAACAGACTAAAGGGACATCGTTCGGTGGATGCGTCCGCTATGTCCTCAAAGAGGAAAAATCCAAACTATTGGAAGCGGTCGGAATAGAAGGGACACCCGAACAGATGGCAGAGCAATTTGAGCTACAAGCCTTACTCAACGACAAGGTAAAGAATATTGTCGGACACACTTCGCTCAACTTCTCACCGGAAGACAGTGCAAGATTAAAGTCCGATGATGCTTTGATGCTGAGCATAGCACACGACTATATGAAACTGATGGGTATTGAAAACACGCAATACATCATTGCCCGGCATATCGACCGTGAGCATCCGCATTGTCATATCGTTTTCAACCGAGTGGATAATAACGGCAAGACGATTAGCGACAAGAACGATTTCCGTAGGAATGAGAAAGTCTGCAAAATGCTGACCGCCAAATATCGCTTGCACTTTGCCAATGGTAAAGACCATATCAAAGAGGAACGCTTGCGCCCCTACGACAAGGCAAAGCACGAGATATACAAGGCATTGAAAGAAGAACTGCCCAAAGCTTATAGTTGGGAAGACTTGAAAGATGCGCTTGCCGACCGTGACATTGATATGAAATTCAAGGTCAGCCGGACTACACGAGAAATACAAGGTGTCAAATTTGAACATAACGGCTTTTCTTTTTCCGGTTCAAAAGTAGGTCGAGAGTTCAGCTACTTGAATATCGACAACCGACTGGAAGAGAATGCTTGTGCATCCTTGTTGGAGTCAGCCAAACAGAAACTCAGAGAACAGAAAGAAGAGGTACAGCCAAGCGTTTCCCATTCCGATGATGGCTTTGGCATCAGTCTCGGTTTGCTAAACGGGAACTCGTCCTACGATGCCACTGCCGCAGAAGAAGCAGAGTTCAATCGCCTGATGAAAAAGAAAAAGACTAAGCGCAAGCGAGGCTTTCATTTATAATCCATTATTATTAACATCTTAAATTCAATTATTTATGGTACAAAAAGATTTAATTCTTGATTTCAATCTCTACTTGTGTGAGAAATTTGGCTACAGAGAAAGCTGTAGCGTGATGCCACATGCCAACGGCTTTTGTATGGACATTCGGGAACGTGACTTAGACTGCTATATCCGCTTCTGGGAGTATAGCTGTGGAAGAGGCAACTTCCCCGACTGGTCTATCATCATTGTGCGTAGTAACTTCAAGGAGAACCAAGAAGAAAACCTGAAAGACTTGGCTCGGTTCTTCAAGGAGTACATGCCACGCTACGGTTACAAATACATATGTACCGAAGATGATGACTACAAGTATTATCAGACACTTGGCTTGAAGTGCATTATGGACGGTTTTTGTCCCAATTATGCAATTGCACTGAAAGATTTGAATGTCTGATACATGGTTTAGAGTTAAGGAGGGGATTTTTTCCTCTCCTTTTCTCTTTCCGATGTGCTCGAATGAGCAATTCCTCTATTATGGATGTTGGTAATGAAAGTGTTATTACTCCATTCTCATAATGTGCGCAATAATTGAGAGCGAAGAAATTACTTTATCAAATTCCTTCGCTCTACATATTACATCATTTTCCCAACGACTTAAATACTTTCGCAATACAACGCTTTTTCTGTTCCATATTTGGATGGACATACAAGTCCAATGTAGTTGAAATGTTGGAATGCCCTAACAATACACTAACGGTCTTGTAGTCACAGCCTGCCTCTATACAACGAGTGGCAAAACTATGGCGGAGCCCATGATATTTCAATTTGGGAATACCCAACTTTGCCATTAACTTGCCGTAATAATTACGGTAGGTACGAGGCTCGGTTGGATATTCATCATTAGTCAAGACATAGAAATCTTCATTGACGACCTTCTTTAGTGGTTTTACCATTGTAAGAAGCTCCTTTGTCATAGGAATTTCCCGACATGAGTTTTGTGTCTTGGGGGTGTTGATAACCAGCTCGGTATGTTTCTCCATCCCATCAATAATAATGTAAATCCGTTCAATTGTACGATTAACGGTAATCGTACCCTCGGAAACATTGATGTCACTCCATCTCAAAGCGCAGACTTCCCCGATGCGAAGTCCTGTACAAAGACTGATGTAGATACCCAGTCCAGCAAAGGAAAAATGACTTTGAATATGATTGAGTATTTTCTTGTGATTGACAACTGACAGTACTTCCAATTCTTTGGTTGTCGAAGAAGACGGATATTTGATGTCCCACTCTTGATAATCCATCCATTCGTTTTTCACACCGAATTTCATAATCATTTTCAGAACAATCAATATGTCCTTCACGGATTTCACACTCAGTCCATTTGCAAGTTTCCGCAAAACAAAGTCTTGCACAGCCTGTTCATGGAGTGTATCGCTTTCTCCAAAGTTTGGAAGAATATGATTCTCCAAGATGAGCACATAAGCAGCCATTGTAGACTGCTTTACATAAGGTTGCTTGTACTCTTTCCATGCAACCGAGATTTCTCTAATTGTTTTTTGTCCCATAATCGTATACTAATATGTTGTACATATAATTAGAGAATAATGAATCCCTGATGTTCCCCATTTGAGATTTCCGGAGTTTAGTGGAGAGTGGAAGAAGTATTCATTTAATGATATTGCTCAATATAAAAAAGGACCTTTCGGGAGTGCGTTAAAAAAGGAGATATTTGTACCAAAAAGCGCTGATTCCGTAAAAATATACGAGCAACAAAATGCTATTAAAAAAGATTGGGAATTAGGACGATATTATATTTCAAGAGACTATTTCATAAATCATATGCAGCAGTTTATTGTAGAAGCTGGAGATATTATAGTTTCATGTGCTGGTACAATTGGAGAAATATATGAATTACCCCCAAATGCGGTATCAGGGGTTTTCAATCAAGCCTTGATGAGAGTGCGTATTAATGCAACTCTGATTGACAAGAATATTTTTATCAAGGTTTTTTCATCAATGATAGATTCATTCTCTAAAATATACAGTAACGGTTCTGCGATTAAGAATATTCCTCCATTTGCTGATTTAAAAAAGACAAATGTATTTTTACCTACACAAAACGAGCAATATAAAATATCAAGATTAATATCATTATTAGATGAACGAATCGCTACCCAAAACAAAATCATTGAGGATTTGAAAAAATTAAAGTCCGCAATTAGTTTGAATGTGCTCCACTCTGATACTTGGGAACAATTCAAAATCAAAGATATAGCAAAGATAGGACGTGGTAGGGTTATTAGCTCCATAGAAATTAGCCAGCAAAAGAATCCTACATATCCAGTATATTCCTCTCAAACATCAAATAATGGTATTATGGGCTATCTTGACGATTATATGTTTGAGGGTGAACACATCAGTTGGACAACTGACGGCGCAAATGCAGGAACAGTATTTTATCGTAATGGAAAATTTAATTGCACAAATGTTTGTGGCTTGTTAAAGTTCAGAAAAGAGTTTGATACTTATTTTGTTTCATTGGTTTTGGCAGAAGCGACAAAGAAATATGTCTCGATAAACTTAGCTAACCCCAAACTTATGAACAATACAATGGGAAACATTCAAATACGCCTGCCCAAATTAGAAGAGCAAAAAAGAATATCCATTGTTTTCAGAGAGTTACAAAAACTATGGACTGTACATAATAGTTTACTTACCAAGTATACAAAACAGAAACAATATTTACTCTCGCAGATGTTCATATAAACATCTGCGAGAGTAGGTACTGCTTTTCATTCTCATATCTTACCTTTGCATTTTCTTCAAGAGTCAATTTATTATCCAATGAAGTCATTAGAAAGGCTATTTCGTTTTGCCTTTTTAATGAAGGTATTTCAATTACAAGAGATGCTATTTCTGAAATATAATGTCTTTTGTGTTCTTCGGATTTAAGTTCTAAATACGATAGATATTCAAACATAAACCGAAGATTTACACATGGTTTTGCTGTGAGTATCTTTATTGCTGACGATTTGACCTTGAAAGGGAATGAGACATATTTTGCATCCATTGTAAAATCATCAAAAATTATGCACTCCCCCTTTTGGTATACACCAAAGTCCTCGTCTGTATAACCTAGAATAAAACCTTTATTAGCAGTTAGAACTGGAATTAAGGTTATATCTTTGGAGTATTCATCATTGGCAACAAGATATGTAGATGGTTGCTCATAGGCAAGAAGTTGATTAATTTCAAAACTTTCTGTATATTCATCTTTTAATAAGGAGAACACTCTTTTTCTAATTGCGGACCTATAAACTGCACAATCCTTAATCAAGGGACTAAATGATTCATTGTATAAGCAATATGGTAATGCCATAACAACCTCTTTTGCAGATTTAGGGCATTCATATTCAGGACTGTCAGGAAAATCCGCAGAAGACTTTGGAAGCGGCAAACCATTTATAACATACTTGAATGTATATTCAAACAGTGTTGTAAATGAGAACGACTATCAATATGTTCGCATAAGCGATGGAGAAAAGCAGAATGTTGTCAAATATGGAGATGTATTGTTTACCTTGTCGTCAGAAACACCCGAAGAAGTTGGAATCGGCTCTATTTATTTAGGAAAGAGCGATGTGTATTTGAATAGTTTTTGCTTTGGTATTCATATCACAGATACAAAAGTGGCTTTCCCTCCATATCTATCTTATTATGTATCTTCTACTCCATTCCGTAAGTTTATATACCCTTACGCACAAGGAAGTACGAGGTTCAACCTTTGTAAGGCAGATTTTGAGAAAGCAAGAATCAAGATTCCCTCTTTGGAAAACCAAAAGCGGATATATTTCATATTGAGCCATATAGCAAGCAAAGTTAAAACAGAAACCAAATTATTAGACTTGTTTAGGCTTCAAAAGCAGTCTCTGCTTCGCCAGATGTTTATATGAACATCTGACGGAGCAAGTATTGCTTCTGCAAACGAAGGTCGGTTAAAATACTCTGTTCTGCTGATAGTTTGTTATCTATTGCTGATAGTAATCCCACATATTTGAGCTGTTTTGTATATGATGGGCAAAATATTTTGGCTTTACCATAATCCTTGAAATATATGTGAGGTATAGCCATGCCTGTTTTATAAGTTTCAAAGTTGAACACTTTCAGCATATAGTAAAGGTATTGAAGTGAATAACCTTCTTTTGCTTGTAAGGTGTTCAATGTACCTGTTGCAGAGCATTTGCCAGTGACATAAGAAACTGTCCCAACACCAGAACCATCTTTAATAATGTAGACGGCTTCTTTCTCTGTGTTATAATTATTGAGATAGCCAACGATGCCATTTGCACCATACACAGGGTATGTGCCGTTTTCACAAACATCGCTCTCTTGTAGCGTTGAAGAGCTACATTCCAAGCATTCCGATAAACGAATATTGGGTTTATTGTTGCGAGCTACATTCTGTGCAATTCCCTTGATTAAGGATT
>ULVD01027085.1_pt1 | contig 14512 bp, 14 predicted proteins | sample 1959101 | NCBI WGS metagenome assembly ULVD01 (sample SAMEA4835777, study PRJEB28245) | human gut metagenome | biome: gut microbiome; material: fecal sample | place: Denmark | collected 2008
CGCAAAGCCGGGTTCTGAATCCCACCATCTCCACCAAAAAACAAAGGATGGCTTCTCTCTGCATTCTTAGCGGAGAAATAGATGACACGAAAACTTCGGCAGAGAGCTTGTTTTCTCTGCCGATTTGTGTTATAATGGTGCTAACGAAAAGCCTCCCTTGTGTAAAGGGAGGTGGCAGCTGAAGGCTGACGGAGGGATTGTAAAAAGCCCCAAATAGCAGGAAACAATCCCTCAGTCGCTAACGCGACAGCTCCCTTTACACAAGGGAGCCTTTGGACACGCTCGTGCATCTTTAGGGGTATGGGCTTTGCCCTGTGCCTTTGTAATACAAAGGCGAAACTGGCGATAAAAACAGAATGATAAATATGAATTTGAGAAACGGAGGGAATGTTATGATTTTTGAATTTGGAAATTTTCGACTTGATATAGATGTTGAATCCACAAAAGCATTTTATAGTAAACACGAAAAGACCGTTATTGAAGATTGTGGCTGTGTTAATTGTCGAAATTATTATGAAGCAATATCCAAAGTTTCAGATAAAGTAAAAAACTTTTTCAATTCACTCGGAATAGACCCGCAAAAATCTCCCGAAGCAACATGGTGGGACACAAATGAAGATGGTGTCGCATATTATTCTATTATTTTCATGTTGTTGGCACAATTATTAAGTCGGTTGATATATACAAGCCTGTTGGACACAGCGGATATCAGTTAATTAACGAGAATTTCTATGAGATAGATAAGGGTTTTAAGGTTGGGTTTACTACAAAAGCTGTTCTTGTTGAAAAGGATTTCCCCCAGCCTTGTATACAGCTTGAAATAGAAGCTTACTTACCGTGGGTGATGAATTGACAAATTCCAATTTATCGAACAAAATAAATAACCCCGACAGATGTCGGGGTTATTTATTTGTTTACAGCGGAGCAATTATTAAACAACCGTACATAATTCTCCGTTAATTTTGCACGCCGTTCAGCCCTCCTTTGTTTTTTGCCGTAGCATCGTCAAATTCGAACCCATCCTGTTCCGGCAACGGAACAGGAGAGCTTTGCGCAAAGGTGAACTGAGGGTTATAGAGATCAGACGCGCAAAGCGGGGTTCTGAATCCCACCATCTCCACCAAAAAATGAAGGATGGCTTTGAGCGGCGCGCTAAAGGACAGTCCTATGCAGGATGCGGTGCAATCCGTTTTTCGGAAATATACCCGACTGATTTACAGCAGTAGATTTGCAAAAGCTTTTTTATTTGAATAGGCGGATCGTTATAAGCCACTGTTCTTACGTGTCGGACGTGGAGGATAACCGCGATGTCGGTGGCAAGTTGCACAAAGCAATCGGTTAGTTTTGGCTAACCGATTGCGATTTCTCATGAATTTTGCGACCTGACTCAGAAATATTGAAAAAGCTATTGACAAATACACTTTGGGTGAGTATAATAACGCATGGTTAGCAAAGGCTAACTAATATTCAGGGCGTTCGGTTAGCGTGTGCTAACTACGGTGCTTCGGAAAGGCAGAAAAATGATGCCGCTTACACTTGCAGAGGTCGGAGAAGTAAATATAATCAGAAAGATCGGAGGCAGACCGGAGGTTCGGACACATCTTGAAAACCTCGGTTTTGTAGCGGGAGGAGCCGTTACGGTCATAAATACCATCGGCGGAAATGTAATTGTAAATGTCAAAGAGTCCCGCATTGCAATCAGTAAGGAAATGGCGCAGAAGATCATGATCTGATCTTGCGCAGTCATTCTTAAATATCAAGGAGGGTAACAGGCATGAAAACACTAAGACAGGTCAAGGTCGGTGATACGGTCAGAGTCGTAAAGCTTCACGGCGAAGGGGCTGTCAAACGCCGTATCATGGATATGGGGCTGACAAAAGGTGTGGAAGTACATATCCGCAAGGTCGCGCCTCTCGGTGATCCGGTTGAGGTGAATGTTCGCGGTTATGAGCTTTCGATCCGCAAGGCTGACGCGGAAATGATCGAGGTCGAGTAAGTAAAAATATCCGGGGGAGTGCTCCCCATATTATTTGAAGCGTTGGTTAGCGACAGCTAACCGTGAAAGTGAGGAAATGACATATGGATATCCGAATTGCCCTTGCGGGAAATCCTAACAGCGGTAAAACGACACTGTTCAACGCACTGACCGGATCCAACCAGTTTGTGGGTAACTGGCCGGGCGTCACGGTGGAAAAAAAAGAAGGAAAACTTAAAAAGCATGACGGTGTGGTCATTACCGACCTTCCGGGAATTTACTCTCTTTCTCCCTATACGCTGGAGGAAGTGGTTGCCAGAAATTATCTGATAAGCGAGCGCCCGGATGCGATCCTTAATATTATCGACGGCACCAACCTTGAAAGAAACCTGTATCTTACCACACAGCTGACAGAGCTTGGTATCCCGGTCGTAGTAGCCATCAACATGATGGACGTTGTAAAGAAAAACGGGGATAAGATCAATACAGACGAACTTTCAAAAGCGCTGGGCTGCAAGGTCGTGGAGATCTCTGCGCTGAAGGGAACCGGCATTATGGAGGCGGCAGAAGCGGCAATCGACGCTGCGAAAAACGGCAAGACTGTTCCGATGCACACCTTCTCAGGTACCGTGGAACATGCTTTGGCACATATCGAAGAAGCGGCAGTGCACAATATGCCCGAGGAACAGCAAAGATGGTATTCCATCAAGCTGTTTGAACGTGACGACAAGGTGCTTGAGCAGTTAAGACCGGACAAGGCGGTGCTTGACCATATCGAGAGCGATATCAAAGCCGTCGAAGAAGAAATGGACGACGACGCGGAGTCCATCATCACCAATGAACGGTATGTTTACATAGGTGAGATCATAAAGGGCTGCTATAAAAAGAAATCTGCCGGAAAGCTTTCAGTTTCCGACAAAATAGATAAGGTTGTTACCAACCGGTGGGCGGCGCTTCCGATCTTTGCGGTTGTAATGTTCATTGTGTATTTCATATCGGTAACAACTGTGGGTACATGGGCGACCGACTGGGCAAACGACGGTGTGTTCGGAGACGGATGGCATCTGCTCGGCATCGGCTCCAATGAATATGAAACGGTTGCGGGTGATCATACCGCCGCGATGCAGGCTGTTTCGGCTTTTACCGGATTGGATACCGAGGCGGAGGATTTTGATCCCGAAGCTGCCCTGGCGGAATTGAAGGCTTTTGTGCCGGAGGCAAATACCGCGTCGGTGGATGTTGAGGACGAAGAAACACTTGCGATCAATACGCTGACCGCGTATTATGACGCAATTCCGGCTGGCGCGGATGAAGAAGCAACGGTTCCCATGACATATGTTGAGGCTGTTGCATATCTTGAAGCAAACGGCTTTGACGAGCCTGATACGGCAGACTTTGGCGTATGGGTTCCCGGCGTTCCGGCGCTGATAGAAAAGGGTCTTGACGCTGTGAACTGTGCCGAATGGCTCAAGGGACTTATCCTTGACGGTATCGTTGCGGGTCTGGGCGCGGTGCTCGGATTTGTACCGCAGATGCTGGTGCTTTTTATCTTCCTTGCATTCCTTGAGGCATGCGGATATATGTCCCGCATCGCTTTCGTGCTGGATCGTATATTCCGTAAGTTTGGTCTTTCGGGTAAGTCATTTATTCCGATGCTTATCGGCACCGGCTGTGGCGTTCCCGGAATCATGGCATCCCGTACTATTGAAAACGAGCGTGACCGCCGTATGACGATCATGACGACCACTTTTATTCCCTGCGGCGCGAAGCTGCCCTTCATCGGTATGATCGCCGGAGCGATCTTCGGCGGCGCATGGTGGGTAGCGCCCGGCGCGTACTTTATGGGCATGGCGGCAATCATTATTTCCGGTATTATGCTGAAAAAGACCAAAATGTTTGCCGGCGACCCTGCGCCCTTTGTTATGGAGCTTCCCGCTTACCACTTGCCGACGGTAAGCAACGTGCTTCGTTCCATGTGGGAGCGCGGCTGGTCCTTCATCAAGAAGGCGGGAACCATCATACTTCTTTCCACAATAGTCGTATGGTTTACAACATATTTCGGAGTTGTTGACGGCGCATTCCGTATGCTCTCTGATGAAGAGGTGGAACACAGCATTCTTGCAGTGATAGGCGGAGCGCTTGCGTGGATATTCAAGCCTCTCGGATTCGGTACATGGCAGGCGACTGTTGCTTCGATAACGGGACTTGTAGCCAAGGAAAATATCGTCGGCACACTGGGGATCCTTTACGGCGGAGGCGACGGAACGGTTTATCAGACTATCGCTGTGGCGTTTACGGCGATCAGCGGCTTTGCTTTCCTTACCTTCAACCTGCTGTGCGCCCCCTGCTTTGCGGCGATCGGAGCTATCAAGCGTGAGATGAACAGCGCAAAATGGACTTGGTTTGCCATTGGCTATCAGTGCCTGTTTGCATACGCGATCGCTTTGATGATAAATCAGTTCGGCTCGGCATTCACCGGAGATCTGAATGTCATCGGCTTGATCGTGGCTGTTTTAGTGCTGGTGTTTATGCTCTGGATGCTCTTCAAGCCGTACAAGGAGTCCGCTAAACTTACAAAGACTGTAAGGATCAAAAAATAACATTTTCTCAAGAACAGGAGGAAGGCAAAATGCTTGCTTGGATCGGCGAAAATATTGCTACGATCATCATTTGCGCCGTGTTGGCTGCGGTGGTGACTGCTATCGTGATCGGCATGGTGCGCGGGAAGAAAAAAGGAAAGTCCTCCTGCGGATGCGGATGCGGATGTGCGGGATGCCCGATGAGCTCCGCCTGCCAAAAAAGAAAATAAAGCCGCAGGCGCTGACTTGCATTTTCCTGCTGATCTCATAAAAAATGGGCTGTTGCACTACCGCGCAACAGCCCCATGACTTGTTATAGGCGAATGAAATTTTTATACCGAATGTTATAATACTAATATTTTACACTTTATGCAACTACAAGTGCAGGCAGAAGCGCAGACCGAGGTGATGCCGGTGCGTCAGCTTTGCGCCGAAAAGACCTCGCGGCGGATACGGCACAGCTCGGAAATAAAGCTCTTTTCAAGGTCGGTAAGGCTGTGGTCGAGGCGGCGCAGCATCACGTCCTTGTAGGTTATCCCGCTGTCGGCACAGCGCCGCTGAACCAGTCCGCAGCGCCGCAGCAGCTCCTCAGGCTCCGGGGACGACCACATGAAGGTCCCGGGGTTTTGGGCAAGCAGCTCAAGGCAGGCGGCGCGATCCGAAACAAATATGCGCCTGCCCGCTGATCTTGCCGCGACGGTGTCTGCATTTCCTTTTCCGGTGGGCAACAGCGGTATCGAAAGAGTGGGACAGCTCACCTCAATCAGAGACGAAAGCTCGTCAAAGCAGGTATCATCCTTTGCCGCCAGCGGGCTGTCTGAGCCGAATATCGGCATGGGTGTAAATTCGGCTACCAGCTCGTAGTTTATTCCCCGCGTGTCAAGCCGTGTTTTGTAAAACCTGTCCTGCTTTGCGTCGTAGCGCAGAATTCCGAGACTGCAAGCCCCATCCGCTACGGCGGATATGGTCTCGGTGCTGTCAGCCTCGCGGTAGATGACCTCAAGTGCCGGGGCGGAATCAAGCCCGGCGGATATTATTGCAAAGGTTCTGGCGATATATCCCGCTCCGGGAGCGGAAAGCGAAAAACGCTCCTTGCGCACCGTGCCGTTTCTGAACATTTCCTCGACCGAGTCAACCTCGGCGAGTATTTTTTTTGCGTATTGCAGAAAGACCTCGCCGTCCGGCGTCGGTGCCATGCCACGCGGCGTGCGCTCAAACAGCTCCGCGCCGAGAGATGCTTCAAGCTCCCTCAGCGCCCGGCTGAGGTTTGGCTGACCGATATAAAGCCGCTCGGCGGCACGGCTCAGCGAGCCTGATTCGGCAATTTCAAGTGCGTATCGGAAGTACAGCAGATTCATTTTATTGTCTCCGTTGTTTTATTGTAAATTAGCCAATTGTAAAACTTCGTTTTACAATTGAGATCCGCGCGGCGGGGATACGCGCGCTTATCGCCGCCCGCCAAAATCGCGGATTTTGGCAGCTCCCCTCGGCGCGCGGACTCGCTTTGCTCGTCTATGCGTTGTTTTTTCGTCGGCAAAGCCACCGAAAAAACGGATCTGATTTAAGATCTTTGACTTTTACAATCGGCTATTTATTGTAAATGCATCGACGTAGCGGCGGCTGTGGATGACCGCCGACCTCGCTTTGCAATCGTTTTGTCTAATAAACCTTTGTCCGCCTTTTGCGTTCCGCGCTTGCGCGTCCCGGAATGTGCGGGTATCGCGTTTCTGCCCTTGATATCCGGTGCTTGCGTAGCCTCAGTCGCGGAGCAGTCTGTCGGCGCCGGTCTTTTTCAGTGCGGCGAAAAGAGCCGCACCCAATATCCACGCGCAGACGATCTCTCCTATTCCGACGGTCAGCGCAAAATAAGGCAGCGAGCCTTCCGCGCCGTATACATAGCGCAGGATCAGCGGTACTATCACCACATTTGAGGCGACATACGGCAGCGGGGAGATGAACGGGTGCTTTTTAAGCGCGTAAAGCCCCAGCATTCCGATAAGGGACGCCAGCGAGCCGAATACAACGTCCCACGCGGCACAGCCGGTGACGAGGTTGGAGATAAGGCAGCCAAGCGCGACTCCCGGAATTGCGGCGGGAGTGAACACTCCAAGCACGCAAAACGCCTCGGAAAGTCGGAACTGGATAACGCCGCTTGCAAGTCCTGCGGCGTTTGAGATGAGGGTAAGCACGGTGTAGGCGGCGGCGATAATTGCGCCGCGGCAGATGAAGCGGGTGGTTTGTTTTGTGTTTTTCATTTTTTATCCTTTCGGACAGCTTTAGTTTTGTTTTGTGTGAGGAAGCTCTCGAACTCACATATACGGAGGGACACAGTTGGTACGCGTTTATATAAAGCGGAAAAGGATCGCGGATCGCTCTCAATCCATATTCCGACGGATCATCCGGCACAGCTTTTCGGTGGCGGCGGATGCTTCATGTGCGTCCGCTCCCGAGGAATACTGAGCCTTTTCGTATGCGGCGGTGATCTCTGCAATTTCCTCGTCGGAGCAGAGCCGGCGCCTACTCAGCTTTCCGCGCAGCTGCCGCGGGGTGTCGCTTTTCTTGGCAAACTGCGGCACGGCGTACAGCTGACGCACAAATACCGAATAAGCATAGCGCAGACGGGCGTTTTCATCTCCCGCCGCGCGCAGTCCGGCAAGAAAATCCCGGTAGCTTGCGTGCTGCTTTATCGGCTTTCCCGAACCGCCGACAGAGGCGTTCTGGGACAGCTTTTCCTCGGTGTCAACGTAATTCACCGCATCCTCGCGCATATTGGCGATAAAGTATGTCATACTGCCAGACACGGGGGAGAAGATAAGGTCCACAAGCCGCAGAAGCAGATTTTTCAGCGATTCAAGCAGACGGCGTATTTCGGTCTGGCGGCGCAAAAGGAATATAATAAGTGTGACCGTCACAGTTATGGCAAAGAACACAAATATCCAGTAGTTTACGGTGTCGTTGGCTTCCTTAGCGCCGAATACGAACATATTGAAAAGCGAAACGCTTTCTTCATTATTGTCCGGCGAGTAGGAGATATCCGAGGAGGCACTTTTTGAGTGAACGATGATGTAAAGTATTGCTTTTCCGGCGGTCGCAAGACCCACGGCTATCATATATCCGCCAAGCATCAGCACCAGCACGCAGGCTGTAAAGCTGAGCGCCAGCAGCATATTGTATCTGCGCGCGCGTGGAGTCAGAAACGCCGTTACCGTTCCGTGGTATGTTTTTGTAAGCGAATTCTGATTCAGCGCAAGCGCGGCGCTGAGGGTGTAGCCGATAAGGCATATGCCGGACATAGCTCCGGCTCCGCCAAGATAGCCGTAAAAGGCAAAGGCGATGAACATTATGCAGACGCAGGCGACCGAGGTGCGCTGTGACACCAGTCTTTCATAAGGCACGAACCACAGCACAGCTCCGCCCGCCATTATCACGGTGCAGAAGAGCATCAAGAAGAAGGGAAGAAGTGAATCCGGCTCGTAGTACGCACCCGGAGTATTCATGGCGTACTCATATTCTGCCCATGAGGTGAGCTTCATTATGAAAAAGCCGAGCACGATTATGATGATAAGAGGCACAAGCGCACGACCGAGGCTGAAATATTCTCCGTCCGATTCATATCCGCGGGAGTCAGTCTTGCGGTCAAGGCGGATGATCTTTGCCCATAATGCCATAATGAAGTATCCGACCGAAAGCAGCAGGGCGTTAAGCAAAAGACCAGCAAATCCGGCGTTTACCGAATTATAGATCCCGGACGTGCAGACCGAAAGCACAAAATACAGCGAGGCTATGCTGAACATTCTGTAAAGGCGGACATACTTTTTTTCGCTGTCGGTGTGAAGCTGTCGCATTGCTTACTTTTATCTCCTTTCTCGGGCGGTATACGGGTGTTATCAGAGGCTGAAGAATACGTCGATGTCGCCGGGTATCGTCCCGGTGGTGTTGCGTGTGGTGGCAATATAAAATACTACGTTTACTCCGTGCGTGCGCATGACCCGGCAGAAATTCAGCATCCTGCCGTCGATATAGGAGGAAACGACGATAAGATTTTCGTTTTCACCGAAAACGGCAGGGGATGCGGCGGCAAAGTCAAACATGCGTTCGGGTGGGAGTGAAATTGACAGGGGCAGTACCGCCAGCGTGCGCAGTGCGTCAAGCATACGGCTTCTGCCGCGCCACGGACCGTAGGCGGATATTCCCCCGTCGCCGTCCCGGTCGGTGGGAATAAAGCATTCATCCTCAAGCCCCGGAAGAGGAGGCGCATTGACGAAAAGCCTGACCGGAACATCCTCGGCGGCAATGCGGTCAAGCAGTGAGGCGCAGACCGTTATGCATCTTTCCACCGATGAAGGGTCGGATGGGGTGTCGGGGCGCTGTTCGATGGGACGGGAGTTCATGTTGAGAAGGAGTGAAAAACGGTGGCGGACGGTCTTTTCCTCGATATTGACCATCAGCCTGCCGTGAACGGCAGTGGATTTCCAGTTTATGCGGTTCATCGGGTCCCACACGGTGTACTCGCGCGAGCCGCAGATGCGCTGCGGGTCTGTGACCGGACACAGCGCTGAGATAATGTCCCCGCCAAGCAGGCGCGAGGACGCAAAACGTCCTTCCAGCGGCTCGGGCAGGGGCAGTACGACAAGAGAGGTGCGCCCGTGCTCCGCAGGCTCAAGCCGTTTTGACACGGTGTTGAGACCCAGAATATCCCCGACGCTGACTACCGCGCCGCCGAGATGATACTCGCCGCGCTTTTTTGCCCGTATCCTCCAGCGGCGGCGGATGCGGGAATTGCTGTGCAGTACAAACAGAGATTGCATTGACCGCGTGGTATTCACACGGCGCTTGCCGCTTTGGCGGTCGGTCTCGATAAGGGTAAATTCAAGTCCTTCGGGAAGGTCAGTGTCGGCTTTGAGATACGGGATAGGCAGGTGTCCCTCATTCCTTATTTCCTCGTAAAGATAAACGTCGTCTCCGACTATGACCTCAGAGGAGGAAAAGGTCGCGGTGTAGGAGAGCTTATCGAAGGCGCGGCGCTTGTAAAGATCGTACTCTATGACCACTGCGGCTACCAAAGCAATAAACACGGCTAAAAACAGCATCGGCGGCGTTCCTCCTTTCCGGTTGTTTGCGGTGCGCGGTAAGCGGCGTCAGTTTGCTCCCACAGGGGCGGGTACGCTGTCAAGCACGAATTCAATCAGCTTTTCGTTGGTATCGGTAAGCCGGACCGTTCCCTGTGAATGGGCGATGATGCGGTGCGAAAGCACCGGGACGGCGACGGCTTTTACATCGTCGGGTATGACATATTCTCTCCCGTCCATTGCCGCCGCGGTGCGCGAGGCGGCAAGCAGAGCCAGCGTTCCGCGCGGACTTGCACCAAGGCGTATGCGCTCATTCTCACGGGTACTTTGCGTTATACTCAGAATATAGTCGCGAACGGGCGCTTCGACACGCACTTTTTTTACCGCTTCCGCTGCGGCGTTGATCTCGGCGGTGGAGGCGACAGGCTCAAGCGAGGCAAGCGGGGATGAGTCCGAGCCGTGAACATCCATCATTGTGCGTTCGCTTTCGGTCGCGGGATATCCGAGCGACAGCTTCATCAGAAAGCGGTCGCACTGCGCCTCGGGCAGCGGAAAGGTGCCGAGGGATTCTATCGGGTTCTGGGTCGCGATGACGAAAAACGGGCGCGCCATGGGATAGGTGACTCCGTCAACCGTGGTCTGGAACTCGCCCATACACTCAAGCAGCGCGGACTGCGTGCGCGGGGTGGTGCGGTTTATCTCGTCGGCGATCAGTATGTTGGTAAACACCGGACCGCGCCGGAAAACAAATTCCGCAGTCTTCTGATTGTAATAGTTGATCCCGGTCACATCAGAGGGGAGAAGGTCGGGCGTGAACTGAATTCTTTTCACCTCACCCGAGACAGAGCGTGCCAGCGCCCGCGCCAGCGAGGTCTTTCCGGTGCCGGGAATATCGTCGAGCAGGACGTGACCGCCCGACAGCAGAGCGTTGATAATAAGTCTGATCTCGGTTTCCTTACCGAAGATTACTTTTCCAATATTGCGGCAGACAGCGTCTGCAAGTCTTGATACTTCTCGGATCTCCATATGTTCTGCCCCTTTGCATTTATTAATTGTATTATATCATGCGTTCACAAGATTGTCAATAGAGGCATTTAACATCCGCGCGGTATTTGCGGTAAAACTTCACCTATCCGGAACTTGCGCATAGACTGAAAACAGAAGTGTCGGGACGTGGTGCACCCCTGCAAGCAAGAAAGGAAGGTCATCCTATGGAAAGAAATGAACACACAAGAGAACCGTATCCCTCCCTGGAGGGAACCGTTGCAAACTGCCGTCTGGCGTGTGAGCTGGCGCGTTCGCATATCGGGGAGCTGAACTCCGTTTCGGAGTATATATACCAAAGCATAATGTTTGAGGAAACGATGCCGGAGCTGTCTGACATATTTGACGAGCTCGCAATGGACGAAATGAATCATTTCAGGCTGCTTGGCGAGCTTATACGCACACTCGGCGGCGACCCTGCGCTCCGCACTGCGGTGCGGAACAGCGGCGGACTGGTAATGAGGGAGGATAAGGGCTGCCGCGCGTATGTTGCCGCGTCGCGTGAGCTGAGGCGCAATATTGCAGATGAGCTGGCAGCGTATAACGAATACATGAGGCTTGCGGCGCTTTCCGAGCGCATGGGACAGCTTCCCGCGGCGGCACTGCTGCGCCGAATAGCCGTCGACGAGCGCGAACACAGGCAAAGGCAGGAGGAGCTGCTGAGGTAAGGCTGAAAAGACCGACTCGCCGTCTGAGAGATATGCAAAAAGGGGCTTCACGTTCTCACGTGACGCCCCTGAATCCGTACTCATCATTGGGCTTGATATTTTTTATGTTGCGTCAGGACAGGCTGCCGCATTGAGTGAATCCGGTCGGAAATTTGCTATGCCGCTTTTTTGGGGGGCGGGACATAACCATTGCAATGACCATGCCCAATACGGCGCCCGTGAATTTTCCTCCCAGCAGCGGAAGTATCATGTCCGGCTGTGTGCAGGAGGCAAAGCCCATGTGCGCCGCAAATGCAGATGCGCCGCAGACCAGAAAAGCGCCGCAGAGCACCTTCCCGCGTTTATCCATATCCTTAACCATCACAAGCGCCGGCATCACCGTGATCGTGCCCATGATGATACCTGTGGTACTCGCGTCATTCAGCCCGGTTTTTTTGCCGATAAAGCGGAAGGGTACCGCAAGGATACGCCGGAGCAATTCCGCAAGAGGCAGACTGCCCAGCATCACAATAGCGATAGAGCCTACGATCTCAAGTGCCTCGGTAAGAGAAGCAAGCCCCGGTATCAGCGTTATGCCGGAAATATACTGTACGGCGGCTAAGGTAAGACCAGCGGTCGCCGCGATCTGGATCAGCCGCGCAAAGTCGGAAAACAGGCGGATAACAATGTCCGGAAAGCGTATCAGCCCAAAAAGCAGAACGCCGGACAAAAGGAAAATGGGTATGCACTGAAAGAGGATCACGATAAGCGTCAGTCCCTGAAGCAGTCCGCCGACTAAAAGCCCTGCGGGCATTGAGATAAGCCCCGCGAGCATCCCCTTGAGGAAAAAAGGGCGGTCAGCCTCCGGAAGCACGTTCATTCCCACCGGAATTGTAAACACCAGCGTGCAGCCGAACATGGACGAAGCAATAATTCCCGAAAACCGACCGATCTCCACATCATTCGCCAGCTCCATTGCAAGCTGATAGCCGCCCATGTCAATGGCAAGCACGCAGCCGAACATGGCGGGATCAATTCCGACGGCGGAAAAGACCGGGCGGATAATGCTACCAAGTGCAATGGAAAGCAACGGTGCCAGGCAGATGATACCGGTCATGGAAAGAGCCATTGAGCCCATAAGCAGGAATCCGTCGTCAAACTTCTTCCCGAAGCCGAAGCGGTTTCCGATTATCTTATCAACGCCGCCAAGCAGTGCGCCCGCGGCAATCAGAAGCATAAGGATCCGGCTCATGATTATTTGCGCATTACAGCTTCAATATCGGCAACGGTTCTCGGAATGGCGGCGGACAGATTTTCACAGCCGTTTTCGGTCACAAGGCAGTTGTCCTCCACGCGGAAGCCGATGCCCCATTCCTCGTGATAAATGCCCACATCCACGCAAAAGACCATATTCGGCGCAACCGTTTCGTGGACGGCGATGGCATCGTGACAGTCATATCCGATATGGTGAGCGCCGCCGTGCCACATATAGGTGCCGATTCCGGACACATCCTTCAGTACCCCCGCATCCTTCAGAAGCTGTGCGTTGTAGCTGCGGATAGTTCCGTCCACATCCTTCATTTTCATACCCGGGCGGATGATCGAGAACATATAATCGGAGGTCGCGAGGGCGCATTCGTAAAGCAGCTTCTGCCGGTCTGTGAATTTACCGTTGCAGGGAAATCCGCGGGAAACGTCGGTGATCAGATTGTCGTACTGTGCGCCCACGTCGTTCAGCACCATATCCCCGTCCTGCGCCTGACCGGTGTAGGAATAGTAGTGGATGCAAAAATTGTTTGAACCGGCGGAGATGATCGAGGGGAAACCGGGACCGTCCGGACCGAACTGACCGATGGCGCGGTCAAATTCCGCCTTGTACTGATACTCATACATACCGGGTCTTGATGCCCTCATCATTGCAAGAATGCCCGCGCCCGTGATCTTCTCCGCCTGCCTCAGCGCATCGATCTCACAGGGCTGTTTGAGGGTGCGCAGAGAGCGAATGATGGCGTTGGCGTTGCAGATATTGAGGAAGGGATACTCCTTCCGGACGACATCCGCCATGCCGTGCGCCGCCGTTTCGATGTCGTCGGAGGAATAGCGGAAGAGATCAAGATATATGTTTTCATAACGCCCGCAAATTGCCATTGCCTGCAGGTCGGGCAGCAGCCTGCCTTCGGGGCGGATGTCGGTGACGCCGGAAAGCTCCGCAGCCTGTTCAGCCGTCAGCCGCCTGCCGGTCCAGCGCTCCGCCATAGCGTCGCCGGGCAGAAGGTACAGCCGTTCGGAAAATGACTCGCCGTCCTCCTTGCAGATCACAAGCACGGAATTTTTCTGCCCGATACCTGTAAGATACACAAAATTACGCTGGGCGAAAAAGGGGTAATATTCATCGTTGGTCTTGCGGATCTCCCGCCCGGCAAACAGCACGGCTATCGAGCCGGGCTTCATTGAAGCGGCAAAACGCCGACGGTTTCCGATAAAAAATGACTTGTCCATAAAAACACTCCTGAAAAAACGTTTACGGCGGAATGGGGCGGTGACTTAAGAAAACATTGAAGCAAAAGACTGTTTAGCTTGACGGCTATGCCGTCTTTTGCTGTTTTTGAGTTGTATTGTGGGCTTCTTCGATAGCCCGTGTGAAATCAAATGCACCGATGAAGTTATAGACAATAGTGATCTCCCTTGTCTTGGATTTCTTGTCTGCGTGGGACATTTCGATGCGGTCAATAAACTCTCGGAGAACTGCCGCGTCAAGCTCCTGCATATCTGTGTACTTCTTCACCGCTGAGACAAATGCCTTGGCGTTGGTTTTCTGCTGCTCCTGCTGTTTCAGCTCCTTGCGCAAAACCTCTGCCATAGATTTAAGGTTACTCTGTTCCAGCTCATAGTCGTGGGACATTTTGATAAATCTGTCATCGGACAGTTTACCCATTACATTGTCCTCATACAGTCTGGAAATGATGCGGTCAAGCTCTGCAATGCGCTTATCAGCTTTTGCCAGCGTATCACGCTTCCGCGCAAATTCCGCGTCACGTTCTCGCATACTGATGTCTGCGGCTTCCTGCATAAACTCGGCTTCGTGCTGGCTTACATACTGTATGGCTTCGCACAGATTTCTCTGCGATTTTTATATTCTTAAACCTCCGCGTCCCTCCCCATATGGCGTATGGGGAGGGAACATTGGTATTAAGACAA
>ULVD01011854.1_pt1 | contig 14457 bp, 12 predicted proteins | sample 1959101 | NCBI WGS metagenome assembly ULVD01 (sample SAMEA4835777, study PRJEB28245) | human gut metagenome | biome: gut microbiome; material: fecal sample | place: Denmark | collected 2008
CGAAGCTATATATTCATCTGTTTGGGAGAGGATCATTTCAGCACCGAGGTGGCGTCTTGGATGGTCTTTTCGTATGCCTCCATGCCGTACTTATCTACCTCGGCTTTGTTTTTCTCTCCGTGGGTCAGGCACCCCGCGCCGCCGATGCAGCCGCCGATGCATGCCATGCCCTCGACAAAGTTGGCGTCAAGCAAATTCTTGCTCTTTTTGAGAAGCGCTATTCGGCATTCCTCGATACCGTCGCAGGAGCACGCCTTAAGCTCAAAGCTCTCAAGACCCTGCTCTTTAAGTCCTTCCTTGACCGCGTCGGCAAGTCCGCCGCAGCGGGCGAATATTCTTCCGAAATACGAGGCGTTGTCAAGCACGCCCTCGTCAAGTGTCGTGATGTCAATATCCCGGCTGTCAAAAAGCGCCTGAAGCTCCTCAAAGGTTATTACCGTGTCAACGTAGGGCTTGACCTCCTCGCGATGTACCTCGGCTTTTTTTGCGGTGCACGGACCGATAAAGACGATCTTTGCCCCTTCCTCATGTTCCTTTATGTACTTTGAAATAGTAGCCATCGGAGAGAGATTGTGCGATACAAAAGGAACGAGATCGGGGAAGTTCTTCTCAATATACGTGACGAATGCAGGGCAGCAGGAGCTGGTGAGAAAGCCTTTTTCGGCAAGCTCGCGGGATTCCGCCTCCGCTACCATGTCAGCTCCGAGCGCCGCCTCAATGACGGTGTGGAAGCCGAGCTTCTTGATCCCGGTTATTACCTGACCGAGCTTTGCATATGTGAACTGGCTTGAAATTGAGGGGGCGACAACTGCGTAAACCTTGTACTTCTTGTTGTTCTCGCTCTTCTTTATCAGGTCGATAACATTGAGGATAAAGGATTTATCCATGATCGCCCCGAACGGGCACTGGTAAACGCAGGCTCCGCAGGAGATGCACTTGGAGTTGTCCACCTGAGCCGCCTTGTCCTCACCCATTGATATAGCCTTGATCTTGCAGGCATTTTCACAGGGACGCTTGCGGCTGACGATGGCAGTATAGGGGCAGACCTTGGCGCAGGCGCCGCAGCCGACGCACTTTGATTTGTCTATGTGAGCCACGTGCTGATGGTCAAAGGAGATAGCTCCCCGACGGCAGACGTCCTCGCAGCGGTGAGCCAGGCATCCGCGGCAGGCGTTTGTAACTTCATAGCCTCCCATCGGGCACTCATCGCAGGCAATTTTTATAACCTCTATGACGTTGGGATTTTCCTTGTCTCCGCCCATAGCGAGCTTTACGCGCTCCGCAAGAATGGCGCGCTCCTTATAGACGCAGCAGCGCATGGTGGGGGTGTTGCCGGGGACTATCTTCATCGGTATATCAAGCACGGAATCAAGCAGTGTGTCCCCCCATGCCTCGCGCGCGACTTCACGCAGTACCTTGTATTTAAGATGCTGTACCTTTGTGTCAAATTTTCTCATTTTTCTCTGTACCTTTTATCAAATCAAAAATAGCTGACCTTGATCCTTTTGCCCATGAGTCTGAGGCATTTTGAAAGCTCCTCGACCAGATTCATCTTGATATTGAAATTGATAGGCAGGTCGGGGTTCTGATGCGCAGGGTTTACCGCCCTGCCTACGAAGAAGTTTATGTCGGTCGCCTCCTCAAACAGCAGACGGCTTATCTGGGATGCACCGTCCCGTTTAAGACTCCAGACCTCATAGCTCTTGTTGTCCTTCAGGTAATCGCGGGCATAGCTTAACACCTTGTTTACGGTGATAACGCCCTCGGTAACAAGGTCAACGCCCTCAAGCTCGGCGGTGGGCGGAACGTCCGAAGCCTCAAAATTCAGGCTTGGCTTCAGCGGCTTGCCGAGGTATTTCGCGGCGATGGACGAGGTCGTTCCGCCGCACACGATGTGCTTGCCTTCCTTTGAGAAGAAAAGCGACATCATACGGTCACAGTCGTCCCGGTTTGAGGGAGGGCCGAACAGAATGTTCATCGGCACGCGGCGACGTATTCTTATGACAGCGGCGGTGGCGTCGTCTCCGGGCTTTCCGCCGTAAAGACGTTCGCATTCGTCCACGAGTATGGTGGAGAGAGTCTTTGCCGTATAGCCGACGTCCGCTATTGTCTCCATGAAGTCTATTATCTCTTCGCGCTTCCACCCGAAATTATATGAAAGCCCCATTCCGGCGTGCGGGCAGCCGTCGCTCATTGCGACAAAGATATCGTTCTCGCACAGCCGGATGGTGGATCTGAATATCTTTTTGCCGCCGATATTCATTTCGGTTCTGGGGTAGTCAAAGTTTTTGCCGTTCCGCAAAAGGATCACAGGCGGATTGTCGTACTGTATTATTTCGGCGTCGGTGCTGTTGACTATATGGATTATTGTGAAGGTGGAATATGCCACTCCTCTGACCGAGCAGATGGGCAGTGTGGCGGCTATCGTTTCCACGCAGTCCTCAAGAGACAGCCCCTCCGCCATCATGGTAGAGATTATCTTTGAGGTAAGTGTGGAAAGTATGCTTGCCTTGACTCCGCTGCCCAGCCCGTCGGCAAGCACTATGACGGAGGAACGCTCGTTTTCCTCCACCACGTCAACATGGTCTCCGCACAGCTGCTCGCCGAAGTGGTTTATGCTCTTATACCCGATATCGGCGCACAGATCATTCATCGGTAATAGACTCCTTCAGCTTTGTCAGCGCTATCTTGGTCTCGGCAGCCGTTTCACCGAGCAGGGAGGCGATCTCCTGAACGATGCGCATCTGCTTATCCACCACCTTGTCGGCTATCTCGACGGTCTGGCGGCTGATGCTTTCCTTCTTTTCTCTTTCGTTCTCCTCGTCGGTAACATCGCGCATGATGCCTATGAGCAGGTTGTTTGCCTGGTCATAAACTACGGTCTGCTCGACGTACTTCTGGTACTCGGCAAGATATGTCCGTTCATTGCGCACGGCGCGTTTTGTGGAAAGCACCCGCATGAATATATCAGGGTCAAGTATCCTCACGACCTGATCGCCCAGTACGTCGGAGGCGGAGCGGATGTTCATGATGCGGCGCGCGGCTGCATTTATCTGCTGGACCTCAAGGCTTTCGTTGAGCACGATAAGTCCGTTCGGAGTGTTGCTGACGATGCTGTCCGAAAAGCTCTCGGCTTTATCCTTGAGATAGGGCAGGCACATGGATATCTCCGCTTTGCCCTGATATATGGCTATTGCCTTTTCGCGGCAGGTGTTATAGCCGCAGGAGCCGCAGTTAAGCTCATCCTCGGGTCGGTTCTTGCCCATTTTCTTAAGTATCTCGGCTATCTCATGCTCCGACGGCATAGGCGCTGTGCCGGTAAGGGGCGGGAACGCCTTGTGTATTTCAAGCGGGTCGGGCTGATCGACTATAAACTGCTGTCTGCCGGCGTAGTTTGCCACCGACATGTAGCCCTTGACTGGAGTGCGGTGATACTTTTCCATTACCGGACCGTCGATGCAGCTTCCGGCGCAGGCGGACATTTCAATAAAGCAGCGGTGAATGCTTCCGCTTTCAATGTCGCGCAGTGCGGCGATGCAGTTTTCGGTGCCGTCAACGGCAAGGTAGGTGTATCCGGTCATTTTCCGGTTCATCGTCTTGAGTATGCCGCCCGCAGTGGGGAAGAAGCGGGCGCGGCTGTGATCGTCGGAGTCGGTGCGCTGTTCGGGAGTGATCTTTGCCTCGTTAAACCAATTTGTCAGCTCCTCAAAGGTCAGCACCGCGTCAACTAAGCCGCCGCTCTTGTCTGCCTCGTCTTTTTTGGCAACGCAGGGACCGATAAATACGGTTTTTGCATTCGGGTGACGCTTTTTGATATCGGCGCAGTGAGCCGCCATAGGCGAAAGTACATCCGCAAGGTAGGGCAGCTCGGCGGGGAAATACTTCTGGATAAGCAGGTTGATAGAGTGACAGCAGGAGGATATCACGATATCCCGGTTCTGCTCCGAAAGCATTCTTTCGTACTCCGTCTTGACTATCGTCGCGCCGATCGCGGTCTCCTCGACATCGGCAAAGCCCAGCTTTTTCAGCGCGTCGCGCATGGCTTCGATCCCCGTGCCGTCGTAGTTTGCGATAAAGGAGGGCGCAAGGCTTACATAGACCGGAGAACCGGACTGGAGCATGACCTTGACCTTTTCAAGGTCACTGACTATCTCCTTGGCACCCTGCGGGCAGACGACGAAGCACTGTCCGCAAAGGATGCATTCCTCGGGAATAATATGCGCCTGATTGCCCGAAAAGCGGATGGATTTTACCGGGCAGTGGCGTATGCACTTGTAGCAGTTCTTACAGTTGGATTTTTTCAGCGTCAGGCAGACTGACATCACACATTCCCCCTGTCGGCGCGCACGGCGCTCATTATTTTGTCGTTCCAGAATTCACGGAAATTTTCACGGGTGACGCCGGTGACTATTTCATCATTGACCGTGACCGTGACTCCGATCCGGTTGCACTTGCCGGTGCAAAAGCTGCCGGTCAGCGCTATATCGTCCTCGAGCTTCTCCGAAGCGATGTTTTCCTGCATAAGCTTTACTATGTCGGACGAGCCTTTGAGGTAGCAGGAGCTGCCGACGCATATCTGAACTATGACCATTTTGAGATTTGTCCTTAAGCAAGCCGCGGCATAACTGTGTCGTTGAAGAATTCATCCACTGTTTCGGGACTTACCGAATAAAATTCGTCGTCCACGGTCACGCAGACGCCCATCTGACATTTACCCATGCAGAAGGTGCCGCCAAGCTCTACCTTGTCGCCGAGATCGTTCTTTTTGATGAGATACTGAAGCTGCTCAACTACCTGACGTGAGCCTTTGATGTGGCAGGAGGAGCCTATACAAACGGTAATTTTCATGATTATCTTAACCTTGCCTTTCAGAATATTATTTTTTATCAGTCGTAGTCAACTACATTGACCCATGAATGCAGGAATTCGCGTTCCTTTTCGTTGCCCTTTACCGACTGAGAGGCGGCTACGATGGGCATCCATTTCTGAACGTACTGCTTTTCCGTTCCGCTCATTTCGCAGAACAGGCTGAGGTAGCGGTCAGCTCCGGTGATATCACCCTTCAGCCAGAAAAGCAGATAGGTGCGTGCGGCGTCCGCCGAGGCGTTGCCCTGAGTGGCGTGTGACCAGTCGATGATATAGGGAGCACCCGATTCGGAGATTATGATATTTGAGGGGTTGAAATCGCCGTGGCAGAGCTTTGAGTGCCGGGGCATGGCGTCAAGACGGGTGTGAAGATCGTACCTTGTCGTGGCGTCAAAGTCCGTCTGGCTTATCTTGCGGTTCATCTTGTCCTTGAGCTTGTTAAGCTCAGGGCAGACCTTTCCGTGCATTTCAAGCTGCAGGGCGACAAAGGAGCGGAGGTATTCCTCTTTTTTATCCGGGTTTTCACGCATCAGCTCGGCAAGGGTCTTGCCCTTTATGAAATCGGATACGATGGTCCACTTTCCGCCGATGACGGTTACCTCGTGGATCTTGGGGATATTGAGCCCCGTTTCCTCAACGCGCGCCTGATTCAGCGCCTCGTTGAGTACGTCTGCCTTGGAATAGCTTTCGTCGAATACCTTCATGCAGAGGTCGCCGTCGCGGTAGACGGTTTTGTTGTTTCTTACCGCAATTATTCTGTCAAGCTTCATGACCTTTCTCCTTTATTATTTATATACCGGATCTTGTGCCGACCGTCCGGAAGGCAGTCTTTGCGGCGTCAGCGTCGTTGTCAGAGAGAGAGGCGGCGGGGCGGGGCATTTCGGGGTCGGAAAAATGCTCCTTGCCGTAGTAGGCGTTAAGATACATCTGCTTTATCTCGCTCATGAGCGGATAACGCGGGTTCGCTCCGGTGCACTGGTCGTCAAACGCCTGCTCGGTCATATCGTCAAGGCGGGCAAGGAAGTCTGCCTCATCCACGCCATAGTCGCGTATCGTCTTCTTGATACCCACGCGCTCCTTGAGAGCATTGACAGCGGCAATAAGGCTTTCGAGCTTTTCGGGATCGGTCCTGCCCTCAAGACCCAGCGCGTCGGCGATTTCGGCATAGCGGGCAAGTGCGTGCGGGTGGTCGTACTGTGAGAAGGTGCCCATCTTGACCGGGGTTTCGCTGGCATTGAAGCGCAGCACCTCCTCAAGCATCAGCGCATTTGCAACTCCGTGAGGCAGGTGGTGGAAGGCGCCCAGCTTGTGAGCCATCGAGTGGCAGACGCCGAGGAAGGCGTTGGCGAATGCCATGCCCGCCATTGTGGCGGCGTTTGCCATTTTCTCACGCGCTTCGACGTCGGTCTGACCGTTGTCGTAGGCGCGGGGGAGATATTTGAATATCACCTTGAGAGCCTGAAGCGCCAGACCGTCGGTGTAATCGGTCGCCATGACAGAGGCGTAGGCTTCCAGGGCATGGGATACCGCGTCGATCCCGGAGGCGGCGGTAAGACCGCGGGGAGCCGACATATGGAAGTCGGTGTCTATTATCGCCATGTCGGGCAGCAGCTCATAGTCGGCAAGCGGATATTTCACGCCGGTCTGCTCATCGGTGATAACGGCAAAGGGAGTAACTTCAGAGCCTGTTCCGGCGGATGTGGGAATGGCAACGAAATATGCTTTTTCGCCCATCTTCGGGAAGGTATAGACGCGCTTGCGGATATCTATGAAGCGCATTGCCATATCGGCAAAGTCAACCTCCGGATGCTCGTACATCACCCACATAATCTTTGCGGCGTCCATAGCCGAGCCGCCGCCGAGGGCTATGATAACGTCGGGGGCAAAGGCTGTCATCTGAGCTGCACCCTCCTTGGCGCAGGCAAGAGTGGGGTCGGGAGCAACATTGAAGAAGGAGGCATGGGCGATGCCCATTGATTCCAGCTTGTCGGTGATGGGCTTGGTGTAGCCGTTGTTGTAAAGGAAGGAGTCGGTCACCACAAAGGCTCTCTTTTTGCCCATCACAGTGCCAAGCTCGTCAAGTGCTACCGGCAGGCAGCCTTTTTTGATGTAGATCTTTTCGGGTGTGCGGAACCAGAGCATATTTTCCCTTCTTTCTGCAACGGTTTTTATATTTATAAGGTGCTTGACGCCGACGTTTTCGGAAACCGAGTTTCCGCCCCATGAGCCGCAGCCCAGTGTCAGCGAGGGGGCGAGCTTGAAGTTGTAAAGGTCGCCGATGCCGCCCTGAGAGGACGGGGTGTTGACGAGTATGCGGCAGGTCTTCATGCGCTCGGAAAATTCGGCGAGCTTGGCTTTTTCCTTTATCGGGTCAAGATAGATGGAGGAGGTGTGACCGTATCCGCCGTCGGCGACAAGGCGCTCTGCCTTTGTGAAGGCGTCCTCAATGTCGGAAGCGCGGTACATGGCAAGCACGGGCGAGAGCTTTTCGTGAGCAAATTCCTCGGAAAGCTCGACGGACTCCACCTCACCTATCAGTATCTTGGTTCCGGCAGGAACCTTCACTCCTGCCAGCGCGGCAATGGTCGCCGCCTTCTGACCGACGATCTTTGCGTTCAGCGCGCCGTTGATGAGTATGGTCTTTCTGACCTTTTCGGTCTCGTCCGGATCAAGGAAATAGCAGCCGCGGGAGGCAAATTCCTCGCGCACCGCGTCGTATACCTTGTCAAGCACGATAACGGACTGCTCGGAGGCGCATATCATGCCGTTGTCAAAGGTCTTTGAGTGGATAATTGAGTTTACGGCAAGTACGATGTCGGCGCTGTCGTCAATGATCGCAGGTGTGTTGCCGGCTCCGACGCCGAGCGCGGGCTTGCCGGATGAGTATGCCGCGCGGACCATTCCGGGACCGCCGGTGGCAAGGATGATGTCCGCCTCCTTCATCAGCATATTTGTCATCTCAAGGGAGGGAACGTCTATCCAGTTGATGATGTCGGCAGGCGCGCCGGCTTTTATTGCCGCGTCGAGTACGATCTTTGCCGCGGCTGCCGTGCAGCGCTTTGCACGCGGGTGAGGCGAGATAATGATGGCGTTGCGGGTCTTGAGCGCGATAAGGCACTTGAAGATAGCCGTGGAGGTCGGGTTTGTTGTAGGGATAACGGCGGCGACAAGACCTATCGGCTCGGCGATCTTCTTGATGCCGTATGCCGGATCTTCCTCAATGACGCCGCAGGTCTTGGTGTTTTTGTAGGCGTTGTAGATATACTCGGCGGCGTAATTGTTTTTGATGACCTTGTCCTCGACCACCCCCATGCCGGTCTCCTCGACCGCCATTTTGGCAAGCGGTACGCGCGCCATGTTTGCAGCTATGGCGGCTGCCTTGAAAATGGCGTCTACCTTTTCCTGTGTGTAAAGGGAGAATTCCCGTTCGGCGGCACGCGCGCGTGCTATCGCGGCTTCCAGCGCTTCAGTACCGTCGATTATCTGTCTTTCCGTGGTATCCATGTTTGTCCCCCGATTTCTTTATTTTTTCTTTGTTAATATTATAACACATTCGTTTGTCATTGTAAATGATTTTTTCTGTATAGCTGAGTTATCAAAAATGATATACCTGATATAAAATCAGAATGCCGTTTTATCCGCCCTGTGTTTTGGAGGAGCGCTTGCTCTTGTCATCTTCCGATTATCCGACATAAACTGATAAGGGAAGGCAGCCGGTGCGATGGCGTGGCAGGCAAGGAATAAAATACCGTGCCCTTTTTTTGAAAAATCTGTTTAGCCCGCCGCCCGGACGGCAAGAATAAAAGCAGTAGAGACACCGCAGACGTGCGGGGAAGGTACATAGTCCCGACGCCGCGGTGAAATAAGCTTTATGGAAAAGGCGAAAGCGGAAGATGAACGGTAACAGTTACGGTAACGGATATTCGGGCGGCATAAGGAGAGGCGATATTTTTTACGCCGACCTGTCGCCGGTGGTGGGGTCTGAGCAGGGGGGTCTGCGCCCGGTGCTTATTATTCAGAACGACGTCGGAAACAGATACAGTCCGACGGTGATAGCCGCGGCTATCACATCGCGCATGGGCAAAACACACTTGCCAACTCATATTGATATATACGCCGAAAAGGCGGGGCTTGCGCGGGATTCCGTGATCCTGCTTGAGCAGATACGCACGCTTGACAAGCGCCGTCTCAAGGAGCGTATGGGGCATCTTGATGAGGCAATTATGAACCGGGTCAATGCCGCCATTGCCGTTTCCTTCGGGCTTGGTGGGCTTCCGGCAACCGAGCCGACATATACCGCGGCGGCAGCGGTAGCGGATAATCCCGGAGCGCAGTGACCTCGCGTACTGCGACAGTCGGACGGGAATCGAAGCACCCCCACCCGGGCGTGGAACACATTTGTGTTACGCGCCCGGGTGGGGGTCATTGCATTTATGCGTTTACGGGGCAGGCGTTGTCTCTGAACTGAAGGCGATAAAGACCGGCGTAAAGACCGTTCTTTTCCATCAGCTCGTCATGAGTACCCTGCTCAGTCACTTTGCCGTCCGAAATAACGGCTATCATATCCGCATTCCGGATGGTGGAAAGCCGGTGCGCCACAACAATGGTGGTCCGCCCGCGGCAAAGCTCATCGAGCGCCTGCTGGATAAGTATCTCGGTTGTGTTGTCAAGAGCCGAGGTCGCCTCGTCAAGAATAAGTATTGCCGGGTTTTTAAGGAACACTCTGGCAATGCTTATGCGCTGCTTCTGACCGCCTGAAAGGCGCACTCCGCGCTCGCCTATCTCGGTGTCGTAGCCGTGCTCAAGTGTCATCACCCAATCGTGTATGTTGGCGCGGCGCGCCGCCTCCTCCACCTCGGCGTCGGTGGCGTCCAGCTTGCCGTAAAGGATATTGTCGCGTATGCTGCCGTTGAACAGAAAAACGTCCTGCTGAACTATTCCGATGTTGCGGCGCAGAGAGTCAAGCGTTATGTCGGAGATGTCCGTTCCGTCAATACTGATCTTTCCGCCGCTGACCGGATAAAAGCGCGGTATGAGGTGGCAGATGGTGGTCTTTCCGCCGCCGGAGGGACCGACGAGCGCCAGCGTACTGCCGCGCGGGACTTCAAGCGACACTCCGTGAAGCACCTCGGCTGAGGGGGCGTCGGGGTCTGCGGAGGAATAAGAGAACTCAACGTTTTCAAGGGTTATCTCTCCTTGGGCGCGACCGATGTCGTGCGCGTCGGGAGAGTCACGCTCCGGCTCGATATCCATCACCTCGCAGAAGCGCTCAAAGCCTGAGACTCCGTTCTGGTATGACTCCATGAAGGAGATAAGGGTGTTGATGGGTGAGATAAACAGGTTTACCGAGACGATAAAGGCGGAATAATCGGCAAAATTTATCCTGCCGGCATAAAGGAACAGCCCGCCCGCTATCAGTATCACCACATTGAATACATCGGTGATGAAGGAGGAGGAGGAGTGAAATGCCGCCATTGCCCGGTAAGCGCTGCGGCAGGCGTCAACGAACTGTCTGTTGCCTACCTCAAACTTTTCCATTTCCTTTTCCGAGTTGGTGAAAGCCTTGGTCACGCGGATACCGGATACGCTGCTTTCAATTGCGGCGTTTATCACCGCATTGCTTTTGCGCCGCTCGGCAAACGCCGCGCGCATTTTGGTACGGAAGTAGATCGCAACAGCAAGCAGAACCGGAACGCATACGAATATTATCAGCGTCAGCCAGATGTTTATCATGCAAAGGTAAACAAAAGATCCGATCATCATTACGGTGCTGACAATAAGGTTTTCGGGTCCGTGGTGGGCAAGCTCGCTGATGTCAAACAGGTCGCTGGTAAGGCGCGACATTATTTTGCCCGTTTCGTGATCGTCAAAGAACGAAAAGGGAAGCTTCTGAAGATGTGCGAACATATCCCGTCTCATCTGCGCCTGCATATCCGTTCCTATCATGTGACCGTAATACTGCACGAAATACCGCAACACAAGGCGCAAAAGATACAGTCCGAGCACGATAAGCCCGGCAAGTATCACCGCGCGGAATTTGCGGTTCGGGATAAGATCGTTAAGCATCCGCCGGGTGACTATCGGATATACCATGCCGATAAGGGAGATAAAAAGCGAGGCAAGCATATCCGCGGCAAACATCAGTTTATGAGGTTTATAATACGATATAAAACGTTTTAACATACCTTTTCGGTTCCTTCTGTCGTCATATGAGGGTCGGGCTTTGAAATTTACTGATTTCCGAGCGCCGCTTCCTGCTCGCGGTGCTGTTTTACCAGTGCCACATTGCGTTCGTGTCCCGCTCTGGTTTCGGCATAGAGCATAAACAGGTCTGTATCCGTGACAAAGAAATAATTGGAGCTTTCGGGATCCGGGGAGAGAGCGCAGGTCAGCGCCTGATATGAGGGGTTGCAGATAGCTCCGGGGGGCAGTCCCTTTGACACATATGTGTTGTAGGGGTTGTCAAAGTTCAGATGCTCGGCGGATAGATCCTTGGGTCTTTCCCCCTTGGAGACAAGCCACGCGTAGATGGTAGTGGAGTCGCACTCAAGATTCGGGAACTCGGAGGGCTTGGCGAGGCGGTTGTGAATGACTGCCGAGACCTTGTCAAAGTCGGAGGCATAGTAGGCTTCTTTTTCGATTATTGAAGCTATCGTGACTATCTGGTCAATGGTAAAGCCGCTTTTTTCGGTATATTCGCGCAGCTGCTTGTTGTAGACCTCCTCAAAGCGGTCGAGCAGCTTGTATATATAGTAGCTTTCTGAATTGTCGGTGTAAAAATCATAGGTGTCGGGGTAGAGGTAGCCCTCAAGACGGTATTGTCGTCCCGAGCCGTCTTCCATGTCAATGGCGTCAACAAAATCAAAATCGTATTCACCGTTGTTTATCGCGTCGATAAAGCCCTCGCGCGTTCCGATGCCGTTGGAGGTGAAAAGATTGATTATATCCTCAACGTTGTAGCCCTCCGGGATGGTGAGGCGTATTGTGGTGCGGACGCTCTTCGGACGCAGGTTTATTATCAGCTCGTCATAGTTCATCATACCGTTTACTGTGTGCGTTCCGGCGACAAAGGCGTAGCTGTCGGGATTGGCGGCAATAAGATCGTCAACGTGCTTCAGCTTTGCGTAAAGCCGGAAAAGCCACGGGTATTTTATCACGCCGCTCTCGCCGAGTATCTCGGAAACGTCCTCCGCCGAGGCATATTCGGGGATCTCGATCTCGATCTCCTCGCTGTCCTTGACGAATGCGTACATATCGTTGACAAAGCTGATGGCAAAAAAGGCGAGCGCACTCGATATGATTATGATAAAGCAGATGTAAAGCGCCGCCTTGAGCACCGCCATGATGGTGCTTGAGGTCTCGGTATACGCCGGCTTGCGCGTTATATCCTCCGCTGATTCTGCGGGGTCAGCGCTACGGACGTCAGCCTCTGCGGCAGTGCTTTTTGGGGGCTTGGTGCTGTTGTTTTTATTTTTGTTTTTCATTTTTATAAATCCCATAAGATCTTCTCATTTCAGAAAAAGCATTACGGCTATGTAAAGCAGATAGCAAAGCAGAGCCGACGGGGCAAGGAATGCACGGATGTTTCCGGCAAACGTCCGCCGGAGCGCCGCGGCGACTCCGTGCTCGCCCGAGCCTTCCACTCTGTAATCGGAGGAAAGATTGCCGTCGGCGTACGAGCCGTAAAGTCGCGCGCACTCGCCGCAGAATACAAACATGGAGATAAGCAGCAGAAAGCCGATGATGAGAAAATAAAGCGTTTTTCCTCCTGCGTCGTAGACAGTGCGCAGAAAAGGCATTCCGAAAACCGAGACAAGGTTATATCCGAAATGCACTGCGAACGCGGCAAAAAATGAGCGCGACGCATAAAGTGTAAGCGAAAGCAGTATTCCGGAGAAAAGGTAAACGCCGAAGGAGCGGAGGTCAAAGTGCAGCATTGCAAACCAAAGGGAGGTCAGTACCACGGCGCTGAAGCTGCCGGCGGAGGCTTCGTACTCTGAGCAAAGCAGAGCGCGGAAGAGAAATTCCTCGCAGAAGGCGGGCAGTGCCGCATAGGCGACGATCAGATAGACCGTCTCTCCTGCGCCGCCTCCCGATGGGGAAGCAAACGCGCCGTACAGCGTAAATGTTCCGGACAGCGACTCGTAGCCGGAAGCGGCAAAGCTGAGAAGCAGCGAGCCGGACGCGGCGGCGACGATTGCGGAGACAATGAGCAGAAGGTGATTCAGACCGAAGGGGTATATACGCAGTCTTTTGGCGCTTACGTGGCACAGCTTCATGTATGCCGCCGCCGGTATCATGAATATCAGCACCTGAACCACCGTAAGCAGCAGATACTCGTTGTCCCGGTTGAAAATGCGGGGACCCGAAAGCCGCACTGCCAAAAGGAGCAGGAACACGGCAAATACCAGCAGCGGAGCGGTAAGCGTTCCGTCGTATCGACGCCGGGGGGCTTCCGGCTTTCCGGCTTTATCCTGCCGCGGAGGGCTCGAAGGAGCGGGAGCAGGGGCTGCCGCTTTGCCCGCGTCAGGTGTCTTGCCGATATCCGCAGGAGGATTTTTTTTATTTTCCGTTTCCATGCGGCTCACCGCCTTCCGTTTTTATTTTTGGGTATGCCTCAGTCCGCTATTATGCCGCGGCGCAGCTTTTCAGCCGTGGCAGTTCCGCGCAGGGCGGCGACTATGGCAAGTCCGAAGTCAACCGCGACTCCCATTCCCGCCGCGGTAATGCGGCGGCGGTCGGTCACGACGCGCTTTTCCGATATGCGCGCGCCGCGCAGCTCGCCCTCAAAGCCGGGGTAGCAGATAGCCTCGTATCCCTCAAGATATCCGCGCCTTCCGAGCACCATAGGTGCGGCGCAGATGGCACAGAGGTACGCTCCAGCCCTGTCAGCCGCCGCAAGCGCGGTATCCACCGCGTCCGAAGCGTCAAGATTGGTCGCTCCGGGCATTCCGCCGGGCAGTACCACCGCTTCGATATTATTTCCTGTGCTTAAGGCGGAGTCAACTATGTCGGCTTTTACGGTTATTCCGTGCGCACCGGTTATAAGACTGCCGCCGATACCGACTGTGGTCACCTCCACGCCGGCGCGGCGCAGAAGGTCAAGCGGGGCAAGCGCCTCCACCTCTTCAAATCCGTTGGCAAGAAACAAAAAGACCATGATATGATATTTTCCTTTCGTTGATTTATAATATTAATCCTCGCCCATCGAGCAGTAAAACGACAAAGGCGTCCGGCAAAGCCTGCGTGCGTCCCCGGTGAGGGGAAGAAGCAGCCCGTGCGCCGCCGTCGGGGAAGGCAGGGGAGGGATATCTGCCGCAGTGCCGGGGATATATTCATAGACCTGACGTTTGCCGCCCATCTCATCGCCGCAAAGCAGAAAGGAATCCCCGAGGCGGAATTTCAGATACGAGCCGCGCAGATAACGGACAAATCCGGGAGAGGGCATTATCATCCGGTCGCTTTCCGCCTGAGGCTCGGGGAAGCTGTCAGTCGGGGTCAGTGACTCCAAGTCTTTCCCGGATATTTCCCGGCGCGGAACGCTTACATCCTCCGTGTATCCGAACCTGCGGTAGGTCGCGGAAAGTCCTT
>ULVD01019370.1_pt1 | contig 14441 bp, 14 predicted proteins | sample 1959101 | NCBI WGS metagenome assembly ULVD01 (sample SAMEA4835777, study PRJEB28245) | human gut metagenome | biome: gut microbiome; material: fecal sample | place: Denmark | collected 2008
TCGCTTGCATACGAGGTATCGTTTCCCGGCTTGCGGATGATCTGAAAGGTGTCGATGATAATAAGCGCAAGGTCGGGGTGTTCTTTTTTGAAGTTCATCAGTTGCGAAATCAGCCCGTCATTCAGCGAATCGGCTTCAAAAGACAGAAAAAGATTTCCCGCCCCCTCGTCGGTGATGGCGTTCAGGCGGTCGTGGATGCGCCCGTTGCCGTCTTCCAGGCAGAGATAGAGAACTGTGCCCGGATGGACTTTCAGTCCCCACAGCGCCTCTCCTTTGGCGACATGCAGGGCAAGGTCGAGTGCCATCCACGACTTGCCGATCTTTGGTGCCCCGGCTAACATACACAACCCCTGCGGGAGCAGCGTTTCCACGCAGAATCTGCGCTCCCTGAATTCGGAATTCATTAAGGTTTCGCTGTCGATGACAGCAAGAGCTTTTACATTTTTCATGTTTTTCCTTTCGTTTTTCACCGTTGGTACCATTTTGATACCAACGGTGAATCTGGTTTTCTTAGTTCTCTTTTTTGCGTACTGCGGAGTATCTTGTAGGATCATTCGGGCGGACCGGGTAGTTCTCTCGGCAGTACGCTATTCGGTTGTCAAAAGCGCGATGCCAAGCGTTGTTTTTCGTTGCCCTTCACTTAATAGCCACAGGAAAAGCAAAAGTGCACCCCCTCACCCTGTATTCCACACTTTTTTCGCGTTTGAATGTACCAAAAACGCATTGTTTTCAAATTCGTTACAATTGGGCATCGGTCAGTATCGCAAACGGCAACAAGAAAAGCGCCCAACCGAGATTGGTTGAGCGTAAAAAGGCGATGTTCCGTTTCTGCCCCGTCCTATTTGATACAATATAGTCAAAAAAGAGCAGTGAGCGGAGGCAAGCGAATTATGTCAATTTATAAAGGTATTTTTTGGTACAACCCGAACGAGCATACGCTGATTACAAAGAAGGTAGCGTGCAATGCGTACGGCACCGCAACCGAGGCGGTGGAGTATTCCTCGAAATCGGGAAATAATTTTAACCATAGAATCGAGTGGGAAAAGCTACCGAAAAGCATCACGGACGGGCATCCCTACAACTATTATCCCCGCGGACGCGTGGAGGTAAAGCGCGAAGTCATGACGCTTTACCTTCACCCTGTTCTGCGAACATTTGAAATCGAGAACCTGATCGGAGAAGAGTTTGGTTTCATCGGAGGTGGCATACTTGTTCGCGAAGTGGCGGACGGTTCGTCACACTATGCATATCTGATGGACTATCCGCTCAAACGATGCAATGTCTGCGGTAAGGCATTTGACCTTTGGGACAATCAGGAGGATTTCGGCTTTGATTATCATATCGGTTACGGCTCCAGGCACGACATGGAGCGGATTCAGTTGCATCTCTGCTGCGATTGCTTTGATAAAACCTTGGATTGGCTCCTTCCCCAGTGTAAGATCAACCCGATGTCGCCGTATCGCTGACGATCGGACTAAAAGCAAAAAAACACCCCTGCCAATAGCGGCCGTATGTGCGGTCGTCATTGGCAGGGGTATCGTTATAAAATGCGTGTTGTGATGAATTTTCTATATTGTTCTAACGTTAAAAATCGTATTGCCTCCTCCCGCCCCCGCAAAAACAGGGTAACGGGCTTTCCGAGCGAGAGGAGGTGGTGGGTATCCAGATAGGTCCCCTTGCTTTTGCCGTCCCAGATCATGAGTCCTTCTGTTGCTCCGAACGCCATGGCAATGTCTTTTTGCCGGTAAAAGTCGCGCCCCCGGAAGCCCTCTGCAGGAACGGCAACAACCGGAAGGCCACACGGATTGTTCCGCACTCTTCCCTCCGAGGCATATACTTTTACCTCAGCGCCTTTGGACGCAAGAAAAATCTGCGCCGCACGATCTACACCAAAGCTGTCGCCGACGATAAACCGGACATCTCCCTCTGAAAGTTTGGCATCAAGGAATTCCATCGCACCGCGAGGCAACGCCTTGATGGTTTTGGATCCTCCGATAAAAATGACTTTCATAATAGTATGCTCCTTTTTGCTACACTTTCGGCAAATCTCCCGCATCCACTGTAAATTTGCCCGGCTTTTGCAGGTCTATATACAGATCCGAGGTATAATCCTCGCCGAAGAATTGGTGGAGATAAAGGTAATAGTTCTGTTCCTTCTCCATGGAAAACATATTGGTCTTGATGGTCGGGACAGTCCCCCAAAACGGGTGTCCCTCGTCTCCGTACAGGCGGAACTGCCCATCATCATAAGTGAAGAAGACTGCGCCGTTATCGCGCTCCCGCTCAAGCTCCGGGGTGACATCTTCACCGTCAAACATGCGATGAAACAAATCCCGGATATACAAATGTCGGGATTTTTCCGGGCTGACATGCCGCGCGTCTTCCGGCGGATCATCAACGGTATCATCCCAAAAGTATTTGCCGTAGTTATTCAGATACCCGCACCCGTCAAACAGATTGTTCTTGGAATAGGCGTAGTGTTTCAGAGCCTTTCGCAGTGCCGCCCGCGCCTCTGCAAAGGTATCAAAGGCGAAAATGCTTGTTCTGAGACTCCCGGCGCTGCGGCAATATTCCGGGAGAGATGTTTTGATGGACAATATCCAGATGTTTTTTTGCAAGATTTTCTCCTTTTGGTGTTTTATTGCTCACAGTTCTGAAGAAGCATACGCGCCCGGGTGAAGTCCTTCTTTTGGAGGTCATCCTTGCGGATGCAGAAATCAATCAGTCCCATGCACCCGAAATCCACTCCGTCCGAAAAGGACGGAAACTGCGCAAGGAGCACCCAATCGTCTGGATCAGGCGAAGAATAGGAGCCTTCCTCCAATAGGGTGTCCATGGAGAACGGTTTTTCGTACAGCTTTGCTACCGTATCGAGAACTGAGTCCGGGAAATCCAGAGAATCCGGTGCCCCAAGCAGGTGACAGCAGCTTGCGGGGAGGTCGGCAAAGGCATTTCCGTCCTCGTCGAACTCCTTTTCCACCGAAATTCCGAACTGTACCGCCACTTCGGCAACTTCACGCAAGCTGTGATTGCCCCAGATATGGCTGTACGCCATCTCCCCGTCGGGGGTAGCGGTAAAGAACGCATTGTCCATGGTATTCTGCGCCCGGAAGGACAGCGCCGATTCGGGAATCCGGTATTCTTCCCGCAATTCTTTCGGAAAATCGCGGATTTCAAGCGATTCTTCGGGGTTGTCTTCGTAAAATACGCGGGCAAATCCCTCTCCTGCCTTTTTGCCCTGTCGGCTTTCCGGCTCATAGAAAAAGTACAGCATTCCCGTGTACGGAAGTCGGTTCTGCGTGTCGAACGGCGCGGTTTCGGCAAGGTTCATCTGCGCAAGGAAGGCAAGCGGGCGGGTTGCCTTCTCGCCGCTCTCAATATCGGTTTCGCTGTAGCAGGGCCATACGAAATCCGGCGGGACAAAAGGCTTGCCGCCGAAATGCGAAGCGGACGGACGTTTGGCAGGTCTGCCTGACGGTTTTATGCCGATTGCGGGAACGATATGGTCACGGAAATTGTGCTCCATATCGATTTTGCGCGGGGAAACCTTGTCGCGGAGGTGCAGCCGTTCTGCGTATTCCACTTTTTCCCGCATGCGATCGGCTGCAATATCCGCCCTTGCGATACGATCAAAGGTAAACAGCTCGTCGAGCCTGATTTCTCCCTTTACATAAGCGGAGACGGCGCAGAGCATCCGATCCTCTGCGGGGAGTTCCCCGGAAAAGCGGTCGAGATCAAGGACAGAAGTGCCTATCTCATCCAGAAGAAGTACGCCGTCGTCCGCGTTATAGGTCAGCGCATAGACGCGGTCGGGATAAACCTTTGCGGGCAAAAATCGGTCGGAGGCGGAAAGCTCGGCGCCTTTTCCGAGGTACACTGCAGGGCAATCCACCGTGCAGGGGGCAATCGGGTAGATCAGTTCCCCCGCCGAAAAGGGCGAAGGAAACGAAACGTCCATACTCCAAAACGCTCCGTCCGACCAGTCGGGCAAGCAGGTAATATCCATCACCTCAGCGTTCTCATTGAGGTCTGCATAAATAGTGGTTTCCTCGTGTTCGGGGCGCGTCTCCTGACGAATGACTCGGATCTCTGCCGGGCGCTCCGGGTTCAGGACATCTGCCCTGTCGAAATACCCAAGGTCGTCCCGGCAAGCGGCGCGGCAGGTGTCAAAGTCCGCAAAAACGGTATCAAAATGCTCCATGTCGTAAAAGTTGCGCCGGCGGATGTTATAGGCGCTGAGAAGATAGGAATAAACGAAATTCTTGTCCGCACGGAGAAATTCGTCCAAAGTTTTCTGCTTGGTGTCAATCCATTCCCGCAAAAGGACATGAAAGCGGTTGTTTCCGTCCGTATACTCGTCAACCGGGAGTTCAAAATCCGGCGAGGTATTCAGCAGTTCCCGCATGGCGGCAAGCTTTTCGGTAAGGCTCCGTTTGCGGCTGTGCCGGACGACATAGGCACGCTCCAGTGGCGAAAGGGCGTAACCGGTCTTTCGCAAATGCTCACGCAGAGCGACGGAATCCATAAAATCAAGAATATCAGCCATTTTTTCTCCTTTCGGGCGCGGCAGTGCTTGCCCATGCCTCGGGGTAATGCATTTCAAACCATTTGAGTTGGTACTTTTGCAGAGCAAATCGGTAGATCCGCCCGCGATCCTCCGAAAAGGACGCGGCTTGTGGGTGCCGCTTGCAAAGCTCCATCCACTCGCGGAAAGAAGGCGGGACAGCTTCCGGCGGATTCGGAAAATCCTCTGCCAATGCCGACAGTACCTCGTGGTCATCAAAACTTATCTTTTCGGTTCGGATGCCGATTTTGCTTCTGAGGGCATCCAGGCGGTCAAGATCGGGATTGGTGAGAAAGTACACCTTTGACGCCTCATCCCACTCCGAAAAATCGAAGCCGACGGCGGTGCGCCCGTTGACGGTCGTAACGGGACCGAAGGTGTAGAGCGGCTCGTCCCGCATGGCGCAGAACAGCGTTTGGTAATACTGCACCTCACGCCTCCGACAGTATTTTTTTAAAATTTCCGCGCGTTCCTCCTCCGAAAACGGTTTGCCGTGCTTTTCTTCATATTCGGCAAGTCTGCGCCTGTCCCGTCCGAGCGGCGACGGATTTTGATGGGTACAGCTCAGATGCAGAAGGAGGTTGCCGTTTTCCTTCAGATAGGCGGAAAGATCTTCGATTGCCGCTTTGCGGATGGCATTCGGTACCTCCACATATATTTCCGAGCCGTGCACCCCGTGACGTGGCTGTTCGGTCAGGGAAAAACCGTCTGCAAGCATTTCCGTACCGCACTGTGGGCAGAGGTGCGGCGGCATCTCATACGGGAATTTGTCGGGATCGGCGTAAAAAAGCGTATGCTTGCACGCGGGACAGCGGTAGTGCGGCGGGAGCGGATTCAGCCGATGGATGCCGAGCAGGTAAGAGAGAAACCGAAGTCCCACCGACGGGCCGTAAAGTGCTGTGGGGTGCCCGTTTATCTGACAAAACTGTGCAATGTGCCGCCAAATGAGATAGGTAGCGGCAAAAGGTGTGCCGCGTGTCAGCGCAAGCTCGTTTTCAAGTCTTTCCGAAAGCGGAGACGGTGGATTTTTCCCGTAAAGCTTCCGCAGAGCATGGCGGGCGGCGGATTCCAACCGCCCATCGGCATATTCCATATACGGCAGGGCTTTTTCCTCCGGGAACGGGCAGATATTATCCGAAATCATGTCCGCGAGCTTTCGGGAATTTGTTACAACAGTCTCATAAGCCTTTTCGGGGGGAAGACTGCCAAACGCTTCAAGCATTTCTTCCGTCGTGCGCAGATGCAGGTCATACCCGATGGGCGGCATTGCTTGATTTTTCAGATAATAAATGGCGTTTGCGGTCTGCGTGTCCAGGCAGTCCGCATATTCGGCATATCCGACCGCGACCACCGGCTTGTTCACCTTTTCGGCAAGCCCGACCACCCAACGATTGATATGGGCAACTTTTGCCGCTCCTAACGTATTGTCAGCCCCGCAGAGCGGGTATAGTTCGATATAGTCGTAAAATTCCGCAATCCCAGCGCAGGTCGCCTCGTCTCTTGCGTCCTCCAACGCCTCAAAGACTTCCCCGTTAACGCCGCCGGAACCGATCAGCAGATGAGCGCGGCATTCGGAAAGCTCCGCGCGGGTGACATAGGTGAAATGGTATGCGCCGCGTTCGATGGCGCGGGACATCAGTCGGTACAGCTCGTAAAGCCCCTCTTCGTCGCGTGCGAGAAGCGTCACCCGATGCCATTCTGCTTCGTAATATGCCCGGCTTTCGTCGTTTATCATAATCAGCTGTACTCCGTAAATGACCTTGATGCCGACTTCCCGTGCCGCACGCGCCGCTGCAGGGAATGCCCGAACCGTGTCCATGTCCGTTATGGCAATTGCCGTGCATCCCGCCGCTTTGGCGCGGCGGATCATGTCCTCGGGGGAATCAAACGCATATCCACCCGAATCATACGTCATCGCGCAAAGCTCGGCGCGTTCAATCGACATACCCATATCTTCTGTTCCTCCTGCTCTTTGTGGTTTGAAGACAGTATAACAGATGTGTTGTGGCAAAAAAGGAACAGCACAGACCTTTCTTAAGTCCGGTGTTCCTTTTTTGGCAGTGCGCTGATGCTATAATACTTATATTCTGTTCAAAGGAGCTTATGATGAACCTTCAGATTTGTTCCCGTGCGGCGTTGGAAGACATGCTTGCACACGGGCTGCCGCAAAATGCGGCGATTATCAGCTTTTGTGACCCCGTAGGCGTCGGTCGTCATCGGCATGACGGATATGCCCCGATTGATTTTCGCGGAAAGTGCGACCGCGTGATGCAGATTGCCGCACGCGATCTTGATCCGGAGGCACTGCCGAAGTTCGGCCTTTCGGTAGAGAGGTATCTTCCAGAAGCCGACGAGCTGGCGGATTTTATCCTGCAAGCAGTCGCGGACGGATGCCCGATCATCTGCCAATGCGAGTACGGGCAGAGCAGGAGTGCCGCCTGCGCCGCGGCAATTCTGCAATACTTTGAGGGGCGCGGAATCGATATTTTTGCCGATTATCGATACTATCCGAATCAGTTGGTCTATCATAAGGTCTATGACGCGCTGAAAAAGAGGGCAAGGATCAAGTAATAAGCAGAAGGAGAAGCACAACATGTTTTTTATTACATGCTTTGAAAAATGCGAAATAGATGTTGCAACGGGAATGCCCGATGTGGGCGACACGCGAACGGTGGGATATTACGAAGACCTTGAAATCTGCAAGCGCGCACTTCACGAAAACCGGTGCGACATACATGAATTTTTGTATGAATATGTTGTGGTGGAATGCATTGAGCCGGGAATCTATTCGAGAGCGAAGGAAATCGAATGGTTTCAATGGGACAACGAAAAAGGAGGATTCTTTGAGATCCCAAAACCTCAATGTACCTACGGTTGCTGCAATTACGCGCTGGGATAAATAACAGTCTGCCGACACACCGCGACGGGAAGCGGAACTGACGGCGGTCAGTCATCCGATGCCGCCGTGGACTTTCTCCTTACCGCTGTACGGACGGAAAGCAGCAGATTTCCGTCGTCATGAAGCCGCACGATATGGGTAAGAGACGGTTTAGGACTTCCGAAAACCTCTTCGTAGCAGTGTTTTTCACCGACATCCTTTGGGGTGTAGCAAACAAGTGCCTTATCGGTCAGCCCGGCAGATTCGAGAAGCTTCAAAATTTTGTCGGTCGAGCGCTTGTCCCCGCCTTTGTTGATAATCAGGCATTGATTACGCCAGAGAACGGATTCTTTTCCCCAATGGCAAAGATCCACTTCATCCAGAATCAGTGCGTCGGGGTTGTGTTCCCACACGGCGCGGAAACAATCGCGTCGATGGCTTGCCTCCTCTTTTGTTACCTCAAAGCATACGGCGGGATCGACAGCAAAGGCGGCGAGAACTTCCGCGCGGTCTGCGTCGGTCAACTCATAGGAGTGCGTCGCGTGACGGCGGAGAATGTCTTTTTCGTTTATGGCTGTTTTCTGCATGGAGAATGTACCTTCTTGTTCGTTACTCATTTTCTTTGGTATTCCCAGATCAAACAATCCAAAAATCTTGGTGTCATTTCCGGATATGTTTTTTTCAAAATGGTTGCGGCATTGGATATCATGTCCTGAAGATCCTGTTGCGTGGTTGCTTTCGGAAATTGCGAACGGATGAATCGTTCCACATGGCGATCTGGTTTAATCAGATTTTTTTCTCCGGCAAGCATATAAAGGTAGCGGAGCATAATGCCGCTGGATTGCCCTTTCACCGCAAGGATCTCCTTGTCAAGGCTATCTCGATCCGAGTAATGGATAAAATCAGACAAGGTTTCTACAGCATGTTTACGAAGAATCTCCGCAATCTGGCGACATGCCTCAGCCTTCAGAATACCATTTCTGGAGGAGGTTCTTTGTTTATTGTGTAATACCTCCTCGGCAAAATGCTCGATTGAAGGTGATTTTTTAATATTATCGAGAAAGTCACTTGTAGTATGTTCTTTACTTGGAGTTACGTCGCGGGGAATAGAAAGTCCAAAGTGCTCAATATATGCACTCGTGGTTTTTTCAACTGTGGAATATCTGACCCCGATAGAGAAAACGGCATCCATAACGCAAAGCGGTAACGACTTATAAAAATGGTCATTGGGATCTTTTCTTGCCGGATCAATTTGTAATACTTTCTCACAATAGTCGGCAAACATCTCATAGTCTTTCACATTCATCATAATGTTCAACTCCTTATTATTTTTTCTTTCCCGATTCTGCAATCGAGAAATTTTTGTCCCCGTAACTCGCGGAATCTCTGTATTTAAGTCCCAAAGTACACCCTGCCACATAGAGTTTGTAGCACAGTTCTTCTGGTTCGGTGATTCTGACCTTATCCGCGTTTTGCATTGCCCAGATAAAGGCATCATAATAATTTGCCCGGAATAGCACGATTGCGTAGCCCTTTTTCTCCGGCATATCGTAAACATGTATCTGCTGTCCAAAGGTCGCAGTGACAAGTTCTATGTTCCGCCTGAAAATCTCCGCCCGCACACAGATCTGCTTATCCCAGTGATGGGGTGTCATGAACGGATGTTGCTCAGTGTAAAGCCAGGCTGCCGCCTGCTCGCGAACGGATTGCGGGACAGCCCACGCCTTTTCATCCGTTGCCTTTAAATCCGATGCGATCAGGTCTGTGCGAAGCGTAACAATACGGTTTTCCTCGTCAAAGGCAATCAGATAATAAAACCCTTTGACAAGAGCCAACTGGTAAGGCACCACTCTATGCCGCACTTTCACGGAATCCTGCAGAATCCCGTTGCAATCTGGATAAAGGCTGCGAAAAGAAAGAACTGTGCCTTTCTCGATGGCTTCCATGATGACACCGGTGTTATAAACAGCGGTAGACTTTTGTTGCTTATTCCATTCCTTTGCAACTTGTGAGGACTCCAGTAATTTTTGCTGATGCTTGCTGAGTAGTGCTTTCAATTTGTCAATCAGATCCGCGCTTTGCCGCGGATTTATGGACTTGTTGGCAAGCAGACTGTCAATCAGAATGCGAATCTCTGCGGGTTCAAAATCACCTTGATAGTACACAGATCCTCGTTCGTTTTTCAGTACTTTGCGTTCGAACCATTCTCCGTCTTCCGCTCCCCGCATGGATTCGTTCAGACAGCGGTACACCGTTTTTCTGTCCACGTTGCCGATGGCTTTTCTGAGGCATTCCTGTGTAATCGGATGCTCTGCATCTGTTTCTTCTTGCAGGACTTTCACGATCTTCCATGCGGTAAGCTGTGTCGGTAATTTATCCATAATATTTCCTCCGCCTCTGTGTTTCCTGTATTATAACATATACTTTGAAAAAGATTAAATTGAAATGGTCCAAAGAAAAAATCTTGAGAATCAACGAGGTGTAAAGGAAGGACAAGGGTAAGTGCTGGTTCCGAAACAATGATTTTTGCATCTGCTACATTGAATGCGTATAGTCCTTTCCCGTTCCATTTTTTCCTGCCTTTCCTGTTCCGCAGCGCGCATTGCTTGCATGCGAGATTCCTCTGCCTGTTTGCGCGATTCTTCTAATTGCTGCTTCAAAAGTTGAGTTTGCAGGTCAGCTTGCTCTTTGGCATATTCCGCATCTTCCCGTGCCTGCTGTCTCTGTTGCCATATTGCCTCTTGCATGAGTTCTTCCTGCCGTTGGGCAGCTTCTTCTGCTTGCTCCAACTGCTTTTTTGCGAAGTACTTCTGATCATACATGCGAATCTCTTCAGGAGTCAATTCATACAGAAGTTTAAATTTTTGGAGTTGCGACAAAATTTTTCTGCAATCAAATCTTTCGGCAACGGAGAGAACAAAATCTGCAAATGAGGAGTATTCCTTTTCGGAGAGTTGTGAAAGAACATTGGTAATAAAAGTAGGGTTGAGAATATAGAACATCCTCAGTGATTCGTTCATGGATAGGAAGTAACCGTCGCCTTTACCGATATCATATGTTACGACAAAAGGCAAACCGTCCGGTAAAATCATGCCATTTTTCCCGGTTAAAATTGGTGTATTGTTCGAATGTGAAATGTCAAAAAACATTTGGTAGCAGTCCTCAGCATACCCGCTCCCCAAAGATTCGTGGAAAAAATTCTCCATGTAAATTCCACAATGCCCAAGCAGGGCAAGTAATTGCATTAAATGCCGTCTGCTACGGAATAGTTCGGGGTCTTTTGTGTTGATGATTGCTTTGGAATATACTTTGATAAAATCAATCAACCACTCAGTTTCACTCGGCTCCAAATAGGAAAACGGAGATTTTTTAAGTGCTTCTGCTTTTTGTTGCAGTTTCAGAATTTTCTCTTCTGCCATATTGGGGGCATCTTTTTTGAGAGTATCGGACAATGCCGGAGAAAAGGACTGCAAGGCTCTTTTATAGAACTCGGTTCTTTCCCCATAAACCTTTTCTGCTCTTGCATTCAACGTGCTCATGAGTGCTTGAATTTTCCCGTCATTTAGCTGCATCTGATATTTTTCAAGACATTTTTGGTATTTGGTCAGTTCAGAAGCAAGTGCTTCTTTCCAGTTTCTCTCCATTTCTATAATTGATCCTTTCCTGATGATTAAGATTTTTTTCAAACAGCCCTTTTATTTTCCGGACACTTTAATGTGTTTGGCATCTGACCATTCTCTCCATACACCATCCGAATAGATCGCATAGGTATATTGAAAAGTCATAGTTACCTCTTGGAAAGAATGCTCTTGTAGCTCTTTCGAGTCGCTGTAAAGCCTGACCGTGAAATCGGTTTTCTCTCCGTGCCCGAGAATATCGCCGGATAGGGTGATTTTCCCACGCCAAAGCACTTCTTCGGTTTGGGAATCTTTTACAATCAAATTTCCCCGTACTTCCGCCAAATCAAGAGTACAGCCATTTTGAACCTTCATATGAATGATAGTCGTGTAACTGTTATTTTCAAATTCACCGGGAGCCATGCCGGTAACCATAAATGAGACATTGGAGGGGTCATATTTGGCTTTTTCCTCTCGGATGTCTTTTACGGTAGAAACAACTGAGGAAATGATGACGTAAGCAACGATGAGCGCCAGAATGCCGCATACAGCTACAACAATCAATTTCTTACGCCTTGCCTGCCGGAGTGTAGCTTCTTTCTGACGTTGCTGCGTTTCTGCGAGACGCGCTTTTTTCTCCTGCTCTCTTTTCTTTCTTTTTTCTGCTTGGTCTTGAGCACGGGCGGCAGCTTCCTCTTGCATCTTGTTCTGTTCAACGATTCTGTTTTTACAAATATTGATTTCTTGCTCATAGTCCGAGTCTGTCGGAGATTCTACTCGCAGAAATACCAATATTTGTTCCGCAACATTTAACTCCGTAACAGAATTGCTGTTTTTAACTGTTTTTTTCGCATACTCTTTTAAGAAATTAATGTCTGCCGAAATCCCATCATCATGCTGTGGAAGGTTAATTCCATCGAAATTTGTATCTGTTTTTGTAGACATGATCGCTTTCCTTTCATCCACATGAAATTTAAAATCAAAAAGTTGAGAGCAGATAACGCTCCGCCAATTCCGCAAGGTCAAACCCATTTTTCGAGAAGTAATGATCCTGTCCGTCCGCGATTTTCAGGTGAATCCGCGGATTTTCCTTTTCCACCGTCCGAATCAGTTCGGCATAACGATACGATGGATCAAGGGAGCCGTAAACAAAGGTTGCGGATTCGCCAAAGAAGCGCAGAATTCCGGCTTTTGTCCGATGCCAATTCATCATGAGCGGACCGTTGATAAGCACCATTCGCCGGATTTCGGGATGGTCCGCTCCGCACCGCGCCCCGATGAGAGCGCCGTCCGAAAAGCCCATATAATAGACCTGAAACTTTTCAAGCCCGCGCCCGGCGGCATATTCCCGGACAATCTGCATCGCGCCTTCCAGCGTTTTGTCCCCGTTTTGCGGATTGGAGGCGCAGAAGACGGTCCATCCGTGTGCGCGGTTAATGCGGTCTGCCAGATGCAGGTACTTGTCCTCGTAGCCGCGATGAGAGCCGCCGTTTCCGGCTTTGACGAGCAAAATGGTGCTGTTTCCGTCCATTATGCCGTAATCTGTCACGATTTCGCCCGAAAACCGGCTTTGCAGGGTGCGGTCAAAATTGGTTCGGTTCGTCATAGAGGTCCTCCTTCTTATATTTCTATAAAAAGTATATCATATCGGATGTGCCTTTTTTGGCACATGGCGAGGAGGAGCGCTTTTATATCGCCCATATCGGGACAATCAGGTTATCCCGGTCAAATGCCCCGAACTGTTCCGCCATGCAGAGAACGGCTCCTGTGCCGATTTGCAGTGGCGATTTATCGATGACACCGAATGTGCGGATAATCCGCCTGTCTGGCGTGGCGGTTTTCTTGATCTCCAGCGGGCAGAGCTTGCCGTCGCCCTCCATGATGACATCAATTTCTTTTGCATCGCGGTCACGGTAAAAATAGAGGTAAGGCTCAAGCCCGGCATTCTGATAGCCTTTCATAATTTCGGAAACCGTGAAATTTTCAAGCAGTGCGCCGCTCATGGCACCGCTCTCGGCAACCTCGGGGGACGACCATTTTGTCAGATAGCAGACAAGCCCCGTGTCATAAAAATAGACCTTCGGTGTCTTGATGGTGCGTTTCAGCACATTATTTGAATACGGATGCAGAAGGAAAATGATGCCGAGCGTTTCCAGAATGTTGACCCACGCCTTGGCGGTCTGAATGTCGATTTCGGCATCCTCGGCAAGCGCATTATAATTCAAAAGCTGTGAGGTCCTTGCGGCAACGGCGGTAATGAAACGATTGAATTTGAGTGCGTCCACCGTTCCCGAAATGTCCCGCACATCCCGCTCCACATAAGTGGAGAGATAAGAGGAGTAGTACATATTGCGGTCGGTATAGAGTCCCGAAACGATACCGGGCATGGAACCGCGCCAGATGCGCTCGAAAAGTTTTGGTGTATCAACAGGAGGCATCTTCCTGCACTCGTCAATCAAAGTTTTCATATTCGTAGTAAACGGAACGCAGTCTGCCCCCATAATCTCACGCTGCGATAAGGGTGACATATGCAACAGCGCCACACGACCTGCAAGGGATTCCTGCACGCCGCGCATGAGACGGTAAATCTGCGAACCTGTCATCCAGAAATCTCCGGGATTGTGGTGCTCATCAATGTGGATTTTGATATAAGTGAAAAGCTCGGGGGCATACTGCACTTCGTCAATCAGTACCGGCGGCTTGTGAATCTGCAAGAAAAGCGCGGGGTCGTTTTTTGCCATGTCGCGTGTGCTGAGATCGTCCAGTGAAACATACTCCCGCCCTTTGTTCTCTTTTTCGGCAAGCGAGCGGAGCATCGTTGTTTTTCCCGACTGGCGCGGACCTGTCAGCAGAATTGCCGAATACGAATCGGAAAGCTCCAGGATTTTCTTTTCCATGTGACGTGTGATATAGTTCATAAACACCTCCGAAAGGATAAATTGCGGCTGATTTTAGTTATGATACTATTATAGCCGAAAAGTGCGCAGATGTCAATAAATTTTCGGCAGATTTTTGAAAAGATTAAAAATCTGCCGATATTAATGTAGCTGATGCAACCAGATATAGATTTGTTTTTCGGAAAAACGTGCAAAATCAAGGCTGAAAAACACGGAAAAATGTGTTTTTACAAAATTGCTCCATACGTGCTTTGACCGCAACAGTGGACAGCCAACGGGAATAAAAATATGTGTCTTCTAATACTTTTTCTAATATTTCATTAGAAACCGCATTAGAAAGCGGATGATTGCGGGGAAAAGATTTTGCGGCGGTTCGAACAGAAAAACGCCAAAATCCCCGTCAATACAGGGTTTTTGGCGTCACTTATCGTCTGTTAAGTTTCGGTAAAGTCCGGAGAGGCAAGAAATCTTGAAAACCGTTTGGG
>ULVD01076340.1_pt1 | contig 14440 bp, 17 predicted proteins | sample 1959101 | NCBI WGS metagenome assembly ULVD01 (sample SAMEA4835777, study PRJEB28245) | human gut metagenome | biome: gut microbiome; material: fecal sample | place: Denmark | collected 2008
TATTTTAAATCTTTTTAATTTTCTTTTTAAATTTTATTGCAATATTATTTGCATTTTTTATTCAAAAAATTTTTGTTCCTTGTAAGCCTTGCAAATTTTCAAAAGTTGATATTTGAGTTTTTCTGCCGTTTGGTTGTTGCCATTGTAAACGTCATAATTGTAACCGCTTTTGAATTTGCATTTCAAAGTATAAAAGACTTGACCATATATGCTTTGGGCGACGATGTTTATATTTGTCAAACAATCAAGATTGACAAAGCTGTATCCTATTTGTGCAAAATTTGGAAAATTGCTTGCTTGCAAACTTTGGTTCAAACTTGAACACGCTTTTTTTGCAAGGGCTATATCAAAGGAAGAAAACAAAATTTGCTCGGTGTTATCATTTTTGTAAGCGGTGATAGTATATTGAGTGGGCATACCCGCTTGTTTTGCAGTGTCAACTCCTACAAAGTCGATTTTGTCAATTTCCAAAATTTGATTTTCAAAATTTATGTATTCCATACTAACTCCTTGTATATATACAATGTTAACATATTCATTTTGATTTTGCAACGTGAATGGCACAAAAAAATTGCTCATTGGGTTTGATGATAATGGTGGCAGCTTAAATATTTTTGTTAAATAATAAATTTTTGTCACTGTTTCTTGCAATTACAAATTTTCGTATGTTAAAATACTTGCGTTATAAAAACAAATTCAAAGGTTGAAGGAAGATTTTACTTTCTTTGACCTTTTATATTAAAGGAGAAAATTATGAATAATACTTACGAAATCTCAAAATCAAATTACGAAAGTAATGAGTATGAAGAAACAAAGAAACAAAATAAGCAAAGATTGGTTAGAAATGAGTTTAAAGGTGTAGGCAAATATGGCATTCCGTTTATAAAAAAACAACAAATTGATATAGATAAAATCGAGCTATTAAACTATACAAAAACGAAAGCAAATGATAATGAAAACAAAAATAAAACCATTCATTTTTTTACATATGATTGGCTGTTTGATAAAGTCTACGAAAAGCCAGAACTTGCTTTTGAAAAACTAGATCAATATTACGCATTACTAACACCTGAATTTAGCACGTATAAAGACATGCCACTAGCAAGGCAAATTGATAGCGTTTTTAAGAATCGTTGGTGTGGAGCATATTGGCAAAAACAAGGAATGACGGTAATCCCAACTGTTTCTTGGGGTTCAATACCCAGTATGGAGTTTTGCTTTGATGGAATAGAAAAAGGTTCGGTAGTGGCTGTGTCAACTTATACAAGAGAAGATAATAAAATTGGATTTAATAGGTTATAACAAAATGTTAGAAATTATAGAGCCCTCAGCTGTTATTTGTTATGGGACACCTTTTCCCGAAATGAAAGGAAATATAAAGTCAGTTGACCCCTATAACAGAGAAGAGTTGATAAAAAAGCTCGGACTTGCAGAGTTTACAAGAAAATATTTTGCTGGCGAGTTATATCCAGTAGTTTAGGGGGTATTATGCAAGAATTAAAATTGACAATAGAACTGCTTCCAAAAGGTGCGTGGAATAATGACTTTAGTAAAACATTGCCTAAGAAAGAATGGGATGCTACTAGGGAGTTTTGCTATAAAAAAGCAAATCACAAATGTCAAATTTGCGGATTTGAAACTGATGACTTGGATGCACACGAAGTTTGGGAATTTGATATTAAAAACAGAACTCAAACACTCAAAGATATCATTGGCATCTGCGGTAAATGTCATGGCGTTAAACATTTAAGAAATTCTCAAAGATTAGGTTACGGAGAAGAAGCAAAACAACACTTTATGAGTGTAAATAATTGCAATGAAATAGAGTACGCTTCTTATTTAACACAAGCACAGATGGAATTTGAGGAGCGTAATAAAATTTATCGTTGGAAAATAGTTGCAGACTTGACTAAGTTTGGGCTTAAAAATGCGACTCTAAAAGAGAGAGTTATCCCATTTATAAAAAGTATATATGAAGATATTCATTGGGAAACATTACCATTTGAAGACAAAAAAATGTTATTTCAAATTTATAATTCAGTTCCATCAAAGCATTGGTTTAATCCACCAAAGATAATATCAATTAAAATCGACAACTATCAGGGAACAATAGAAGTTTTGTGTGATGATACAAATAAAATCGAATGGTATTTAGATAAACAAAAAATCAAAACTAAATATAACGTTGTTGGAAAATTTAGAACCACGTTAAAAGTTGAAAATCTAAACGGGAAAGAATTAACTTTTGTTTTATTTGGGGATGGTGGCAAAACCATGTCAAAAATATTTGAACTTATACCGCAGGAGGTACTATAATGGGAATGTGTAAGCCTAGTGGGGGAATTAAAAGGAAAATAGGAAAAATAGGGAGTTTGAATGCTATAGGAGAGCCAAACACAAGAATTGATTTATACAATGAACAAGGCGAACTTATACAACAACGTTGGTATGGACCTGATGGACGAGCCATTTGGAATAGAGATTGGAAACATAAGGATGATAATCCCAAAAAACCACATAAATTTCCGCATGACCATCCATGGGATTGGAATCAAAAGAAACCAAGGCTTGATTATGATGAAAATAGAGAAACAAATACAAACTATTGTTAAAGGCGGAGGCTAAAATTATGTATGAAGAAAAGATTTATGATATACAAAGAAAATGCCCAGTTTGTGGGGATTTGATTTTTATGGATTCTGTTGGCAACGGAGATAAGTGCATGAATTGCGGTTGGGAACACAGCAAGTTGCATGAAGAATTTCCAGATAGAGTAATGTGTCCTAATTTGATTTCTTTAAATAAAGCAAAAAAATTATATCAAGAAGGCAAACCCTTGACACCAGACTTTGATGACTTTATTGATGGCTTCAACTTTTATGGAGAAATGGAGTTTACCTATAAGGGAATCACTTATGGGTTGGCAAGTGTTGAAGATTTGGGAATTGAATTTTGGGGAGTAAATACAGAAAAGTATGAAACGTTTAAGAATATCGAAGAGTTTCAACAAATGGCAAAGATTCAAGGTAAACTTGTGAAAGATATTTGGAACGAGATTGAAAATGTAAATTGGTTGCAATAAGATGGTTTGGATTGATGGTGGATTTATTTTTTCTTTGATGAACTTTTTGCAAAGATGGCAAGTATTTTCAAAACGTAATACAAAATTTCAAGAACAGCCAAAATTATGTCGTTTATGTACTGAACATTGTAAAGAGTGTAAAGACTTTTTATTTGTTCAAGTTCATCTTCGGTTGCAAGGTTTTCTTCGGCAAGTATTTCACGAGCCATGTTTTGCGCTTTCTTTTCGGTTTTAAGTTCGATTATTGCAGCGATTATAGCAACAAGATAAAACAAAAGAGCAAGAAATGCAATCACAACCGAAACAATTCCGTTTGTTTTCAAAAGGAATATATCAACCACAAAACCAATCAAAACAAGTGGGATAAACGCCAGTGGTCCGAACACAACCAAAGGTGTCAATGCCACACGAGCCTTCATGGCGGGATCACCGTTTTTGTCCATAATGGCAAGTGATGCTTTTTGGCTGCCCATTGCAAGGGCGGTTATGCTTGCTGTGTTTGTTGTCATATTTCGGATGCGTACTTTTTTGGCTCGGTGACTGTAACTGTTTCCAAACAAAAATGCACCAGATGTACTTACGGCAACGTCTTCAAGTCCGTTTTTGTCAAGGATTTTCCTTGCGACTTCTTCACCAGTAAGTCCTGCGCTGTTAAGTGTGTTGTTGTATTTAAGATATTTTATCGTAAGGACAACATTTGTTGTAATCGAAACAATCGACAGCAGTCCAATAAATCCCGACAAAACAATAAGCATGATTGCAATAATTCCATTAAGTCCAGAAAAAAAACTTTCTATCATACATAATCTCCTTTTTTTGTATCTTAACATAAATATCACGCACAAAGCAACAAAATAAATATACCGCAAACAATCGTAACGCACAACTTTCAAGTGTCACACGAAAATATTTGTTGACATAAAAAAAATAAAGTAGCGAAATTAACACATAAGTTAAAATTCGCTACTTTTTTGTTGTTATTTTTAAGCATTTAACAAGTAAATTTTTATTGAATATTTTGTACCATCTTCAAATGTCAAAACTTGATTTTCATATTTGGCTTCAAAAGCATTGTTTGTTATATCAACCAAATAATCTTTGCAGTCTTGCAGGGATCTTAGTTCAAGTTTGTTGGGAAAGAATGAATTTTGATAATCATGATCAAAAACATGATGTTTTTCCATTTTGTTTTCTCCTTTTATTTAGATTTTTTCTACAATAATTTTTGCTGTTTTGTTGTTTGGCAAATTAACATCAATGTTATTTTTGCCAAAACTCATGTTGTTGGATATTTCATAGTAAAAATATATTTTTACAATATCCGTGACTAAATCTTCCATTTTTTCTCCTTTTGTTTGATTTCGTTAATAGTTTACCACTGCCATTATATTGGAATGAAATAAATTCGATGGCTTATTATGTAAAAAAAAATTGAGTTATGACAAAGATTGTCGAATTATTTTTTGGAGTGGGCTATGACAGAATTTCAAAATAGGTTAAAAGAATTTATGGATGATAAAGAACTCAGCAATTTGCAACTTTCAAAAATGCTTGGGATAAGTTCTTCTGCCGTAGATGCGTATTTTTGCAAAGATCTTTATCCCGAAATGAAAACTGCTATAAAGTTATGCAAGATGTTTGACTGCTCAATGGATTATTTGTTTGGTCTTTCTGATGAAAATGAACCCAAGTACGATTTTGAAAAAGTTGATATAAGAGGCAACTTTGTGGCAAACGTGGAAAAATTGCTTGAAAGAAAGAATATGTCAAAAGCAAAATTTGCAAAACAAGTCGGAATGAGTGAACACACGTTTTACAGGTGGAAAAACGGTGATTTTCCAAGGACTGTAAGTATTGTCAATGTTGCAAAATATCTTGACATAAGTATTGACTTTCTCCTTGCAGATAAATTAAATTAAAAGTAAAAATAAAGTTTATTGGTGTTAATATGGCGGAGTTTCAAGACAGGTTGAAAGATTTGATGATTGAAAACAATTTGAATAATCTTCAACTTTCAAAAAGGTTGAATATAAGTTCAACAACTGTAAACGATTATTTCAACAAAGAGTATTATCCAGAAATTAACATCGCAATATCTATGAGTAAATTTTTTGATTGCTCCTTAGATTTTTTGTTTGGGCTTTCGGATACAGTTGAGAAAAGATATGATTTTGAATATGACAAAATGCTATCAAATTTTGTAAACAATGTTCAAAAATCGCTTCAAAGAAAAGGAATGTCGATAGCCACATTTATGAAAGAAGTCGGTATGGGCGAATTTACTTTTTACAGGTGGAAACGTGGCAAGTTTCCCAAAACATCAAAATTGGTAGTCATAGCAAAATATCTTGATATAAGTATTGACTTTCTGCTTGCAGAAGTGGTGGAATAAATTGGATAATCAAATTGTTTTGTGTTAATCTATACAAAAAGGTTGGCAAAAATGAAACTGTTGGATGACGTGAGAGTAATCAATGACAATTACAAAAAACAAAATGTTACAAAAGGAATGATTGGCACTATTGTTGATGCAGATATAAGGTGGAACAGTTTTTTTGTGTGCTTTCAAGACCAACGTGTACTCGACAAAGATTTTATGAGCAAGGAAGAAAATGTTTTCAAATTTGACGATGATATTTGCATTGGTGTCAAAATCCAAGATTTGGAACTTGTCAAAGACAACAAATGTACAGACGAAAACATTTTCAAAGACCTTCCACAAAATCACAAAAATTGTTGGTGTAAGGTCGAAAACGGGTATATAGTAAATTTGAAAGGTGAAAAAAAGAACAAAATACCTTTTGATTATGAAAGTTAAAAATGTCGGCACACAATTTGTGTGTCGATTTTTTGTTGAAAGTTATATTTACTCTCAATAAATACTAAAATACATTGGTGAAATTATGACAATAGTTCAAGCAATTATTTTTGGAATTTTCCAGGGGCTTACGGAGTTTTTGCCAGTGTCTTCAAGTGGACATTTGGTTTTGTTTTCGCGTATTTTTGGCGTAGATTGCGATTTTGTGTTGTTCAGCGTAATCATGCACGTCGCAACACTTTTTGCAGTTGTGATTTACTTTCACAAGGACATTTGGTATCTTTGCAAGCATCCTTTTGGAAAAGATGCAAGAAAGTTGTATCTTGCCACAATTCCAACCGTTGTAATCGTGCTTGTGTTCAAAGATTTTGTCGACAGTGCTTTTGACGGTGTTTTGTTGCCATTTTGCTTTATGTTCACCGCAGTGCTTTTGTTTGTTTGCCAACTTTTGTGCCAAAAAAACAAAAATAATTTTGAAGGACAAATAAAAAATGGTGACGGAAACGATTATGGAAAGTACACAGACAACAAAACGGCGTTTTTTATGGGAGTAGCGCAAGGAATTGCAATTTTGCCAGGTATTTCCCGTTCGGGTGCAACCATGTGCACAGGCATGATGCTTGGTCGTGACAGAGAGCAAGCGGCAAGATTTTCGTTTTTGATGAGTATTCCGATTATTTTGGCATCTATGTGCTATGAAGTTTTTGGCATAATAAAAGACGGTGGCGCAAATTTGGTTGGATTTTTGCCATGCGCTTTGGGTTTTGTTTTTGCTTTTGTTATCGGCTTTTTGTCAATCGCACTTATGCTTAAAGCGGTAAAAAATATGAAACTTTGGTGGTTTTCGATATATTTGGTGGCTATCGCCGTTGTATCTTTCTTTGTGCTTTAAATGATTTTTGACAATAAAAAAAAATTGTGGCATAATAAAGGACAGAAGGTGAAAGATGATAATAGACGGCAAAAGCATAGCGCAAAACATTGAACAAGAATTGAAAGAAAAAATACAAAAGCAAAATCTGACATTGACCCTTGCGGTTGTGTTGGTCGGTGATGACCCAGCAAGTCAAATTTATGTAAGAAACAAGGGTGTTGCTTGCCAAAGGGTAGGCATAAAAAGTATAACCGTAAATATGCCAAGTCAAACGTCGCAAGCAGAACTTGAACAGAAAATCAAAGAGTTGGCGCAAGATAACAACATAAACGGAATACTTTTGCAGTTGCCACTTCCAAAGGGACTTGACGAAAGACGCGCAATCGAACTTATCCCTGCAAACAAGGATGTTGACGGACTTACGTTTGAAAATCTTGGCAGACTTTTTGTGGGCAAGGAAAATATTGTGCCTTGCACACCGCTTGGGTGTATGGTGCTTTTGGAAAGCGTAACAAGCGATTTTGACGGCAAAGATGCAGTGGTGATTGGAAGAAGCAATCTTGTAGGAAAACCAGTTGCACAACTTTTACTTCAAAAAAACTGCTCAGTAACAAACTTGCACAGCAAAAGCAAGGATATAAAAAAGTATGTCAAAAATGCCGACATAGTCGTTTGCGCGGTGGGCAAAAGTGGGCTTTTGAAACAAAAAGACTTCAAGTCTGGTGCGATAGTCATTGATGTAGGAATCAATCGTGGGCTTGACGGAAAGTTGTGTGGAGATGTTGAAAAAGGCGAAAGGCAAGATATTTTTGTTACCCCTGTGCCAAAAGGTGTGGGACCAATGACAATCGCAATGCTTTTGTGCAACACTTACAAATGTTTTTGCTTGCAACAAAAAAACTGAAAAAGAGTAACAAAAAGAAAAATACAAAACAAAATTTGCCAAAAATAATTGGTAAATTTTTTTTTTGATTATATACTATTAGTTACAAGGAGAAAATTATGAGTTGTTATCTTAAAAATCTTGATTGTGCTGGACCTTCTCCAATTCCAGAAGAAGGCAAATGGGTGCAATCCAAACAAATCGTGGATATCAATGGTTTTTCGCACGGTTGCGGAAAGTGTGCACCACAACAAGGTGCTTGCAAACTTACACTCAACGTCAAAGACGGAATAATAAAGGAGGCGCTTGTTGAAACCGTAGGTTGCAGTGGAATGACACATTCGGCGGCTATGGCGGCGGAAATTTTGCCAGGAAAAACACTTTTGGAAGCATTGAACACCGACCTTGTGTGCGATGCAATCAATGATGCAATGAAACAAGTGTTCTTGCAACTTGTCTATGGCAGAAGCCAATCGGCATTTTCAGACGGTGGATTGCCAGTTGGCAGTGCCATGGAAGATTTGGGCAAACACAAATATTCCAGCCTTGGTACAGTCTATGCAAGCGACAAGGGTACAAGATATCTTAATTTGGTCGAAGGATATATCACTCGCCAAGCACTTGACAAAAATGGTGAAATTATTGGGTACGAATACGTAAAAACTCCATATTTGATTGAACTTTTAAAATCTGGTGTTTCGGCAGACGAAGCATTGAAAAAGGCAACCAACGTTTATGGAAGGTTTAACGAAGGTGTAAATTTTGTAAATCCAAGGGAGGAACTGCAATGAGAAAAGTTGAATTTGCTTTGCATGGATTTGAAAGCGAAAAGGATGCAAGGGACCTTTGCACAAAACATGGAATAAACGTTGAAGAAATTGTAAAAGGTGTACAACCAATCGCATTTGACAATGCGGTAAGAGCATATGAACTTGGTGTTGCTATTGCCCTGAAAAACAATGCACAAGATGCAGGGAAAGCAGCGGAATATATTGGCGAAGGATTGCAAGCGTACTGTGTGCCTGGTTCGGTTGCCGACGAACGTAAAATTGGTATTGGTCACGGAAAATTGGCAAGTATGCTTATGGACGAAAATACAAAATGTTTTTGTTTTTTGGCAGGACACGAAAGTTTTGCAGCCGCAGAAGGCGCAATGAGCATTGCAAGAACCGCAAACAAAGTGCGCAAAACTCCACTTCGCGTAATCTTGAACGGACTTGGAAAAGATGCAGCGTACATCATTGCTCGTATAAATGGTTTTACTTATGTTGAAACATATTTTGACCACCAAGCACAAAAGTTGAACATTGTGCGTGAAGTCAAATTTTCTGATGGTGAAAAAGCAAATGTAAAAGTTTATGGCGCATTTGACGTAAGTGAAGGCGTTGCCATTATGCAGTTGGAAGATGTTGACGTGTCAATCACGGGCAATTCAACAAACCCAGTAAGATTTCAACACCCAGTGGCAGGCACATACAAAAAATGGTGCACAGACCACGGCAAAAAATATTTTTCAGTTGCATCTGGTGGTGGCACTGGCAGGACATTGCACCCAGACAACGTTGGTGCAGGTCCAGCAAGTTATGGAATAACCGACACAATGGGCAGAATGCATTGTGACGCTCAGTTTGCAGGCAGTTCGTCTGTTCCAGCACACGTTGATATGATGGGCTTTATTGGAATGGGAAACAACCCAATAGTTGGTGCAACAGTTGCATTGGCAGTTGCCGTCGAACTTGCTCTGAAAAAATAACCAAAGTGGGAATGTATCAAATTTGGACAAAAATAATAGAAAATTATTGCAATTTTGTCGTTTTTGTCAAATCTAAACGTACAAAACATTTACAAAAATGTTTTAAAATGTGTTAAACTAACTTGTAAAAAGATTACAAAAAAATATCAAACAATTTTTTAAAAACATCAAAATTACTCAAGTAGGACAAAATTTGAAAAAAGAAAAGAAAATAAATATTATACAAAGATATCAGCCCGACCAAAATGGGCTTAGTTTGTTGCAGGTAAAACAACGTCAAGCGGACAAACTTGTAAACAAAGTAAAGCAAAAATCATCAAAATCGGTGTTCAAAATAATTTTTGACAACGTTGTCACCTTTTTCAATTTGATTTGGCTTTTGATATTTATCGCACTTATGGCGGTGCAATCATATTCAAACTTGTTGTTTGTGGTAGTTGTTTGTTTGAATACTCTTATAAGCATTGTTCAAGAAATAAAAGCCAAAATAACTGTTGAAAAACTCAAACTTATAACTTCGCCCAGAGTAGATGTTATCCGCGAAGGAAAAGTTCAACAAATTTTTGCAAATCAACTGGTGCTTGACGATATTGTAAAACTTTCAATTGGCAACCAAGTTCCATCCGATTGTATTGTTCAAAGTGGCGAAATCGAAGTTAACGAAAGTTTGCTTACTGGTGAAAGCAAACCCGTCAAAAAACATCAAGGCGATACTTTGCTTGCAGGCAGTTTTTTGACTTCGGGCAGTTGTATTGTTCGTATCGACAAGGTTGGCAAAGACAACTATATCCAAACTGTGGCAACACAAGCAAAAACATTCAAAAGCCCAAGTTCAAACCTGTTTAAAGATTTGAACACAATCATAAAATACATCGGGATAATGATTATTCCTGTTGGTGGACTTATGTTTGTCAGCAACTACTTTGGTTGCAACCGTGATTTTGCAAGGGCAATCGAACTTACTTGTGGTTCACTTATCGGAATGGTGCCTGCGGGCATGTTTTTGCTCATCACCATTGCTTTGGCAGTTGGTGTTGTAAAACTGGCACAAAAAAAGACGCTTGTGCAAGATTTGTACAGTATCGAAATGCTTGCAAGAGCAAATGTGTTGTGTCTTGACAAAACGGGCACAATCACAGATGGCACAATGCAAGTCAAGGAACTTTTGGCACTCAAAGAAGTTGATTTCAATCTTAACGGGGTTTTGGCAAACCATTTGGCAAATCAAAGCACAACAAACTCGACTTCGCGTGCTATGATACAATTTTTTGGCACTGATTCAAACACGAAAGCAACAGAAAAAATTGAGTTTTCATCCGAAAGAAAGTTTAGTGCAAGTTATTTTAAAAACATCGGAACAATCGCAGTTGGGGCGCCCGAATTTATGGGTATCAAACTCAAACAATCATTGAAAAACAAAATAAAAAAATACATGGCAAAAGGTGAAAGAGTTTTGATTGTCGGCCACAGCAAAAACAGAATTGCAGGTGACAAATTGCCCGAACTTGAACCTGTTGCGCTTTTGGTTATCGAAGATCATATCCGTGATGATGCGATTGCGACTATTGAATGGTTCAAACAAAATGGTGTAGAAATAAAAATTATTTCGGGTGACGACCCAGCAACTGTTGGTGCGATTGCAAAGCGCGTTGGAGTAAAAGACAGCGACAAAACAATTTCGCTTGATGGCATGTCGATTGATGAAGTCAAAAAGATTGCTGACAAATTTACGGTATTTGGACGTGTTTCACCCGAACAAAAACACGCGCTTATAAAAGAACTGAAAAACAGTGGCAAAGTTGTTGCCATGACAGGTGATGGTGTAAATGACACATTGGCATTGAAAGAAGCAGATTGCTCAATTTCCATGGCAGATGGAAGTGACGTTGCACGTAACCTTTCGCACCTTGTGCTTATGGACTCAAAATTTTCTTCATTGCCCGCTGTTGTAAAGGAAGGTAGGCAAGTTGTAAACAATGTTCAACAATCTTCATCGCTTTATCTTATGAAAACATTTTTTACAATTGCACTTTCACTTATCACAATTATTACAATGTCAACGTATCCATTTAAGCCAAAACAACTTTACATTTTGGAAATGTTAATTATTGGTTTACCATCTGTTATCTTGGCATTGCAACCCAATGACCAAATGATACAAGGAAATTTTATAAAACAGGTACTCAAAAACTCAATTCCTTATGGAATGTTACTTTTGGCAAATATCCTTGCAATAAAAGCACTTTACAGATTATCATTTTTTACCGCAGAAGAGTTTACAACAATTGGAACAATGATACTTTACACAATTGGCTATCTTAACCTTTTGCGACTTTGTTTGCCACTTACAAAAATAAGGGGAGCCTGCCTTGCGATTTCGTTTGTTTTGATACTTGCACTCAACCTTATCATGCCCGAATTTTTTGGAATGACAGCATTTACACTACGGGTGATTATGACACTTTTGTGTTGCGTTGTCGCTTCGTCGATTTTGTTGTTTATCGTTCCGTGGCTTATAAAATTGTCAAAACGCAAAAAACACAAAAGGCAAGCACAAGCCCAAAGCAAATAAATCTTTCAAATGTTTTTGATGTTTGTTCGCGAAATGCGACAAGCATCTTTTTTTTACTTGATTTTATATCACAAAAAATATATAATCATAAAGACTTGAATTGCGCCACTGACGCAAAATAACGAGAGGTAATTTTATGTTGGACAAAAAATACAATTTTGGTGAAAAAGAAGAAAAATGGCAAAATTATTGGTTTGAAAACGATATTTACAAATATCAACCTGACAGTGACAAAAAGACTTATTCAATCGATACGCCACCACCAACCTGCAACGGCAAAATTCATATGGGACATTTGTCGTCATATATGCACATTGAAACGGTTGCAAGGCATCACAGAATGAAAGGCGAAAACGTATACTTTCCATTTGGTTTTGACGACAATGGCTTGCCAACCGAAAGATATGTCGAAAAAATAATCAAAAAAAGAGCGTATGAACTTCCACGTCAAACATTTGTGAATATTTGTTTGGACGAAACAAAAAAACTTGAAGAAGAATTTTTTGACCTTTACAAAAAAGCGGGTTTCAGTTGCAACTTGAAAACGCACTATTCTTCAATCGCACCACGCACACAAAAAATATCCCAAGAATCATTTATTGACCTTTTCAACAAGGGATACATTTATCACCAAGAAGCACCGGCTCTTTGGTGCACCGAATGTCAAACCGCTTGCGCTCAATCAGAACTTGAAGACAAGGAAATCGAAAGTACTTTCAATTATCTGAAATTTTATATTTCTGGCACAGACGAATATGTTACTGTTGCAACTACTCGTCCCGAAATGCTTTGCGGTGTTGTTTGCGTGTTTATCAACCCCAAAGACAAAAAAAATCTGCACCTTTTGGACAAAAAACTTGTTGTTCCTTATTTTGGATACGAAGTCCCAGTTTTGACCGACGAACTTGTTGATTTGGAAAAAGGTTCGGGCATTGTTATGTGCTGTACTTTTGGTGACACCACCGACAAAGAATGGCAAAGAAAACACAATTTACAAATCAAAAAGTGCTTTACTGACAACGGAAGAATGACCGAACTTGCAAAAGAATTTGCAGGCATGAAAATCGCCGAAGCACGTGCTTTGATAAAAGAAAAACTCAAAGAAAACGACTTGCTTATAAAAGAAGAAAACATCTCTCACGCAGTTTCAACACACGACAGATGTGGCACACCAATCGAAATCGCAGTCAAAAAACAATGGTTTATTGACGTTTTGAGCCACAAACAAGAACTTTATGATGCGGGCATGAAACTTGATTGGCATCCACAATCTATGCGTGCAAGATACCTTAATTGGGTTGAAAATTTGGCTTGGAACTGGTGTATTTCACGTCAAAGATATTTTGGTGTTCCATTCCCAGTATGGTACTGCAAAAACTGCGGAAAAGTTGTTTTGGCAGACAAACAAGACTTGCCAGTTGACCCACTCAAAGACAGTCCAAAACATCCCTGCGAATGCGGATGCAATGAATTTGTACCCGAAACTGACGTTATGGACACATGGGCAACTTCCAGTCTGACACCACAAATCAGCACCGATTTGCAAACTGGCAAAGGCCTTGACGACAGCATGGTTCCAATGAGTTTGCGTCCAAACGCACACGACAACATTCGTGTTTGGGACTTTTACACAATCACAAAAAGTTTGTATCACTTTGGAAAATTGCCTTGGACTGACCTTATGATATCTGGCTACGTTACCAGTGAAGACGGCTCAAAACTTGCAAAATCAAAGGGCAACAGCAAAAACACTCCACAAGAAATTATCGAAAATTATTCTGCCGACGTGACAAGATATTGGGCAAACAGCCTTACACTTGGAAAAGATACCGCATTTTCGTTTGTCGAATTTGACAACGGCAAAAAGTTGGTTAACAAGATATGGAATGTAAGCAAATTTGTTTTGTCATTCTTGCAAGATTACAATCCACAACCAATCAAACTTGAAGTTATGGACAAGTGGATAATTGAAAAATACAAGGAGTTATATTCAAGATTTATCAAATTTTTGGATAGATATGAAATTGCTCTTGCACTCAACGAACTTGAAAAATTCTTCTGGAATTTCTGTGACAATTACGTAGAAATTGTAAAACGTAGATTGTACAACCCAGATGTTTACGGTCAAGACAAATGCGACTCAGCAAAATATGCGTGCTACTATGTTCTTTTGGGAATGCTCAAAATGTTTGCACCAGTTTTGCCACATATAACCGAAGAAATATACATGGACTTTTTTGCCGAAAAAGAAAACAAAAAATCCGTGCACGTTTCGGGATATTTGGATTTGGGAAATATTGAAGATGCGTCTATTATACAAAACGGAGACATGGTGGTTGACATAGTTGCACAAATAAGACAATTCAAATCTGTCAACAAAGTTTCACTCAAAACATTTATCAAAGACGTGACAATCACTTCAAACATAACCGAATTTTTAAAACAAGCCGAAACCGAC
>ULVD01053579.1_pt1 | contig 14358 bp, 17 predicted proteins | sample 1959101 | NCBI WGS metagenome assembly ULVD01 (sample SAMEA4835777, study PRJEB28245) | human gut metagenome | biome: gut microbiome; material: fecal sample | place: Denmark | collected 2008
GTGGTGCCTTGAGTCGGAATTGAACCAACGACACGTAGATTTTCAGTCTACTGCTCTACCAACTGAGCTATCAAGGCGTCTTGTTGGGGGCCGGCTTTTCGGCCGACCCCGTGTTGTTGGCGACCCGAAGGGGACTCGAACCCCTGACCTCTAGCGTGACAGGCTAAAGTTCTAACCAACTGAACTACCGGGCCATTCTGGTGGGAACAATAGGGCTCGAACCTATGACCCTCTGCTTGTAAGGCAGATGCTCTCCCAGCTGAGCTATGCTCCCATATGGATCAAGGTTTTCACCTTTTGTCCGGCGACGGGTTTGATTATAGCATATCCCATTCGGTTTGTCAACACCTTTTTTCACTTTTTTTGAAAAAAATTCCGATTCCCCAATTCCCCTGAAAATCAGACGAAAAGGCAGACTTTTCCCTGCTTTTCCGTCCAAAGGAACCAAAAAGAGAGTCCTCCGGTATCTCCCTTTTTGGTTCCTTTGAACTTTTGTTTTCAGAATTTTCTGGTCTGTCGGATAAAAAGCACAGACAAAGCCAGGGCCAGGATCGCAAGAATGCCCACCATCCAAGTCACCGCCGGACTGTATTCGTCCACCAGATAAAAGACCTCTGTCAAAACCGACAGCACTCCTGTTGCCCCTGCAAACAGGTTCCAAGGCAGTCTCTTTCTTCCTTTTGCAATGTAGATAGCCGCCATAAGGGCGACCAGAAAACAGAATACCGGCAGGATCCCCGCAGTCAGAGAATTGTTTATAAACTTCATGGCCTTGTTGAAGTTGTTCAACACACAGCAGGTGAGCATCAGCACCGATCCGGCAATCAGCAGATGAGGAAGCAGGTCCCTTAAGAAATACAATACTTTTTTCATGGCTCTTCTCCCTACGATTCTTTCTTGACTTCACCCACGCACAGGATGTCGCTGATTACCCGCTGAGTGTCTCTTCCCTCTGCCTGCCTGATCGGATCGCCGTTGGCATACGCCTGTGCGCTGTCCCCGCCATCCAGATTGTAGGCCACGGTACAGCCCAATTCCTTCATATACTGAGCCAATGAGGGAATGCTGCAGCCGTAAATATAATTTCCGTTTTCATCTTTTTTTCTGCCATCCACCGACAGCAGCGTATAGTGACCCGGCTGATGGTACCCCACCGCCATGCGGGGGTGCGTGTTGGTGATCAGATTTTTGTCGTAATACCGGGGCTCGAAGGAAGAATAGGGATTGCCGTTTTCATCTAACAGCGCCGGGCCGAAATCCCAGACCTGCCAGGGGCCAGCCGCATCCACGGCAGCCCAGTCGAAATCCGACGACTGATAGGTGCGCATCGTTCCGTCCCGGTACAGCACGCACAAATCGCTGTCCACCTTGGAAGGCTCCCTTAACAGGATGCCGTTGCGCACCGCCACCCGGCAATGGTTGGAATTACTCCAGTAATCTCCGTTCACCGCACCAACCACGGTACATCCAAGGTCGGTTTCGGCTTTTTCCATCAGATTTTCCATGCTGGTGGCTTTATCCGCCACCGTATAGAAATTCTCAATGTTCCGCACATAGATGTCATACACATAGCATCTTGCCAAATAGCCGTTCATCACCTCATCCACCTGGCGCACGGACATATACACATCATGGCTTCGGTAGAAGGAAATAAAGGTGCCCTTTTCCGCATTTTCCAAGGTCAGACGGTTCTGCAAGGCATAGGCCCTGATTTGCGCATCGTCTTTCAGAATGACCACGCTGTCATCCTGAATGAATTTTTCGGGATACAGACTTCCGAAGTCCCCGGAAGTATCCAGCAGACATTTGCGGCAGTACCGGCAGTATCCGTTTCCGTCGTTTTCATGGGGCAGCCGTTCCTGAATATCGTCCTTTTTCTCGAAGCCGCAGGCGGAACACCGGTAGAGCGAATAGCCCTCGCTTGTGCAGGTGGGTACCTCGGTACGCTCCAGCACGAACTTGTGGCTGTCGCTCAAGGGCAAAAGCACCGTCCCTTTGATCACCATCGTTCCCTGTTCATTCACCCAATCTCCCGAGTAACCTTCCTCAAGGCAGGTCGGCTCTGAATAGTTCACGAGATGCAGACCGTTGTATTTCTTGGCCGGTATCACTTCTCCGTATTCCACCAGATTTTTGCAAATATCGCAGTATTTGTCACCGGTATAGCCGTTTTCCTCTTCGGTGGCCTCTTTGGCGTTCACCAGGTGATAGGACGAATGTCCGAGGGCCGGCAGAATGTTCTTCTGCTCTTCCCCGCAGGCACAGACATACAGCACATAGCCCTCTGTCAGACATGTAGGAGTTTTTACCTCTTTTTCCGTCCAGCTGTGCGTATGTTCCTCTATCGTTGAACCGGCGGCGGACGGCGAATTATAGTCTTTCTTCGGTCCTTCTGTCTTGCCCCAGTCCTTCACATGATGAAAATACGCAAAAGACAGCACCACCGCAGCAGTCAATACCAAATCCAAAAGAATGATGACCCATACCGGTAGTTTTTTATTGAAACCCATAGCATTCCTCCCTGCTTTTTTCGATTGAGAGCATTCACCTTCCGAAAGGAGTTTCTCCCATTATACACGGAACATAAGACGCTCTTAATAACAAAGCGTAACTTTTTATGCCGCAGCATTTTCTGCGTGAACCTTTGATTTTTTTCTTCGCCCGCGGACTTTTGAAATCAGAATGCATACCAAAAGCGCCAGAATATTGAACGCCACCACGCAGGGCCCTATGGGCAGATCGATTCGTTCTCCTCCCCCAAAGGAAATTCCGGTCACTGCCGCAAAAAACAGTCCCAAAACGAAGGAGCCCGCCGACAGTCCGGCAGAAAGAAGGATGGTGCTTCTGAAGTGCTTGCACAGCCGCATGGCGGCCAGCGCCGGGAAAACAATGAAGGCCGAGATCATGATGGAACCGATCATTTTCATTCCGATGACAATGGTCACTGCCGTGAGCAGGGCGATCAGCAGGCTCAGGAGCGTTACAGGCGCCCCGGAAGCCTTGGCAAAGGCCGGGTCAAAGGTCACTGAGAAAATCTGGTGATACAGCAGCACGAACACACCGATCACGCCCACCGCCAATATACAGCTGAACCACACATCGCTGTTTTCCAACGCCGTGATGGAGGAGCCGAAAAGGGAGGAGCACACATCGCCCGTGCCCCTTCCGGCAAAGCGGTAAATGATGTACCCTAAGCCCACAGCTCCTGTGGACAACATGGCAATGGCGGCATCTCCCTTCAGTTTCCCCTTCTCCGAAAGAAGCAACAGCACTACAGCCGCCGCCACAATGAGGGGCATGGTCACCAAGGTTTCTTTATTCTCCGGCACGCCCAGAGCGGCGGCAATGGCCAGCGCACAGAAGCCCATGTGCGAAAGCCCGTCGCCGATCATGGAATAGCGCTTCAGCACCAGAGGAACCCCCAAAACCGCCGCACAGACCGAAGTCAGCAAGCCCACTATCAAAGCCTTCAGAAGAATTCCCGAAACCGCTCCGGTCAGAATGCCCAGATTCAGAACGATCTCCATTTTGCCCAATGTAAATACCAATTCCATTCAATGTTCCTCTTTCAGCAGGATCTGCCCACGGTCATATCCGTCAGTTTTGCCGAAATAGAGCATACTCTGCCCCAAATGCAACACATGGGTTGCGGAAGAAAGAGCCTTTTCCGGGTCGTGAGAGATCATCACCACCGTCAGTCCCTCACGGTGCAGTTGCTTCACCGTTGCATAAAACTCCTCGGTTGCCGTCGGATCCAGACCGGTCACCGGTTCATCCAAGAGCATCATCTCCTTTGCGGCACACATGGAACGGGCAAGAAGCACCCGCTGTTTCTGCCCTCCGGACAATTCCCTGTAGCATCGGTCTGCAAGATCCAGAATCTCCATTTTCCGCATTTTTTCCTCTGCCAGCGCCTTGTCCTTTCCCGTGAAAAAGCAAAAGGCCTTCTTTCTTCCCAGACATCCGGAAAGCACCACCTCCCGGACACTTGCGGGAAAGTCCGCCTGGGTCAGCTGCTGTTGCGGAAGATACCCAATGGAATTCTTCAGTTCCTTGGCCCGGAGGATCCTGCCCTCTACCGGAGAAACCAATCCTAAAATCGCTTTCATCACGGTGGACTTTCCCGAACCGTTCTGTCCGAGAATGCAAAGATAGTCCCCCTTGTTCACCTCAAAATTCAGGCCCTTCACCACCGTTTGTCCTTCATAGCCCAAGGCCACCTTCTCAAAACGAATCAGTTCCATTGTTTTTTCCTTTCAGTCTCCTGCGCCCAGCGCAATTTTCAATACATCCAGATTCTTTTCCATCAGGGAAAGATAGGTTTCGCTCTTCATCTCTTTGGGAGAAAGAATATGACAGGAATGCAGCATCAGCGCTTCCCCGCCGATGCTCTTGGCCAATCCTTCCGCATAAGAAGGAGTGGACTCCTCCATATAGAGAATTGCCGGAAGTTTCAGCCTTTCGGCCTCTTCATACAGATACTCCAGCTTTGCTAAAGAAGGGTCCGTGGCGGAAGAACAGCCCGCAAAGGCCGCATCCGCCCGCAGTCCGTAGTCGGCGCAAAGATAGCGAAAGGGATAACGGTCTGCAAAAATCAGGGTATCATACTGTTTTTTGTCCGTCAGAGCGGTATATTTCCCGTCCAAATCCTGCAATTTCTTTTTATAGTCTTCTGCGTTGGCACGGTACAGGGCGCTTTTAGCCGGATCCAGAGCGCAGACGCTTTCGGTCAGCCCCTCCACCAGCTCCAGGGCCCTTTTGGGAGAAGTCCAGACATGCTCATCATATTCTTCCTCCTCAAGGCCACGGTCGTGTTCCTGCTCCGCCCCGTCTTCGTCGCAGTCTTCGGAACAGGCATCCCGCACCTGCATTCCGCCGGTGGATTCTTCCAAAAGAAGCTCCTTCACCATTCCGGTCAGAGCCACATACCGAATGTCCTCTCCCGATAGCGTCTTCTTCAGCTCGGCAATCAGGTCTTCATCGGACTCTCCGCCCACATAAACGATCATATCGGCCTGGAAGAGCTTTTCCAAGGCAGAAGTTGAAAGATCCTTCACGCCAAAAGAATGAATATCGGAGCCGGCCGGCACCAGCAATTCCAATTCCATCTCCTTAGAAACAATGTTTCTCAAAAAATCATACTGGGGAAAGACCGTACAGACCACATACGGCTTGTCCTCCCCTTTATCCTGCTGTCGAAGCTCCACCTTGCAGGCACAAAAACCGAAAAGCAAGCCCGAAAGCAACCCGAAAAGCAGAAAAAACGCCGCAGCCCGGACTTTTTTCTTCATCACCGCTCCTCCCCGCCATGGGCGTGACGGCATACGGCAGAAGCCGGAATCAGCGGCAGGGCCGGCTGATGGGGGCAATCCTTCCGACAATCGGCGCACAGACCGTAAAGCACGGTGGCTCCGTTGTCCACCTTGAACCGATGTACCTCCTCAATATGCTCCAAAAGCTCTTCGCTCATACCGCAGTTCAGGTGCAACAGCTTTCCGCAGGAAACGCACTTCAGGTGTAAATGCCCGGAACAGCCCCCGGAGCCGTGATACTGGTACAGCCATCCCCTTCCTTCGGTCTTCGGAAACCGCCGCAGAGTTCCTTCGGCATACAGCTCGGTCACCAACCGGTAAACCGTGCTTTTCCCCGGTGCCTTTTCCCCTTCTGCAATCAGTGTCATAGCCAATTCTTCTGCCGAAAACTGCCGGTTTTCGTTTTTTTCCATGTACCTCAGAAGCAGTTTTTTCTGCTCGGTCTGATATTTCGCCATGCTCCCGCACCCTTCCCCGCAAAAGCTCTTCCGGACGGCCACAGGAGTCGGTTCTCACCGACCGGCAGCATCCGGATTTCTTTCTCTTTTTTAATTTGAGAGAAATTCTCAATTTCCCTTTTGCATTATAGGCGCTTGCAGAGAATTTGTCAAGAGGATTTGCGGTTTTTTTTCAGAAGAAAGGCCAAAGGCCTGAGTGCCTCCTCGTTTTTCCGCTTTTTTGTTTCCGCCTGCAGATTCTGACAGAATTCCAGGGACGCTCCGATGATCGCACGGCAGTCTGTATGCACCGAAGGAGTTTTCTTCAGATAGGCCTTCCGGCGGGCCGCCCTGCCCGATTCCCCCGCTTCCCCGTTTTTTTCTTCGGACTCTGCCCCATAGTCAGCAAGATACTTTAAAAAAACCTGGCTTAACTCGCTTTCATACTCCTTATGCCGGGACAGATTTCCGGTAAACGCAGGATTGTGGGCAAAGGTAAAGGAATCCGCAAGATAGTGCAGTGCAACTCCGGCAACAAACCAGTCAAAGGGGCGTTTTAGCCCTCTTTTCCGGGAAATGCTCTCCAACCACCCCAAATATCGGGCAGAATTCTCGGCATGGTGCCCCCGGAAGGGGTGGATAAAAAAGCCCAGCAGGTAGGTAAAGGGATTATAGTCCGGCTCCACACAGCCGAACAGAAAGAATGTGCGCTCTTTTTTGCCGGGAAACAAAGAAGTATTCTTCAAAAGGAATTCTCCCAGAAGACGGTGATCCTTGGTTTTCATAAAAGTACTCCTTTCTTTTTCCTGTTCTGCTTCTCTTATTTTGAACTTTTCCGTCCTTTTCCATACGAACAGAAAGACCGGATGTCCGTAAAAATCGGTTGCGTCAAAAGCGACACCCCGTCAAAAACAGAGGTGTCGCTTTGATTGGTCTTGCTCTTTGAAAATGCCGAAAAAAAACGGAGGCTGTTCGTTTTGTCTGCACTCTGTTTTTTGCCGCTGATGATTCGCGCCGTTATACCTGCACTCCGCTTCGGAAATATTCTGTTTCCGCTTGCGGAATGTGGCGCTTCTGCCACAAAGAATATTTCGGAACGGCGGAAAGGAAAGCTTCGGTTACTGATAGCATTATACGCCGTTAAACCTGCACTCTGCTTCGGAAATATTCTGTTTCCGCTTGCGGAATGCGGCGCTTTTGCCGCAAAGAATATTTCGGAACGGCGGAAAGAAAAGCTTCGGTTACTGACAGTATTATGCGCCGTTAAACCTGTACTCCGCTTCGGAAATATTCTGTTTCCGCTTGCGGAATGCGGCGCTTTTGCCGCAAAGAATATTTCGGAACGGCGGAAAGGAAAGCTCCATTTACCGATGGCATTATGCGCCGTTCATCACTCGGTTTTGTTTCCGCAGTAAGGACAGAATTGATCCTTTGCCCCCACCTTTTTGCCGCAATGGGCACACCGGTGCCCCAAGGGACTGCCGCAGGAGGAGCAGTAAAGGTGACTGTTCCCCTGGACGGCTCCGCAGGCGGGGCAGGTCTGGGCACTTTTCCTGTAAATTTTATAGACGATCAGGCCGATAATGTTGGTGAACAATCCGATTACTCCCCAATACAGCGGGGAGAGCCTTGCCTTGGCGGCATCCTTGTACATCCAGAGGGCAACCAGTACCCAGTACACCGCAAAGAAGAACACCGCCGTTGTTGCCGTCGCCTTCAAGGCAATCTTTCCGCCCTGAACCTGTATGGGAGCACCCACCACATATACTTTTGTGCTGTCCCGGTCTATACGGAGTTTGTTCAGCATATAAACCGTAAAATCCGAAAAATCCCGGTTTTCATAGTCACTGTCCTCATAAAAATCCTTCCGGATCTTGCCGAAGTCGTTGCTGAATATGGAGTTTAAAAGGAATTCTTCATCCTTCATCACCCGGAAAACCGCATTGGGACAGTCGGACACCTCCACATATTTCTGTTCGCTTCCGATAGAAACCGGAGTGGGGACAAAGCTTGCTTTTGCCATTTCGCTTCCCATGGCGGAAAAGAGCACCGCTCCCTCCTTGTCCACCAGAATCACATCGATCACATTGGAGGAAGAGCGGGCCGTGCGCTCCATGGCACTTTTCAACTCCTCTTCCGAAGGATTTTTCTTTTCGCAGAGCTCTTCCAGCCGGCTGTAGCTGATGGCAAAGGCAATCCGCTCCCGGTAAAGAACCCCCACAGCCACGCCGCAGGCAATAAGCGCAAGCACGGCCAATGTGACATAAATGACGGCAATTTTTTTGAAATTCCATTTGGATAGCATTTTTTCAAATCCGTTCATCGTTTTTCTCCCCCTCTTCCTTCAAAAGTGCAGGCAAAAGCAACAGAATTCCAAGACTCGTAAACAATATGGGAATCAGCAAAAACATCAACGACACGCCTAAAAGCGCCAGAATCGTGGGAATCAGCACCATCAAAAAGCAGAGCAATACAAAGAGTCTTCCCTGCCGTTTCGCTTTTCTTTTTTCTTTTAATTCCTCGCATTTCCGATCGATTTCCGGTTCTAAGGCCACAAGAATTTTCAATTTTGTATTCTCCGGAAAATTCATAGCACTCCCATCCTTTCTTTGTCTTTCAGAAGCCTGCGCAGTTTTTCGGTTCCCTCGTGAATCCGGCTTTTGACGGTTTTCGGGGGAACGCCGAATTTCCGGGCAATTTCCTCTAAGGTCAGCCCCTCCTCATATTTCAGCCGGATGGCCAATCCCTGTTCGGGCGGCAGGCGCAAAAGCAATTTTTGCACCTCCTCGTAGGTCATTTTTTCCACCGCCTGCCCGGCAGGGTCCTCCAAACCATCAAAAAGTTCCGCTTCGGAAAGCTCTTCCAGTTTTATTCCGTCCTTGCGCAGATGGTCGGTGTAGCAGTTCTGGCAATGGAAATGAGCCAGGTGCCGAATGAGGCTCCTTCCGGACGGTATTTTTCAATGTTGCGGATCATTTTCAGAAAGGTTTCCTGGGTCAGATCCTCGGCAAGGATGCTGTTCCGGGTCGTTTTCAGAAGAAAACCCGAAACATAGGGGTAAAACCGCTCCACCAGCTCTTCAAAGGCCTTTTTATCGCCCTTCTGACATCTTTTTACCAGCTCTTTCTCCCCCAAGGTCTTCCCTCCCTTCTGCTCTTCTCATTTGATTATACGGCTCTTTTTCGGTTTGGTTGGAGAATTTTCTTCTTTATTCTATTGACATTTCTTTAAAAATGTATTATAGTATTCTTGAACGATCCATTAACGGAGGACCTTGTATCATGCGTCTTTATATTCGTAACTGCTCCCTTTGGATGGTGTTGAAATTCTCCACAGTTCGGGTGTGAACACGCTCACGCCCAGCAAGATACGGACACAGAATTTGAGTACAGAATAAACGGAGGAGGATAAAACATGACCAACGAAGAACTGATTGCCTATGCAGAGCAAGCCTCTCTTGAAGCCGGTAATCCTGCATGCACCACGGTAGTGCTCACAGCCGGAAACAATCTCTGCTCTGACAGGGGCGACTGGAGCGGCAAAGGAATCCTTTCCGCTCTGAAGGAAAAGGGAGAAACACAGGTGTTGAAGGCCGTCACGGTCTGCCGGAACGAGCACACCGGCAGGATCAGCGCCGGAATGATGAGCGGAGCCAACCGGAAAGCCCTGCTTTCCTTAGACCCGAAAAACGCTTCGGCCGAGATCATCACGGTCGGGTTAAAGGGAGCCACCCTTGTGGACAATGTGGTGACCGGCGGAACCGAATGCATAATCAGCCGCCCTTTAGGCGCCCTCTGAGCGTCCTTACAGCGTTTTCGCTTTTCCCTTGTTTTTTCGACTTCCGAAGTGCCCTTCCGGTGCTTCGGAAGCTGTTTTTAGGGGGCCAAACGGCTCCGAAAACAGGGATGACCCTCCACAGCAAGAATAAGATGGCACCGCATCCGATAAAAAACAGCGCCAAGGAACCGTCTTTCCTTGGTGCTGTTTTTTCATACGCTCCAAACCCGGCCTCTATAAGCCGCATCCCGAAACGCCTTACTCTTCTTCGTTCATCTGGGTATACTCCCCCAGCTCCAGCCCTTCGTTTTTCTCGATTGCCCAGCGCACCGCCCATTCGCTTTGGAAGATCAACAGATTGTGCTCCCGCAGATCCTGCACCCACAGGGTGCCGTCAGCCAAGCGCAGGTCCGAAATGGGACAGGGAGAATGCTTGACCCAGTGAATGACCGTGTGCGGCAGGTCACTTTTCCGGTACTTCACCCCGTATTCGGTATCCATGCGGAACTGAAGTACATCGTATTGCAATTGTCCCACAACACCCACCACCAGCCGCTCATAGCCGGCTCCGGGCATGGTGAAAATGCGGATAGCCCCCTCCTGGGCGATCTGATTCATGCCCTTCATAAACTGCTTGCGCTTCATGGCATCCACCTGTTCCACATAAGCAAAATGTTCGGGAGCAAAGGTGGGTATTCCCTTATAGCGCACCTTCAAGGCCGGATCGCATACCGTATCCCCGATGGAAAATACCCCCGGGTCAAAAACGCCGATAATGTCACCGGCATAGGCGCAGTCGATCAGTTCCCGTTCCTGTGCCATCATCTGCTGGGGCTGAGCGAGCTTGGCCACCTTTCCGGTCTGCAAATGCAGATACTCCCTGGCACGCTCATATTTTCCCGAACAGATGCGCAAAAAGGCGATCCGGTCCCGATGCGCTTTGTTCATATTCGCCTGAATCTTGAATACAAAAGCCGAAAAATGCCCATCAAAGGGGTCCACCACCCCCTGACTGCTCTCATGGGGCAGAGGAGCGCTGGTCATCCTTAAAAAATACTCCAGAAAAGGCTCCACGCCGAAATTGTTGAGAGCAGAACCGAAAAACACCGGAGACAGCTTGCCCTTCTGCACCTTTTCCATATCCAGCTCATAGCTGGCGGCATCCAACAATTCCACCTGCTCGCAAAGAGTTTCGGCTTCCCCTGCTCCGACCAGCTCCTCCAGCTTTTTCCGGTCTTCTATACTGCATTCTACACCCTGAATTCTCTTCCTTCCGGCATGAAATTCGTCAAAGGCCAGTATGGTTTTCTTCTGCCGGTCATAAACCCCCCGGAAGCTGACTCCGCTTCCGATCGGCCAGTTCACCGGATAGGTCCCGATGCCGAATTCCTTTTCCAGCTCATCCAACAGGTCAAAGGGATCCCTGGCGTCCCGATCCATTTTGTTGATAAAAGTGAAAATCGGAATTCCTCGCATCGCACAAACCCTGAAGAGCTTCCTCGTCTGCGGCTCAATCCCCTTTGCTCCGTCAATGACCATCACCGCCGAATCCGCCGCCATCAGGGTCCTGTAGGTATCCTCCGAGAAATCCTGGTGTCCCGGCGTATCCAGAATGTTGATGCAATACCCCTCATATTCAAACTGAAGCACCGAAGAGGTCACCGAAATTCCTCTCTGCTTCTCCAGCTCCATCCAGTCCGAAACAGCATGATGATCGGAGGCCTTTCCTTTTACGCTGCCCGCCGACTGAATTGCTCCCCCATAAAGCAGAAATTTTTCTGTCAGCGTGGTTTTGCCGGCGTCGGGGTGTGAAATGATCGCAAAAGTCCGTCTTCTGCCGATTTCTTCTTGCATAGTTGCCATATCCGATGGATCCCTCTCTATTCTACGGTTTTACAAATGAAACACCGTATTATAGCACAGTTTTTTTCGATTTGCAAGTTTTCTTCCAAAATAGACTCTTTCATCGAAAAATAAAGAGGCTGTAAAAAACTCGCTTTTTTACAGCCTTTCAAATATAACGGACGGGAGCCCGGCATTTTTGATGCAATCTTAGTCGGATTCCTACCTCTCCCTGCACCAAAAAATGATGAAATTTCATGCAAAGAGCAGTTATGGCCTCAGCTCCAGCTTCTCAAGCATACTCATTATTTGAGACTGTCCTTCCATAGTCGTCCCGGCATTCAGTTTCAATTCCTCCAACCCCCGTTTTGCTTTGCCACCAATCAGAAATCTTCCCCAACGGCGCATCTCATAAAACGGCAACAGAATCGCTTTGCCCTCCAGAGAGGGATAGAAGTTTTTTAACGAACTGTAGGGCAGCCAGATTCTGGAAAGTGCGTAGCGCATCTTCCCGCCCTTTTGGACCTGCTGAACCGCAACTCGGTTTCCGGTTGTCCCATACACGCCCCCGCTCAGAAGATAACGCTCCATCTGCCGGGAAATATCGGTATATTCCGCCGTCCCGAACCAGATATTTGCCAAATGCTCCACCTCGTGCGCAAATTTCAGAATACCGCACTTTTCAAGGAGTCCCTCCAGTTTTGCCCGGTCGCAGGACAGAAAGCGCTCCAGAATACAAATATCCAAGAGGATCCGCACTCCGCACCCTCCGTGCAAAAAATGATAGGAGGCGTGTGCAAACTGATGAAAGAGAAAAAACTCGGGGGTGAAGCTGTATTCGTACGCCCTATGCACAAAGGCATACTGCCAACAGTCCGAAAGCAGTCCGTCAATATTCTCCTCATTCTCTTTCAAAGAAAAGTGCAGCTCCAGATGCACGCCGGATTCCGATTTCAAAGATATATCGTGATAATTTCTGGACTCATACCTATAGCTGAGCTTTTCCCCGATTGCCTGTGCGGCCGTTTCAAGGTCCTGCTCCCGCACCAGAATATCAATGTCACAGCTTGTCCGCATCCACGGCTCCGGATAGCAATTTCTGATGACAGAGCCCTTTAAGGGTATAAACGGAATTTTCGCCTCATTCAGCGTATCACAAAGCCGTTGTAGCTCATAATTCGTCCGCTCGTACCGATAAACTGCCGTCATTACCTGCTTTTCAAACCTCTGCCGGATCTCGGCATTCCGGATCAGGTCCTTTTGGATGAGAGCATTCCCCACCAGATGGGCAAGGTCATGGAATTTTGAAAGCCTGTAAAGATCTTTCAACTCTTCGTCGGACAAGGCATACTCTTTCGGATCTATTTCCTTACCGCAGGCTTCGCTCGCAATCAGATCCATCATCATGCGCACGGTTTTTTCCATAACCTCACCTCCGTTTTTATACTTTTTCTCCGAATGTATCGGGGCGATTCGGGTCAAACTGCTCGTTTGCCCACATCACCGTGACCAGATCCTCGGTATCGGACAGATTGATGATGTTGTGGGTATACCCCGGAAGCATGTGCACGGCCTCGATCTTATCCCCGGATACTTCAAAGCGGAGCACCTCGTCGCTGCCGATTTTCCGCTCCTCAATCAGACCGTGACCCGCCACAACGATGAAAAATTCCCATTTGGAATTGTGCCAATGCTGACCTTTGGTGATACCGGGCTTGGAAATGTTCACGCTGAACTGCCCGCACTTTTCGGTTTTGAGCAGTTCCGTGAAACTGCCCCGTGCGTCCACATTCATTTTCAGCGGAAATGCCACCTTTTCCTTCGGAAGGTAGGACAGGTACATCGAATACAGCTTCTTCTCAAAGCTTCCGTCGGGAATTTCAGGCATCACGAGAGTTTGGGGCTGATCGTGGAAACGATGCAAACACTCCACAATGTAACCAAGGGTGGCCCTGTGGGTCACCGGTGCGGCGCAGTATCTGCCGTCCTCGGTCAACACAGTGTTCACGCCGTCGAAGGTGCAGTGATGCTCTTTTCCCTCCAGTGCGTCGAACATTTCCTCCACCAGATCGTCGATAAACAGCATTTCCAGCTCCACCGACGGGTCGTTGACCGTGATGGGCAGGTCGTTTGCAATATTGTTGCAGAAGGTGCCGACCGCACTGTTGTAGTTGGGGCGTACCCATTTGCCCACCAGATTCGGGAAACGGTAGACCAGAACCTTCGCCCCGGTTTCCTCGCCGTAGGCAAAGAACAGTTCCTCCCCTGCCTTTTTGGAAAGCCCGTATTCCGATGTGCCGAAACGCCCCTGCAGGGTGGCCTGAATGGAGGACGAGAGCATAACGGTTGCTCTGTTGTTGTACTTTTTCAGCGTCTCCAGCAATGTGGAAGCAAAGCCGAAGTTGCCCGCCTTGAACTCTGCCGGATCCTTCGGACGGTTGACTCCGGCAAGATTAAAGACAAAATCCGATTTTGCGCAATATGCATCAAGCTCTTGGGCAGTGCCGTCAATATCATATTCGTAGATTTCATCAATATGAATGTTCGGCCTGGTGCGGTTTTTACCGTCCCGGATGTTCTTGAGATTCTCTGTAAGGTTCCGTCCGACAAAGCCTTTTGCGCCGGTGACAAGTATGTTCATATATCTTTTCTCCAGACCATTTTGTTGACCACGCCGGTATAGCTTTGAATAATCTTGACCACCTTCGAGGACACATTCTCCTCGATGTAGTCCGGCACGGGAATACCATAGTCGCCGTTGCGGTTCATTTCAACCGCCGTATCCACCGACTGTAAAAGTCCCTTCTCATCAATACCGGACAGGATGAAGCACGCTTTGTCAAGTGCCTCCGGCCGCTCGGTAGAGGTACGGATGCACACTGCCGGGAACGGATGCCCGATTGAAGTGAAGAAACTGCTCTCCTCGGGAAGCGTGCCGCTGTCCGAAACCACGCAGAAAGCGTTCATTTGCAGGCAGTTGTAATCGTGGA
>ULVD01059521.1_pt1 | contig 14351 bp, 6 predicted proteins | sample 1959101 | NCBI WGS metagenome assembly ULVD01 (sample SAMEA4835777, study PRJEB28245) | human gut metagenome | biome: gut microbiome; material: fecal sample | place: Denmark | collected 2008
CTTTACCTCTGTGATACTTGCCTTCGCCTGTTTCAGTCTGAGTGCGCCCATCTTGTGCGGATAGCGTGCCCACTGGTCAGCACCCGGCAGTACCTTTCCCGTTAAGGCAAGCTTAACGGCAGGCTGTCCCTCTACCTCTTTCAGATAGAGATAAGCACCCGTATTGATGGTGCCCGGATAGCGGTTAGGCGTGAAGGTGATCTGCACCTGACAGGTATCGCCAGGCTTCATCACATCGCCCCTGACATAAGAACTGGTACATCCACAGGTGGTTCTCACCTGTGTGATGTGCAGTATCTTCTTGCTCACATTCTTACCTACGAAGGTGAAGGTGCGAGGCGCATCGTCCTCGGTCATCGTACCTGCATCGATAAGCGGATGCTCAAACTTCAGCAGTTCCTCCTGCGCATTCACCGTAACAGGCAAAGCCAGGAAGAAAAGCGATAGGAAAGCAAATATCTTCATATTACATCCAACCATTGTTACCGGCACTCTTTCTAACGGTCACAACTACGGTCTGGCTGGTACCATCGGCAGCTGTTACGGTGAGCGATGTACTTCCGGCAGCGAGTCCCTTCACGATGAGCGTCTTGCCATCTACCGAAGCAGAAGCTACGCCGTTCTTCGCTACAGAGCAAGAAAATCCCCCTGTCTGACCTGCGAAATATGCAGCGAGGTTGAGAGAAACTGTCTTCTCGATGCCTACATAGACGTTAGGCAACTTCATATCAGAACTGAATTCCTTGTTCTTGATGTTATTCAAGAGCTGAGCTGCATCAATCAGACCAGCACCCATCTTGCCGATGTACTTAGAGAGCTGTACAATCTCTGGCGAAGCACCTACGGTAGTATGGTTCATATAGTAGGTCTTAGTTGCACCATTCTGATAATGACTATCCAAATCCTTCACAGATTTCTTCATCAGGGCTACAAAGTCGGCAGCACGATAATGACGGTTCGTCTTGGCAGCATAAGCGAGACCCAAGGCAGCCACACCCGAAACATGAGGACAAGCCATAGAGGTTCCCTCCATGTAGCCGTAAGCAGGCTGACCGTTCTTGATCATCGTAGAGAGCACAGCACCTTTCTGCTCGGTGGTCTCTGCCCAGTATTCATCTTCCTGCTCGCCAATCTTGCTGTAATATTCCAAGTCGCCACCAGGAGCGCTCAGGGTTACGAGCGAACCGAAATCGGTGTAGCAGGCTGGAGTAAAGTCGGCAGCTAATGAAGATACGCAGACGCACTTAGAGTAAGCACCAGGGAAAGCAGGATTGCCAGCATACTCGTTACCGGCTGCGAAGACTGGAATACCACCGTCGATGACACCATTAGGCGAACCGGCATTGTTGATGAAGTAATCCAGAGCTTCCTTCTCCAGCGGATAGGTCTCAGCCCATTCCTTCTCGGTAGCAGGGCCCGGAGTATAACCGTTGATGATACTAGACTCTGAAGAGTTGTAACCCCAACTGCACTGCAGGATGACTGCACCATTATCGGCAGCATACTTGATGGCTCTCGCCTCGCCTGCCAAGGTTACACTGTTCTGACCGGAGAATACCTGACAAGACATAATCTTGACACCAGAGTTAGGAGTTCCGTCACCACCGGCAACACCAGATACACCGATACCATTATTATTTACGGCTGCAATGGTACCAGCTACGTGAGTACCATGACCGGTGTCATTGGCATCAGTCCAGGTAATATCGCCGCTCTCAGTAACGAAGTTGTAGCCATGAAGGTCGCCCTCATAACCGTTTCCGTCGCCGTCAGTCTGGGCACCCTGAACACTTTCGCCCGGGTTGCACCACATGTTGGCTGCCAGATCAGGGTGCGTATACATCACGCCCTCATCAAGAATAGCCACGATGATAGAAGGATCGCCTGTACAGGTCTTCCATGCCTCAAGTGCATTCACATCACATCCTGCCTTAGCGCCTACCTTGTTGTTGTTGAGGTTCTCAAAATCATAGTTGCCCTCGCCCAGGTTACGGTAATGCCACTGGCTGGTAAAGCCCGGATCGTTTGGCTCGCTATTGGCTGCTGAGCGGGTAGACTTCTGCTGAAGTGCCTTATCGCTGAGATAGATGCGCTTGCTGTCGGTATTGTAAGCACGCTTGATGCGGCCGTTGGTCTGAACCTTTGAGATTTCGCCCAACTGCTTCAGGCGCTCGGCAGCCGTCTTCAGGTCGGTTCCCTTATTAAACTTCACCGTATACCAGAGGTGGAGTCCCGCCTCGCGGGTTCTTGCCTCAGTATTTGCATCTACCGGGAACACACGCTCGAAGCTGTAGCTTCCCAGGATGTCGAGCACCTCATCGGTAGAAGGAATACCCGAACGGGTAGCCTTTCCGGCGCGGGTCTTGCTCAGTTGTGCCTGGTCGAGGATATCGCTCATCTCCGGACTGAACTTAATCAGCAGTTCACCCGCCTCAGCATCTGCAGGAATGGTGATTTCTGAATTGCCGTCAGAAGAGCCGATGGTTGACAGGCTGTCAGAACAGCCCGTCAATGCCAATGCGACCATTGCTATATAGAAAAACTTTTTCTTCATTGTTTGCTTCTATATTGTTTTTATGTTTATCTTACTTTTTCTTAGTTCTCCTGTACTTAGCCATCAGCGCAGCTTCATCAATATCGCCTGCTGCCACGTATGTGCGGTAGTAGAGCGGATAAGCTACACCCGGAACCTCCCAGTTGCTGCCTGGGTCGCTGGTTCCGTAATAGTAGTCGTAGCTGTAGCTGTCATCTGTCATATTAGAGAAACCAACGGCAGCGCCATCGCTATTCTTACCCTTAGGCTGCTGGTTGAACACCATCGTTGGTGCATTCCATTCTACCAGGTGTGGATGGAAGAGAATCCAGTTTGGCACCTTTCCTGTAAAGAAGTTCAGGTTGAGTGACAACTGACGGCAGTTTGGCAATACACGTGGCACCTGAAGAGGATAAACAGCCGCACTAACTACAGAACCATCCTTGTGTTTGCAGGTTACAGGATTATCCCCGCCTGAGAGCAACCACTTGCAGGTATCGCCTACCAGCTTGTCGAGATAATCTTCCTTGTTGGTAGAGAAGTCAGACTTGGTGTATCGGGTAGCCTTGCCGGCAGCCTCCAGTGCCTCAGTCATCTCTTCATCGGTAGGAAGTTCACCCTCCAGGAAGCAGTAAGACAACTCCAGTGTATTCAACTTATCCCATGTCAGGAGCTTGAGAAGCGCCTGGCGGTCTGGAGTTCCGGCATTTACCTTACCATACAGTCCGATAGGATAGTTATTATAAACATAGACGCCTGATGCATTCTTTTCGCCCAGCGAAGCGATGTCGAAGAGAACATCCGTACGGCGCTGTGCGTAGAGAATGAGATTACGCAACTTAGGGAAGTTCTTCTCGTTGACGATATCGGTGATATCTGACAACTTGTTGAAGTTGTTACTTACCAGGTTGAGCGATTCAAGACTCTTGCCCAGATTAATAAAGTTAGCAGGCAACTGAGTCAGACCGTAAGCCTGAACGGTAAGATTCTTCAGATACTTCAGCGAGCAGATTTCATCACCGAGGTTCACCTCACGAATCTGGTTGTTCTCGTTGGAAGTAACAGAGAATGACTCCAGGAACTTGAGGTTGCCCACTTCCTTAGGAAGAGTTTCGCCACTCTTGAGGTTGAACATGCTGAACTTGACAGAACGTACACGTCCTAAAGCCTCAGGATGTTTTTTCACTAAATCATCAGTAGCTTCCCAGAGCGTTACGCCGCTCCAGTTGCGCATGTTATCGCTGGAATCGAAGGTAGCAATGCTACCCAGTTTCTGGTTGATCATGATGACAGAGAGAGAGTCACCGGCACGGTTGTCCTCAATCTTTGGTGCTGCCTTCTGACGAATGGTCAGGATAACATCATCTGTAGGATTGCCATCTGCATCTACCAGCTGGTCTTCAGCCTTGACTGGCACGAGATGAACCTTAGCCACACGAACGGCAGGAACCACGTTCATCGCCCAGCGGAACTTGAACTTCACGGTGCGAGGACGGTACTTTCTGTCCAGCACGATACCCAGGTTAGTACCTGTCAGCTTATCTTCATCCTTACTGTTCAGGAGCCAGTGCTCGCTCTCGTTCTCTGCCTTCTCGGCATCGGTCAGATCACCCTCAAAAGAATACTCTATCTTACCAATCTTGCATTCCACGTTGGCAGAAATCAGACTCTCGAAAGCACGGTTATCGTAAGAATCGGAGTTTTCGATTTCTACAACAGAATCCTTCAGGAAGATCTGCTTGCCATAACCGAACTGGGTGATGGTAAGCTTGCAACTCTGTCCGTTGGCACCCTGGAAACTGAGTTCTGTGCTGCGGAGCGTGTTGGAAAGAGTAGAATCCACCTTGATGGTACCCTCAACAGAACCCACGCCGTTGGCAGGCGAAAGCGTCAGCCAAGGCTCAGAGGTATTAGCTACCCAGTCCTGTGAGGCAGCGATGGCTATCTGCTCTGTTCCACCCTGAGGGCCTATGGCTATCTCCTTTTTATCGAGCGCCAGTCCTCCTGGGATATCGACATCATCCTTATCGCTGCAGGCTGTGAAAAGCCCGGCAGCGAGAACGATACCTAATGTCAGTTTATTCATATATTTCATATTACTACTTTCTTATAGGGTTTAATTTTCGAGATCCAAAGCATCGCAACCGCGGATGTCCTGATTCTTGTTGTAGAACAGCATATACATACCTGCCTTGATGTATGCGCAGACGCTCGTTACATCGATAGAGATGTTAGGGTTGTCTGCGATATTCAGGATATAAAGGTGAGAGGTCAGTGTCTCTTCTACCTTACGGATATCGTTGGAACCAATCTGGAACTGGATCAGGCTCGGACAGGTTGTGATTCCTGTAGGCCATGTACGCAGGCAACGCTGGTCGGTCTTCTCATCACGCTGGTGGTTGATGGCAAAGGCACGGAGCACGGCACTGTTCAATGGCTGGGGTGGCACCTCGGTGAAGCAGTTGTAGCTCAAGTCCATATTGGTAATGTATGGCAATGTGGTTGAGCGGAAGTCATCAGAGAGGGATGTCAACTTGTTGAATCGGAAGTCGATAACCTGCAGCAGATAAGCCTTCTTGCCCTTGATGGAACCCTTAGGGATGGTGCGCATCTGGTTGCCGCTCAAATCGATGGTTGTGATTGGCGAACCGGCAGTAAACAGCTCTGAAGGGAACTTCTCTATCTTATTGTTTGACAGACTGACTGAAGCTGCATTAATACCCTTGTAGGTACCATGACTATTATCTACACCTGTAATCTCGTTGTAAGAGAAGTCTACAGAACCCATCTCGCGAACAGAACTTGCATCGAAGATATTCGGAATCTTCTTCAACTTGTTATGAGCGAAAGTCAGACTTTCCACATCATCTGTAAAGGCACAGAGATTAGCAGGAATCTCTTCAATCTGGTTGTTGTTCAGATAGAGAGAAGAGAGAGCTACCTCAGAACCAAACGGATGTACCTTCTTGATATTATTGTAAGCCAGGTCGAGCAAACTGAGATTTACCATCTTTCTCAATGCAGAAGACTCAGGGAACTCCTCCAGGTTATTGTAACTCATATAGAGAATCTGGAGTGTCTTACCTGTCTTCTCCTCAGCTAAGCGAGTCCAATCGTTTCTCAACTGATTAGCAGAGATTCCCTTGCATCGTGCCAGGTTCATCGCCTGCAATTTAGGGAGCTTATAGTAGAAGTCTGGAATGCAACTGATCTTCGGACAGTTGTAAAGTTCGATATCGGTCAGGTTTTCCATCTTGTCCCAATCCTCTTCCTTAAACTCCTGTGCAAACTTACCATAAACAGGATCGTCAGGCTTGTAGAAATTCGCACAAACCGAGTCGGATGTGATAGAAGAGTTACCGATATAGAACTGCTGCAACTTTGTCAGGCGATAGATGGCCTTAGATACACCTGTAATCTTGTTGGTCAATGTACCGATCTGCGCATCCTTCAGGTTGATGCGGCTGTCCTTCTTAATTCTGTTCTTCGGTGCCACCTTAGGATCAGAGTTGTAGCTTTCTACAATCATATCCGACATGTTGGCACGTGGGTCATACTTCAGAAACTTGTTCTCATAGTCGTGACGCATGCTGCTCTTCTTTGCTGCAGTCAGACTGTTTGCATCATAATTATTGAAGATGTTGGCACCAATCTTCTCATCGTGAGAACCGAGGTTGAGCACCTGGAGTTCTGTCAGCTGTCCGATGGCATCAGGTACGATTCCCTTTGCACCGAAACCGGCGATAACGAGACCGATGACACGGCCGTTGCTGTTGAGCGTTACGCCCGGCTGTTCGCCCCACATATCGAGTTCCTTGTTGAAGTTCCAGTTAGCTCCCTTGAAGGTAGCATCGCCATAGAAGCTCCACTCCTTACCATGGAGAGATTCCCAGATAGCCTTCAAAGCCTCATAGTCCTTGATATACTCCTTTGTCTTGGAAAGGAGGATAGGCACCTGAGCCGTATCATTCAGTTGATTATCCTCTACGATAAACGCCTCACCCTTTACAGGCTGGGTTTCGTACTTGGTCTTCACCGCACCTGTCTTCCCGTAGGTGGTATAAGAGGTAACCTGATAAGTACCGGCAGGCAACCATACGGTAGAATCGCAGTAAGCTGTACCTGTATCCATATACTTATCGTTCTCATTGTCAGGATTCTGATGCTCTTCGCTAGACTCCTTATATTTCACCTTCAGTTCAGGAAAGGTATAGGTCTCACGGGTAAAGAGGTTGGTTACGCTGACGTCAACGAGACGGATGTTAGAGAAGAGATACTCAGTACCACCGGCACGGGTCTTCTCCCACTCCTTCACGAGATTGAACTTCACCTTACCACGCTCCACAGTCTCCACCATAAGGTTCTGTACTTCCAGACCGCCACCTACTACAGTGAATGTTTCGCCGGCAGAAGAAGCCAGCAACTCCTCGTCTACCGCATCATAGAGATAGAAACCGATAACGGTGTAAGTACCCGAAGCGAGTTGCAGTTTTTCACTTCTCAGACCATACTCTGCATTCTCTGAATTATAAGAATTGAGCACCAGTGTCTGAGAGACAGTTGTACCGTTGTGCTCCATGACCACCTTGATTTTCTTGGCATCATCCAGTTTCTCAAGTTTGTCAAGGGCAGCAGCACGGGTAGCTCTAGAAGAAACCTTCTTGCTGAGTTTGAACTGCACATATCCGTATGTGCCGTCCCAGCCTCCGGTTTCATCATCCGAGCAACTTGTTGCTGCAAAGGTCAGGAGAGAGACCAAGAGCAACAAGAGTGCCTTTGAAAATATTTTCATTCTGTTCATTACTTTCTAATTTTTCTGATAGAAGTATGTTTCTTACTCATTCCCTCACCAGGAGATTCAACAACAAGAACCTTTACAGGAGTTCCGTTGTCCTTGAATACCATAAACATTGGAGTAGCAGCAGGAACATCTACGAAGAATATACTGTTATTATTCATATCCATACTAAGCTCTGCATAAACATCATTTCCGTTGTTATCCTTAACTGTAAGATAGCCTGTCTCCATCATAGTGTTAGGGTCCCAATCCTTGATATTAGGATTAACTGTAAGAGAGCTTCCTACTCCTGACTGAGCGACATATATTTCGTCACCATTGTAGCCAAATTTTTCTGATATGATAGAACCATACGTTGATTTATCCTTCTTGCACTCTACTGGCAAGTAGTTCATCTCCAAGATTGTAGGCGCTGCAGACTGATCATCAGCAGAAGAGTTGGCCTCCTTCTGTACAACTTCCATCAGGAAGCAGTTGTTGTAATCAATTTTCACGTCTGTGTAGTTGTTCTCCAGCATATCATCTAGGCCGTTCTCCAGACTCTCGAATACGCTCTGTGGCAAAGCATAAACCACGAATGTACGGCTTCCGCTGTTCAAAGGCTCAATTGTGAGTTTAACATTACCCTTCTCACCCTGCAACTTCACAGCGCCAATTTGATCCTCGAACAAACCATTCTTTGTTTTCTCGAAGACTACAAGCTGATAAGCATCATCCAAGGTCTTGAGGGTGAAAGGAACGAAGTTGTGGAATGTGAAATCGTTGGTCTCACCGCCATTCAGTTTAGAACCATTCTGAGTGAACACCTTACCATCGAGTGATACATTCCAAACATTCCACTTCGAAACAAGTTTATCATCATTAGGATGAGTAATTTCCATCATATTTTCAGGCATACCCTCAAAGATAACAGGTACGGTTTTAGCAGCCTTGCCATCCTCAGAAGTGAAGGTGATGGTGTAGTTACCGTCCTTGATGGCATACTTAGCACTTACGCCCTGATTCTCCTTGAAGGAAACTCCGCCTACAGCATCCTTGTTAGGTGTACCTACCATGAAACCACCTTCTAAGTCTACCCAAGCTGGAGTATTAGTAACCGCAAAACGATAGTTTGACTTTACGGTAAACTTGTTGTATATAGGCTGTTCTGCGAGGTCCTTGTAACCTACAGTGATACCTGTCTCGGTGATATCGTTGCCAGCCGCATCGAATACCTGCAACTTATAGCCGGCAGCCGAACGCTTAACCTCAGCGATGGCAACCTTCTGACCACCCATGTTCAGGAAGAGCTGAGCCACGCTCATATCCTTGCTGGCATCATCATCAGTAATCTTAACCTTGATGGTCTGCTTGCCTGCAGTACCATTGAGTACGAAGGCGTCTGTTTTCTCGCCCTGCACCAGTTTACACCAGATTTTGTCTGAAGAAAGGCTCCAGCTCTCGTTGGCATCGAAGGTGAAGTCCAACTCAGCACCAGCTTCACCGGCGATAGTCTGTACCTGTGGGAACACAGGAGTTACGGCATCGTCATCGCTGGAACAAGCTGTGAACAGAGTCACTGATACCAGCGCCATCAATACGAGCCAATATTTTGAAATCAATGTTTTCATTTTCTTTTTATTCTACGATTAATATCCTTGTTCTTTCAATTTCTCTGCCTCTTCATCGCTGATCCATTCATACATGGTGATGAAGGTTCCTACGTTGCCGAATAATGAACCATCTTTGTTGTTTACACTCATAACAACATACTGCAATACATAGTTCTGGCAGGTGTTATAATAAGAGGTATACAGAGAAGGCTGGCTGATGCGCAACTTGCCGTCTCCATAGATGGTACCGAACGCCTCGCCGGTTTCACCGGCTATCTGGTCGTCCATCTCTACCTTTGGCTCAAGAATGTTCTTGGTGCTGAACTTCAACTTCAGGTTGTAGCCCTTATAGTAAACATCCTTCAGCAGAACGGTATTCTCCTCGCCTTCCACTACCTCTGTCTTGATCAGACGGTTGGTTACGTTGTTCAGATACTGGCTGTAGAATGTAGATGTTACCTTGCACCAGCCAGAGAAGTTGTGGATATCGAAAGGACAAGACTTCTGCATTACCACGTGGGCATAGTCCTTATAGAGATCTGTCCAGTTATACTTCTCCGGAATCACCAGTTTCAGGGTGAAGCCGAGTGAATCGGTCTTGCCGATGTTATCATAGATACCCTGAACCTTCACATTTCCTACCATCTCGCCCGCCTTGATTGTAACGGTGTTGTTGAGGATGCGGTAATGCTTACCCTCGATGGCATTGCTCTGCTTGTCTACTACCTCTACGCCGAAGGTGCGGTCGTAGTCAGCTTTTTCGGTTGCAGATACAGGCACATTGAAAACCTCATTGCTTTCCTGTACAGCATACTGATAGAGCGTATCAGAGAACATGATATGACTTGAACCAGCATAAGTGGTATAATCCTGTGAACAACTCACAAGAGCGATGAGTGCAGCTACGGCTGCCAAACATCCCATCATTATTTTCTTCATGATCTTCTCTTTATTTTATTTGTTACTTTCATTAGGCTGAATCTCAGAACCTGGTGCCTCAAGCTCATGCTGAGGAATTGGCCAGACAAAGAGAGGGTCATCCTTTTCAACCTTCAGACTGCTCTGCACAAAATTGGCAGCAGGCTGGTCGGCAGCCTTACGCTCAAATCCCTTGTGCCAGCGCTTGAGGTCGTTCAGACGGAAGCCTTCCATATAGAGTTCCTTCACGCGCTCTGCCTCGATTATCTTCATGGCGTTGCTCTCGCTCATCGAGGTGTTACCACCATATGAAGAGTAGCGGGCTGTACGCAAGGTAGAGATGTCCTTACCTGCCTTACCATAGTCCTCCTTCATGGCGTAAGCCTCAGCACGAATCAGATACTGCTCTGAGAGACGGAATACCATTGGCTGGTGAACATGCAGGATATTGTTGTTCAGGAATTCTGCATCGCCGAAATACTTGCTCAGCAAAGGCCACTGCAAACCATGCTCATAACCTGTTACACGGGTTGTGAAGATGGCTGCAGCACGGAGGTCCTTGCTGTCGAATGAGTTGATGACCCATGTCTCAGGCACATAGTCTGGACGATAAGTTACGAAGTTGTAGTTATCGAAGATGGTACCCAGAGCACCGCCATAGCTGTTCACGGTAAAACCTACCTTCCAGATAGCCTCACGCGAATCACCATAGGTCCAGATATACTTATAATCATTCACCTGGTTTGAATAGGTGTTGGAAGAAGCCTTCTCTAATGTATAATACTTACTGCCGATTACCTTAGATGCATACTTGATGGCATCATCATACTTGTGCATATATAAGGATACGCGCGCACGCAAGGCATGACAGGTATACTCGTTGAAGTAAATCTCGTTGTAGAGACTTCCTGTGAAGTCTTCGTCTACTTTCAGATATTCAGCAGCCTTGTCAAGATCTCTCAATACGAAATCGTATGATTCCTTCAGAGTGGCTCTCTTCTGTGGCTCATTGCCGTAATAGTGCTCTGTGAGTACAACGCCGAGTTCCTTCGCAGCCTGCTCATCGCTATCGTAAGCCTTGCAGAAACACTTGATCAGTTCTGAGTAAGCCAGGGCACGGGCGAAGTAAGCCTCGCCCTCATACTGCTCCAACTTATCAAGCTGCTTATCATCATTGGTTGCAGCCTTTACCTTTTCAACATTATCGAGCAGGAAATTGCATCGGTTGATCACATCATAAAGGTCGGCATATACCGCCTTGATGTCGGTGTTGGTAGCCTTGATATCTTTCCAACGGTAGATATCGCCATAGGCATTAGAGTAGCCCTTCACGCAGTACACGAAGTCTGCCTGCAGATCTGGCAGGATTGTCAGATTGCCCGAATAGAGGGCGCTGCTCTTGAAACTGTCGTAGATACCGTACACCAGCTTGTCCATGTCGTCCACCGTGTTGATAGCCTGGTCCATGAGGATAGAATCCTCAGGATACTTATCAAGACAGGAAGACATAGAGAGGGCTAGGATTCCCGACAGGATGTATGTCTTTATATTTTTGATATTCATTTTTTTTCCTTTCTTGGTTAGAATTGCAATTCAACACCCAGAGTAAACTGGCGTGATGCCGGATACTGTGCCTGGTAAATATTGGATGAAACCTCAGGATCCAGACCGTTGAAACCGGTTACGGTGAAGAGGTTCTGTGCCTGACCATAGATTCTGACCATAGAGAAGAAGTTGGTCTTGCGCAACAGACTCTGTGGCAATGAATAGGACAGACTGAGATTCTTCAGACGGAGGAACGATGCATTCTCCAAGAAGCGATCGTCGAGCTGGGTTACCTCGCCCCAACGTGGGATATCGGTAATATCGCCTGGCTGCTTCCAACGGTCGTACAACAGACGGTTTGACTGGTTGTAAGCAGTACCGAAGGTTACACCGCTCTCCTCGAAGTAACGGTCGTTGTTAATCACGTAGCGTGTACCAATCCAGCTGAACTGGGCAGAAAGCTGCAAGCCCTTCCAACGAAAGCTTGTACCGAAACCGCCCATCCAAGGTGCATCATAGGTCTTGCCTGTCATCACCTTGTCGCTCTCACGGAACTCGTTGGTCACGTTGCCGTTCTTGTCATACCAGAGCTGCTCACCATTCGCTGGGTTCACACCGGCATAACGGTTCAGGAAGAACTCGCTTACTGAGTGACCTACCACATACTTCAAACCGGTGGTTGAGTTTACATACTCGGTTACACCGTTATAGAGTTCCTTCAATCGGTTCTGGTTGTAAGATACGTTGGCACTTACATTCCAGGTGAAGTCGCGTGTGCGGATTACATCACCGTCAGCACTCAGCTCGATACCCTTGTTAGCCATCACACCTACGTTCTTCCAGCGATAGCCCTCGCCGGTTACGGTATAAGACTCAGGAACGCGCATCAGCATATTAGAGGTACGCTTGTAGTAAGCCTCGAAGCTGAAGTTGATTCTGTCGAGGAAGCCCAAACGGAGGGCGAAGTTGTTTGCCCATGTTGACTCCCAACCCAATTCCTCGTTACCACTCTGTGATGGATAGAAACCGGCAGTATTATCGTAGTTGGCACCACCCGATACCAGAGCCAGGTGATAATAGTTAGGAATCTCAGAGTTACCCGATGTACCGGTACTTACGGCAATCTGGGCTGTGCTGAGCCACTTCATATCCTTCAGCCAGTCGGTCGACTTCACGTTGTACATGAAACCGAGCGACCAGAATGTACCCCAGCGATGATCCTTACCGAAACGTGAAGAAGCATCAGTACGCAGAGAGAAATCGGCATAGTAGAGCTCCTTATAGTTATACTCGCCACGCATGAAGAATGACAGGTAAGAATAATCAGAAGATGAATCTGCCCAGCGGCTGGCACGTGTACCTGATGATACGTTGGTCAGGAGATCGCTGGTCTGACCCTTGGAATATACCTGGAAACCATCTGAGTGGAAATTGACAGCCTCCTGACCCAGCATCACGTTGAACGAATGGATATCGTTCAGAGTGAAACGGTAGTTAGCCGTAGTAGTCTCTGTCAGGTTGATGGCATCGCTGCTCTGGCGTGCCGCAGTACCCTGTCCGTGATTTGAAGAGAGACTTGGGAACGACTGGAGGAATGCTGTAGAATGGGTGAAATCGACACCAAACTGAGTACGGATAGTCAGATTCTCTATCGGATAGATTTCAGCATACATGGTAGAGAGCACCTTATATTTCTTGTTCTTGATAGGATTCAAGCCCATGTAAACGATAGGGTTCTCGCTGGTTCCAGCCCAGTTGCCTGCTGAAAGTGAAGCCAGACTGCCATCCTTTGCGTATGGATTCCAGTAAGGCAGCATGAATCGGCATGCTGAGATAGGAGTAACGGTAGTATAGCTACCGTCGTCAGCCTGCTGAGCCTCCTCATAGGCAGCCATGGTGTTGGTACCTACCTTCAACCACTTGCTAGCCTTTACATCTGCATTGGTGCGGATGTTGTAACGGCGGAAGGTTGAATTCTGTGCGATACCGTCCTGATCGTAGAAACCACCAGAAACATAGTAGTTCAAGCGGTCGGTAGCACGGTTGATAGAGAGTTCGTAGCTCTGCAGCGGAGCGCGGTCGTTAAACACCTCGTCCAGCCAGTTTACGTTTACTCTTGAAAGGAGATTGTAATCCTTACCTGTATCCAGACCTACTTCTTTCTCAAACTGGATACGCTCATCGGTATTCATCATTTTCCAGTTGGTCTGTGCCAACTCAGAGAAACCATACTGTGCACGGAGCGTAATCTTCGCCTTGTCCATTGACAAGCCTCGCTTGGAAGTGATGACAACCACACCATTGGCAGCACGTGCACCATAGATAGAGGTAGAAGAGGCATCTTTCAATACAGAGATACTTTCGATGTCGTTAGGACTCAAAGTATTGAAATCAGAACTTGAGATTGGCACGCCGTCGAGGATAAAGAGTGGCGACTTTCCGGAGTTGATAGAGTTGGTACCACGGATTTGGAAGGTAGCCGCCTTGCTAGGTTCACCCGAAGAAGAGATGACCTGCAAACCAGTACTCTGTCCCTGCAAAGCTTGGTCGAAGCTTGCCGCCGGCACATTTTCTATCTTTTCAGACTTTACGGCAGACACGGAACCCGCAATGGTTCCCTTCTTTCTCACGCCATACGCCACCACAACCACTTCATCCATCATCTTGGAATCCGAAGCAAGGGTGATGTTGAGCGTATTTGTCTGCGCTTTCACAACGTGCTTCTGCGTAACGCAACCCACATAAGAGTAGACAAGCGTAGCCTTCGAAGCACCCTTAATTTCGATGGTATAGTTACCGTCAATATCGGTCACTACGCCATTTGATGTTCCCTCTTGCATAATGGTCACACCAATCATCGGTTCGTTGTCTTCAGCAGACACGACTGTACCCTTGACGCTGAAACTCTGCGCCAAGACCGATTGGATAGACAACAATACAAGTGAGACAAGTAAAAGAGTTAATC
>ULVD01068444.1_pt1 | contig 14339 bp, 10 predicted proteins | sample 1959101 | NCBI WGS metagenome assembly ULVD01 (sample SAMEA4835777, study PRJEB28245) | human gut metagenome | biome: gut microbiome; material: fecal sample | place: Denmark | collected 2008
CTTTTTCAACCACGACACCGGGCATTACATCAGCAATCAGTGCGCCGGGAGTGCCATCGGAGGCTTTGCCGACTATAAATGCTCCCGCTCCCGTGACCGTCCACTGCGCTGTGGGGGGACGCTGACCGCCGTACTCAAGCGGCATACGGTACTGACGCTCGGCGGAGGCGTTGTGAGAGGAGGTGACTGCGGCGCATTTTTTGTAAAGTCCGGCGCTGACCGTCATTGCGGAGAGCATAAGCCCCTCCGCCGCCGTGGAGCAAGCCCCGTACAGACCGAAATAGGGAACGTCAAATTCAAGCAGACCGTATGCCGAGCCGACGCACTGATTAAGCAGGTCTCCCGCGAAGATCGCGTCGATGACGCGCTCGTTCAGCCCCAGCTTATCCATAGCGCCGGAAAGGGCGATGCGCTGCATTTCGCTTTCGGATTTTTCCCACGTCTTCTGACCGAAGCGGTCGTTGATATCAAAAAAATCAAATCCGCCGCCAAGCGGTCCTTCATGCTCCTTTTTTCCGACCGTGCTGGCTGCGGCAAGTATCGCCGCGCCCGGCGTCCTTACTGTTCCGCCCTTTTTTCTGCTCACGTCAATTAAAGTTCCTTTTTTCTCCGCCGGCAGACCGGCTTTTGATATCCGAGGATATTTTTTGCATCCAATGCTTGATTTATACCGTCATAAATGGTAAAATAAAAACAGAATGCGGTTTTATTCCGACATTCGAATCTTTGCGCCCATATGTGGCGTTCCGAGAAAGGAAATTTTAATTAAGTGGAAAATTTAATAATTGAAAACGGCGTGCTTCGCGCCGGAATATCCCCGCTCGGCGGCGAGCTTTGCTCGTTCGGCAGGACCGAGAAGGGCGGCTTTGTTGAATATCTGTGGCAGGGACTGCCGGAATATTGGGCACGTCGTGCGCCTCTGCTTTTCCCGATAGTGGGCAGACTGCGCGGGGGAAAATATACATTCCGAGGCAACTGCTATGAAATGAGATGTCACGGCTTTGCCGCAAATCTTGAGCATCGGCTTACTATGACCTCTGCCGGCAGTGCGCGGGCAGAGCTTGAGGACAGCCCCGAAACGCGCGCGCAGTATCCCTTCGGCTTCCGGCTGACGCAGGATTTTGTCCTTGACGGTAACACTCTGCACATTACGGCGTGCGCCGAGGCAAAGGATGAGCTGTGGTGCGCCTTCGGGGGGCATCCCGGCTTTGTGTTGCCGGACGCAGACGGCAGGGCGGCGGATTTTGAAAGCCTTTATGTCAGGATAAACGACAAAAAAGCGCCAGAACGGCAGCTGTTTTCAAAGACCTGCTTTGTGCTGCCCGAACGGGCGCCCTTCTCCCTTGACAGCCGCGGCTGCTTTGGGCTTGAGCATAAATTGTTTGACGATGACGCGATAATTTTGTACGGAGTTCATTCCGCCACGCTTGCCTCGGTAAGCTCGCCGCGCTCGGTAACGGTGTCAAGTCCCGATGCGGAATATTTCGGGTTCTGGCAGACAAGATACAGCGCCGACGCGCCTTTTCTCTGCCTTGAGCCGTGGCAGGGGATCCCGTCCTTTGACGGCGACGCCGATATACCCGACGAGCTGTCACGCCGCGCGGGCATGCACCACCTGATGCCGGGCGAGAGGGCATATTTCCGCTTCAATATACAGCTTGACTGACCCGCGCGGTCACAAAAGCGGAAGTATCAGCTCGGCGACAAAGACTACGGAGCAACAGGTGAGAGCGACGGGGAACAGCCCCGCGCCGAGCCACGCGGCAATGATTCCCGCCGCGAGCGCGAGGATCCCGGATATCGGGCTTTGCGTTGCGTTTATGATGGCGGGGAAGGTCATTACCGAAAGAGTGACATACGGAACATAATACAAAAACGAGCGCAGAAAACGGCTTTTTATCTGACGGCGGATAAGCGTCATGGGCAGGACGCGCACGGCAAAGGTGACCGCTGCCATAATAAAAATGTAAAGATAGATATTGTGCGTCATGCGGATGCAGCCTCCTCTTTATCGTCCTTGCGCGGGAAGAGCAGCGCGGCGGCGGATGAGATGACGACGGTAAGAATGACTGTACGCGTTCCTTCGGATACGGTGCTGATATATGGCAGCCTGGACGCGGCAAAGCTGAGCGCAAAACAGAAGGCAACAATGAGACATATCACGCGGTCGCGGCGCGCGGGCGGAATTATTACGGCGAGGAACATTCCGTAGAGGGCGACGCTGAAGGCGCTGACAAGGCTCAGCGGCAGGATGTTTCCGGCGGCAGTGCCGATGGCAGTGCCTGCCGCCCACATGGGAATTGAGACCAGCATAGCCCCGTAGGTATAGTACGGATTGAGCGAGCCGGGGCGTGCCATGGCGATCCCGAACAGCTCGTCGGTGATGTCAAAGCCCATGATGATGCGGTGGAATGACCCGGTGGAGGGACTCATGCGCTGACTCATGGCACAGCTCATAAGTATGTATCTTGCGTTTGCAATAAGGGTTAGGAACGCCATCTCAATGTACGACGCGTTGGCGGCTATAACGGTAAAGCCCGCGTACTCTCCTGCCGAGGCGTTGCAAAGCAGACTTGCAAGGCATGCCTGCGCGGCGTTAAGTCCTGCGTTGCGGGCGGCGATGCCGAGGGAAAAGGCGACGGCAAGATACCCCCAGCCTATGGGGATGCCGTCCCGCATTCCGTCCCGGAAGGCTGTTTTGTTTTCGCTGATGCTTAATGCTTTCATTGTAAATTGCTGCTTCCTGTGTTTTGTGATGTCTTATTATTATAGCACAAACGTCGCATTATGTAAATCGGTTGCTCAAAATGTCATGCGTGTGTTTGGTTAAAAAGAGCGGTGAGCTCTGCAAAGTTATAATGGATCGGATAAACTCAGATCTGCGAAGGAGAATACAGAAAATGGTACATCAGATGAAACTTACCCCATCTCCATTCGGCATGATCCGCAACGGGACAAAAACGATAGAATTGCGTTTATATGACGATAAGCGGCGAAAAATTCAAATCGGTGATAAGATAGTATTCGTCAACACAGGCAATTCTCTCGAAACGCTTGAAGCAGAAGTGGTGGACTTATATATTTTTGATTCTTTTAAGACATTATACGGTGAGCTTCCGCTTTTGGAGTGCGGGTATGACGAAAGTGATGTCGCAACAGCTTCACCGGATGATATGAATGTGTATTACACGAAAGAAGCTCAAGAAAAATATGGCGTTGTCGGTATTAAAATAAGGCTTTGCTGACTTCCAAAAGCCGGGATGATAAAAAGCCCTTTCGATCAAGTCAAAGCTGCCTTTGAGCATTTCGGGTAAGGTCATTACTTGAATTGAGAGAAAATCGGAATTGGTGGAGGTATAAAGATGACGACAGCAACAATTATTGCTCAGATCATATTGTTTGGTTGGTTTTTTGGGTGCATCTGCACGTACAGATTCGGAAAATATGTTTTAGTTGATGGCATGGGTATAAAAAGCGCGGAATTTGTTATGTTATGCTTATTCATCGTTGGATGTATCACCTTTTGGGCAGTACCTTTTATGGGGAAGTGGTTACTTTTGGGTGTGTTGCTTTTTTGGTTTATTGTTCAGTTTTTTTGCCACTGGTATTATACTATTTTCGGTGCTTCGGAGAAGAAGCTGAAAGGATATAATTACTGCTTCAGAAATACCGTCCGTATTATTCCCGCCAGCAAGACGAGGCTGATCCCGGATCTGTATCATATGATCCTGCATTTGCTCATCTTATTGAATATTGGTTTGGTTATATGCAATATTTTGATGTAGAAAAATGATTACGGTTTTATTTAGTTATTAAAAGCTCCTCCCGTGTATTGAAGCTTTTACGGTGGATGGTCTTGCAGAATAATATAAAAAATGTAATTAAAAAAGTAGATCCCGGCGGATATACGGCGGGAAAATGGAGGTCATTATGGAAACACGATCGATAAACAGCGGACTTTTTGATTTTATAAGCTCCGCGCCTACGGCATTTCAGGCGGTTGAAACAACTGCCCGTATGCTTGACGCTGCCGGATACCGGCGACTTTGTGAGAGCGACGCGTGGCAGCCTGAGGGCGGGCACGGCTACTATGTTACCCGCAACGGCTCATCTTTAATTGCTTTCCGCTTTCCGCGGGGGGATTTTTCCGGATTCATGATGAGCGCGGCGCACGGCGACAGTCCCGCCTTCAAGATAAAGGAGAAGGCGGAGATATTCGGCGGCAATTATGTCCGGCTCTCCACCGAAAAATACGGCGGTATGCTTTGCTCAAGCTGGATGGACAGACCGCTTTCGGTCGCGGGGCGCATCACAGTCGATGCCGGAAACGGTATCGAGGTGAAAAACGTAAGTCTTGGCGAGCCGTCGGTGATAATTCCCAATGTTGCGATACATATGAACCGCAACGCAAACGACAGCGCGTCCTTCAATGCCGCCGTGGACATGCTTCCGCTTTACAGCACCGACATAGACGGGGCGACTCTGATGGAGCGGGTCTCCGCCGCCGCGGGAGTTGAGGAGGAAAAGATCATCACCACCGACCTTTTTGTCTTCAATCCTCAGCCCGGAGTCGAGTGGCACGAAATGATATCAGCCCCGAGGCTTGACGATCTTCAGTGCGCGTATGCCTCGCTTACCGCCTTTATTGACTCCGGAAAATCCGGTAGATCCGGCGGTTCTGTTCCGGTCTTTTGCCTCTTTGACAACGAGGAGGTGGGCAGCCAGACCAAGCAGGGGGCGGCTTCGACCTTCCTTTGCGATGTTCTTGAAAGGCTAAGCAGTGCCGCGGGGCTTGACATGAGCGAGCACCGCCGCCGCATTGCAAACAGCTTTCTTGTCTCCTGCGACAACGCCCATGCCGTGCATCCCAATCACTCCGAACTTGCAGACCGCAACCATTCGGTATACATGAATCAGGGCATCGTTATCAAGTACAATGCAAACCAGCGCTACACCTCGGACGCGGTCTCGGCAGCCCTTTTCCGGCTTATATGCGAGGAGGCGGACGTGCCATTCCAGTATTATGCAAACCGCGCGGATATGCCCGGAGGCTCGACGCTTGGCAACATTGCAAACACGCAGGTGTCGCTCAACACAGTGGATATCGGACTTGCACAGCTTGCCATGCATTCCGCCTTTGAGACGGCGGGGGCTAAGGATACTGACTTCCTTTGCCGGGCGCTGACCGTCTTTTTCGGAAAGTTTATTGTCGCCGACGGCGAAGGAAGGTATATTCTTAAATAACGGTGCGGTGCAGAGCGCGTTTTTAACGCCGTGCACTAAGACTAAAAAAGGCTCTGAAAAAAATGCAAAAAAAATCGGAAATTTGCGGATAAATCTTGTGCTTGCGATTTTTTTGTGATACAATATTCAAGTGTTTTGATTTTTGCCCGCGCACCGGCGCACCGGCTTGCCGGCATGTGCGCGTGTAAGCGGAAAATGAAACATTCAAATTATAAAAATGCATATTTGAAGGGATGTGAGCTTTTTGACCAAGTACATTTTTGTGACCGGGGGAGTTGTCTCCGGACTCGGGAAGGGGATAACGGCGGCGTCGATCGGACGTTTGCTTAAGGAACGCGGGCTTAAGGTTGCGGCTCAGAAGCTCGATCCGTATATCAACGTTGACCCGGGTACAATGAGCCCTTATCAGCACGGAGAGGTGTTCGTTACAGAGGACGGTGCGGAGACAGACCTCGACCTCGGACATTATGAGAGGTTCATAGACGAGGATCTGAACAAATATTCCAACCTCACGACCGGAAAGGTATACTCAAATGTTCTTTACAAGGAACGCCGCGGGGAGTATCTGGGCAGCACGGTGCAGGTCATTCCGCACATTACAAACGAAATAAAGGATTTCATCTACCGCGTAGGGAAAAAGACCGGCGCGGATGTGGTCATCACCGAGGTCGGAGGAACGACCGGCGACATCGAAAGCCGCCCGTTCCTTGAAGCGATACGTCAGGTGGGCAGAGAAGTGGGAAGGGAAAATTCCCTTTACATACACGTGACTCTTGTTCCGTATCTGCACGCCTCCGGCGAGCACAAGACCAAGCCCACTCAGCACTCGGTTCAGGAGCTTCAGGGAATGGGAATATCCCCCGATATCATCATCCTGCGTTGCGATGAGCATATTGAGGACGAGGGCGTGTTTGCAAAGATAGCACTTTTCTGCAATGTAAGCCCCGACTGCGTTATCGAAAACGTGACGATACCGGTGCTTTACGAAGCTCCGCTTATGCTTGAAAAATCAAATATTTCCGATATAGTATGCCGCGAGCTTCATATAGACGCGAAAAAGCCGGACCTTTCGGAATGGGAGGAGCTGGTCGAGCGCATACGCGGCTGCAGCGGCGAGACAAAGATCGCGCTGGTCGGAAAGTACGTTCAGCTTCACGATGCTTATCTTTCGGTCGCCGAGGCACTGCGCCACGCGGGATACAGCTTCGGCAGCAAGGTGAAGATCGACTGGATCGACTCCGAAACGCTGACAGACGAAAACGCACGCGAAAAGCTCGGCAATGCCGACGGCATCATTGTTCCCGGCGGCTTTGGCGGACGCGGGATCGAGGGAATGATAAGCGCCGCAAAGTATGCGCGCGAAAATGACGTTCCTTACTTCGGCATCTGCCTTGGTATGCAGATAGCGGTCATTGAATTTGCCCGCCATGTGCTGGGGTGGCAGGACGCCGATTCGCGCGAGTTCAACGAAGGCTCAACGCACCGTGTGATCGACTTCATGCCCGGTCAGAACGATGAGATAGACAAGGGCGGCACGCTCCGCCTTGGCAGCTATCCCTGCAAGGTAGCGTCCGGAACTCAGATGTCCGGGTGCTACGGAGCGGAAACGATAAATGAGCGGCACAGGCACAGATACGAATTCAACAACCTGTACCGGGAGGAGCTTGAAGCGGCGGGACTGGTCATTTCCGGTACCTCGCCGGACGGAAGGCTTGTTGAAACGGTGGAGATCCCCGGTGAGTTCTTCCGTGTGGGCGTTCAGTTCCATCCCGAATTCAAGAGCCGCCCCAACCGACCGCACCCCCTGTTTGTCGGATTTGTCGGGTCGGCGCTTAAGCACAGCGGCAAAACCAAGTGATATAATGATAAAAAATAAAATAAAAAGAGGATTTTGAAATGTTAACAGCAATTGTGGGCATCAACTGGGGCGACGAGGGCAAGGGACGCATGGTCGACCTGCTCTCCGCCGATTACGATGTTGTCGTGCGCTATCAGGGCGGTAACAACGCGGGACACACCGTCGTGAATGAGCGCGGCAAGTTCATTCTCAACCTGCTGCCCTCCGGGATACTCCGTGAGGGAACGGTCAATGTCATGGGCAACGGTATGGTCATCGACCTTGAGCACCTTTTCGGCGAGGTCGGACGTCTGCGTGAGGCGGGGATCTCCATCACTCCCGAAAACCTCAGGATAAGCGACCGCGCGACCGTCTGCCTTCCCTATCACAAGCAGCTGGACATTCTTGAGGAGGACAGGCTTGGGGACGCAAAGTTCGGCTCGACCCGCCGTGGTATCGGACCGGTGTACGGCGACAAGTATATGAAAAAGACCGTCCGCATCGGCGACCTCAGACACCCCGAAACGCTTAAAAAGAAGCTTGTCGGTCTTTGCGAGTGGAAGAATTTGCTGGTAAACAAGGGCTACGGCGCAGATCCGATCGATCCCGACGCGATCTACGCATGGCTTGAAAAGTACGGTATGCCCTTTGTCGATCATATCACCGACACCACTACGTACCTCAATAACGCCATTGACGCGGGCAAGTCCGTCATGTTCGAGGCTCAGCTCGGCGCCCTCAGAGATATTGACTTCGGCATTTTCCCCTACACTTCATCATCTTCGACCATCGCCGCCTACGCACCCATCGGCGCGGGTATTCCCGCTCGTCGGCTTGACAATGTGCTGGGAATTATGAAGGCGTATTCCACCTGCGTGGGCGCGGGACCCTTTACCTGTGAGCTGTTCGGCGAGGAAGGCGAGGAGCTTCGCCGAGCCGGAAACGAGTACGGAGCTGCTACCGGGCGTCCCCGCCGCGTCGGAGGCTTTGACGTGGTTGCCTCCAAATACGGCATAATGATGCAGGGCGCGACCGAGATAGCACTGACAAAGCTTGATGTGCTTTCATACCTTGACCGCATTCCGGTATGCGTCAAGTACGATGTAAACGGCAGACTGATGACAGATTTCCCGACCGGCGAGGAGCTTGACGCCGCAAAGCCGGTGTATGAATATCTGCCCGGCTGGAAGACCGATATTTCCCACTGCCGCAGCTTCGGCGACCTTCCCGAGGCGGCTCAGAGATACGTGCTGTATATTTCCAAGATGACAGGCAGCCGCATCAAATACGTTTCCGTCGGCGCAGGACGCGACGAATACTTTACAATAGAATAACGGCTGCTCCGCATATCGCGGAAATACGGATGGGCAGCTGCACCTCGGTGCAGCTGCCCATCATGGTTTTGCGGTATTGGTTATTGATTATCTGCGTTTTTTGCCGATGTATGTGCCGGCAAGAGAGATGAGGACTATGGGGAGTGCAGCGGTCACAAGTGATGAGCCGCAGCCTTTCTTCTGTTCCTCAGGCTTGCTGGTTTCGGCAGGTGCTTCTGTCGTGATATCCGGTTCGGCGGTCGTTTCCACAGCAGGATCGGTGTCGGCGGGAGCAGGCTCAATATTGTTGAGCGTCATGTACTGCTCGGCTATCCACTTCTCAAATATCGGCTCGATCATGTTCATGCCGTCGGCGTTGAGGTGGCTGACGTCGCTGGAGGTGATGCAGTATTTCTGACGGCAGCGCGGGTCGGACATATTGATTCCGGTAAATTCAGTGTCAGCGGCATAGAGGCAGACTACCTTTTTGTCGTTCTTTTCGTTCTGATAATATTCTGCGAGCGCCTTTATCGTGTCGGCATAATCATTGTTTGTGCCGAGATATCCGCTTTCCTGCTTGTGGCTCCACGGGGTCACAAGAACGATAAGGGCATCGGGATTGTTTTTGCGGATCCTGGATATCATGATGTTGAAGGCTCCGGTAAGGGTGCGGATATCGGTGCTGTCGTTTTTCCCGAACGGAACATTGTAATGACGGTCGTTGCGTCCGCCCTCAAGAATGTAGATGTCACCACCGTCAGGCAGCTCGGAGCATCTTGCCGCCATAGGCGGTGAGTTCTGCGAGCGTCCCGAGCATTCCGCAACGGTGTTGCCGCCGATGCCGTAGTTGTGGTAGGTCATGTTGTACTTGTTGCCAAGCAGGTTGACCCAGGTAAGATGCTGACCGATGGCGGAGCCGCCGAAGTAGCTGTCGCCTATGGCGTACATGGTAAGACCTTCAAGCGCGCGGTAATACTGTTCGCATTCGCCAAGCAGCCAGTCGACAGCCTCGCCGGCGGATGAAAACGCCGAAAGCACGTTTACGCTGTATGTCTTGTTTGCGCTTATTTCCTTTGATCCGGTGTAAAGCAGCGCCTGGCAGAAGCGGAACTTTGAGTATGTGTCGGAATGCTCCACTATCTTGTCGCCGCCGACAAAGAGGACGTCGGAAACGCGGACGGGCAGATTCTTCTTCACCTCGTCAAGAAGCCGCATTGCTTTGTTGAAATCACCGTTGAAGGCGACGGCAATGGCGCGTCCGGTGCCGCGGGAGGCAAGCTGCTCTGCAATTGCGGAATCTCCGGACATATCAAATACCAGCGGGTACTGTTTGCCCTCGTCGGCGGTATAGGGCAGCCAGTATCTGAATTCGACCTTATCGCCGGAGGCGTCGGTGTAGCTTCCGGTTGAAAGCTCACGCTTGCCGTCGGTGGGTATCGCAACGCTGAAATCGGAGGGTTCAACAAAATACACGGGCGCGTAAATGTGATCTTCACCCGAATACTTCGGGGTACTCAGTATGCAAAGTCGGATGTTTTCGTTGTCCTCGGTCGTTGTGTAATAGTATGTACGGTAGTATCCGTCTATGTCTGCGCTCGGGCAGTCACAGCCTGTGAGATAGGGCTTGGTCCGGTCAAAGACCCACACCTTTCCGTTCTGCTTCCAATGGCTCAGCACGAGCGCGCTGGTCGAAGCATATGTTCCGTCGTATCCGGTGTATGACTGGTCAAAGAAATACACGGTCGTTCCGGCTTTCGGAACGGTGATAACGTCGGTGTAGCTGTATGTAGAGTTGGCGGAGGCGGCGATGGAGAATTTCTGCGAGGCGTGGTACTGAGAGCCTACGTAGCCGCGATTCCATTTTACCGCCACCTCTGTTCCGATAAGCTCGGCTCCGGTAAGCGGGCTGCGCAGCACGGCGTCAGGCCACTCCGTTTTCTGAACGGTTGCGGCAGTTCCGGGCTTGTCAGTCTGCTTCCACGTTACGGTTACGGGAGGATCGATGTTGACCGATGTGTAGCTTATGTTGGGACGGCAGCAGAGGCGTATCACCTCATTGTCGTTTTCGGTAATGTATGTGAATGTATTTCCGTTCTTCACCAGCTCGTTCGTCGCGTCAAATCCGATGTCATATACGTAAATGCCGCCGGAGAGCTTGTATCTGGTGAAGGCGTTGTAGGCATTGTTTACAGAGCTTGTGATGGTGTATGATATTTCGGTTCCCTTTTTGGGGATAAGTATCATATTTGAAACGGCGTAGCTGTTTGAAGCGGAGGCGGAGAATATCTTGACCTCCTTGGCTGAGCCGTTGGTGTTGGTGGCGGAGGAAGCGTATCCGCACATCCACTTGATACCCTCGATGACGCCGTTATTGGCAAGCGTGGCGGTAAATTCGTTTTCCTCAAGAATTTTCTTGGTGCTTTTTTCTCCGGTGTATTCGGAGTAAACCACGGGAAGAGGATCGCTGACCTTGGAGCAGATGCGGATGTTTTCGTTATCCTTATCGGTCACATACTCATAAAGCATTTCCTTGCCGTTCAGTGTCTGACCTATCCACGGGTACGAGGCGGTTGCCATAATGGTAGCTCCGGTCTCGTCAAACACCCAGCTTTCACCGGATCTTTTCCAGGTTGAAAACACGCTTACGGAGTTTGTGGGGTATTCAGTAGTGGAAAAGCTGATCTTTGTTCCTGCTTTGGGAACGGTGATAACATCGGTATAGATCCAGCCCGTGCCTCCGTCTACTACCTTGTTTTTTTGGGCATTGGTACGCGAACCGACATACCCGCTGTTCCAAGTGACATCAAGCACGGTCTTTTCGGCGGAGGCGGCGATCGATAGGGTGGGCAGGAGCGAGACGAGCATTGCTCCGAGCAAAAGCCAGGACAGTATGCGTTTTTGGTTTTTCATGTCTTGATTCCTTTCTGCATAGTTGAGTCAGTCTGAATTTGTAAAAGTCGATATCGATGTACTACCTTTTTTAATTTTACAAGAGCGGCGGCATTCATATGAATGCCGCCGCAGAAAATCGGTTCAGTTTTTATGTGAAATAGCTGCCTGCGCGGCTGCAAGTCTTGCAATCGGTACTCTGAAGGGAGAGCAGGAAACATAGTCAAGACCGATCTTGTCGCAGAACTCGACAGAGGACGGGTCGCCGCCATGCTCGCCGCAGATGCCCACATGGAGCTTCGGGTTAGCGCTGCGTCCAAGCTTGATCGCCATTTCCATCAGCTTGCCGACGCCGTTCTGGTCGAGCTTCGCAAACGGATCGTTCTCGTAGATCTTGGTGTCGTAGTAGGCAGTCAGGAACTTGCCTGCGTCGTCACGGGAGAAGCCGAAGGTCATCTGGGTCAGGTCGTTTGTGCCGAAGCAGAAGAAGTCTGCATCCTTGGCAATTTCATCGGCGGTGAGAGCGGCTCTCGGGATCTCGATCATGGTGCCGACCTCATACTTGAGGGAGGCGCCTGCAGCCTTGATCTCCTCGTCGGCGGTCTCAACAACGACCTTCTTGACGAATCTGAGCTCTTTGTCGTCGCCAACAAGCGGGATCATGATCTCAGGCTCGATCTTCCAGTCGGGATGACGGCGGCTTACGTTGATGGCAGCGCGGATAACTGCACGGGTCTGCATCTTTGCGATCTCGGGGTAGGTTACGGTCAGACGGCAGCCGCGGTGACCCATCATGGGGTTGAACTCATGCAGCGAAGCAATGATGTTCTTTATTGTCTCAACGCTCTTGCCCTGAGCGGCGGCAAGCTCCTCGATGTCCTTTTCCTCGGTGGGAACGAACTCGTGAAGCGGCGGGTCAAGGAAGCGGATGCAGACGGGGCAGCCCTCAAGAGCCTCGTAAAGAGCCTCGAAGTCGCCCTGCTGGTAGGGCATGATCTTGGCGAGAGCAGCTTCTCTCTCGGCGACGGTGTCGGAGCAGATCATCTCACGGAAAGCGGCGATGCGGTCTGCGTCAAAGAACATATGCTCGGTGCGGCAAAGTCCGATGCCCTCAGCGCCCAGCTCGCGTGCCTTTTTGGCATCGCGGGGGGTATCGGCGTTGGTGCGGACCTTCATGCGGCGGTATTTGTCCGCCCATGCCATGATCCTGCCGAACTCGCCGGCGATCTGTGCGTCGACGGTGGGGATGATGCCGTCGTAGATCTTACCGGTAGAACCGTCGATGGAGATATAATCGCCTTCGTGGTAGGTCTTGCCGGCAAGCACGAATTTCTTATTTTCCTCGTCCATGGCGATGTCGCCGCAGCCGGAAACGCAGCAGGTGCCCATTCCGCGGGCAACAACAGCGGCGTGAGAGGTCATACCGCCGCGAACGGTCAGGATACCCTGAGCCGCCTTCATGCCGACGATATCCTCGGGAGAGGTCTCAAGTCTTACAAGCACGACCTTCTTGCCGGCTTCCTTCCAGGCAAGAGCGTCGTCGGCGGTAAAGACTATCTGACCGCAGGCAGCGCCGGGAGACGCGCCCAGACCCTTGCCGACGGGATTGGCGGCTTTGAGAGCCTTTGCGTCGAACTGAGGATGCAGCAGAGTGTCGAGGTTGCGGGGGTCTATCATCATAACGGCTTCTTCTTCGGTGCGAACGCCTTCGTCAACAAGGTCGCAGGCGATCTTCAGCGCCGCCTGAGCGGTGCGCTTGCCGTTTCTGGTCTGGAGCATATAGAGGTGCTTGTCCTCGATGGTGAACTCCATATCCTGCATATCGCGGTAATGGGATTCAAGAGTTGCGCAGATACCCTTGAACTGCTCATAGACCTCGGGCATGATCTGTGCCATCTGGTCGATGTGCATAGGAGTGCGGACGCCGGCGACGACGTCTTCGCCCTGGGCGTTCATAAGGAACTCGCCCATCAGCTTCTTTTCGCCGGTGGCGGGGTCACGGGTAAAGGCAACGCCGGTACCGGAGGTATCGCCCATGTTGCCGAACGCCATCATCTGTACGTTGACGGCAGTGCCCCATGAATAGGGAATGTCGTTGTCGCGGCGGTAGACGTTTGCACGGGGGTTGTCCCAGCTTCTGAAAACGGCTTTGATAGCCTCAAATAGCTGTTCCTTCGGGTCGGTGGGGAAGTCCTTGCCGATCTTGGCTTTGTATTCTGCCTTGAACTGGTCGGCGAGCTTGTGGAGGTCGTTGGCGTCGAGGTCGATGTCGTTCTTGACGCCCTTTTCCTCTTTCATCTTGTCGATGAGCTGCTCGAAATATTTCTTGCCGACTTCCATAACGACGTCAGAGAACATCTGGATGAAGCGGCGGTAGCAGTCCCACGCCCAGCGGGGATTGCCGGATTTTGCGGAGAGTACCTCAACGACTTCCTCGTTGAGACCGAGGTTAAGAATAGTGTCCATCATGCCGGGCATTGAAGCGCGGGCGCCGGAACGCACGGAGACGAGCAGAGGGTTTACCTTGTCGCCGAACTTCTTGCCGGTGATCTTCTCCATTTTGTCGATGTACTGCATGATCTCCTCGCGGATAGCGGGGTTGATCTGTCTGCCGTCCTCGTAGTACTGGGTGCAGGCTTCGGTTGAAATGGTAAAGCCCTGCGGAACGGGAAGACCGAGATTTGTCATTTCGGCAAGGTTAGCGCCTTTACCGCCGAGAAGCTCGCGCATCTGAGCGTTGCCCTCGGTAAAAAGGTAGCAATACTTTTTTGCCATGTGGATTTTTTCCTCCATATAAATTAATATTGATTTGTCTGTCCGGAAACGTCGCGGAAAATGCCGCGAAAGCATCATCGTTTATTATACCATACTTTGGGTGTGATATCTACACATTTCGAAATAATTTGGTAAATTTTTTTTGAACTTCGTCTATTTTTTATCATACTTTCCGCGCGCGACGAAAATGAGACACAAAATCTATTGACAAATCATCCCCGGCAGGATATAATATCCGGGAAGAGCGCCGTGCGGCGCGTGCTTCCAAGACTCGGCGGGCG
>ULVD01079929.1_pt1 | contig 14296 bp, 7 predicted proteins | sample 1959101 | NCBI WGS metagenome assembly ULVD01 (sample SAMEA4835777, study PRJEB28245) | human gut metagenome | biome: gut microbiome; material: fecal sample | place: Denmark | collected 2008
GATTATTACGGCAGACAAGGCCTGGTCATCATCAAAAAGCGTGATTCCATCACCATGGCGAATCCCGGCGGTTTCCGCATCGAGGTCGACGCAGCTAAAAGCGGCGGCGTATCCGACCCCCGCAACGGGACCATGCTGAAGATGTTCAATCTGATCGATATCGGTGAGCGCTCTGGCAGCGGTATCCCCCTCATTTTTGGCGCCTGGCGTGAGCAGGGGTGGGTAGTGCCTGCTGTCACAGAACAGCTTGAGCCAGAGAGAACAATACTGACGCTCCCATTCGAAAAAATCGGCGATAAAAAATCGGCGATAAAAATCGGCGATAAAAAATCGGCGATAAACGCAAAAATGAAGGAAACCATTATTGCGTATCTTACCGACAACCCCGAAGCAAAAGCCTCCTCGATTGCTGAGTATATCGGCCTGAAACCGTCTCGCACAAGAGACTATCTGAATGAATTGATTGCAGAAGGAATCGTTGTCGCTGAAGGCAGTAACCGTAACAGAACCTATCGGTTGAAGGCGTAACTGTTCTAATAGAGATATTGTTGAGCATATAAAAGAGCCTACTCAGGATTAAGTCCGTTTTTTGGGACACGTAAGCCTGTAAAATGCTAATATGGGAGATTGCAAAAGTCTCCATAAAACGGAGGTGGCGATAAATGGCAAGAACGATTACTGTAAAGGGCATTGGCAAAGTATCCGCAAAGCCCGATTATGTGGTGTTTTCCATGACTTTGGAATCCAAGCATAAGGATTACGATAAGGCAATGGATATGGCTGCCGACCATATCCAGCAACTCAATGAAACGCTGTGTGGTATAGGCTTTGAAAAGGATTCTGTTAAGACCACGAACTTTAGTGTCCGCACGGACTATGACCGTGTGAAAGACCGCAACGGTAATTATCAGAGCGTATTCCGCGGATATGAAGTGACCCACAATCTGAAACTCGCTTTTGATTTTGATATGGGCAGACTGTCCCAGGCACTTTCCACCATTGCCGGTTGCCTGTCTCATCCGCAGCTTTCGGTGGCATTTACCGTGAAGGATGCAACGGCGATCAACGAGGAGATGCTTCGCTTCGCTCCGCTACCGCCAATGCAAAGAAAAAAGCCGAGATCCTATGCGAAGCATCCGGCGTTACAATGGGTGACCTCATTGCCATTGACTACAATTGGGGAGAACTGGATATCTACTCCCATACCCGTTATGACTGTTGCGAGGACTCCATGCCTTTGATGGCAAAATCCATCGATATCGACCCTGATGATATTGACGTGAGTGACACGGCAACATTCGTATGGGAAATCAAGTAAGGAGGAACACCTCTGTTATGCCTATGAATGAAATGCAAAAGCAGACAAATGCAAATATACAGGCGAAGGCCAATCTGATCTGGGAAATTGCGACCCATCTGGTGGGGCTGTTCAAGCCCCACGAGTACGGCAAGGTCATTCTCCCCATGACCGTACTGAAGCGTTTTGATGACGCTTTGAAGCCTACCAAGGCTGCTGTTGTGGAGATGGCAAAGAAGCTGGACGCACAGCATGTCGAGGGCACTGCCCGTGACGGTATTCTGTGCCGTGTGGCGCAGTACGATTTCTACAACACAAGCAACTATGATTTTGCCAAGCTGATCGCCGACCCCGACAATGTTGAGAGTAACTTCGATGCCTATCTGCAAGGTTTCTCTTCCAACATCAAGGACATTATCGAAAACTTCGACTTTGCCAACACCGTCAAGCTGATGGTCAAAGGTGGCGCTTTGTTCGTGACCCTGCAGGAGTTCAACTCTGCAAAAGCTGATATGTCCCCTGAGAAGATCACTTCCGCAGACATGGGCTACATCTTTGAAGAACTAATTCGGAAATTCTCCGAGTCTTATGACGAACAGGCCGGTGCTCACTTCACCAGCCGTGACATTATCTATCTAATGACCGAACTGTTGGTGGCTCCTGAAAAGGCTGAGATCATGGAGGAAGGCTGCACCAAGACAGCCTACGATATGGCTATGGGCACTTCCCAGATGCTTGGTTGTCTGACCGAGCGCCTGCAGGATATCAGCGAGGATGCTGCTTTGACCTGCTTTGGTCAGGAGTTCAACCCCGAAACTTATGCTATCGCAAAGGCTGATATGCTCATCAAAGGCGGCAATGCATCCGGCATGCAGTATGGCGACACTTTGAGTGACGATGCCTTTACCGGCTATGAGTTCGACTACATCATTTCCAATCCGCCCTTCGGTATCGACTGGAAGCGCGAAAAGACCCAGGTTGAAGAAGAAGCTAAAAAGGGATTTGATGGTCGTTTCGGTCCCGGTCTGCCTGCTATCTCCGATGGTCAGATGCTGTTTATGCTGAACGGCGTGAAAAAGCTGAAACCCGGCTCCGGCAGAATGGCAATCATTCAGAACGGCTCTTCCTTGTTCACAGGTGATGCGGGCTCCGGTGCATCTGAAATCCGCCGCTATGTCATTGAAGGCGATCTGGTAGAAGCCATTATTCAGCTGCCCACCGACCTGTTTTACAACACGGGTATCTCTACATATATTTGGGTACTGACCAAAGGCAAGGCCATGCACCGCAGCGGCAAGGTTCAGCTAATCGATGCCAGCAAGTGCTTTGTAAAGCGCCGCAAGAACATCGGCTCCAAGCGTGTTGACTTGGATGATGCCTGCATCGATCTCATCCTCCGTGCCTATGAGGGCTTCGTAGATGAAACCTACGAGGAAAACGGCCTTGCGGTGGAATCCAAGGTGTTTGACAACAGTTTCTTCGGCTTCACCAAGGTGACTGTGGAAACCACCCAGGCAGATGCCAAAGGCAAGCCTGTTTTGAAGAAGGGCAAGAAGCAGCCGGTCAAGGGTGCGTCTGATACTGAGATTATCCCGCTGTCCGAAGATATCGATGCCTACATGAAAAAGAATGTCTTGCCCTATAATCCGTTGGCCTATATTGATCCTGCAAAGGATAAAATCGGCTACGAAGTGCCGTTTACCCGCCTGTTCTATAAGTTCGAGGCTCCGGCATCCTCCGAATCCATCTTTGAGGACATTAAGGCATTAGAGGTGGAGGAAACAATTCTGATGAAGGAGTTGTTTGGACATGCATGATATGAAAGATAGCGGTGTGGCATGGATAGGTGCAGTACCCTCTGGTTATAGGACTGCCTCTATCGGATCGCTTTTCACCATAAAAAAGGACATTATCGGGCGAGAGCCTGAAACTGTACTGTCGATTACCCAGACAGGCATTAGACCGAAAGACTTATCTTCCAATGAAGGCCAGAACGCAAGTTCCTACGCCCATTACCAGATCGTTAACATAGGTGATTTTGCGATGAATCACATGGACTTGCTGACCGGCTGGATTGATATTTCAAAATATGAGGGCGTTACAAGCCCTGACTATAGAGTCTTTACATTGAACGACAAGGAAATGTCTGCAGATTATTTCCTTAGAGTGTTTCAGTATTACTACACAAACAAGGTCTTCTTTGGCTTTGGTCAGGGTGTGGCAACTCTGGGCCGATGGAGACTACCGGCCATCAATTTCAAGAAAATCGATGTTCCTGTGCCTCCAGTCTTGGAACAACAGCGAATTGTTTCTGCTATCGATGAAAAAGTCGGCAAAGTTGATGCGCTCATCGCAAATGTTCAAACGCAGATCGAAAAGCTGAAAGCCTATAAGCAGAGTATGATTACTGAGGTTGTCACCAAAGGTCTTGACCCCAGTGTACCAATGAAGAATAGTGGCGTGGATGTTTATCCATCTGTACCCGAGCACTGGAATGTGCAAAAGACACTTACAACATTGACTATGCCAATTACAGACGGGCCGCACACAACCCCAGAATTGCTTTCGGAGGGTATTCCGTTTGTTTCCGCAGAGGCCGTATCCTGTGGAAACGGTGGCATTGACTTTGACCACATAAGGGGGTTCATTTCACGGGAGTTCTACGATGAATGCAGCAAAAAGTATGTGCCGCAGAGGGATGACATTTATATGATAAAATCTGGCGCAACAACCGGCAGAGTCTCCGTGGTGGATACTGATAGGATTTTTACAATTTGGTCACCACTGGCGGTTTTTCGTTGCAATCCAGATGTAGTACATTTTAGATTTTTGTACTATTTTCTTCAATCAAGTGCTTATCAGAGGCAGGTGCAGTTTGGTTGGACTTATGGCACGCAGCAGAATATCGGCATGAGAACTTTGGAACGTCTAAAGGTTTTTGTGCCTCCGCTTGATGAGCAATATGCTATTACAGAATGCTTAGATGCCAAGTGTATTCAAATTGACCGACTGGTTGCCATCAAGCAAGCTAAAATCGAAAAACTGGAGCAGTACAAGCGTTCCCTCATTTATGAGTATGTTACTGGAAAGAAGTGACCGCATGAGTTTGTTAGAAAAAATAGCCGATACACTCCTTGCCAAAAACTGGATCATTACTCTTCTGTCCTTTGTGATAAGTGTTCTTGTTTCCGTGTTTGTGCCTGCCGAGCTATTTGACAAGCTTCCGTTTGACTCGAAAATCAATGTGATAGTTGGGTTTGTGGCTATCGCAATAGTTGTGTTTCTTGTTCTCTACTTTTTCACATGGTGTGTGGGAAAGCGAAGCTCGAGAAAGAACATGAAGAAAAGACATAGTGAAATAATTGAAGAGGAAGCCGAAGAAACAGTTGAACAGTGGCGCTGCTTCTTTGATAGAATCCCGGACGAAGAATTCTCCATCATCATGTATTTTATGGTCACAGAAAACAAGCGGCCATACAAGACATGGGGATATCGATGCGGAAGACCAGATATTTCTATCTTCAGCTATTCGATGGAAGATCAGCTGTTCTATAAGACAACGACATATGAAGAATCGCCGCAGTATCTGGTTCGTTTTGCAAACGAAAGTGAACCCAGAATGATGTCCAGCAAGGGCGAGGCAACTATCTACACACTCAAGGATAATGTGTATAGAACATTAAAAGAGATAATCCGGGTAAAAGGCTCTTTGTCGCACTACCCTCGTAAAACATACAAACTTGACTATGGAAACGGTTCTGATCTTCCGGAATTTCAAGAGTCAAAATATAGTTTGTACAACGAATAAGGCTCGGCGAGGAAAAGTCGCCTGTGAAGTGACCCGTTCAGGCGAAAAACAAGGTACACTGTAAGATAAACAAGGAACGGAGCATCAGGCTTATGAGAATTGAAAGTGGACGAATGCTGAATGACTACATTCAGCCCAATAAAAAGCAATATTGTATTCCGGTTTTTCAGCGGGACTATGCCTGGACCAGTGAACAGTGCGAGAAGCTGTTTGAGGACATTGTGCTTGCGTTCAAGAAGGATCGTGAGCACTTCTGCGGTTCCTTTGTCTATGCTCCGCTGCCCACCAGAAAGCATATTGACCGCTACATCATCATTGACGGTCAGCAGAGATTCACCACTCTGTACATTCTCATCAAGGCATTGGCGGATTCTGCCACGGATGAAAGCGACAAGGCAGAACTGGAGAAATACCTCTACAATGAGGACAAGTTCAATCGCTACGGCCTTGATGATAAGAGCAAGCTGAAGCTGAAACCCGTCAAGACGGACAACGATCAGCTGCAGCTGCTCATGGCAGGAAAGCTTGACAAGATGAACAAGGGCAAGGACGGCATCATTTATCACAACTATATGCTGTTCAGAGAGTTGATCGCTACTTTCCTGGCTGAAGATCCCGACAACTCCATTATGATGATCCACGACGGCATGGACAGTCTGATCTGCGCCGACATTAAGCTCGACCAGGATGACGATGCGCAGGAGATCTTCGAGCGTATCAACTCCACTGGCATTAAGCTGGGTCTGCCCGACCTCATCCGCAACTATGTGCTGATGACGGATGACGATCAGGAACGGCTGTACGAAGAATACTGGCTGGTCATGCAGGAGCTGCTGTCCAAGGACCGCATGGAAAGCTTCTTCCTGGACTATCTGAACATGAAGATGGATGGCTTCACCAAGGAAAGCGAAGCATACCGGGACTTCAAGCAGATTTACCTCAACGGCCAGTACACCAACGAATCCATGCTCAGTGAGCTTCTGCATTATGCAAAGCAGTATCACATCTTCCTTAATGGCGATGAGAGCCTGGGTTCTGAAATCAATAGTGCCTTGGATGGCCTGCGCAGACTGAATCAAACCACGGTCTATCTGTTCCTGTTCCATATCTTTGATGACTATGAGAACGGAGTAATCGATAAGACAGAACTTGCCAAGGTGCTGAATCTGCTGCTGCATTACAGCATCCGCCGTCTTATCTGTGAGATCGGTTCTAACTCCCTGCGTGGCTTGTACAAGACCCTCTACAGCCGTATCTTCGCAAGAGAAGAAAACAAGGTGCACTATTACGATGCTATCGTGTCCTTTATGCTGCAGATGACATCCAAGGATGCCATCCCCAGCGATGCTGACTTTGTGCAGGCATTGAAAGAACGCAATCTGTATCGTAAGAATGCCCTCTGCAAATATATCCTTGCTACCATTGAGAATCAAGGCAAGGAGAAACTGGTCATGGATAATCTGACTATTGAGCATATCATGCCCCAAAATAAGAATCTATCCACGGCATGGCAGAAAATGCTGGGTGATGATTGGACATCTGTCAGAGAACGGTATCTGCACACACTGGGTAATTTGACCCTTACTGCTCACAATAGCGAATTGGGTGATAGTCCGTTCCATGAGAAGCAGGAAATGCTTCTTGAGAAGAACACCCATGTTACCGTTTTGAACAAAGATGTCATGGATAAAACCGATTGGAATGCCCGTACGATTGAAAAACGCGCGGAGCGATTGACTGGGGTGATCCTCAAGTTGTTCCCGATCGAGCAACCGAAGCAGGAAATCGAATTCCGTGATCCCAGATATACTCTATATACAGTTGAAGATCCTCGCAATGCTACCTATAAGCATGTGGATTATTACGAACTGCTGGGTGAGCGAGTTAATGTCGACAGCTTTGCGTTTATGGTGCGCTCTGTCGCAAGAAAGCTCTTTGACCTGGATAGCAGCATCATTGAAGCCATGGCTAAGAACCATGAGAAATTCCCAACGTGGCTGAACCCTGTATTCTCTTACGAAGAAACCGGTGTCAAAAACCCGGTAGAACTGAAAAAGGATGCAGGCATCTACATTAGCACCGGTTACTCCGCTTACGACTGTATTTGCTTTATCCGTGCCCTGCTGCAGAAATACGATCTTGACATTGTAGAAGACTTTGTGTACAGCGCCCGTCCGACAAAGTACACCAAGGACGATCAAGAGGAGGTATCATGATGGACAAAAGCGAAAAGCGATTTGAGCGGGATATAGAATCCTTCCTGATTTCCCCGGAAGGTGGTTACACTCAGTTTTGCGGACAAGATGCCGAGGGCAATTGGGTACATACTCGTCAACATGATGTTTCCAAATGCATCTATATGGATGTGCTCTGTGAATTCATTGCCAAGACTCAGCCCAAAGAATGGGCCAAGTACAACAAGTATTATGGTGTCAACGCAGCGGACAAGCTGTATCATCGCTTGGAAACTACCATTTCCAACCAGGGCCTGCTGTATGTCCTGCGCAATGGCATTGAGGACATGGGTTGCAAACTGAAGGTTTGCTTCTTTAAGCCGGAGTCTGATCTGAACCCCATTGATGCTGAACGCTATGAAGCAAACATCCTCGGCTGCACCCGTCAGTTCCGTTATACGATGGCAAACACCAACACCATCGATATGGTGCTTTCCGTGAACGGTATTCCTGTTGTTGCTCTGGAACTGAAGAATCAGTTGACTGGGCAGGACTATGTCTGTGCCATCAACCAGTTTAAGCATGACCGCGGCTCCAAAGAGTTTGCATTTCGTCTCAATCACCGCTTCCTGGTCTACTTTGCCGTTGACCTTTATGAAGCATGGATGACCACGCAGTTGGCAGATGGCAGCACTCGATTCCTGCCGTTTAACCAAGGCTCCAACGGTGCGGGAGTAACTGGCGGCGCAGGCAATCCCCAGAATCCAAACGGCTATGCCACGAGCTACCTCTGGGAGGAAGTGCTACAGCGTGACAGTCTGCTCGACCTCATCCATCGGTTTATTTCCTTTGTGAAGGAAAAGGAGGAGGTGGTCAAGAACGGCGTTACTAAAACTGTCACCAAGGAAAAGATGATTTTCCCGCGCTACCACCAGTACGATGTGGTGCGTAAGATCATGGCTGATGTACGGCAGAACGGTGTTGGCACAAACTATCTAATTCAGCACTCTGCAGGTTCCGGCAAATCCAACTCCATTGCATGGATTGCATACCGTCTTGCCTCTGTTCACGATGCAGAGAACAATGGTCTGTTCGATTCCGTTATTGTGGTCACCAACCGTGTGGTACTGGACAGCCAGTTGCAGGATACCATCAACAGCTTTGAACATCAGGTCGGTCTGGTGGAAGCAATTGACGATAAGAAGAACTCCCGCAGTCTTGCAGAAGCCATCAACGATAAAAAGCGTATCATCATCTGCACCATCCAAAAGTTCCTCTTCGCTAAGAAGGATATGGAAAAATTCCGTGGGCGCAAGTTCGCCATCATCATCGACGAGGCTCACCAAGGACAGAATGGTGAAAGTGCAAAATCTCTCCGCCGTAGTCTGATTGATCTTGGCGTTGCTATCAAAGAGTATGCCGAAGAAGCCGGAATCGAAGAGGAAGAAGTGGATTTGACAGACGAGTACATCAATGCGGTCATCGGCCAGGGTAGACATGACAATCAGTCCTTCTTTGCCTTCACCGCTACCCCCAAGGGGCAGACTCTGGAATCCTTCGGTACCGTGGTGGGAATGACGCTGGAAGGTGAACCCATCAAGGCTCCGTTCCATGTGTACTCTATGTGGCAGGCCATCGAGGAAGGTTATATTCTGGATGTGTTGGCAAACTATACCACAGTCAAAGAGGCGTTCAGGCTGATTCGCGTGTCCGAGGATAACCCGGAACTCATTGAGGGTCAAGCTTCCCGTGCGCTGTTTAAGTATTATAAGCAGCACGGTTATACCATCGCTCAAAAGACAGAGATGATCATGACCAACTTCTTGGAAAACTGCCGTTATCAGATTGGCGGTAAGGGCAAGGCCATGGTCGTAGCAGACAGCCGTGCAAACGCAGTCCGCTATTATCTCGCAATCAAGAAATACCTCGCTGACCATGCCGAGCAGTGCGTTGGCTGTGATGTTATGATTGCGTTCTCCGGGGAAGTAACGTTGGATGATTATCCGAGCGAGAAGCCTTTCACCGAGGCAACCATGAACCTGGACGAGAACGGCAAGTACATCACCACTGACAAGAAGTTCCGTAAGGCGTTCCACAGTAGCCAGTACAACATTCTGGTCGTTGCGAACAAGTACCAGACCGGATTTGATGAACCGCTACTCCACACCATGTATGTGGACAAAAAACTGCGTGACGTGACCGCCGTTCAGACCCTCTCCCGTCTTAACAGAACCACTTTCGGTAAGAACAGCACCTTTGTTCTGGACTTCGAAAACACCGAGGAAGACATCAAGGGAGCGTTCCTGCCGTACTATGAAACCACTACCCTCGAGGGCAGCACAGATTTGAACAGAGTCTATGACCTCCGCAATAAGATTCGGGATTTCATGCTGTACAACTTCGAGGATGTAGAAGCCTTCAACAAATTTATGGCAACCCAAGCGAGCAAGGAACAGGATGCCACTGCGCTTGGCAGACTGGCTGGTATGTTCCGCCCCGTAATTGCACGGTACATGGATTTGAGCGAGGAGGACCGCTATACCGTTCGGGACTATGTGCGTAAGTTCAATAAGGCTTATGCGTTTGTCACACAGTTGGTACGGCTCCATGACAGGGATTTGTTCAACGAATATCAGTATACTCTGCACCTCATCAGACTTCTTCCGAGAATTGGTAACGAGGATATTGGTAATATCGAGGACAAAATCAAGCTGGAGTACGCATCCCTCACGGAGACCTTCCGTGGAGCAATCGTTCTGGATGAAAAGCCGCCGGCGTTCGTCCCCGGCGGTAGTACCGCTCCGAAGGCGCCAAACAAGAAAAAAGATACCCTTCAGAGCATCATCGATAAGGTGAATGAACGCTTCAGCGGTAACTTCACCGATGCCGACCGCGTCATCATCGAGGGGATCTATCAGATGTTCATGAGGGACTCTGAGGTTAAGAAGTTCAGAAAATATGCCAAGGACAACAGTACCGAAATGTTCGTGCGGTCTCTGTTCCCTGATAAGTTCCGCGATATTGTGACCCAGTGTTTCCTTGATAACAACGACTCCTTTGCGAAATTGTTTAACGACCCGGATTTCTATCAGAAAGTTCAGGAAGCAATGGCCCAGGAATTGTACAAGGCATTGAGAAAAGAATAACACGATGTTTTTTTCACTTGCATCATTGCCTGCTGTTGAAGCCAGGATATAAAGCAAAATTTTAGAGCAAAGAATGGGGGTATGGATATGCAGATACTTCAATTAGATGAGTTTTTAAGGTCAATAAAACAAAATATAGATACTCCACATTCTTTGCTACTCGGTGCAGGTGCATCTATTGAATCGGGAATCCCATCGGCAGCAGACTGCATTTGGTATTGGAAACGTGAAATCTATTTATCGCAAAACCCAGGTGCAATTGGAAACTTTGACAATTCCAAGTCTGAGGCTGTCCGCAGAGTTATTCAGCGGTGGATCGATTCACAAAATATATACCCGGCAGAGAATAGCGCAGAGGAGTACTCGTATTTTGCGGAAAAGGCATACCCAATAGCGGATGATCGCCGGAAATACTTTCAGCACTTAGTGTCAAACCATGATCCAAGCTTGGGATACCATCTGATTTCTTTGCTCGCGTTAGAAAATATAATAAAAAGTGTGTGGACAACAAATTTTGATGGTATGACACTGAAGTGTGCACATCAATACAGTCCGCTCGTTCCCATAGAAATAACCGCAGAAACCTCGGGTAGGATATACCGTGGCGATGTTGACAAGGAGCTCCTATGCATCGCTTTACATGGTGACTATAAATATGGGGCGCTAAAAAACACAGAGAAAGAACTTGATTCGCAAGACGGTGAACTGGTAAAGGCATTGCTGCATGAACTAACCAACCGAGATTTAATTGTTATGGGATACAGCGGGCGAGACCAGTCACTTATGAATGCTTTGCAGCAAGTTTATTCGACGAAAGGTTCAGGCAAACTTTTTTGGTGTGGTTACGGAACAAGGGTTTCATTAGAAGTTAAAGCGTTGGTTGAGATGGCCAACAAAAATGGCAGAGCCGCTTTCTATATTCCAACTGAAGGCTTTGATAGTACAATGTATGCAATCGCTCGCCACTGCATGAGTGAAAATAGAGAGTTTTTGGGGAAAGTGGACGATATCAAAAAGAAGCTGTCTATTACACTTGAGCCACAGCATAGTGGTTTCCTGCAACCTGATCTAACTATAAACAAAGTGGTAAGCACCAATGCGTTCCCAATCGCATTCCCAAATCAGTGCTACCAGTTTGAGGTTTTGCTTGCTCCTGGCGAAAAACAGTGGGATTTTTGCAAAATGCTGGTTAGAGATGATGTTATGGCTGTGCCCTACAAGAATCTTGTGTATGCGTGGGGGTCGAAATCCGTCATCGAGGAAGCATGCAAAGGCAGGCTAAAAACCAATATTGAGTTATGCCCGGTAAGCAGAGCGACAATTGCTGGAAATAGTACATTTCGGGAGTTATTGCTCAAAACACTTGTTCGCATTCTTGCCGCAAGCCATGGCCTGGGACATTCAAAGGACAAAATCTGGGATACAAAAGAAGTGTTGAAGTACCGTATTGGAGCCAAAACTGTTACAGCATATTCTGGAGTTCGGCTTGCGTTGTTATTTGATAACAAATACAGTTATCTCACACTTGTTCCGAGTTTCATGTACGCTGATGACGCAGTACTAACCAGGGAAGAAAAAAAGCAATTTGCGGACTGGTTCAATGCGAGAGTCAATAATGGTCGGCCAAACCAAAACGCAAATGAGTACATTAGAAAATGGGTCAGAAAAGTAATCGGCAACAAAAGGTTTTCAGCCAATTATCCTTTAGGGAGTACAACGAACTTTACATTTTCGGTTGTAAATAGCAGCGCGTTGGTTGGCGTGAACTTCGGAAAACAAGCTTCGATACAATTGCCCGTTACAATTTCGCCCAAACGAATTATTTTTTCTGGAATAGAATATCGAGATCCAACACTTCGATTCTGCGGCACATCTATGCGCGGTGTGGCTGAAGATTTCCATCCAATGCGCGGGTTAATTCTGAATGCCCCTGTAGATCATGCCATGAATAACAGCGTATTACATTCTGCAATCTCGGTAGGGGTGGTTTGTCCAGATGAGCATAACCAAAAGTTTGCTCAGTTCATTTCCGGTTTGAATCGCCAGTCGCAAGCGAAGCACAATACTGATTATCTAATTTCCTTCCCAGGTTTCTATCAGGCCTTCAAGACAGGTCTTGATTTACCTGATCCCACCAGTAGCAAGTGGAAGCAAATTACCGCTTCAAGTGAGCGGGATGTCCATAAAGCCGCTGTTGAGTTTGGTGATTCAATAATTAGAAAAATAGACCAGCTTAGCGCAAACTCTATTGATGTTATACTGATTTACATTCCCGAGGAGTATGAAGTATTCACATCATATACCGATGGAACAATAAATTATGATTTACATGATTACATTAAAGCTTACGCTGCGCAAAAACAGGTAGCAACACAATTTGTTCGAGAAAAAACGATTGAGAGCGATCTGCATTGCCAAATTATGTGGGCTCTTTCTTTGGCACTGTATGTAAAGTCCGGGCGGACTCCTTGGGTGGTGAACGGAATACAGCCAGATACGGCTTTTGCAGGAATTGGATACAGTGTTATGAATGGACCGTCGGGAAGCAATGTGGTTGTTGGTTGCAGCCATATATACTCTTCTGATGGTCGTGGAATGAAGTACAAGCTTTCCAAAATTCAAGATTATTCGTTCGACAGAAAGAAAAATCCGTATTTATCCGAAGAAGAAGCATATAGGATCGGTCTCAATATCAAAGAATTGTTCTACAAATCTTTTTCTGAACTACCGAAGCGGGTCGTTATTCACAAACGTACACCTTTCCGGAGAGAGGAAGTCAAAGGATTGGTGGAAAGCCTGTCATCTGCAGGAGTTAAGAATATAGAGCTCCTTGAGATAACATATGAGGATAACCTGAAGTGCTTTGCGTTAAATGAGCGTTGCACGCAGGTGGACGGATATCCTGTGCGCCGCGGGATGTGCTTCCCAATTGACAAAAACACCATGTATCTTTTTACCCATGGAATTGCACCATCTGTAATTTCTCCAAAAAGAAGATATTTCCAGGGCGGTAAAAGTGTTCCGCTACCACTAAAAGTGGTTAAACACTATGGTTCTGGGGATATGGCACAGATTGCAACGGAAATTCTTGGATTGTCGAAAATGAACTGGAACAGTTTTGGACTGTATTCAAAACTGCCCTGTACGATAGAATCTTCGAATGAAATTGCACGAATCGGATGGTTGCTGTCTCAATTTGAGGGAACACTTTACGATTATCGCTACTTTATGTGAAATCCGATGCAACCAAAGCGGGCGGCAATAAACAGTGACACTAAAAACCACCAGAAAAATGACGGTAAAAACCAACGACAACACCTAACAACCAAGAGGAGCTGAGGCCAACAGGTCTCAGCTCCTTCTTTCGCAGCGACTATTCTTTTTTCTGCGATCCATTCAGGCTGGCCCAATGCTGGCGCAGCAGCCTTTCTGCTTCTCTGCGAAGGGAATTTTGGAACATGACAGCCATAACCAATGCGCTAAGCACTGCAGCCACAGACTCCAGCCAGGGATATGCGGCCCAAAGCTGTTCTCCCCAGCAAGCAAGCGGAACACCAACAAGCAGCATAAACAGCAAAATAATGATGACAACGCCGGGTCTGCCGTAGCCTTCACGTCTTTTGATTTTGGCCCGTATCTGTCGAAGCGCACGGGCTCGGATATCCCGGATGTTTCTGGACGAACACTGTTTGTCCTGTGCGACGGATTCAGTGGACTCGCCATTGATGATCGTGCGGAACAAAATCTCCCTCTGCAGTTCGGTCAGTGCATGCAGGGCGTCATAGATTTGGGTGTCCAAATACATGAAGGGATCTTCATCAGAACCCTCAGGCAGATACTTGCTTCGGTCAAACCAACGTCTGTCGTTGTA